>WNGM01000059.1_pt1 | contig 119186 bp, 112 predicted proteins | sample 5400571 | NCBI WGS metagenome assembly WNGM01 (sample SAMN13153378, study PRJNA577476) | soil metagenome | isolation source: 100 cm soil or saprolite under Garry oak tree replicate 2 | place: USA:California | collected 2016-06-15
TCGCGACCCGATCCCCGAGCCGCTCCGGGACCGGCGGCTTGGTCTGACCTGCCCGTGGCACCGCGCCTCCTCCGCACCCTCGACCAAAGAAAGGATGCGGACGATACCACACCAAACAGGACCTAACTGACCGGCATTGCCGCTAGCCCGGCCTTGAAGCCCCACGCCACCGCCGGCGTCCCCAGCGGGGTGAGCAGCATCACGACGCCGTCGCGCCTGGCGCCGAGCGACTGCGTCAGGCCGGCCTCGTACCAGGTCCACAGTCCGGCGTCGCGGACCACCCCGCGCCGCAGCGTGATCCGTCCCCAGGAGTGCCGCAGCGGCAGCTGGTGGACGTGGTCGTTGACGCCCCCTTCCGGGTAGGGGGTGACCTCCAGCTCGGCGCCGAGCCCGGTCACCTCCTGGAAGGCGCCGGCCGCCAGCAGCGGGACCAGCTGGGCCTGCGCGGGCGGCAGGTAGGCGTCGCCGGGGTCGAGGGTGATGACGAAGCGGTAGGCGGGCAGCGGGTCCTCGAACATGGTCATGCCTCGATCACCTCCAGCCGGCCCTCTTGGCCGAGCAGCAGCCGCAGCCGGATGAACTCCATCGGGACCGCCGGGGCGACCCCGATCTCGCAGACCACCAGGCCCGGGTCCTGCTCTGGCGGGTTGTTGGTGTCGTCGCAGCGGACGGTGAACGCCTCGGCCGGGCGGTCGCCCTTGAGGGCACCCGCCCGGAACGCCTCCAGCAGCACCGAGGTCACCGCCCGCACCAGGGTCAGGCGCAGCTCGGGGCCGTTGAGGTCGAAGACCAGCGGCGCGGCGACGGCGCGGGCCGCCCTCACCAGCCGGTGGACGAGCCGGCGGTGCGCAACGAACCGACCAGTGGCGCCGAGGTCCAGGGTGCGCCCGCCCCACACCTGCAGGCCCCGTCCTGGCGCGCAGCGCAGCAGGTTCACGCCCGCCTGGTAGACGGCCAGCTCCTCGGCCTCGTCGAAAGTCTGCTCCAGGTCGACCGCGTCGAGCACCACGGCGTTCGCCGGCGTGTGGTGCGCGCCGCGTTCGCGGTCCAGCCGGCTGATCACCCCGGCGACGTGCCCGCAGGCCGGGACGGTGCGCAAGGGCGTCGCGGCCGTGCCGAGCGGGTCCCGGACACGCAGCGGCGGGTGGTAGGCCGCCGCCGCGCGCAGCCGGGTCGGGTCACCCGGACGGAACGCGTTGGCCCAGTCGACCGCCTGGTCGGCCGCCAGCCGCTCGGGCGGCACGTCGAGCACGACGAGGCGGTCGAGCGCCGCGGCGGCGACCTCGAGCAGGGCGGTCACGACCGGCTCCCCCTGCCCGGCCGGCAGGTCGCCGTTGAGGTCGGGGGCGGCGACGATGGCGATCTCCGGCTGGTCGCCGAGGCGCTCGACCCCCTCCAGGTAGGCGTCCACGCCGGGCGGGCCGTCGCCGTCGCCGCCGCCGCCGAGCGTGATCGTCCGCCTGGCACCGACCGGGCCGGGCCCCGCCGGCGCCGCGCCGCCCTGGAGCGGCGCGGCCGCCGCCTGGAAGCGGACGAGCTGCGACACCTCGAGCCGCCCCGCGAGCGCTGCCGCCGGCAGGCCGCGGAACGCCTCCACTGGCTCGCCGGGAACCGAGACCCGCACGTCGACCTCTGGCGCCCCGGCCAGGCTGGTCGCCCGGTAGTCGAGCCGCACGGTGGCGCCGTTGGCCCAGGCGCCGGGGCTGGTCGCCGTCACCCGGAAGGCCGGCGCCGCGAACCCGGCGAGGTCGCCCACCGTCCACAGCGCATCGGCGGTGGTCGCGGCCGGCCCGCTGACCCTGACCACCCAGGCGACCTGGCCGCCGTTCTCGAAATACCCACGCACGGCGTAGCCGGTGCTGGAGCCCGGGTCCAGCCCGCCGAAGCGTCGCTGCAGGTCCGGCAGGCCGTCGACGCGCAGCGCCTCGCCGACCGCGCCGCGCCGGGTGCGGCCGATGAACCCGGCGATGTCGGAGCGCAGCGGCGTCGGCGCGGTGGGGCGCGGGACGACCTCGACGGTCAGCCCTGGCAGCGTGGTGGGCGCGGACACCGGTCAGGCGTCGATCAGGTTGAGCTCGCAGCAGATCACGAGCGTCTCGATGGCGATCTCGTTGTTCCCGGCGTGCAGCGCCGGCCCGGTGTACTTGCACGGCCAGGCACGGCTGAAGTTCCAGCGCATCACCTCGTTGCGGTTCTCGTCCAGCAGCATGATCGACCCGGCGGTGCGCCGCACCTTGCCGTTCAGCGCCTCGACGATCCAGTTCCAGAAGCCGACATGGCCGGTAACGCCGCGCTTGAGGGTGATGTCGGTGAACTTCTTCAGGCCGGGGATCTTGCGCTGGGTGATGTCCTCGCTCCCGTTGCGGTACAGGATCGGCGGGACCTCGACCTCCAATCCGGAGACCTCGCTGAAGGATCCGCTCACCGCCACGCCGTCGTCGCTGACGGTGGTGATGATCACTCGGAAGTTGTAGCCGGCATACGGGTCGTCCCTGACGACGGTCGGCATCTGTGAGTCCTCCTCGGCGTGCGCGCGCTCAGGTCTGCTGGTCGGTCAGCGTCTTCTGCTCGACCCGGATGATCACGAACTCTGCCGGGAACACCGGGGCGATCCCGACCACGCAGATGAGACGCCCGTTGGCGATGTCGTCCCGGCTCATGGTGGTGTGGTCGCAGTGGACGAAGAACGCCTCGTCGGCGGTGGTGCCGGCGAGTGCGCCCGTGCGCCAGATGGTCGTCAGGAAGTTGGTGATCGTCTGCCGCACCAGCGCCCACAGCGGCTCGTCGTTCGGCTCGAAGACCACCCACTGCAGGCCCTCGTCGAGAGACTCCTCGACCTGGATGAACAGTCGCCGGACGTTGACGTACTTCCAGGTCGTGTCCGACGACAGCGTCCGCGCGCCCCATACCCTCTGGCCGAACTCTGGGAAGAAGCGCAGCGCGTTGATGCCCCTTGGGTTCAGCAGGTCCTGCTCGCGCTTGGTGATGTCCTGGGCGAGGCCGCCGGTCTGGCCGGTCCGGGGCCGGATCCCGCGGATCACCACGTTGGCGGGCGCCTTGTGCACGCCCCGCTCCACGTCCACCCGCGCGTAGACGCCGGCCATGTGCCCGGAGGGTGGCACCTGCACGTCCCTGTCGGCGGCGACGTCCCTGACGACGAGCCACGGCTGGTACAGGGCGGCGTACTTGGTGTCGAACCTGTCGCGGAACGTCCGGACGTCCTCGATGCCGAGGCGGTCCCGAGGGTCGAGGATGGCGAAGCGGTCCTTCAGGAACTCGCAGTGCTGGATCAGGCTGGACTGGACCGTGCCCGACCACACGCCGGGGACGGCGCAGATCGCCACCTCGTCGATGTCCTCGAGCGCCTGGATCCCGGTGCGGTTCCCGCTGCCACCGTCCACGCCGACGAAGTCGCCGGTGTGCAGCGAGTCGTAGTTGTCGGCGCCACCACCGAGGGTCAGCCAGACGCCGGTGCCCACGACGCTCGGCGAGGTCGGCAGCAGCAGGTTGCCCGGGTCGGCCAGATCGGACGGCTGCGCGACGGCGACCAGCTGCGACCGCCCGTTGATCCTCGTCAGGCCGGTCTGGTCGTCCTGGGTCAGCCGCAGGTTGGTGAACTGCTCGTCGGTCGTCCTGCCACGCTCGTCGGTGTAGCTGACCGACACCTGCAACTCGACCAGCCGGAGCTTGTGCGTCTCGAAGTAGTCCGCGTTCGCGTTGGTGGTGAAGGTGACCACGTCGCCCACGACGCTCTGCACCCGCAGCGTCTGCTTGGTGGTGCCGGTGTCGAGCTCGACGATCGCGCCGGGGTACAGCCGCGCGGCCCCGCCGACCCGCAGTGTCGTGCCCGGGGCGGTGGTGGCCCTCCGCACCCGTTGGACCGCCAGCGGCGGATCCCACGGCCGGTGCGTGTGAGGGGCGTGCAGCGTGAGCTCGACCTGGTCGTTGTGGCCGGCCACCGGCCCGATGCTGTCCACCTGGAAGGTTCGCGGGCCGATCTGGACGAAGAACCCGCCGGGAGGCACCGCCGGCGGCCCGACCGCGAGCCCCGGGACCGCGAGGACGTTGACCGTGGCGCTGTCTTGGGCCGCATGCGCGGCGACCTGCGTCCGGAACGGGTCGCCCTCGTTCGGGTCGGCGAGGAGGCTCAGCGTGCTCACGACCGGCCGCACCAGCACCCGGATCGCGTCCCCCCACGCGCCGGGCGCGGAGGCGATGACCTGCAGGGTGAGCGGCGCGGCCGGGGCCTTCACCTGGACCAGGTCGCGCCCGGCCCGGAGCGGGTGCGCCAGCGGGTTGTTCAACGTGATCCTGCCCGTGAGGGCGTCGTAGGCGTCGACGCCGACCGGCTGCGTGGCCTGGCTGGCGGGGTCGCGGTACAGGATCGTGACCTGCGAGCCGTTCTGGATGCCGACCAGGTGCTCCAGCGCGATCTCGGTGTCGCCCTGCTTGGCGTTGCTCGTGACGGCGCTGACCAGGCCTCCCTGGAAGTCGCCGCTCGAAGCGCCGGCGTCATGGGCGGCGACCCGCTTCACATAGAGCCGCTGCCCACCGTTGTCGAAGAACCCCTGCACGGCGTACGGGAACAGCCACCAGCGGCCGCCCTCGTCCGGGTCGTCGGCCCATCTGGTGAGCAGGACCGAGCCCGCCAGGGGCTCGGGAAGAAACCCCCCGAAGGTGCGCTGGAACTCCCCGAAGCTGGTGATGAGCGTCGGCTTCCCGGTGGTCGGCCCGCGGGCCGTGACCCCCACCATCCCGGTCGTGCTCGTGCTCACCGCCTGGATGGGGTGCGGGCCGGCGTCGAGTTCCTCGACATAGACGCCTGGGCTCAGGTACTCGGGCATGGCAGCTCCTTGGTCACCCGATCTGGATGCGGTGGCTCTGGTCCAGCGCGGCGGGCAGGCGGACGCTGATCGTGCCGCTGCGGGGTGGCTGGCTGCGCCGGTCAGTCGCGCCCACGACCGTGTCGGCGTCAAGGGCGGCCCACCGCAGCGGCAGCGCGAACGCGCCCGACCCGTCGGTCACCGTCCGCTCGAGCGGCAGCGGCGACGCCGGGGGCGTGCTCGGCGATCGCACCAGCGCGTTGGCGACCGGGACGCCCGCCGGCGAGACCACCGTCCCGTACAGCGTCGGAACGTCGCCGGGGAGGCGGTGGCCCAGCGACGGCGCCAGCTCGACCACTGCCAGCGTGGCGCGCTGGGCGGGCGGGTGAGTGTTGTCGTACGGAAAGGCGTCGAACTCCTCGCCGTCGCGCTCCACCAGGTACAACGGGATGTAGGTGTCAGCCTCGAAGCGCGCGCGGTAGCGCCGCGCAGGCGCGGCGAGCGGCTGGCGGCTGCGGCCGAGCCCCGGGTAGGCGACCGCACCGCTCGGCGTCACCACGGCCTCGATCCCGGTGGCCGTCCAGCTGCCGCCGTCCGCCAGGTCGAGAGTGACCCGCAACCGCTCGACCGGCGGGCCGCCGCTGAAGACGTCGACCGGCCGGAACCAGGCCGGGCTGTACGTCACCGACCGCTCCTCGGGCAGGATCCGCCATCTCATGGCGGCGTCGGCCCGGGGTCGGGGATCGCCGCGTCGAGCGTGCGGGCCCGAACCGGCTCGGTGCGATGACGCGTCAGCGCGTCCAGGTTGACGACCCTGACCTCGTAGTTGAGCGACAACCGATAGGGCTTTTGGAACGCCCACCACACTCTGGTCCGCTCCTCCAGCGTCAGCTGGGCCAGAGTCAGCTTGAGGGTGTCACGGCTGCCGCGAAGCCCACCGAGGAGCTGGAGCCCGTCGAGGATCGCGTCGTCGTAGAGCACCTGCATCGCGCGCCCGACCATGCGCTGCACGGTGGCCTGGTCGCCACCCCATGGCGTCAGCAGGTAGCGCAGCAGCAGGGCCATCGGAGGCTTGCGGGTGACGATCGTCTCCCCGTTCGACTCCCGCACGGGGGGGCGGTTGCGTGAGGTCGGATCCTCGAGGATCTCGTAGAGCGTGACGGTGAGCACCAGCCCGCTGGGGTCCGCACCCGCCAGGTCGTTCAGCTCCGTCCGCGCGGGCGGCACGAGCCGGCTGAGCTCCCCGTCGAGCACCGCGACCAGGGCTGCCGAGACGTCGCCGACGACACCGAAGTCCGCCACACCGATCCTCTTCGCTCGAGCCAGAACCTGCTTCCGGCCGAGCATGAGCCCAGGGCATCACCCGGGCGTGACGCGGCCATGGCGCCGGTGTCACCGCCGTGTCACCAGACCCATACCGTTATGGACGGGATACGTGCGACAGGAGGATTGAGGGTATTCACGAAGCATGCGCTCTGCTACGGTCACACGCGGAGGAGGTTCGGGCGCCAAATGGCCCGGATTGCGGCTGCGGGGGGGACGGAATGGATCGCCGCGTTCTGGTGCGTCCCCAGACGGAGCCAGCCGCGACGGCCGGCGGACCGGAGACGTTCCGGCTCACCCTCATCGGCGGGTTCATGCTGACCTGCCGTGCGCAGGTCGTCACGCTACCCCTCGGCGCCCAGCGGCTGCTCACATTCCTCGCGCTGCACTCGCACCCGCTGCGGCGCTCGTACGTGGCCGGGAGCCTCTGGCCCGACAGCAGCGAAGCCCGCTCGTCCGCCTGCCTGCGGTCAGCCCTCTGGCGCCTGCGCTGCCCGGGAGTCCTGCTGGTGCATGCGAGCAGCAACCACCTGCGCCTCGCGGATGGGGTAGCGGTCGACACGCGGGAGATCGCCTCCAGAGTCCGCCGGCTCATGGACGAGTCGGCCTCCTGCCTTGCGGAGGACCTGGATCCCGCCCCGCTGACAGGGGAACTCCTGCCCGACTGGAACGCGGACGACTGGATCCTGGTCGAACGCGAGCGGTTGCGGCAGCTCAGCCTCCACGGGCTCGACGCCATCTGCACGCGTCTCCTGGCCCTTCACCGATACTGTGAGGCGGTCGAGGCCGGCCTTGCCGCGGTGCGCAGCGAACCGCTTCGCGAGAGCGCCCACCGCATGCTCATCGCGGTCCATCTTGCTGAGGGCAACTACAACGAGGCCCTACGCCAGTTCCGCTGGTACGAGCGGATCCTTCACGACGAGCTCAGCCTTGCGCCCTCCGCCCAGATCACGGCGCTCGTCGGCGACCTGCTGGCTGCGGTGTGAGGTCTCGGAGCGCAGATCGCTCGGCCAGCGCAACGGCGCCATCACGGCGCGGTGACGCGCGCGGCTCATAGTCCTCGCGGCATGTCCCGGATCGTGGAGCGGAGCGGGGTGCTCGTGGTGCGCGCCTGGATCGAGGGCGCCGGCCCGAGTGGCCTGCGCGCGCGCATCACCCAATCCCGCGACGTCACTGGTGGACAGCAAATCGAGATGACTGCGGCGACCGTCGACCAGATCCTGGCAATCGTCCGCGAATGGCTCCAGTCCCTGATGGAATCAGAGCACAGCGATTGACGAAGGGGAGGATCGCAGGCCGGCATCAACTCGAAGCATAGGCCTCCAAGGCGCCGCATCGAGGATGCGCGCAGCACGCTCCGAGCGAGTTAGGCGAAGGGAGGTGAGCACATGCAGTCCTTGCAAGTCCTCACGCTTGTCGTTGCGGGCTTGTCGCTCATCGTCGCAATCGGCTCGCTGCTCCTCGTCTATTCGACGAGGAGGGCGGTCGTGCATTGCGGGAGCAGCCGGATCCAGCCCCATCACGACGCGACGATGCAACCGCGCCACGGGGACCGGGCAGAGCAGAGGAAGGACCTTGACGTTCTCCGCCTGCAGCACGCCCTCTGGATTGTCCTGGCAGGCATCGTGACCGTCTTCGTTGCCTTCATCGTGGTCCTCTTCCGGCTCAGCTACGACAGGACAACCCTGGGGACGTTGTTTGGCAGGGTAACCGCTGCCGTGGGCACGCTTGTCGGACTTATCGCAGGGCACGCCGCAGGGTCAGCAGGAAGAGACCGCACCGAGGAGCGCAATAGACAGGCACTGGAGGAAAGGAACCACGAGGTGTGACGATCGAGGTTGGCCAGTCGTAGGCGACAGCATCCGGCGCAGACAGTGGCTTGCCCACCATCCAGGCCGAACCCTCCTACCCTAAGTTCGAACTGGTGTTCGAGTAGCCCCGACCGGATTCGAACCGGCGCTACCGCCTTGAGAGGGCGGCGTCCTGGGCCGCTAGACGACGGGGCCAGGCGACTCGCTGGGGTGCCAGGACTCGAACCTAGACTAACGGGGCCAGAACCCGTCGGGCTGCCAATTACCCCACACCCCACTGGACCCTCGGGGCCGCAACCATCGGGACCTGGCTGGATGCCTGATCGTCTGGCCGCCCTTGGGCTCGCGCATGATAGCGGTTGAAGGCCCGGTGGCTCAACCAGCGTGCCACCATGGTGCCCGCAATGTCTACCGGCCCAAGGCGCTCGCCCGCTCCAGGCGCGCCAGCGAGCGCTCGCGCCCAAGCAGCTCCATGGATTCGAACAGCGGCGGGCTGACCAGCCGGCCGGTGATGGCGAGCCGGATCGGCTGGAACGCCTTGCGGGGCTTCAGCTCCTGCTCGTCGGCGAGCTCGCGGAGCACCCGCTCGATCGCCTCGGCGGTCCACGGCTCGAGCGGCCGCAGGACCTTGACGGCGGCGTCCAGGAAGCTCCGCGCCTCCTCGGTCAGGACCTTGGCCGCCTCCTGCGGATCGGGCTCGACGCGCTCGGTGAGCAGGAAACCGAGCATGTCCGGCGCCTGGTCCAGCCGGGTGATGCGCTCGGCGATCAGCGGCGCCGCCCGCGTGAGCAGCGCGACGTCGGGCTCGGCGTGCCCGGCCGCGATCATGAACGGCACCAGCCTGTCGGCCAGGTCGGCCGGCTCCAGCCTGCGGATGTACCAGCCGTTCATCGCAGCGAGCTTGGCGTCGTCGAACATCGCGGGATTGCGCGAGACGCGCTCCAGGGAAAAGACCTGCTCCAGCTCCCCCAGGGTGAAGTGCTCGGTGGTCTCGTCGTAGCCCCAGCCGAGCAGGGCGAGGTAGTTCACCATCGCCTCGGGCAGGTACCCCTGGGCACGGTAGTCCTCGATCGCGACCTGGTGTCGCCGCTTGGAGAGCTTCTTCCGGTCCTCGCCGACCAGCAGCGGCAAGTGGGCGAACACCGGCGGTTCGGCGCGCCCGAGTGCCTCGAAGACGTGCACCTGCCTCGGGGTCGCGGGCAGCAGGTCCTCACCGCGGATGACGTGCGAGATGCCCATGTCGAGGTCGTCGTAGACCACCGCGAACATGTACGTGGGCATCCCGCCCGGACGCATCAGCACGAAATCGGTGAGCGTCGAGTTCTGGAAGACGATCTCGCCGCGGATCAGGTCGTGGACGACGGTCTCGCCCTCGTCGGGCATGCGGAACCGAACAGCCGCCTTGCGGCCCTCGGCCTCATACGCCTTGAGCTGGGGCGACGTCAGGTTGCGGCAGAAGCCGTCATAGCCCGGCGGCAGGTCCCTGGCGGCGGCCTCCTTCCGGCGCTGGACCTCCTCCGCCGTGCAGTAGCAGGGGTAGGCCTGGCCGTGGGCGATCAGCGCGTTGACCGCGGTGTGATAGCGATCGAGGCGCTCGGACTGGCGGTAGGGGCCGTGCGGCCCGCCGACCCCGTAGCCCTCGTCCCAGTGGAGGCCGAGCCAGGCGAGCGTCTCGGCGATTTCGTCGGCCCCGCCCTCGACGTTGCGAGCGACGTCGGTGTCCTCGATACGCAGCACAAAGGAGCCCCCGTGGCGGCGCGCGAAGAGGTAGCTGTAAAGAGCGGTCCGCGCTGTGCCGACGTGCAAGTAGCCGGTCGGGCTGGGCGCAAACCGGGTTCGGACTGGACTGAGATGGCTGCTCATTGCTGTGGATGCTAGCAGCCGGCTGAAGGCGAAGCCTGCCCACCCTGGTCGGCGGCATTGCCCCCGTAGGGAGGAGGCCCTGTGCTCGAAAATCTCAGCCATCCGCCGCTCAGGATCGCGATCGTCGCGCCCCCGTGGTTCCCGATTCCTCCAGGCGGATACGGCGGGATCGAGTCAATGGTGCACACCCTGGTCGAAGGCCTCGCCACTCGCGGCCACGAGATCGTCCTGGTAGGAGCCGGGAAGCCCCACCGCAGTGCGAAGTTCCTGCAAACCTATGACGAGCCTCCGCTCGAGCGCATGGGCGAGGCGTTCCCCGAAGTGGTCCACGCGCTGGCGGCAGCGGACCACCTGGCAGACCTCGACGTCGACGTGGTGCACGACCACTCGCTGGCCGGCCCCCTGACCTCGGGCTGGAGGATCCAGCCCACGGTGGTCACGGCGCACGGCCCGATCGCCGGCGAAATGGCCATCTGCTACCGCGTGCTCTCGCGCTACACCGGCCTGGTGGCCATTTCCGACGGGCAGCGCGCCAAGGGACCCGACCTGGCCTGGGAGGGCCGCGTCTACAACGCCATCCCGGTGGACGAGTACCCGTTCCAGGAGAAGAAGGAGGACTTCTGCCTGTTCCTCGGGCGGATCAGCCCCGAGAAATCTCCTGACCTGGCGATCAAGGCGGCGCGCGAGGCCGGCTACCCGATCGTGGTCGCCGCCAAGTGCAACGAGCCCCCCGAGAAGCGCTACTTCGAAGAGCGCGTGCGACCGCTGCTGGGCCCCGACGCCGAATGGTTCGGCGTCGACGGCGTGACCGGCTTCATCTGCCACGAGGCGGACGATCTGCCGGACGCGATCCGGCGGGTCGACGAGCTGGACGCGAAGGCGTGCCGGCGGCGCGTGTTCGACTGCTTCGACGTGGCGGACATGGTCGAGGGCTACGAGACCATCTACCGCAGGATGCTCGAGCAGACCGGCAGCGGCGGACCCGCTTGAGCAGAACCTGACCAGGGCCTCTGCTGAGGCTCCCAGCCTGTGCACGCCGGCTCGGTGACTGTCGGGCCGGCGTGCGATCATGCGCGTGGCGAGAAGGCGTGACCCAAGGAGTGGGAGATGGCTGAGCGGCTCACGGTCTCCAGCGGCGACATCCTGGTCCTGGTCGGCACGACCAAGGGCGCGTTCCTGTTCAGGACCGACCCGGAGCTGCGGCGAACCGAGGTGAGCGGCCCGCACTTCCCTGGCGAGGCGATCTACGCGCTGGCCTACGACGGCAGGGCCGGACGGCAGCGGGTGCTGGCCGGCACCGAGAGCAGCCACTGGGGCTCGGTGGTGCGCCATACCGACGATCTCGGCGCGACCTGGACCGATCCGGCCGAGGGCAACGTGCGCTTCCCGGCCGACGCCGGGGCGGCCCTCACCCGCGTCTGGCAGCTCACGCCCGCCGACGACGAGCATCCCGAGGTGGTCTACGCCGGGGTCGAGCCGGCGGCGCTGTTCCGCTCCGGCGATGGCGGTGAGACGTACGAGCTGGTCCGGGGCCTGTGGGACCATCCGCACCGGACGCGGTGGGAGCCGGGCGGCGGCGGGTTGTGCCTGCACACCGTGCTGGTGGATCCCGACGATCCCGATCGGATCTGGGTGGCCATCTCGACCGGGGGCGTCTACCACTCCGAGGACGGCGGCAAGTCCTGGCGCACACGGCACCAGGGGGTCCGGGCGCAGTTCCTCCCCGACCCGCATCCCGAGTTCGGCCAGTGCGTCCACAAGGTCGCCCCGGCAGCGGGCCGGCCGCAGCGCATGTACCTGCAGAACCACTGGGGCCTGTACCGCACCGACGACGCCGGGGAGCAGTGGGTCGACATCGCCAACGGCGTGCCGAGCGACTTCGGGTTCCCGATGGTCGCGCACCCTTCGGACCCGGACACGGCCTGGTGCATCCCGCTGACCTCGGACGGGTTCCGCTGCACCGCCGAGGGTCGGGCTCGGGTGTTCCGAACACGCGACGCGGGCGACTCGTGGGAGCCGCTGACCGGCGGCCTGCCGCAGGAGTGGGCCTTCCTGACGGTGCTGCGGGACGGGTTCGGCAACGACGGCGGCGACCCGGTCGGCCTGTACTTCGGGACCAGGACCGGCGAGCTGTTCGGCAGCGCGGACGAGGGCGATTCCTGGAAACTGCTGGCCGAGTGGCTCCCGCCGATCATGTGCGTCAAGGCGGCGACCGTTCGCTGACGGCCATGCTGGTCCATCTGCACCTTCCAGGGGCGCTGCGGCAGTACGCCGACGGGGCGGGGCGGCTCGACCTGCGCCCTGGCGGCGCCACCGTGGCCGGACTGCTGGAGGCGCTGGGCGGGACCTGCCCGGGCGTGCACCATCGGGTCGTCGACGAGCTGGGCAGCCTGCGCCCGCACGTCAACGTCTTCGTCAACGGCGAGAACATCCGATACCTCGCCGGCCTGGCGACCTCGCTCCGCGAGGGCGACGAGGTCTGGCTCCTCCCGGCGGTCTCCGGCGGCTCCGGCGGGTCGGGCGGACCCGGCGCCTGACCCGCTGGCCAGCGGCGGGCCGGGCGGGGCCGGGCGGGCCCCGGGGGCTCAGACCGGCTCGGCGATCACCGGGTTGCGCAGGACGCCGATGCCCTCGATCTCGACCTCGACCCGGTCGCCGACGGCCATCGGGCCGACCCCGTCAGGCGTGCCGGTGAGTAGCACGTCGCCGGGTAGCAGGGTCATCACCGAGGAGACGAAGGCGATCAGGCTGGCGACCCCCCGCTCCAGCCGTGAGGTGCGGCTGGACTGGCGGGCCTCGCCGTTGACCAGTGTGCGCAGGGCCAGGTCGCTGGAGTCCAGGTCGGTCTCGATCCAGGGGCCGAGCGGGCAGAAGCTGTCGAAGCTCTTGGCCCTGGTCCACTGGCCGTCGATCTTCTGGAGGTCGCGGGCGGTCACGTCGTTGGCGCAGGTGAAGCCGAGCACGGCCTGCATGGCGCTGTCCTCATCCACCCGCCGGGTGAGCTTGCCGATGATGGCGGCCAGCTCGCCCTCGTAGTCGATCCGGTCGATCCCCGATGGATAGACGATCGGGTCGCCTTGGCCGATCACCGCGGTGGAGGGCTTCAGGAAGATCACCGGCTCGGCCGCGACCTCGCCACCCATCTCGCGGGCGTGCTCCGCGTAGTTGCGGCCGACCGCGACGATCTTGGTCGGCAGCACCGGCGCGAGCAGGCGCACCTCGCCGACCGGCAGGCGCGTGCCGGTGTACTGGAACGGCCCGAAGGGGTGCGGGCCGATGGCCGCGACGGTGCCGTCCTCGAGCACACCGAAGCCGACCTCGCGGCCGTGACGGTAGCGGCAGATTCGCATGACCCCTCCGTTGTCGTTGGCTGCCTCGCATTCTTGCAGGCTTGCCGCACCGCTCACGCTCGCAGCAGCAGCGCCTCCAGGGTCAGACCGGTGCCGAAGCCGAGCGTGACGAGCCATTGCCCTGGGCGCACCTCGCCCGAGCCGACCAGCGACTCGAGGATGAACAGCACGGTCGCCGACGAGCGGTTGCCGCCGTCGGCGAGCACCTCCCGTGAGGGCGCGAGCTGGGCGTCGGAGAGGCGGAGGCGGCGCTGCACGCGGTCGAGGATCTCCGGGCCGCCGGGGTGCACGGCCCAGTGGGCGACGTCGCCGAGGGCCAGTCCGTGCGGTCCGAGCAAGTGCTCCACCAGCGCACCGAGACCTCGGTCGACCAGTGCGGGCACCCGCGGCGACAGCGACATGTGGAAGCCGTCGTCGCCGATGAGCCAGCCCATGCGGTCCTGGCTCGCCGGCAGCGTGGCGGTCCGCGCCGCCACGATCTCCAGCCCCGCGGGCCCCGGCGCCCCGGACCCGGGGGCGATCAGGGCGGCGGCGGCGCCGTCGCCGAAGAGGGCCTGCGAGACCGCTTCCTGGCGGCTGGTGGCGGGCTGGAGGTGCAGGCTGCACAGCTCGACGCTGACGACCAGGGCGTGCTGGCCGGAGGCGGCCACCAGCGCGGCGGCGGTCCGGATGGCGGGCAGGGCGGCGTAGCAACCCATGTGCCCGAGGGCCAGTCGCCGCGTCCCCTGGCCGAGGCCGAGGTCGCTTGCCAGATGGACATCCAGGCCTGGGCCGGCGTAGCCCGTGCAGGAGACGACCACGAGATCGCCGATCCGGGCGGCGCGGTCGGAGCCGGCGCGATCCAGCGCCCGCCTGGCCGCCGCCGCCCCGAGCTGCCGCGCGGCCGGGGCGAACGCCCGCATCCGCTCGGCGGTGCCAGGCTGGTCGGCGTAGAACGCGTGGACGTCGATCACGGCGGCGCGCCGCTCGACCCCGCTGGCCTCGAAGACCTCTGCCCAGTCCGGCTCCCATCCTGGGAGCCTGCCGAAGAAGCTGTCGACGATCTCGTCCTGCTTGTAAACCCGTTCTGGCATCGCGGTGCCCAGTGCCTGGAGCCGCGCGGTCACGGATGCACCCCTTCCTCGCCGGGGCCGGTCTTGCGGTAGTGCCCGAGATACGAGGCGCGCCGGTCGGAGCCGATGCGGAACTCGGGTAGGTCGATCCTGCGACGCAGCAGGCCGCGAGCGATGTCGGCGGGCCCCACCGCAGGCGCCAGACCGGCGGTGGCGACCGGCACCAGCCCGGCGCCACGGAGCAGCACGTCCAGCTCGCCGGGGCGGATCAGCAGCCGCCAGTCGTGCGTGCCGCGGGGCAGCAGCCCGAGCAGGCGCTCGGCCCCCCACAGTGTGGTGAACCAGGCCCACACGGTCCGGTTGATGGTGTCGAAGGCGAGGCTGCCGCCCGGCGCGAGCACGCGGGCCAGCTCGCGGACCACGGTGGGCAGGTCGGGCACGTGCTCCAGCACGTCAGCGGCGATCACCGCGTCGAACGCGCCGTCCGCGTACGGCAGTCGCTCCAGGCGCCCCGCGGAGGCGTGGAACCTCCCGCCCGCGACCACTCCGCCGCCGCCCCCGGCCGCGCCGCCCCCGGCGCCCGACGGCGCCGGGTCAACCGCGGCCCGCACCGCCCGGCGGGCGACCTGAAGGCTGCGCGGCGACTGGTCGAGACCGACCACGATGGCGCCGGCCTCGGCGAGGCCCTTGGCCACCAGGCCGCCGCCGCAGCCGGCGTCCAGCACCAGCCGGCCGCGCAGGTCGCCGAGCGCGGCGCGGTAGAACCGCAGGCGGGGGCCGTTGATTGCGTGCAGGATCGCGGCGGGCCCGCGCGCGTCCCACCATTGCTGATCGTCGATCTCCTCGTAATAGTCGTTGTCGATGACGAGGCGGGCCGGCGGGATCGGTCGAGTGCGGTCCACGGCGCGGGGCAGGATGCTCACGGGCCGCCTCCGGCGCCAAGCTCCACGCGCCCGATCCACTGGAGGGTGGCGTCGTGCGACGGCGGCAGCAGCAGCCCGGCGTGGGCGTCGCGCAGCAGCCGCTCCAGCGGCGCGGTGCGCAGGTAGCCGCTGCCTCCAGCCGTACGCAGCGCGATCGTGCAGACGTCCAGCGCCGTCTGGCAGGTGAACAGCTTGGCCCCGGCCATGCGGCCGTAGTGGGCAGTCGGGTCCGGGTCCGGAGGCCGCGAGACCGCCGCGTACAGCGCGGCGCGGGCGGCGTCCAGGCGCATGCGCATCTCCCCCACCGCCTGGTGCACGCCTGGCAGCTCGGCAAGGGAGCGTCCGAGTCCCTCGTTCCGCCGCCCGGGGAGGGTCTCCACCACATACCGGTAGGCAGCTTCGGCCGCTCCCAGGAACACGCTCGCGAACGAGGGCCACGACCAGTGGGAGGCCAGCAGGAAGCTGGCGGCGACCCCGAAGCCCTGGTCGACCACGCACTCGGGCGGCACCTCCAGCTCGTCGACCGCGATGGCGTGGCTGCCGGTGGCGCGCATCCCCATCGCCCGCCAGTCGCCGAGCACCCGGATGCCGCGCTCCGGCTTGGGGACCAGGAATGCGATCGGCTCGCGGCCGGCCTCGGTCTCCACGGCGGCGGACAGGAACAGGTGGGTCGCGCGCGGGAACCCGGTAAAGAAGCTCTTGACGCCCTGGAGGCGCCAGCCGCCGCCGTCCAACGGGACAGCGGTGGTCGCCTGGTACCACCAGTTGCCGCCGGACTCCGGCTCTGAGAAGCCACCGGCGAGGATGGCGCCGTCGGAGACCACCTGCTTGAGGAACGGCTCGACGCGGTGGCGCAGCGTCTCGGCCAGGATGCCCACGCCGTGCAGGTGCATGTTGACCGCCAGCGCCGTCGCCGGCGAGCCCTCGGCCAGCCGGCTCTGCGCGGCCACCAGGTCAAGCGCGCCCGCGCCCATGCCGCCGAGGTCGGAGGGCACGGTGATGGCGGTGTAGCCGCTGGCGATCAGGTCGTCGAAGTCCTCGCCCGCGAACGCGTCCGCTTCGTCGAATGCCGCCGCCCGGGCGGCGAGGGTGGGCGCGAGCCTGGCGGCGAGCTCGACGATCTCCGGCCGAGGCGCGGATCGGTCCTGCACTTCCATGGCGGCTCCTCGAGTCGAGCGGGGTGCCGACCGGCACGGCACCCCTGACCACACCGCTGGGCAAGGCATGACCCCGGACTTCATCTGTTAACCCGGGAACCCCGCAGCGGCTTCCCCCGTGGTTCGAGTCTACGGTCGGCACCCGAGCAGTGGAGAATTAGGATTAGGATCGCCCCTGATGCCCCACCCGCTGCTCGAGGTCCTGCTGGCCGCCGCCGATGGCCGGCCGCCGACGCCCGACGGCTCGGTCGAGCTGCTGCCTCCACCGCCCGGGCCGGTCCATGCGGTGCTGACCTTCACCGCGCACTCCTACGTGGCGGCGCCTGTCGAGCCCGAGCGGTTGCGGGCGCGCCTGCGTCCCCGCGCGACGAGCCGCTGTTCGCCCAGGTCACCCCGGGCAACGTCGCGTCCGTGCGGGCCCTGCTCGCGGCCGGCTACGCACCCGTCGCCAGCGAGGTGCTGCTGAGAGGCTCCCACGAGCCCGCCCGGTCGCGGCGCTAGGGGGCCTCGGTGGTGCCCTGCGGGGCGACCGACCCCGAGGGGAGCAGGGCGCCGCGGCCCACCAGCGCGGCGAGGAAGGCGGCCGCCATACAACCCCAGGAGACGACCAGGGTCCAGGCCACGCCGGGGCCTCCGACGAGCACTCCCGCCAGGGCGATGCCGGCGGCGGCGGTGACGTTGATGGCGGTGATGACCCAGGTCGCCGCCTCGGTCATGGTCCCGGCCGGCGCCAGCTCGGCGGCAAGCACATAGGCGCAGCTCTGCACCGGCGACAGCAGCAGGCCGACCGCCACCACCACCAGCCCGAGCAGCGGCAGTGGCCGGGCCAGCGGCAGCGCGGCCGAGACCAGCGCGAGCAGCGCGAGCATGCGCAGATAGCGCGAGCCCGCCTCCAGCCGCCAGGCCCGCCTGCCGTACCACAGGCCGCCCACCACGCCACCCGCCGACAGCAGGGCCAGGAGCACCCCGCCGAGCGACGCCGATCCAGCCTGCCTGGCCGCGGCGACCAGGGTGATGTCGATGATGCCGACGGCCGCGCCGAAACCGGTGAGGGAGATCACCAGGGTTCGGATGCCGCGCCCCGACATGGCGCCGGCCCAGCCGGCGCGCCCCTCCCCGACCGTCGGGATCCAGCCCTTCGAGACGGGGCTGGAGATGAAGGCGAGCGTCCCGACCACGGCGAGCGCGGCGACGGCCGCCAGCGCCGCCGCGGGAGCGAAGGCCGCGGCGAGCCCGCTGGCCAGTAGTGGCCCGAGCGTGAAGAGGACCCCCTCGACCACCGTGTCCAGCGCGAACGCCGTCTGGAGCCTGGGGCCGCCGCCGACCAGCGCGCTCCAGAGCACGCGCATCGAGGCCGCCAGCGGCGGGGCCGCCGCGCCCGCGACTCCGGACAGCAGCACCGCGGCCACCTCGCCCGCCCTCCCAGCGCTGGCCAGCAGGAGCACGCCGACGAATGCCGCCGCGTAGAGCAGCGACAGCGGCGGCAACGTGCGAGCCTGCCCGTAACGGTCCACCATCCGACCCCGCACCGGAGCGAACAGCCCGCTCGTCAGCGCGGTGGCCGCCGATGCCGCGCCGGCGACAGCGAACGACCCGGTTGCCGCCCGGACGAACAGAACCAGGGAGAGGGGTCCCATAGCGAAGGAGAGCCGTCCGAGCAGCGCCGCCCCGAACACCCGCAGAGCACGTGGCTCTTTGAGCACCTCTCGATACGAATAGGCCATTGGCTCAGCTCGTGTATGTTCGGTCCGATCAGGTGGTCCTCATCCTCATGGTCGAGAAGGTTGCTTTGCTTGACTTGCTTTGGGAGATGCCGCACGTTGGAAAGCGACGGTTTTTCCCGGATCCGGAACTAACCATCGACCCCCCGCCGCGGGTGCTGCCAGAAAGCGAAGGCCTCATTTATGCGTTCTCGAGAAGTGTCCCATTCGAGACGGCGAGGGGGTGAATTCATGAAGACCAACCGTACGCCGGGCGTCACGTGGGGATAAGCGGGGCGATGATGGTGAACGACGGCGCACCTCGGTCAGGCCGGGGTGCGCCGTTTACTAGGGTTGCCACCCTTGGATACTCGCGCCAAACTGGGGGGAAATGTCGAGTCGGCTCAAGTGGTACGTCGCCCTGGTGTGTGCGACGGCCATCGTCGTGCTGGCTGGCTATGTCACAAGAATTGACGCGAGCCGGCTAGGCGAAGCATGGCCAATTATCACGATATTTGGAGCACTGCTCGCAATTGGCGAATTTCTCCCAATTCCGATTCGACATCGTAATCAAACTAAATTGATCACAGTCACGAATACGTTCGCGCTGGCGATCGTGCCGGTGGCTGGTACAGCCCTCACGGTGCTCGTGTACGTGACCACCTCGGTCATCACCGACCTGATCCACCGCAAGTCGGCCGTGAAGGTCGCCTTCAACGCCGCGCAGTACGTGCTCTCGCTGGGAGCCGCCGGCGCGGTCTACACGGCGGCGGGCGGGACCTTCGGCGTCTCGTCCGGCGTCACCTCTCATGAGCTGCCGGCCTTTCTGGCCGCTGGCGTGGTGTTCGCGCTCGTCAACCACCTACTCGTCGCCACAGTCGTCGCCCTGGCCGGAGAGACCTCGGTGCGCGCCGGCATCCTCTCGGACCTGCCGGTGGAGTTCATGAGCTCCGCGCTGCTGATCACGCTCGCGCCGGTCGCCCTGCTGGTCGCCGAGCGCTCGCTGCTCCTGGTGATCGCGCTGGTCTCACCGCTGGCCGCCGTGTACCTGGCGTCGAAGGGCTGGGCGGAGGCGGAGTTGGCCACCGAGCGGCAGCGCCGCCTCACCGAGCGGGAGCAGGAAGTGGTCAGGCGGCTTCAGGAGGCGGACCGCATGAAGGCCGACCTGCTGGCGACCGTGACCCACGAGCTCCGCAGCCCGCTCACCACGATCCTCGGCGCGCTCCAGTTGCTCGAGTCCCGGAACCGCAGGCTGACCCCCGAGCAGCGGCTGGAGTTCATCACCATGGGGCTCCGCCAGGGCGAGCGGCTGCAGCGCATGATCGAGCAACTGCTGCTGGCAGCGAGGTTCGAGCGGCCGCCGGCCACCGGCGCCGACAGCCGCCGGGTCGACCTGGACGCCTCAGAGCTGGTCCGCCAGGCCGGCGAGGAGGCCCGGACACGGCACCACGAGCGGCTGATCATGGTGCAGTCCAACGGCGCGCTGCCGGTGCGCGCCGTCCAGGACGCCGTCTCGCAGGTGCTCGCCAACCTGATCGACAACGCCTGCAAATACTCGCCCCAGGGACAGCCCGTCCACCTGTCGGGCGAGCGCAGCAACGGTCACGCGGTGCTGGCGGTCGAGGACAGCGGTCCCGGGGTGGACCCCGACGACCGGGAGCGGATCTTCGAGCGGTTCACCCAGCTCGACGACTCCAGCGACGATCGCGGCGGGGGCATCGGCCTCGGTCTCTACATCGCCCGCGAGCTCGCTCGCAGCCAGGGCGGCGACCTTCTGGTCACCGAGCCGACCAGCACCGACGGCGCTCGCTTCGAGCTGCGGCTGCCGCTGCACCGCTCATAGCGCGGGCTAGCGGGCCGGCTCGACCGTGTAGCCGCGGCGCTTCAGGTCGGCGACGACCTCGTCGGAGTGGATGGGGTTGCGGGTCTCCAGGGTGAGCCGGACCTCGACCTGCTCCATGTCGAGGTCCATGCCGGAGCGGTGGTGCTCGACCTCGAGCACGTTCAGGCCGAGCCGCGCCACGTCGGTGGTCAGGCCGGCCAGGGCGCCGGGCCGGTCGTCCAGGATCACCCGGAGGACGACGTAGCGGCCGGCCGCGGAGAGGCCGTGGTCGATGACCTTGATGAGCAGGAGCGGGTCCACGTTGCCGCCCGACAGGACGGCCGCGACCGGGCCGGAGCCCGGCACCTTGCCGGCGATGATGGCCGCCAGCGAGGCCGCGCCGGCCGGCTCGACCACCGCCTTGGCCCGCTCCAGGAGCAGCAGGAGCGCCTGGCTGATCTCCTCTTCCGTCACCGTCACCAGTTCGTGCACGTAGGCGCGGACGTGCGCGAGCGTAAGCGGCGAGGGCGACTTGAGCGCCACGCCATCGGCCATGGTGACGACGCGGTCCAGCCCGACGCACTGGCCCGCCCGCAGGGAGGCGGCCATGCACGCCGCGCCGGCCGGCTCCACGCCGATCACGCGGACGTCGGGTCGCAGCGCGGCGACGGTCGCGGCGATGCCGGAGATGAGCCCGCCGCCGCCGACCGACACCACCACGGTCTCGACCTCGGGAGCCTCCTCGAGCAGCTCCAGCCCGACGGTCCCCTGCCCGGCGATGATCAGCGGATCGTCGAACGGCGGCACGAACACCGCGCCGTGCTCCTCGGCGAAGCGCTTGGCCGCCACGATCGAGTCGTCGACGGTCTCGCCGCCGAGGCGCACGGTGGCGCCGTAGGCGGTGGTCGCGTCGACCTTTGGCAGCGGCGCGCTGGCCGGCATGAAGATGGTGGCCTCGTGCCCCGTCAGCGTGGCCGCCAGAGCCACGCCCTGGGCGTGGTTGCCGGCGGACGCGGCAACCACCTGGGTCCCGGGCGCCAGACGCGAGATGCGGTTGTAGGCGCCGCGGATCTTGAAGGAGCCCGTCCGTTGCAGCTGCTCGGGCTTGAGCACGATCGGCCGGCCGGCAAGCCTGCTCAGCGTGTCGGAGACGCCGGCCGGTGTGGGGCGCAGCACGCCCGCGATGCGCTCGCGCGCCGCGCGCACATCATCGACGGTCACCAGGACCGGATCGGCGCTCGGCTCGCGTTGCTCCGGTGCACGCGCTGCCATGCGGACGACGATACCGCCGCCATGGCGCCGCCGAAAGGTCGGGCATGGCGGGATCGGTTTTCGGGTTCGCCGGCGCCCGGGCGCGCGATGGGCCCTTCCAGCCCCGCGTGACCCGGGCGCCTTCTCGACGGCGGCGGGCTTTCGCCGCGACCGGCCGGTCACGGTCGCCCGCCCGCGCCGTTCCCGTTCACATGCGCCGCGTCCTCCCTCTCCAAGCCCTCGGTCAGCGCGCTGAGCCTTCCAGCAGGCAGCCACAGGCCGAACAGGGCGCCGCCGCCGTCGCGGTCGCGCGACCACAGCCGGCCGCCGGCTTCCTGCACGAACTTGCGCACGAGCTGCAGGCCCACGCCGCCCCCGGAGCGCCGGCTGGCGGGCGCGCGACCGAGCCCAGGACCGCGGTCGGCGACCAGGACCTCGATGCCCGGTAGGCGCCGAGCGACCGAGAAGCGCACCATCACGTCGACGGGGGAGCCCATGCCGCAGGTCGCCGCGTTGTCGATCAGGTTCTCCAACGCCTGCCGCAGCATGGTCGGGTTGGAGCGGATGCGCAGCGAGCGCTTGGGGCTCTGGACCTTGATCTGGCTCTTGCGCGCCCAGCCGACCGTCTGCGCGGCCGCCTGCGCGATCTCCAGGACGTCGACGTCCTCCAGAGCGTCGCGTCGCGGGCTGCCGAGCATCGCGGACTCGAGCTGCTCGAGGTCGTGCAGCTCCTGCACGAGCATGTGGACGAGCCGGTCGACGTCGTCCTCGGCGGTACGGACCTCGATGGCCTCGCTCAGCACGCGCAGCGCTGCCAGGCGGCGGCGCAGCTCGTGCGCGAAGGTGACGTTCTGACCGCTCGGTGCAGCCGGGGCCGCCGCTCCCGAGGAGCGGCCGGATCGGCGGATGACCGGCGGGGCTTCAGTATCAAGTGAGACGGGTAACACGTTGACCTTCCCTTCCGAGGCGGGCGCCGCTCGATCAGGACAAGCGGGCACCAAAGGACGTGCGGTATCGCCAGGAGGGAAGTACTAGCCGGGAAGGGCGAGCGGCCGGAAGGAGCGGGAGAACCCGCTGAAGCTGGCCAGCCTCGCGAGCGCCAGCGGGCGCAGGTAGAGGACCAGGAGCCCCCCGCTGAGGACGGCATACGAGCTGCCGCCCTTGTGGTGGTTGTGCGAGCCGCCCGAGATCGAGGAGCCGCCCGACTGCTCCGCCGGGGCCGGCGGTGGTGGCGGCGGGGCGGGAACGGGTGTCGGCATCGGCGGTGGATCGGTGCCGCTCGGGGCCTCGCCGGGCAACTTCTTGGCTTGCCGCGCGAGGTCGCGGACGTGCGCGATGACGTCGGCGAGGGCCAGCCGGAAGCCGGACCCGGGCAGTGCGGTGGTCATCAGGCCCTGGCCGAGCAGGGCGAAGCTGCCGGTGAGCGGTGTGCTGATCAGCAGGGCAACCGGCGCGGGGCACACGGGTAGCGCCGTGGAGTTGGTCGGGCCGATCGGGCCCACCACCGGGGCGGTCGTGAGGGGCGCCGTCGGGGTGGCCAGCGTGCCATCCGTGGTGGTGGAGTCGGCGATCGTTGCCGTGGTGGCCGTCGGATCCGTGGCCGTGGCGATGGCATCGGTCGTGGTGCCGTCCGTGGACGTCGCTGCCGTGGCGTCCGTGGTGCTGGTGGCCGATGTGGTGACCGACGTGTCCGTGCTCGTGGTGGTGCCGTCGGTGGTGGTGCCGTCGGTGGTGGTGCCGTCCGTGGTGGTGCCGTCCGTCGAGGTCGCCGTGCTCCCGTCCGTCGACCTGCTGCCGGAGTCGGTCGACGTCGTGCCCGAAGTCGTCGAGGTGGCCCCCGTGTCGGTCGACGTCGTGTCCGAGGTCGCCCGGTCCGAGGTGGCGGTCGACGTCGTGTCCGAGGTCGCCGGGTCCGAGGTGGCGCTTGGCGCCGGGTCCGAGGTCGCCGGGTCCGAGGTGGCGGTCGACGTCGTGTCCGAGGTCGAGGTGTCCGCTGAGTCCGAGGTCGCCGTCGGCGCCGGGTCCGAGGTCGGAGCCGGGTCGGACGTCACCGTGGGGGCCGGGTCGGAAGTGGGGGCGGAGGCGGCGTCTTCGGTCGTGGCCTGATCGGTCACGACCTGGGGCGCGGAGCCGTCCGCGGTCGAACCCTGGTCGGCGCTCCCGCTGGACCCGGACACGGAGTCGGCGGAGGAACCGCTCGACCCCTGGTCGTCCGCTGTGTCGGCCGAGCTGGAGTCGCCCTTCCCGTTCGATTCGCCGGCCTTCTCGGCCTTCTTGCCGTGGAACCTGCCCTTGGCGGCGTGCTGCCCGTGGCCGGCCCTCGCCTGGTCCGACTTGCCGGGCGCGTCGGGCGCCGACACGTCAGCGGACGCGGTTGCCTGCGAGGAGGCAGCGTCCGTTGACCCGTCGGAGGCACGTGCCTGCTGCGACAGGAACATCAGCAAGAAGAAGGACGCGACGGCAAACAGCGTCAAGCGAACCGCAAGACGCCACGCATGCAACAATCGCGGCTCTTCGGGCAAGTGGTACGTACTTAACCCCCCACTAAGTTCCCCCAAAGACCCCATCAACCGCTAGCGATCGGGCCGCTGAGGCAATTTACCCTGTAACGCGGGGTCAGCGGTAGAGGACATTAGGAAACAGATCGCTAACGGGAAGGTTGCGATTGAACCCGAAGGCCATTGGCCTGTGGAAATGCATGAATCGTAGGATCGCCCGCCTCTCGTTGACCGCCCCATCTGTCCCCTATCCGCCCGACAACGCCACCGCCGCCGGGATCGAACGACGCAACAGGCCGTACTGAATCCCGTCGACCAGCGCTTGATAGGAGGCGGTCACGATGTCGTCTGATACACCCACCGTCGTCCATTCCCCCTCGTCGTCGGCGGAGGTGATCAGCACCCGGGTCACCGCCTTGGTGCCGGCGCGGCCGTCGAGGATGCGGACCTTGAAGTCGACCAGCCGGATCGACTCGAGCTCCGGGAAGCGGTCCTCCAGGGCGCGGCGCAGCCCCTGGTCGAGCGCGTGGACCGGCCCGACGCCCTCGCCGGCGGCCATCACCCGCTCGCCCTTGACCCGCAGCCGCACGGTCGCCTCGGACAGGTCGCTGCCGTCCGGCCGGCGCTCGACGATCACGCGGTAGCCCTCCAGCTCGAAAAGGTCCTCGAGCCGCCCGGCCTCACGGCGCACCAGCAGCTCGAACGAGGCATCCGCCGCCTCGAACGCGTAGCCGCGGTGCTCCAGCTCCTTGACACGGTCGAGCACGCGCGCGCCCAGCTCCGCGTCGGCCTCCAGGTCGAGCCCCAGCTCGCTGGCCTTGGCCAGCACGTTGGAGCGGCCGGCGAGCTCGCTCACCAGCACCCGCATGCGGTTGCCGACGGTGCCGGGGTCCACGTGGGAATAGGCGTCGGGGCGCCGGGCGATCGCCGATGCGTGCAGCCCGGCCTTGGTCGCGAACGCGCTGGCGCCGACATAGGGCTGGCGGCCGTCCGGCGGCAGGTTGGCCAGCTCGGCGATCGCGTGGGCGGTGGAGGTGAGCGCCGCCAGCCGGCCGCCGGGCAGCAGCTTGCGACCCTCCTTCAGCTCCAGGTCCGCGACGATCGCGAACAGGTCGGCGTTGCCGCAGCGCTCGCCGTAGCCGTTGGCGGCGCCCTGCACGTGGCTGGCGCCGGCCTGCACAGCCACCAGCGAGTTCGCCACCGCGCAGGCGGCGTCGTTGTGGCAGTGGACGCCGATCCGGACGCCCTCCAGCTCGCGGCGCACCTCGGCGACCACCCGCTCGACGGTGCCCGGCAGCGTGCCGCCGTTGGTGTCGCACAGCACCACCGTGTCCGCGCCGGCCTCGGCCGCCGCCTTCGCGACCGCCAGCGCGTAGGCCGGGTCGGCGGCATGGCCGTCGAAGAAGTGCTCGGCGTCGAAGACCACGCGTCGCCCGGCCGCGACCAGGTGGCTGATCGAGTCGGCGACCATCGCCAGGTTCTCGTCGAAGCTGGTGCGCAGGGCCTCGGTGACGTGCAGCGTCCAGGCCTTGCCGACCAGCGTGACCACCGGCGTTCCGGAGTCCAGCAGCGCCAGCAGGTTGGGGTCGTCGTCGGCGCCGCGCCGCGGGCGGCGGGTGGCGCCGAAGGCGGCCAGCACGGCGTGGCGCAGCTCCAGCTCGTGGACCCGCTGGAAATACTCGGCGTCCTTGGGGTTGGAGCCTGGCCAGCCGCCCTCGATGACGTCGACGCCGAGGTCGTCGAGGAGCTGGGTCACCCGCAGCTTGTCGGCCACGGTAAAGTTGAGGCCGACCTGCTGCGAGCCGTCCCGCAGGGTGGTGTCGTAGGTCTCGACCCCCGCGGGGGCGGTGGATAGTTCAGCGGTCACGGCGTGCTTCCCTCCAATTGACAGCGTGGAACTCGGACCGGGGGGCGGAAGCCCGCGGGTCCACGGGCGGGAGGGATGCGGGAGGTGGGACCAGCGCCGGCCCTAGCCGACCGGCTCGAGCCAATCCTTGTAGCGCTCGTCCTTGCCGCGGATGGCGGCCTGGAAGACCTCCTGCACCCGCCGGGTAATCGGACCCGGGTCGCCGAGGACCCGGTCATCCACCTCCCGGATTGGCACGACCTCGGCGGCCGTGCCGGTGAAGAAGGCCTCGTCGGCCAGGTACAGCTCGGTGCGGACGAGATCCGCCTCCCGAACCGGGATGCCCTCGTCCTCGGCGATCCGCATGATGCTCTCCCTGGTGATCCCGGCGAGGCAGCCGGCGGCCAGCGGCGGCGTCAGCAGGGTGCCGTCACGCACCACGAAGACGTTCTCGCCGGAACCGTCGGTCACGTAGCCGTTGGGGTTGAGCAGGATGCCCTCGTCGTAGCCCGCCTTGATCGACTCGGCCTTGGCCAGCGAGGAGTTCAGGTACTGGCCGGTGGCCTTGGCGGCCGGCGGGATGATGTTGGGGTCGAGCCGGCGCCAGGAGCTGACCTTGACGCGGACGCCGCGCTCGAAGCCTTCCTCGCCGAGGTAGGCGCCCCACGGCCAGCAGGCGATCGCCATGCTGACCCCGCTGTTCAGCGGGTTCAGCCCGATCTCGCCGTAGCCGAGGTACACCAGCGGCCGGATGTAGCAGGCGCGGACGCCGTTCATGGCGACCAGGTCCTTGGTGACCTTGATGGCGCCCTCGAGCGAGACCGGGGGCTCCATGTGGTAGATCTTCGCGCTCCGGAACAGCCGGCGCATGTGGTCGGTGAGCCGGAACACCGCGGTTCCGAGGGTGGTGTCGTAGGCGCGGATGCCCTCGAACACCCCCCAACCGTAATGCAGAGTAGGGGTCAGGACGTGGACGGTCGCCTGGTCCCAGTCCACGTACTCGCCGTCCATCCAGATCTTGCGGGTCGCCTCGATCGGCATCTCCAACCTCCTTGTCCGGTCCGGGGGCTCCGCCTCATTGCTCCTGCCCCCTGGATCCCGGGCCGCCGCTGGTCGTCGCTGTCTACGCGCTCACCTCGCGCGGTACGGCGACGGCGATCTGGTCCCCGATCTCCTGAGTGGAGTATCCCGCAGCACCGGGCAGGACCGCTATGACGGCCTGCTCCAGCGCGGCCGCCGCCTGCTGCTCTCCCAGGTGGTCGAGCATCAGCCCGGCCGAGAGCACCGCGGCGATGGGGTTGGCCCTGCCGGTCCCGGCGATGTCGGGGGCGGAGCCGTGCACCGGCTCGAACAGCGACGGGCCCGTCCGGCCGGAGCCACCGGCGCCTGCGGTGCCCGGGTTGAGGTTGGCGCTCGCCGCCGTGCCGAGCCCGCCGGCGATCGCGGCGCCGAGGTCGGTCAGGATGTCGCCGAACAGGTTGTCGGTGACGATCACGTCGAAGCGCCCTGGGTCGTTGATCAGGTGCAGGCAGGCGGCGTCGACGTGGCAGTAGTCCAGGCGCACGCCGGTCTGGTCAGCCACCTCTCTGGCGGTGCGCATCCACAGGTCGCCGGAGTGGGTCAGCACGTTGGTCTTGTGGACCATGGTGAGCCGCCCGTCCCGCTGCGACGCCATGGAGGCGGCGAAGCGCACGCAGCGCTCGACGCCCGCTCGGGAGTTGAGCGCGGTCTCGGTGGCCATCTCGGCGGCGGTGCCGCGGTGCGCGGTCCCGCCGGCGCCGACGTAGGGGCCCTCGGTGTTCTCGCGGACGACCAGCATGTCCACGTCCTCGGGGCCCTTGCCGGCCAGCACCGACGGCACGCCGGGGTAGAGGCGCACCGGGCGCAGGTTGATGTACAGGTCGAGCGCGAACCTGAGCTTGAGCAGCAGGCCGCCCTCCAGGACACCGGGGGCGACGTCCGGCCGGCCGACCGCGCCGAGCAGGATGGCGTCGACCTCGCCCAGCTCCTTCAGCACCGTGTCCGGCAGCACCTCGCCGGTCCGCAGGTAGCGGTCGGCGCCGAGGTCGTAGTCGATCCAGTCGAGGCCGAAGCCGAAGCGCGCGGCGGCGGCGTCGACCGCCTTGCGCGCTTCGGCGACCACCTCTGGCCCGATGCCGTCTCCAGGCAAGGAGGCGACGGTGTGGGTGCGCTCCGCCATTCAGGCCTCGGTTCCGAAGACGCGGCCGAGCGCGGCGCGCCGCTCGGCCTCCTCGACCGCCGGCTCCGGCGCGGTCGACTCCGAGGGCGGGATCTCGCCCGGCTGGACGTTCACGCCGAACACCCTCGCCATGGCGGCATGTGCCTCCTCAGCGTGGTGCGATCGGGTGCTGGCTGGTCTCCTGGTCATCCGACTTGCTCCTTCGTTCGTACTACTCGGGTGTCGCCCCGCTCGCGGGGCTCACCCTGTCCCCCGGATCTCCTGAGCCACATGTGTCCTTGCTCTGGAGAGCTTGTTCACCGCTTGCAGATACGCGCGCGCCGAGGCCTCCACGATGTCGGTGGCGACGGCGCGCCCCGTTACTCGCGTGCCGGCCGCCGCGCCGGAGGAGGCCTCGACCTGCACGGTCACCTCGCCGAGCGCGTCGCTGCCGCCGGTCACCGCGGCGACGTTGAACTCGGCAAGCGCCGCGTCCACGCCGACCGCCTTGGCGATCGCCGCGCAGGCCGCGTCGACCATGCCGTCGCCGATGGCCGACTCCTCGATGACCCCGCCCTCGTGGCCGACCCGCACCGTGGCGGTCGGCGACAGCGCGGTGCCGCCGGCGACCTGGATGCCGATGAGGGTGTAGGTCTCCTCGTCGGAGAGCACCTCGTCGCTGACGATCGCCTCCAGGTCGGCCTCGGTGATGCGCGGCTTCTTGTCGGCCAGCTCCTTGAAGCGGGCGAAGGCGCCGTCCAGGTCCGCCTTGCTCAGCTCGAAGCCCAGCTTGGCCAGGGCGTCGGCCACCGCGTGCCGACCCGAGTGCTTGCCGAGGACGATCTGGGCCGCCTCGCCGCCCACCTCACGGGCGTCGATGATCTCGTAGGTCGAGCGGTCCGACAGGACGCCGTGCTGGTGGATGCCGGACTCATGGGCGAAGGCGTTCTTGCCGACCACGGCCTTGTTGTACTGGACGGGGTAGCCGGTGAGCCGCGAGACCATGCGCGAGGTCCGCACGATCTCCTCGGTGTTGACGTGGGTCTCCAGGCCACCGAACTGGTCGCGGCGGGTCCGCAGGCCCATCACGACCTCCTCGAGCGAGGCGTTGCCCGCGCGCTCGCCGATGCCGTTGACGCAGACCTCGATCTGGCGCACGCCGGCGCCCACCGCGGCCAGCGAGTTCGCCGTGGCCAGGCCCAGGTCGTTGTGGCAGTGCGAGGAGAGGACGTAGTCGCCGGGGACCTCTTCGCGGATGCGCCGGATCATGTCCGCGAAGCCCCACGGCATGGCGTAGCCGACCGTGTCCGGGATGTTCAGCGTGGTGGCGCCGGCGTCCACCGCCACCTGGATGACCTGGAGCAGGAACTCCATCGGCGTCCTGGTGGCGTCCTGCGGGCTGAACTCGACGTCGTCGCACAGCTCGCTGGCGCGGGCCACCGAGGCCTTGGTCGCCTCCAGCACCTGGTCGGAGCTCATGCGCAGCATGTGCTCCATGTGGCTGGGGCTGGTCGACAGGAACACGTGGATGCGCGAGCGCTCTGCGTCCTTGACCGCCTCGAAGCAGCGCTCGACGTCGCCGAGGCTGGCGCGCGACAGCCCGGCGATGGTCGCCCCCTGGACGGTCCGGGCGATCTCGCGCACCGCCTCGAAGTCGCCCTGGCTGGCCACGGGAAAGCCGGCCTCGATGACGTCGACGCCCAGGCGCGCGAGCTGCTCGGCGATCTCCAGCTTGGCCTTGGCGTTCAGGTTGATGCCAGGCGCCTGCTCGCCGTCCCTCAGGGTCGTGTCGAAGATGACGATACGTTCGGACAACGGTCTTCTCCTCTGGTCACGTCGCTTCCCAGTCCTTCGCGCCATGGGAGACCTCGCCGTGGGGCGGCCGGCACAGAGCCGCCCCACGGCAACGAAGGGCCAGGAGGCTCGGCGCCACGGAGATCGTCCGCATCACGCGCCTGCTCCCGGAGCCTGGCCGGGATCGGGTCGATCCGGCTGGCTCAGGTTCAGGAAGGTGCCATCGTGGGCACCGACCTCCGCCATCACCCGGTCGAGCACGCCGGGTGGGATCACGCTGTCGACCGTCAGCGCCATCAGCGCCTCGCCGCCCTGGCGGCGGCGGCCGACCTGCATGCTGGCGATGTTCACCCCGGCCTGGCCGAGGATGGTCCCGACCCTGCCGATCACGCCCGGCCTGTCCTCGTAGAACAGGAACGCCATGTGGTCGGCGGGCGCCAGGTCGACGGGGATGCCGTTGATCTGGACCAGCCGCTCGGCGTCGCGCGGGCCGACGGTGGTGCCGGCGACGCTCACCGGGCCGCGGGCGCCCTCGCCGGACAGGGCCACCAGGTTCACCCAGTCCTTGCTCGCGCGGCTCTTGGTCTCGGTGATCTCGATGCCGCGCTCGGCCGCCAGCAGCGGCGCGTTCACGAACGTGACCGGCTCGCTCACCACCGGCGTGAACAGGCCCTTGAGCACGGCGAGGTTGAGCACGCGGGTGTCCTCGTCGGCCAGCCCGCCCACGTAGTCGACATGCAGGCGGCCGCCGCCGAGCGCGGCGGCGCGGCCGCTCGGCCCGCCGCTGGCCAGCGCCGTGTAGATGCGACCGAGCTTGGTGACCAGCGGCAGGAAGGTGCGCAGCGCGTCCGGCACCGGACCGGCGTCGACGTTGACGGCGTTGGGGACGAACTGGCCCGCCAGCGCCAGCAGGACCTGCTCGGCGATGGTCACCCCGGCCTTGTCCTGGGCCTCGGCGGTGGAGGCGCCCAGGTGCGGCGTGACCACCACGTTGTCGAGGCCGAACAGCGGGCTGGAGGTGGTCGGCTCCTCGGCGAACACGTCCAGGGCGGCGCCGGCGAGGTGGCCGGACTCGACCGCCTTGGCCAGCGCGGTCTCGTCCACGATCCCGCCGCGGGCGGTGTTGACCAGGCGCGCGCCCGGCTTGACCGCCGCCAGCTCCCGCTCGCCGAGCAGCCCGACCGTCTCCGCTGTCTTGGGCAGGTGGATGGTGACGATGTCGGCCCTGGCCAGGACTTCGGCCAGGCTGCCGAGCTCGACGCCGAGCTGGGCGGCGCGCTCGCGGCTCACGTAGGGGTCGTAGGCGATCAGGCGCATCCCGAAGGCCAGCATGCGCTGGGCGACCAGCGTCCCGACGCGGCCGAGACCGATCACCCCCAGGGTCTTGCCGTAGAGCTCGGCGCCCTGGAAGCGCGAGCGCTCCCAGCGGCCGTCGCGCAGGGCGGCGTCGGCCCGCGGGATGTCGCGGGCCTGCGCCAGGATCAGCGCGATGGTGTGCTCCGCCGCCGAGATCACGTTGGACTGCGGCGCGTTGACCACCATGATCCCAAGTCGCGTGGCGGTGGCCACGTCCACGTTGTCCAGGCCGATCCCGGCCCGGGCGACGACCTTGAGATTGCGCCCAGCCTCGAGCACCTCGGCGTCGACCCGGGTGGCCGAGCGCACCACCAGCGCGTCCGCGCTGGCCACCGCCTCCAGCAGCTCCTCGCGGGTCATGGCCGCGCGGGCGTCGACCTGGTGGTCGCGGCGCAGGAGGTCCACGCCGGCCTCGGCCAGCGGCTCAGCGATCAGGATGAGGGCCATGTGCGCGAGATCAGTCCTCGGGCTGGCGCAGCCAGGACATCATCGCCCGTAGCGGCCTGCCAACCTGCTCGATCTGGTGGTCGCGGGCTTCAGCCCGGAGCCGGTTGAAGTTCGGGCGCCCGGCGTCGTCCTCGGCCACCCACTCGCGGGCGAAGGCGCCGGAGCGGATCTCGGAGAGGATGCGCTCCATCTCGGCGCGGACGCCGTCGTCGATGACCCGCGGGCCGCGGGTGTAGTCGCCATACTCGGCCGTGTCCGAGACCGAGTAGCGCATCCACTTGAGGCCGCCCTCGTAGATCATGTCCACGATCATCTTCAGCTCGTGGAGGCACTCGAAGTAGGCGACCTCCGGCTGGTAGCCGGCCTTCGTCAGCGTTTCGAAGCCCGACTGGATCAGCGCGGTGACGCCGCCGCACAGCACCGTCTGCTCGCCGAACAGGTCGGTCTCGGTCTCCTCCTGGAAGGTGGTCACCAGCGCGCCGGCCCGGGTGCCGCCGATCCCACGCGCGTACGACTTCGCCAGGTCCCAGGCCTTGCCGCTGGCGTCCTGCGAGACCGCCACCAGGACGGGCGTGCCCTGGCCCTCCTCGAACTGCCGGCGCACCAGGTGGCCGGGGCCCTTGGGAGCGACCATCGCCACGTCCACGCCCTCCGGCGGCTTGACGTAGCCGAAGTGGATGTTGAACCCGTGGGCGAAGAACAGCGCGTCGCCGGGCCGCAGGTTGGGCACGATGTCGCGCGCGTAGAGGTGCCGCTGCACCGTGTCGGGCACCAGCACCATGATCAGGTCGGCCCACCCGGCCGCCTCGGCGGGGGTCAGGACCTCGAGGCCCGCCGCCTCGGCCTTGGCGCGGCTCTTGGACCCCTCGACGAGGCCGACCCGCACCTCGCAGCCGGAGTCCTTGAGGCACAGCGCGTGGGCGTGCCCCTGGGAGCCGTAGCCGAGTACGGCGATCTTTCGTGACTGGACCAGGCCGAGATCGGCGTCGTCGTCGTAATAGACCGTGGCCATTTCCTCGTGGACCTCCTGTTATGCCGGCCGTTGCAGGCGAACGGGCCGGTCGCTGATGCCCTTGCTCCCCCTGGCGAGCCCGACCCTTCCGGTTCGGACCAGCTCGCGGATGCCGTAGGGCTCCAGCATCTCGAGCATCGCCTCGATCTTGCCCTGGTCGCCGGTCGCCTCGATGGTGAGGCTCTCCGGGGCCACGTCCACGACCCGCGCGCGGAACAGCTCCGCCAGCTCCACCACCTGGTGGCGGTTGGCCGCGTCCGCCCGGACCTTGACCAGCACCAGCTCGCGCTCGACCGAGCGGGTTGGCTCCAGCTCGACGATCTTGAGCACGTTCACGAGCTTGTTGAGCTGCTTGACCACCTGCTCCAGCGGGCTGGACGCGCAGTCGACCACGATCGTCATGCGGCTGTAGGTCTCGTCCTCGGTGGGGCCGACCGCCAGCGAGTCGATGTTGAAACCCCGCCGGCTGAACAGCCCGGCGATGCGGGCGAGCACACCAGGCTTGTTCTCGACCAGGACCGACAGGGTGTGGACGCTCATCCGCGCACCTCCCGCCTGGTGGCGGCCGCCTGCTCCTCCGGCGAGAACTCCGGGCCGAGGATGATCTCGTCGTTGGACCGGCCGGCCGGGACCATCGGGAACACGCCTTCGTGGGAGTCGACCCGGAAGTCGACCACCACCGGCACCCCCTCCACCGCGATCGCCTTCTCCAAGGTGGCGTCGACGTCCTCGGCGCGGTCGCAGCGCAGGCCGACGCCGCCGTAGGCCTCGGCGAGCTTGACGAAGTCCGGCCACTCGAAGCCGAGGTTCACCTCGGAGTAGCGCTCGTCGTAGAACAGCTCCTGCCACTGGCGCACCATGCCGAGGTGGCCGTTGTTGAGGATCAGCACCTTGATGGGGATGCGCTCGATGGTGCAGGTCGCCAGCTCCTGCGCGGTCATCTGGAAGGAGCCGTCGCCGTCGATCGCGATCACCAGCTCGTCCGGCCGGCCGACCTTGGCGCCCATGGCCGCCGGCACCGCGAAGCCCATGGTCCCGGCGCCGCCGGAGTTGATCCACGAACGCGGACGCGAGAACCGGAAGTGCTGCGATGCGTACATCTGGTGCTGGCCGACCCCGGAGGTCAGCACCGCGTTGCCGGCGGTCAGCGCGGACACGCGGTCGACCACGTACTGCGGCTTGAGGCGCCCGTCCTGCGCCTGGTCGTAGCGGTAGGGGAAGCGGCGCTTCCAGTCGTCGAGCGCCTTGAGCCAGGCGGAGGTGTCGGCGGGCTCCTCCTCGGCCGCCATCGCCCGGTAGGAGGCGACCAGCTCCTCCAGCACCAGGCGGACGTCGCCGACGATCGGCACGTCCACCGCCCGGTTCTTGCCGATCTCGGCGGGGTCGATGTCGGCGTGCACGATCTTGGCGTTCGGCGCGAAGGTCTTCAGGTCGCCGGTGACGCGGTCGTCGAACCTGGCGGCCAGCGCCAGGATCAGGTCGGCCTCCTGGAGGGCCGCCACCGCCGCGTAGTTGCCGTGCATCCCCGGCATGCCGAGCGCCAGCGGGTGGTTGTCGGAGAAGACGCCCCGGGCCATCAGCGTGGTGGTGACCGGCGCCTTGGCCAACTCGGCCAGGGCCAGCAGCGCCTCGTGGGCGTTGGCCTTGACCACGCCGCCGCCCACGTAGAGCACCGGCCGGCGCGCCTGCCGCAGCAGCGCCGCCGCCTCGCGCACCCGCTTGGCGTGCGGCTTGACGGTCGGCCGGTAGCCCGGGAGGTCGAGCACCTCCGGCCAGGACCACTCGGTGGTCGCCTGGAGCACGTCCTTGGGGACGTCGACCAGCACCGGCCCAGGCCGTCCGGTCCTGGCGATGTAGAACGCCTCGGCGATCGCGCCGGCGACCCGCTCGGGGCCGAGCACCAGCTCGTTGTGCTTGGTGACCGGCAGGGTGATGCCAGTGGTGTCGCACTCCTGGAAGGCGTCCGAGCCGATCACCGGCTTGGGCACCTGGCCGGTGATCGCCACCATCGGCACCGAGTCCATGTAGGCGTCCGACAGCGCGGTGACCAGGTTGGTCGCGCCCGGGCCGCTGGTCGCCATGCAGACCCCGACCTCGCCGGTCGCCCAGGCGTACCCTTCCGCCGCATGGCCCGCCCCCTGCTCGTGGCGGACCAGGATGTGGCGAACGCTGGACTCACGCAGCGGGTCGTAGGCCGGCAGGATCGCGCCACCGGGGAGCCCGAACACGACCTTGACGCCGCACTGCTCGAGGCTGCGGATGAGCGCTTGCGCTCCGGTGACCTTCAAGATGACTCCCTGGTGTGTGGTTTGCGGTCCACGGCCGCCCGTCGCCGGGCAAACAAAAAACCTCCTGCCGGTTGGCATAGGAGGCTCCGCGCGGACCCGTACTGCGGTCCGCGCTAGGTAATAAGTACGAGGCTCATGTGACAGGGCATTCTGGCTCCTGCGGGGGTCGAGGCTTCGTTTGGCATCGTACCGGCACTGTCAAGCCGAGCACCGGCAACCGACCGCCCACCATTGCGCGCTCGGCCCCCAGACCATACCACGGCTCGAGATCGGCGAGAACGTAAATCGGTGTCCCAAACCTTGCGTCATCGGTAAGGTTCGGGATATGAACGTCGAAGCGATGCCCGGTACCCGGCCCGAGGCGGTCCTCGCCCTCGAAGAGTTCGCCGCCGCGCAGCACGGCTACGTCACCCGCGCGCAGGCGGCTCAGATCGGCGTTGACGATGTTCTGCTGCTCCGCCTCGTGCGCGGGGGCTACCTGGAACGGTACGAGCACGGGATCTACAGGTTTCGCGGAACCCCGGATCTCGCCTGGGCGCCGGTGTGGGTGGCGTGGCTTCGTCTGGACCCTGAGCACGACGCCGTCGCGCGTGCGCGGCATCCGACCGAGGTCACCCGCGGGGCCACCGCGGCCTGGGTTTACGCCCTGGGCAGCCTGCAGCCCGAGCCGTACGAGTTCTGGACCGCGGTCTCGCGTCGCATCCGCCGTCCCGACGTGCGTCTCCGTAAGGGTCGTCCTCCCGACCAGGACATCACCGTGGTGGACGGTCTGCCGGTAACGACGCTGGAACGCACGGTCGCGGACATGGTTGCCGACGGATACGACTTCGGTCATGTCACCGACGTCCTGCGCGACGCGATTCGTGGCCGGCTGATCGACAGCGCCGGGCTTGCCGAGCGGCTCGGGGCGGTGTTCTCGCGAGTGCTGCCGCAACGTCGACGGCAGGTGGCGCAGCCACTGGCGCGACAACTCGCTGGAGCGGTCACGTGACCCGCTCGCCAGGCAAGCCCTACGCCTCGGCGAACGCGCTGCGCGCGGCGATCGTCGCGCGCGCGAATACGGCCACCAGAGCCGACCCACGATTCACCGTGCAGGAGCGGCTGCGCCAGTTCGCCTACGCCCGGCTGCTCGCGCGTGTCTTCACGTTCGAGCCGGAGAACTGGGTGTTGAAAGGCGGCGTGAGCCTGCTGGCTCGGGTGCCGGGCGCTCGACACAGCCTGGACGTCGACCTCTGGGGAACGCAGCACAGCCTCGCCGAAGCGGAGCGGGCGCTGGAGCTTGCGAGCGCTGTCGATCTCGGTGACCACGCCAGCTTCGACGTTGGTCCCTGGAGCGAGCGGCGCGACGAGGAGGCACGACCGCTGGCGCAAGCGACGGTTCACTGCCGGATCGGGGTGCGCAAGTTCGTCTCCTTCGGCGTCGACCTGGTCGGCGGCCCCTTCCCGGCACTCGAGGCGGAACAGGCTCCACCGCTGCGCCCACTCCAGATCCCGGGCCTCCACGACGCGCCACTGCGCGTGTACCCGCTGGCCGCGACCGTCGCGGACAAGCTCTCGGGCATCTTCACCAGGCACGGCGAGCGCCTGTCGACCCGCTACCGCGACCTGGTCGACCTCGTGACCATCCTGCTCAGCCAGCGGCTGGCGGCCCGCGACGTCCACACCGCCATCAACGAGGAGCTTGGCCGCCAGGGCCTAGCGGTGCCCGCCGAGTTCGCGGTCCCGGACGCGGTGGCGTGGGAGGCGGCCTATCACACCTACGCGCAACGACTCCGCCACCTCCAAGGGATGAGTTTCGAGGAGGCGGTCGCGTTGGTGAAGGAGCTCCTGGACCCGGTGCTGGGCGGGCGGCGCGATGGCTGGTGGCAGCCGGAGCGGCGTGGATGGGAACCCTGACGGCGGCTGGTCCAGGACGCCAGGGGGGCTGTGGACAGCGAGTTGAAGGACTCGCGGCGGAGGCGGACCCTGGCGTTGACCCCCAGGAGCCGCCTACCACCCAGCCCGAAGGAGCCGACCGATGCTCGCACTCGTCGCCGACCCATCTGCCTCGCCGGCCCTGACCCTGGCCGACGTGCCCGAGCCGTCCGCCGGCCCGGGCCAGCTCGTGGTGCGGATGGAAGCCGCCTCGATCAACCGTGGCGAGATCCGCAACGCCGCCGGCCAACCGCCCGGCAAAATCATCGGCTGGGACGTGGTCGGCACGGTGGTCGCGCTCGGCGATGGGGTGGCCGGATTCCAGGTGGGCCAGCGGGTCCTGGGTCTCGCCCCGACGGGCGGCGCCTTCGCGGAGCTGGTGGCGCTGGCGGCCGAATGGACCATCCCGTTGCCCAGCAGCGCCGACAGCGTGCTCGCGGCGACCCTGCCGGTCGCCGGTCTGACCGCCGTCAACGTCCTGCGGCTGGCGCGCGTGCATGCCGGCGATCGCGTCCTGATCACCGGCGCCGCCGGCGGCGTCGGGCTGCTGGCCGTGCAGCTCGCCCTCGACGCCAAGGCGACCGTGACCGGCCAGGCGTCCAGCGAGGCGCGTGCCGCGACAGTCCGCGAGCTGGGCGCCGAGGCGCAGATCCATCCGGGCGACGGCTCACCGGTCGAGGGTGAATTCGACGTGGTGCTCGACAGCATCGGCGGGCCGATGTTCCGGCCGCTGTTGCACGCCGTGGCCTTGCGCGGCCGCGCGGTGGTATTCGGCAACTCCGCGGACGCGGAGTCCACCTTCCGCGTGGATGAGTTCTATCCCAAGTTGATCACCATCTACGGGTTCAGGGTCTTCCAGTGGGTCCCGGCCGAGCAGGGGGTCAAGGACCTGGCGGCGCTCGCCGACCAGGTCGCCGCCGGTCAGCTCAGGATTTCCGTGCAGGCGACCGCGCCGCTGACAGAGGCGCTGCCACTGGTCCGCGATCTCTATGACCGGAAAGTCACGGGGAAGGTGGTCATCACCGGCTCGTAAACGCGCCGCCTCCTCGGACCCGGCGGTCCGGTGTTGTACGCTCCCAATGCTCGGAACCCTCGCCGGACAGGTGGTGCCCATGCGACGAGTTGCCGTCGCGAATCAGAAGGGCGGCGTCGGGAAGACGACGACGGTGGTCAACCTCGGCGCCGCCATGGCCGAGATCGGTCGCCGCGTTCTCGTGATCGACCTGGATCCGCAGGCGAACGCGAGCACGTGGCTGGGCTCGGTCGATGCGCGTGCGCTCTACGACGTTTTCGAGAACGGGACCCCCCTCGAGAAGGCGGTGCGGACCACACCGATCGACAATCTGGACCTCGTCCCCTCGTCGTCCTGGATGACCCGGGCGGAGCGCAACGCGGCGACCCAGGCCGGCGCCGAGATGATCCTCAAGCAGGCGCTCGACGAGCTCGACCCGGACCACTGGGACGTCGTCATGATGGACTGCCCGCCGGCGCTCGGGCTGCTGTCGTATTCGGCGCTCGCCGCGGCGACCGAGGTGCTGGTCCCCGTGCAGACCCGCGTCATGCCCCTGGCCGGTCTGGTGGCGCTCACACAGACGATCGAGACCATCCGGGTGCGGCTCAACCGTCGCCTCCAGCTCTCGGCGGTGCTCGCCTGCCAGGTCGATCTGCGGACCTCGCTGTCGCGAGAGATCGTCAAGGCACTGCGCGACCGCTTCGGCGAGCTGGTCATGCAAACGGTGATCCGCGAGAGCGTGCGGGTGGCCGAGGCGCCTGGCCACAAGGAGCCGATCGGCATCTACGCACCTGACAGCTCCGCGGCCGCCGACTACCGGGCTGCCGCGCTCGAGTTCGACGCAAGGAGTGCGGCCGATGGCACGGCCACGGAGAAGGGGCGCGTTCAACGCGCTTGACGAGCTGCTGCCAGGGCCGGCATCCGAACCCGACGATCGCCGTCTGGAGGCCGTCTCGGCTCCGCGGCCGCGGAAACGCGAGCGGGAGCCGGAGCGGAGCTGGGACAGGCAGTGGGAGCAGCCGGAGGAGCCTGCCCCGGAGCCGCGGAGGGCATCGGGGTTCAACGCGCTCGATGAGCTGCTGCCAGGGCCGATGGCGGCGCGTCGCCGCCTGCAGCTCGTGCCCGACCAGGGGCGGGGAGCGCGTGGCGGCGAGTCCAGGCATCTCAGCGCCTTCAACCCACTGGACGGGCTGGAGCCGGAGGCGCCGCCTCCCAAGGCCCGCGTCAGCCTGCGCGTGTCCTCCGAGCTGCTGGAGGCCGCCCGCGACGCCAGCGCCTATCTCTCCCACGAGCAGGAGCGCGTGACCCTGGGCGAGCTGGCCGAGGAGGCTCTCCGGGCGGAGCTGCACCGCCTGGCCGCCGAGCACAACAGCGGCCATCCCTTCCCCCCACGCCCCAACGACCGCAAGGGCCGCCCCAGCCGCTGAGCTACGGGGCCGAGCCGGGGGGGCCAGGCCGGGCTCCAGGGCGGGCCGGGCCGGACGGGCCTCCTGGGCCCTGAGCTACGGGCCCGGCCGGGCCGGGCCGGGCTCTCGGGCGGGCCGGGCTCCCGGGCCCTGAGCCGCGAGGCCCAGTCGCGGGCGGCGGGGCCGGCGGGCCTGGGCTCCCGGCACGTGCTACGGGGCGGCGCGGTGGAAGCCGGCGGCGGCGACGCCGGCTTCGAGGGCTTCCGGGCCGAAGGCGTCGACCGGGCTGAGGGCGCCGGTGCCGTTGACCCCGTGCTCGGCGGCGCGGCGGGCGCCCCAGGCCAGGATGCCGCCGCTGAAGGTGTAGGAATTCGGTCCCTCCAGCAGGACGGTGGCCAGCTCACCACCGCCGGCGTCGTAGGCGATCGCGACCACGTCGGAGCCGCTGCGGCTCCTGGCCGACTCGTCGGGTCCCCTGCCGCTGCGCCGCGTCAGCCCGCCGGTGGCCGCCGCCAGGGCCCGGCCCACGCCAGGCACCCTCGCGCCCAGGGACACCAGCGCCGAGGTGGCCGGGGCGGCATGCGCGAGCTGGCCGAACCCGCCGAGGTAGACGTTGACCTCCCGCAGCGAGGGCGCGATCCGGGGCAACGCGAAGTGCTCGGTACCCCCGATCGACACTGCCGGCCGCCGGCGACCGCGCACCGGCAGCGACCGCACGCGTGCGGCGGTGCGCTCTGCCACGATCCGCCCACCGCGCCAGGCGAAGCTCGGCTCGAGCATGAACCCGCCGATCGACGCGACCGTGCCGCTGCTCGCCGAGCCGAGCCCCAGACGCCCAGTCAGCAGGTAGCCGACGTCGATGCGGACCGCCTGCTCGCCCGCGGTCCGCAACGCCAGCGCGCCGGCCAGGTTGCCGGGCACGAAGTCATAGCCGAAGGCCGGGACGAGCGCCGCTCGGCCGGCTCCGGCTGCCCGAGGCCCCTCGACCTCGAAGACCTCGCGGATGAAGCTCGGCTCACCGGCCGAGTCGAGGTAGGTGGCGCCGGCCTGCACGGCCGCGCGGAGAGCCGCCGCACCGCGAATGGCGAACGGGCCGACGGTGCTCACCAGCACGTCGCCCTGGTCGAGCAGGGCGCGCAGCGACTCGGGGCCGGCAGCGTCGGCGATCGCGGTCTCCAGCCCGCCGAGGCCCGCCGCCAGGGCGTCGAGTCGCCTCTGGTCACGCCCGGCGAGCAGCGGCGCGGCCCCGGCGGCGACCAGCGCACCCGCGACCAGCCTGCCGGTGTAGCCCGTGGCCCCGAACAGGACGATCTTCGGCATCGCCCACCCCCTGGGATCAGCCGTTCGTGGTCGGCACGCCGACGACGATGGTGACCGTCGTGCCCTTCGGTACCTGGCCCGAACGCGGGGCCTGGTCGATCACTCGGAATGCCTGCCGCTGATCGGTGACCGGGGCGTTCTGCCGCGCGACCTCGAGGCCCGCCCGGTGAAGGATGTCGGTCGCCTTGTTGGGGCGCAGGCCGCGAACGTCGGGCACCTGCACCAGGGGAGTGGCCGTGGTGGTCGGCTTCTCCGTGGTGGGCGCCCCGGTGGTCGGCGGCTCGGTCGTCGGCGACGTCGTCGGCGACTCGCTGCTGCTCGGCCCCTGGGTCGTCGGAGACAGCGGTGGATCGGTGCTGATCGGCGGCAGCGTGGTCGCCGGCACATCCGGGACCTGGACGGCGCGCACCACCACGAAGGCGACGACCACCGCCAGCAGGATGGTGGCCAGGGTGAACAGCACGGCCCGGCCGCGGCGGGGCCGGCCGGCCGGCGGCGCGGCCGTCTCGGAACCGTACCGGAACGAGCGGGTGGGCGTGGCTGACGCGCGGTCGAGGACGGTGGTGCGCTCGCCGAGACCGGCCGCCCCCATCGCCCGCGTGGCCTCCTGGGACGCGCGCGGGATGGCGGCGGTCACCGGCTCGCCGAGCCGCACCCGCTCCAGGTCCCGCTGCATCTCGGCGGCGGTCTGGTAGCGGTCCTCCGGGCGCTTGGCCATCGCCTTCAGGCACACCCGCTCCAGTGAGCCCGGCACGCTGGGGTTCAGCGCACGCGGCGACATCGGGTCCTCCTGGATGTGCCGGTAGGCGATGGCGACCGGCGTCGGCCCGGAGAACGGCACCTGCCCGGTGACCATCTCGTACAGGCAGCAGCCCAGGGAGTACAGGTCGCTGCGGGCGTCGGCTTCGAGGCCCTGGGCCTGCTCGGGTGCGATGTACTGGGCGGTGCCGACCACCGCGGAGGTCTGGGTGATCGACGGCACCGCGGTCGCCCGGGCGATGCCGAAGTCCATCACCTTGACCTTGCCCTCGGTCGTCAGCATCACGTTCCCGGGCTTCACGTCCCGGTGCGCGCCGGCCACCTCGGAGCAGATCTCGGCGGCGCGCGCCGGATGGACCGGACCGTGAAGGTGGATAAGGTCTCGCAGCGTGTTGCCGGCGACCAGTTCCATGACGATGAACCAGGTGTCCCCGTCGGAGCCGGTGTCGAAGACGCTCACGATGTTGGGATGCGACAGGCTGGCGGCCGCCTGGGCCTCGCGGCGGAAACGCTCGAGGAAGGCGGGATCGTGGGCGTACTGGGCGAGCAGGATCTTGATGGCCATCCGGCGTGCGAGCAGCCGGTCGTGGCCCTCGTAGACCTCGGCCATCCCGCCGGCGCCGAGCAGCCGGCCCACCTCGTAGCGCCCCGCCAGGATGCGGGGACCCATTGTCTGCCCCTCAAACGTATCCATCGTGCCGACCCCGGCAAGCTGCCCCCGGTCGAAGCCGGGCTCCTATGGGCTCCCCCGGTCGCAAACGCGGCACCGCGCGGGGCGGGGAACGGCGATTGCCTGGGGGAGGTGGTAACACACCACCGGAGAAGATATCCGTTCCAGGCGCAACGTACGAATGCGCAGGAAGAAACCGGTTCCAGTTGGCCCCGATCGGCGCGCTCGAGAGGTTCCGCGGCCGGCCCAACCTGCGGCGGCGGGGGCCCAACCCGCGGGCCGGGGGGCAACCGGCGGCGGCGGAGCCCGACCCGCAGCCGCGGGGGCCGGATCCGGGCCTGCCGGGTCCCCCCGGTCAGGAGTTGATGGCGCGGACCAGCAGCTCGTTGACGACCTTGGGGTTGGCGCGTCCGTGTGTCTCGCGCATCACCTGGCCGACGAGTGCGCCGAGCACGCCCGACTTGCCGCCGCGGAACTTGGCGACCAGGTCCGGGTTGGCGGCGACGACCTTTGCCACGGCCTCCTCGAGCGCCCCGGTGTCCGAGATCTGGGCAAGGCCCTTGCGGTCGACGATCGTCCTGGGGCTCGCCTCGGTGGTGAACAGCTCGGCCAGCACGTCCTTGGCGGCGGTCGCCGACACCGTGCCGGCCTGCGCGAGGTCGATGAGCTCGCCGAGCCGCTGCGGCGACACCGTGTTGCTCGCCATGGTCAGATCGTGCTCGTGCAGGCAGCGCTGCAGCTCGCCCATCACCCAGCCCGCGACCACTCTGGGGTCACGACCGTTGGCCGCGGCCTCGAAGTAGGCGAGCACGTCGGGATCGCGTGTCAGCCAGCCGACCTCCCTGGGGCCGAGACCGGTCGCCTCGGCCAGGCGGGCCCGCCGCTCGGCAGGCAGCTCCGGGAGGGCGGCGCGCAGGCCGTCCACCCACTCCGGCGACGCCTCGATCGGGACCAGGTCCGGCTCTGGGAAGTAGCGATAGTCCATCGCGTACTCCTTGGAGCGCATCGGCTCGGTCCGGCCGGTGGACTCGTCCCAGTGCCGCGTCTCCTGGGCGAGCTGGCCGCCCTCGGCCAGGGTGCGGCGCTGCCGCTCGGACTCGTAGCCGATCGCCCGGTACAGGCTGCGGAGCGAGTTGAGGTTCTTCAGCTCGACCTTGGTCCCGAGCTGGGCGTGCCCAAGTGGCCGGATCGAGACGTTCACATCGAAGCGCATCGAGCCCTCTTCGAGCTTGACGTCCGAGACGCCGAGCGCGAGCAGCACCGCCCGGAGCTCCTCGGCGTACGCGCGACCCTCCTCGGCGGATCGCATGTCCGGCTCGGAGACGATCTCGACCAGCGGGATGCCGGCACGGTTGTAGTCGACCAGCGAATAATCCGCACCATGGATCCGGCCCGTGGTGCCCACGTGCAGCGACTTGCCGGTGTCCTCTTCGAGGTGGACGCGAGTGATCCCGAAGCGCCGCACCTCTCCCTCGACCGGCACGTCCAGGTACCCGCCGACGCACAACGGCTCGTCGTACTGGCTGATCTGGTAGTTCTTCGGCATGTCCGGATAGAAGTAGTTCTTGCGGTGGAACTGCGACCGCTCGGCGATGCGGCAGTTCAGCGCGAGCCCGATCCGGGCCGCGTACTCGATCGCGGTGCCGTTGACCACCGGCAGCGAGCCAGGCTCGCCCAGGCAGACCGGGCACACCTGGGTGTTGGGTTCGGCGCCGAAGGTCGTCGCGCACGCGCAGAACATCTTCGTCCGGGTACCGAGCTCGACATGCGTCTCGATACCGATGACCGTCTCGTAGTGGCGGCTCTCGCGCTCGTCGAAGGTCGCCGTCACCGTCGTGGAAGCCTCACTCATGGCTGCGCCTCCTGCAGGTCACGCAGCAGCGGGATGACGTCTGTCGGCCGCTTGGGCAGGTCGAGGTCCTGCTCGAGGGCATGGGCCGCGCGCAGCATCAGCGCCTCGCCGAGGACCGGCGCGACGAGCTGGAGGCCCACCGGCAGGCCGTCGACCAGCCCGGCCGGCACCGACACCGCGGCGTTGCCCGCCAGGTTCACCGGGATCGTGAACACGTCCGACAAATACATCTGCACCGGGTCGTCGACCAGCTCGCCGATGGGGAAGGCGGTGCTCGGCGAGGTCGCCCCCACCAGCAGGTCGAAGCGCTCGTACGCCGAGTCCAGCTCGCGCGCGACCAGCGTGCGAACCCGTTGCGCCTGCCCGTAGTAGGCGTCGTAGTAGCCGGCCGACAGCGCGTAGGCGCCGAGCATGATGCGCCGCTTGACCTCGGGACCGAAGCCCGCCTGCCGGGTGCGCTGCATCATGTCGACCACGTCGCTGGGGTCCTTGGCCCGCAAGCCCCAGCGAACGCCGTCGTAGCGAGCCAGGTTTGAGGAGCACTCGGCCGGAGCGATCAGGTAGTAGGCGGACAGCGCGTACTCGAAGGAGGGCAGCGAGCACTGCTCGATCCGGGCGCCGAGCCGTTCGAGGCGGTCGATCGCGGCCCGCAGCGGCGCCATGATCGCGGGGGCGAGGCTGTCGGGCAGCAGCTCCTTGACCACGCCGATCCGCAGGCCGTCGACCCCGTCCTCGAGTGTCGAGGTGAAGTCGGTCGGGGTGTCCTCGATCGAGGTGGAGTCCATCGGGTCGTGCCCGGCGATCACCCCGAGCAGGGTCGCCGCGTCGCGGACGTCGCGGGCGAAGGGGCCAACCTGGTCGAGGGACGACGCGAACGCGATCAGCCCGTAGCGGCTGACCAGCCCGTAGGTGGGCTTGACCCCGACGACACCGCAGAGCGAGGCGGGCTGCCGGATCGAGCCGCCGGTGTCGGTGCCGATGCCGAGCACCGCCTGGCCGGCGGCCACCGCGGTCGCCGATCCGCCGCTGGACCCGCCGGGCACGCGGCTCGGGTCCCAGGGGTTGCGGGTGGGGCCGAAGCCCGAGTTCTCGGTCGAGGAGCCCATGGCGAACTCGTCCAGGTTCGTCTTGCCGACCACGATCGAGCCCGCGTCCCGCAACCGCCGCACGACGGTGGCGTCGTAGGGCGGGTGGTAGTCGTCGAGGATGCGCGACCCCGCGGTGGTGCGGACCCCCTTGGTGACCAGGACGTCCTTGAGCGCCAGCGGCACGCCCGCGAGCGGGCCGAGCCGCTCGCCCCGCGCCCGGGCGTCGTCGACCGCGCGAGCCTGCTCGAGCGCCTGCTCGCCCATGACCGTGAGGAAGGCGTGCAGCACCTCGTCGGTGGCCTGGATCCGGGCGAGGGCGGCCTCGGTCGCCGCCACCGCTGTGGCGTCCCCGCTGGCGAAGCGGCCCGCCAGCTCGTGGGCGGTCAGGTCGGAGAGGGAGGGGCCGGTGGTGGTCACCCCTCCTCCTCGATGATCCGGGGGACCATGAAGCGCCCCTGCTCGACCGCCGGGGCGGTGGAGAGGGCCTCCTCCTGGGTGAGGCAGGGGCCGACGGTGTCGTCGCGCCAGACGTTGACCCGTGGCACGGCGTGCGACATCGGCGGCACGCCCTCGGTCGGCAGCCGCTTGACCTTCTCGGCCTCTTCGAGGATGTTCGAGAGCTGACGCTGGAAGCGGTCCAGCTCTTCGTCGGAGAGGCCGAGACGGGCCAAGCGGGCGACGTGCTGCACGTCGGCACGACTGATCGGCATGGCACTCCTCAATACAGCAATAGAGCAGGTAGGAACGGGATCGGCGCCCACTCGCCAAGCGCCAGAAGCGAGTCTACCCAAACGGCTCGACAGGCTGCCGCCCATTATCCACAGCCCGCTTGGACCGTTGCGGCGGACCCGAGTTAGGCGTAGGTATCCTCGACCGTCAAGAATACTCCGAAGCCCACCTGGGCAAGGGTCGACGGGGATCCCATGGGAGTCCTGGTGCGAAGCGATGGGAGGTCCGGTCCGGTTGGCTCCGACCCGAGCGACCGGGCAGGGGGTGCGGGATCGATGGAGGAGAGGTCTGCCGAGCGGGGCGCGATGGCGCCCGCGACTCGTGACGGAGTGATCGACCGCTCGACGGTCGCGACCGACCAGGTGGAGGTGCTCGCCTGATGAGCGTCTGTCCATCGTGTGGGTTCCGGAACCCGGGGTCCGATCCGTTCTGCCGTAACCCGGCGTGCGGGGCCTTCCTGGGCTGGGGCGATGACGAGACCAGCAGCAAGCAGCGGCCGCCACTGCGGATCGATCAGAGCGGGGTCGGCCAGCCCGGGTCCGAGGACGCCCCGGCTGAGGACACGCAGCCGTTCGACGCGGCGGCCGAGGCGCGCCGGCCCGACCCGCCGTCCAGGCCCGCGCCCGCCCCCGACGCCGGGCAGCAGGGCGCCCGGCCCGCCCCGGACCCGCCGCCCGCTCCGCGTTCCCCCTCGCCGCCGAGCGGGTCGAGCGGGCGCGATGCCGGCACTTCCGTCACCACCTCGTGGTTCGACCGGGGCGACTCCGGCTCCTGGGCGCCGCTCCCGCCGCCGCCCGGGATGTCAGAACCTCCCCCGCCACGGCGGCGGCCCGAGCCGCCAGGGCGGGCGGCGGGGGCTCCGGAGGCGCCACGGCAGGCTCGGCCAGCTGGCGCCACACCGCCGCCTTCCCAACCGCCCCGGCAGGGTGGGCCGCCACCCGGCGCACCGCGCACTGATCCCCAGCCGCCCGCCGGATCGCCACGCCAGGCCGGGCCGCCACCGCCGTCGCCCGCCGGACCGCCACCGCCCGCCGGACCACCGCGCCAAGCCGGATCGGTGTCGCCAGCGCAGGTTGGACCGACGCGACCGGTTGGGCCGTCGCCCGGGGAGCCGGCACCTCCTGCACCTCAACCGCAGGCGGCTCCATCACCGCGGCCCGCCGGGCCTCCGACGTACCCGGCACCACCGCGGGAGGCCGGGCCACCATCACGGCCTGCGGAACCTCCGGAGCAGACTGGACAGCAGCCACGCCCGGCCGAGCCACCATCCCCGCCCGGGGAGGCTCCGGGACAGGGGGGGTCGCCGATGCTGGGGCCGTTGCGGCCGGCGGGGCCTCCGCCTCCGCGGATGCGGTTGGGCGAGGGACGGCCGCCGGGGCGCGACCCTGGCCAGGCGGAGCCGCCACGGGAAGCTCCGCGACAGGAGCGGGAGGCGGGCCCGTGGGAGTCTCCCGAGCCGCCACGGCCGCCGGAGTGGAGGACCGCTCTGGGACGGGGGCGCGAGCCCGCTCAGCCACAGGACTGGTCGCCGTTTTCGCAGCCGCCCGAGCCCGCCGGCGGGCAGGGGCCGCACGGCGAGGCGACCCGCGGGCAGGGGCCGCACGGCGAGGCGACTGGCGCCGCCGGACCATACGGCGAGGCGGGCGAGGGCGAGCCGCAGGTGTCCCGGGAGGCGGTCCGGGCGGCGATACGGGGTGAAGCGGTCCCGAGGGGCGCGCTCCCCGATGCGGGCGCTCGCGGCTCCCGCGCGGCGCGGGGTGGCCGGGCGGACCGCCTGACGCTGCCGCCGGCGACGGGCGAGGCCTCCTCCAGGCGCGACAACGCGTTCCCGAGCGAGGCGGAGCTGCTGAAGCGACCGTCCAGGTGGCAGCGCATGCTGCGGCGGCTCCCGGTCGCCGTGCCCGGCGAGGGGGCGCTCCGCAAGGCCCCATCGGTCCGCGAGCGCGAGCGGCAGCGCGCGATGCTGCGGTTCGGGGTCCTGGTGGCGGTGATCGTGCTGGTCGGTGGCGGGCTGTGGCTGGCCTCCGTCCGCGGTCGTTCGTCCTCGAACACCGGCACGACCAGCCCGACCGCTCCACCGCCGGCGCTGGCCCGGGTGGAGCCGACGAGCGTGGCGGCCTCGAGCCAGTCCGGGGCCCGGGTCGCCGACAACGTCATCGACGGCAAGCTCGGGACCTTCTGGTCGCGGCTGGTGCCAAGCGAGGACGCTCAGCCGTTCCTGCGCTTCTCCTTCGCCCGTCCGGTCGATCTGGGACGGGTCACCATCGCCGCCGGCGCGTCCGGTGCGGAGTTCTCCAAGCGCCCGCGCCCGCAGGAGATCGAGCTCCAGTTCTCCGACGGGACCACGCTGCGGACGACGCTGGCCGACAAGCCGGAGTTCCAGACGGTGACCTTCAGAGCGCGTGAGGTCGACCGGGTGCGGCTGGTGGTGCTGAGCACCTACCCCTCCTCGGGCCCCCAGCGCACCTCGATCAGCGAGGTCAGGTTCTTCGCGGTCAAGAGCTGAGCGGGGGCCGGTGGTGCCCCCGCTCGCCGGTGGCGGCGTCCCTGGCGGCGGCGCGCCGGTCCACCTCGATGGTGATCGCGCGCAGGGCGGCCGGGGTCAGCATGACGAGGCCGTCGTCGTAGACCGCCAGGTACCCGGCCTCGGCCAGGCTCGAGAGCTGCTCGCTGGGAATGCCCCGGCGCTGGGCCCGGCCACCGGCCTCCACGATCCGCAGCAGCTCCGCCCGCTGCTTGGGCGTGAGGCGCCAGATGGGGACGGTCACCTCCGGCGCCTCCCGCGTCGGGTGGCCAGACGTCGGACCCGGAACCGCCACGGCGCCCTCGGCAGGGCCTGAGGCTGGCGGCGGAGGCTCCTGGCCGCCCCGGTCGGCGTCGAGATCCGGATGATCGTCCAAGAGGTGCCCCCCAGGTCCTGCCACCGCCCGTGGGCGGCGGCTGCTCGTCCGTGCCGGGGCATCGCGCGGCCGCCGGCTCGGGAGGCCGGCGGCCCTGCTCGCGCGCCCTCACACCCTCATGGCGCTCATCACGGGCCAGACGATACGGGCGGTTCCGGCTGTAAGGCCTAGAAATCGGGCGAGATTCACCCCAGGAGCGCTTTCAGGGGACTCGACCGCCGGCGCTTGTTCAGCGGGAGCCGTAGCGGGCGCGCATCTCCGGATCGTCGACGGCCCGGCGGACGGCGCCGGCGACCTGGAGCTGGAGCAGGAAGCCGGCGACCATGCTCATCCCGGCGAAGGCGAGCAGCTCCCAGTGGTCGCCGTGGGCGACCCCGAGGGCGAGGCCCGCAAGCGCCGGCAGGAAGCTCAGGACCATCGCCTGGCCGGCCCAGGTCATGGCCAGGCCGCGGAAGCCCATGGCGCGGGCGCGCTCCGCGCGGGGTCGGAGCTCCCGCTGGTCGAGCGTGTTCAGGGCCTTCTTGCCGACCGACAGCAGGCGGGCGGGCCGGAACGCCCAGCCGGCCGCTCCGAGGATGGCCAGCACGACCGCGCCGACGATCCCGGTGACCGCGAGATTGGGTGTGCCGGCCGCCGCTTCGCCGTGCACGCCGGCGTTGACCATCGCGGCGACCAGGATGCCCGCGAGCAGGAAGCCGATCCGGACGCTCCGCACGATCGGCTCGGGGTCCGGTCCGCGCTCCTCGCCCGAGGGCTCGCGGAAACGGTGCCCCTCGGGGTCCCAGGGTGTCCACACGTTGCTCACACGGCTTCACCCTTCTCCAGCAGCCGTTGGAAGCCTGCCTCGTCCACCATCGTGACACCAAGCTCCCGCGCGCGCTCGGCCTTGGACCCGGGGTCGGAGCCCACCACCACGAAGTCGGTCTTCTTGGACACGCTGGAGGCGACCCGGCCGCCGCGCTCCTCCACCGCCCTGGCGGCCTGCTCGCGGCTGCGGCTCTCCAGCGCACCGGTGAGCACCACCGACTTGCCGGCCAGGACCTGCGGGACCTCTGGCTGGCCGTCCTCCTCGTCCCGGGCGCTGACGCCCGCCTCGACCAGGCGCCTGACCAGCTTGCGGTTGCGCTCGTCGGCGAACCAGGCGTGGATGCTGCTGGCGATCGTGGGGCCGACCTCGTCGATCGCGTTCAGCTCCTCCTCGGAGGCGCTGGCGATCGCCTCCAAGGATTTCATCCGCTTGGCGAGCACGCTCGCCACATGGTCGCCGACGTGCCTGATGGACAGCCCCACCAGCAGGCGGTCCAGCGGCCGCCGCTTGGAGGCCTCGATCGCCTCCAGCAGGTTGGCGATGCTCTTGTCCTTGAAGCCTGGCAGGTCGGCGAGGTCCTCGCCGGTCAGCGAGTAGATGTCGGCGGCGTCGCGGAGCCTGCCGGCATCGATCAGCGCGGCGATGGTGCGCTCGCCGAGGTGCTCGATGTCCAGAGCGGCGCGCGAGGCGAAGTGGACCAGCGTCGCCCAGCGCTGGGCCGGGCAGCCGGTAGTGTTCGGGCAGCGTGTGACCACCTCGCCCTCCGGCCGCACCAGAAGGGTGCCGCACTCCGGGCAGCGCTCCGGGAAGGTCCATGGCTTGGAGTCCGCTGCCCGCTTGTTGAGGACCGGGCCAACCACCTCGGGGATGACGTCACCGGCCTTGCGAACCCATACGGTGTCACCGGGACGCACGTCGCGCCGCTCGACCTCGTCGGCGTTGTGGAGCGTGGCCAGCCCGATGGTCGAGCCGGCGACGAACACCGGCTCCAGGACGGCGAACGGCGTGGCCGCGCCGGTCCGGCCGATCGAGACCTGGATGTCCTTGAGCAGGGTGGTGCGCTCCTCGGGCGGGAATTTGTAGGCGATCGCCCAGCGGGGCGCCTTGGAGGTGTGCCCGAGCTCCTGCTGCTGATTGGTGGAGTCGACCTTGACCACGACGCCGTCGATCTCGTACTCGAGGTCGTGGCGGTGGTCCTCCCAGCGGCGGATGAACTCCTGCACCTCGTCGAGGTTGTCGCCGCGCCCGGTCTCGCCGGCGACCGGCAGCCCGGCGTTCTCGCAGTACTTCAGGAAAGCCGAGTGCGACGCGAAGCTCACCCCCTCGGCGAGGCCGAAGGAGTGGCACAGCAGTCGCAGCATCCTGGACCTCGTGATCCTGGGGTCCTTCTGCCGGAGCCCGCCGGAGGCGGCGTTGCGCGGGTTGGCGAACACCTGCTTGCCCTCGGCCGCCATCTGCTGGTTGAGCCGCTCGAACGCGTCGGTCGGGAAATAGATCTCGCCACGGACCTCGAACACGGGCGGCGGGTCGTCCAGGCTGAGCCGCTCCGGGACGTTCTGGATCGTCCGCACGTTGGGGGTGATGTCGTCGCCGACGGTGCCGTTGCCTCGCGTGGCCGCTCGTATCAGGCGGCCCCGCTCGTACTGAAGCGACACGGCCACGCCGTCGATCTTCAGCTCGCAGACATAATCGTCGACGGCGTCGACCGACCGCTCGGTGCGCTTGCCCCAGGCGAGCAGCTCCTCGTGGCTGAAGGCGTTGTCGAGCGAGAGCATGGGCACGCGGTGGCGGACGGGCGCGAAGGCGGCGGCGTGGGGGGCGCCGACCGACTGCGTGGGCGAGTCGGGAGTCACCAGGTCGGGATAGTCGGCCTCGATTCCCTCGAGCTCGCGCATGAGCTCGTCGTACTCAGCGTCGGAAATGTCCGGATCGCTCAGCACGTAATAGCGATAGGCCGCGTCCCGTATGCGGGCGCGGATCTCGTCGACCCGCTTGGCTGCCTCCTCTGGCGGCAGTGACACCCCGTTCCCCCTTGCGTCCGTGCTCAGAGCCTCGACGACCAGTATCACCCACCAGGATGACAGCTCCCGGCCCGCGAAAGGGAGGGCACCCGGGGCAGAATGGACGACCGTGGGTACCTCGGACAGGGAGTGGCCAATGGTGGAGCAGCCTGACCTCGTCGTGATCGGCATGGGTGTGGGCGGCGAGGAGGTTGCCGGTCGCGCAGCCGAGGCCGGCATGCGGGTGCTGGGGATCGAGCACAGGCTGGTCGGCGGCGAGTGCCCCTACTGGGGGTGCATCCCCTCCAAGATGATGGTCCGGGCGGCCAACACGCTCGCCGAGACCGCCAGGGTCGGCAAGCTGGCCGGCCGCGCGACCGCCGAGCCGTCGTGGGCGCCGGTGGCGGCGCGGGTGCGCAAGGCGACCGCGAACTGGGACGACCAGATCGCCGTCGAGCGCTTCGAGGGCAAGGGCGGCAGCTTCCTGCGCGGGCAGGCGCGGATCGTCGGCCCGCGCGCCGTCGAGGTCGACGGCGAGCGCTTCGAGGCGAGCCGCGGGATCGTCATCGCCACCGGCGGCGAGCCTGCCAGCCCGCCGATCGACGGGCTCGACGAGGTCGGCTTCTGGACCAACCGCGAGGCGATCGAGGCCACCGAGCTGCCGCGCTCGATGGTGGTGCTCGGCGCCGGGCCGATCGGGCTGGAGCTGGCGCAGGCGTTCCACCGCTTCGGCACCGAGGTGACCCTGGTGGAGGTGGCCGAGCACGCGCTGCCCGCCGACGAGCCGGAGAACGGCGAGGCCATCGCGGAGGTGCTGCGCGACGACGGCATGACGCTGCGCACCGGGGTCTCCGCCAAGTCGGTGCGGGGAGGGAAGGACGGCGGCGTGGTGGTCGAGCTGTCGGACGGGACCGTGGTCGAGGGCGAGCGCCTGCTGGTCGCCACCGGGAGGCGCTCGGACCTGCGCTCACTGGGAGTCGACGCAGCCGGGCTCGACCCCGACGCGAAGGCCGTGGCGGTTGACGAGCACCTGCGGGCAGCCCCTGGCGTGTGGTCGGTGGGCGACGTGACCGGCAAGGGCGGGTTCACCCACCTGGCCGTCTACCAGGGCCGCATCGCCGCCGCCGACGTGCTCGGCCGCGACCACCAGCCCGCCGACTACTCCGCCGTGCCGCGCGTCACCTTCACCGACCCCGAGGTGGCCAGCGTCGGCCTGACCGAGGCCCAGGCGCGCGAACTGGGCCACCACGTGCACACGGGCGTGGCGACCACCGCGTCGTCGGCGCGTGGCTGGATCCACGGGCCCGGCGCCGAGCACGGCGTCGCCAAGCTGGTGGCCGACGCCGACCAGGGCGTGCTGCTCGGCGGCTCGGTGATGGGGCCGAGCGCCGGCGAGGTCGTCGGCCTGCTGGTGCTGGCGATCCGGCAGCGCGTGCCGGTGGCGGCCCTGCGCGAGCTCATCTACCCCTACCCGACGTTCGTGCGCGGCCTCGAGGACGCCCTGCGCCAGCTCGTCTAGGCTAGCGGCCGACCGAGAGGGCGTTCCCGTCGGGGCCCGAGATGCGCCGATCTCCGCTACCCTCTGGAACATGTCAAGCGCTGTCGAGCTCGTGGTCACCGACCTCGACGGCACCCTGTCGGATGCGGGCGAGCGGGTCCACCCCAGGACCATCCGGGCCGTGCTCGCGCTCGGGGACGCCGGTATCCCGGTCCTGGTCGCCACCGGACGGCGGCCACGCACGGCCGCGCTGGTCCTGGAGGCGGCCGGCCTGCGCGGCCCGGCGGTGATGCTGGACGGCTCGATCGGCCGCGATCTCCGTGATGGGCGCGCCTTCCACCGGGTGGCCTTCTCCTCGGAGGCGGCCGCGACCGTCCTGGACACGTTCGACGCCGACGGCTTCCAGCCCTGCCTGCACGTGGAGCGACCCGGCGTGGACATCGTCGTCGGCGACCGGCCGTCGACCCACCCGGGGCACCTGGCCCGCGCCGCGCCCTGGGTCGCCCGCGACGACCTGGCCAGGGCGGTGCTCGCCGATCCGGTGCTGTCGTTCACCGTGGTCGGCGGCGACGCCGTCCAGCTCGGGCGGGTCGCCGGCGCGATCGCCGCCAACGGCGTCGGCAGCGCCAGCGTCACCCCTGACCTGCTCTACGGCGGCTCGACGCTGCAGGTGCGGCCGCTGGGCGTGAGCAAGTGGAGCGGGGTGCTGGCCTTCTGCGGCGACCAGGGGCTCGACCCCGGCCGCGTGCTGGCGGTCGGCGACGGCGCCAACGACGTGGAGCTGCTGGGGGCGGCGAGCATCGCCTGCGTGGTCGCCGGGGGTTCACCCGATGCGCTGAGCCACGCCGACCACATCATCGACCCGCCGTCCAGCGGCGGCTGGGCCGCCATCCTCGACCTGGTCAGACCCGGGAGCCAGTGGTGCTGAACCTGATCTTCGACGCCGACGACACCCTCTGGGAGAACAACGTCCTGTTCGAGCGCGCGATCGAGGCGTTCATCGACCATCTCGCGCACCCCGCCATGAGCCGCCATGAGGTGCGCGCCGTGCTCGACGAGATCGAGCGCGCCAACTGCAGCGTCCACGGCTACGGCGTCAGGACCTTCCACCGCAGCCTGAGCGACTGCCTGGCCCGCCTGCGCACCACCGCCCCGCTGAACGGCGAGGACGCCGACCTGCTGGACCGGCTCTGCTGGCCGATGCGCGAGGGCGTGGTGGAGGTCCTGCCGGGCGTGGCCGAGACGCTGGCGGCGCTGCGGAGCCGCCACCGGCTCGCGCTGCTGACCAAGGGCCACGCCGAAGACCAGCACCGCAAGCTGGCCGCCTCGGGCCTGGCCGGGCTGTTCGAGGAGGTCACCGTCGTCGACGAGAAGGACCCCGAGGTGTACCGGTCGCTGGTGGCCAGCCGCGGGCTCGACCCGGACAGCACCTGGATGATCGGCAACTCCCCGATGTCCGACATCTGGCCGGCGCTCGACGCCGGGCTCGGCGCCGTGCTCGTGCCGCATCCCCACACCTGGGTACTCGAGAAGGGCGAGCTGCCCACCGGCGCCGACCGCTTCGTGATCGTCGACTCGATCCCCCAACTGCTCGACCGGTTCTGAGCGGCCTCGCCGCCCCCCCGGCCCCGGCCCCCGGGGACGGCTCCCGCCCGGCTCATTTGTCGCATCGCGCGGTGAGGGGGACGGACGGCGCGGGTCAGGGCAGGCCGGCCAGCTCCCAGGCGCGGGGCCCGACGGAGGACGCCAGCGCCAGCCGGCTGGCGGCCTCGTCCTGGGTGCTGGAGGCCAGGCCGCAGGTCGGGGTGACCAGGGAGCGGGCCAGGACCTCTGGCAGGTAGTCGCCGGCGGTCCACTCGACCAGGTCGAGCAGGCGGTCGGCGAGTGCGTCCGGGTCGGAGCCGTCCAGGCCGCTGTCGGCCGGGACGAGGCCCCAGGCCACCGCGGAGCCGCTCTCGACGAGGCGGCGGAAGGCGGGGTCGTCGGTGGCGGCGTCGCCGTCGCGGACCGCGTCGAAGGAGACGAGCTGCGGGTCCAGGTCGAGGACCACGCCCCAGGGCGGCGTGGCGCAGCAGTGCAGGCCGGTGACGTCGGCGCCGGTCGCGCCGAGCGAGCGCCACAGCTCCAGGGCCACCTGCGGCCGCTCGGCGACCGCCGGGCTGGCCAGGGAGGGCTCGTCCAGCACCAGCAGGACCTTCCAGGCGGGCAGCGCCTCGCGCACGCGGGTGACCACCGAGCGGATCCTGGCCGCGTAGCCGAGCGCCAGCGGCCCGCGCGCGGAGGGCACGGCGAACGTCCGCCGCCCGTCGGCCTCCAGCTCCAGCGCCATTGTGACCGGCCCGGTCGCCTGGAGCTTCAGCCAGCCGCCGGGGCGCAGGGCCAGCACCCGCAGGAACCGCTCCAAGGTCTCCGCCGCGTCGGCCACCAGCCCCGGCCGGCCCGGCGCCCGCTCCCTTCCCACCCAGGCCAACGGAGCCCCACCCGGGCCACCCGCCCGGGGGCCACCCGGGCCACCGCGGGGCGCCTCGCCGACGCCGGGGAGGCCGAGGGCCCACTGGCGGATCATCTGCTCCGCGGCGACCGCCAGCGGCCTCGTGGGCCAGAAGGGCAGGTCGGGGCAGGCGCTGACGGCGGCGTCGACGCACTCGGCGACGCCCGCGTGGGGCATGCTCCCGATCCCGGTCCCGGCGCCTCTGGGCCGGAAGGCGGCGGGCAGGGCGCTCACGAGCGCGCGGCGTTCGCGGCGCTGGTGGCCGCGATGGTGCCGCCGCCGAGCACCAGGTCGCCGTCGTAGAGCACGCCGGCCTGTCCGGGCGCCACGCCGAGCACCGGCTCGTCCAGCTCCAGGAGGACTCGGCCGTCCTCGCCGGGCAGCACCAAGCAGCCGACCTCGGCACCGTGCGCGCGCAGCCGCGCTGCGGCCCGGCCCGCCCGCAGGCCCAGCCCGTCGGTGGCGCTGGAGCGCTCCAGCTCGACGGCGCGCACCGCCAGGTCCTCGCGCCCGCCGACGACCACCTGGTTGGCGGCCGGGTCCACCCGCAGCACGTAGCGGGGCGCCGGCGCGGCCACGCCGAGCCCGCGGCGCTGGCCAACGGTGAAGCGATAGGCGCCCTCGTGGCGGCCGAGGACGGTGCCGGCGGCGTCCACCACCTCGCCGTCGCGGCGGCCGAGCCGGCGCTCCAGCCAGCCGGCGGTGTCCCCGTCCGGGATGAAGCAGACGTCGTAGGATTCGGGCTTGGCGGCCACCCGCAGGCCGTGCCGCGCGGCGATCGCCCGGACCTCCGGCTTGGTCAGCGAGCCGAGCGGCAGGCGCAGGTGCTCCAACTGCTCCGGCCCGAGCATGTAGAGGACGTAGGACTGGTCCTTGGCCGCGTCGGCCGCGCGGTACAGCCGGCCGTCCTCGACCCGCGCGTAGTGGCCGGTGGCCAGCGCGTCGAACCCCAGCGTCCTGGCGCGGGCGAGCAGCCCGGCGACCTTGACCCGCTCGTTGCAGCGGGCGCAGGGGTTGGGGGTGCGGCCGCGCGCGTACTCGGCCTCGAAGTCGGCGACCACGGCCTGGTGGAACTCGTCGACCAGGTCCCAGACGTAGAAGGGGATGCCCAGGGTGTCCGCCACCCTGCGGGCGTCCTCCGCGTCCGCCACGGTGCAGCAGCCCTTGCCCTGGACCTGCAGGCGCGCCGGCGTATCGGAGAGCTTGAGGTGCACCCCGGTCACGTCGAAGCCGGCCTCGACCAGCAGCGCCGCCGCCACCGACGAGTCAACGCCGCCGCTCATGGCGGCCAGCACCCGGGCGCTCATGGCGCGCCTCCCGCCGAGGCCGGCTGCGGCTGGAGCGGCCGCGCGGCGGAGGCGGCGTCCAGGACGGCCAGCGCCTGGCGGAAGGCGTCGACCGCCGCGTCCACGTCCGCCTCGCTGGTCCCGTGCCCGAGGCTCAGCCGGATCGTCTCGCGCGCCTCCGCGGGCGTGCGGCCCATCGCCAGCAGCACGTGCGAGGCGCCGACCGCGCCGCTGGCGCAGGCAGATCCGGCCGAGCAGGCGACCTCGTCGCGGTCCAGCAGCAGCAGCACGTCCTCGCTGCGGCGGCGGGGCAGGCGCACCGACAGGAGCCCCGGCAGGCCGCCGCCGAGGTCGCCGTTGACCTCGAGGTCGGGCTCCACCGCGCGCAGGCCGTCCAGCAGGCGCCGGCGCAGCCGCAGCAGCGAGCCGCCGCCGGCCTCGCGCTCCGCCAGCGCCAGCGCCGCCGCCGCGCCGAACCCGACGAGCGCGGCCACCGGCAGGGTCCCCGAGCGCATGCCGCGCTCCTGACCGCCGCCGTGCAGCAGCGGGCGCAGCGGCAGGCCCTCCCGGGTCACCAGCGCCCCGACCCCGGTCGCGCCGCCCAGCTTGTGCGAGGCCAGCGCCACCAGGTCGAGGCCGTCGGCGGCCATGTCGACTCCCGGGTGGCGGGCGGCCTGCACCGCGTCGCAGAGCACCACCGCGCCGGCGGCGTGGGCCCGCTCGGCGGCCGCCGCCACCGGCTGGAGCGTGCCGACCTCGTTGTTGGCCGCCATCACCGCCACCAGCGCCGTGCGGCCCGGCTCGAGCAGCTCGCCGAAGCGGCCGAGATCGAGCCGGCCGAGCCCGTCGACCGGGGCCAGCGCCACGGTGGCGCCGGCGTCGACCACCGCCCATTCGGCGGCGTCGAGCACGGCGTGGTGCTCGACCGCCGACACCACCAGGTGGCGGGCGCCGGGCTCGCGCAGCAGCACGGTGCCCTTGATCGCGAGGTTGTCCGCCTCGGTGCCGCCCGAGGTGAAGATCACCTGCGCCGGGTCGGCCCCGACCAGGGCCGCCACCTGCTCGCGCGCGGTCTCGACCGCCGCGCGGGCCGCCCTGCCAGGACCGTGTTGGCTGGAGGGATTGGCGACCGGGCGCTCCAGGAAGGGGCGCATGGTCTCCAGGACCTCCGCACGGAGCGGCGCGGTCGCTGCGTAGTCGAGGTATGGCACAGGGCAATCCTTTCGCGCTGAGCGGTTCTCCGCCGCCGCGCCGTGGTCAGCCCCGGCCTCGCCCGTGCCGGCGCGGGCGCCGGTAGTCGCCCGGGGTCCCGGTGGACGTCGGCGCGACCGAGAAGCCGAGGCTCCCCGCGGGCTGGCTCCAGTCGAGCGGGGCCTGGCCGGCCAGTGCGGCAGCCATGAAATCGTGCCAGATCCTGGCTGGATATGACCCGCCGGTGACCTGGATGCCGCCGACGTCCCGCATTGGCACCTCTTGTTGCGGGTCGCCCATCCACACCGCGGTCGAGAGCTGGGGCGTGTAGCCGATGAACCAGGCGTCACGGAAGTCCTGGGTGGTGCCGGTCTTGCCGGCCTCCGGCCGACCGATCTGTGCCGCGGTGCCGGTGCCGCTGCGCACGACGCCCTTGAGCACGTCGGTGACCTGGTAGGCGAGCGCGGCGGAGATGCGCCGCTCGCCCTGCGGGTGGTTGTCGATGAGCGTGTGGCCGTGCCGGCTGATCTGGGTGAACAGGATCGGCTTCTGGTAGACGCCCAGGTTGGCGAAGGTCGCGTACGCGCTGGCCATCTGGATCGGCGTCACGTTGGCGGCGCCGAGCGCGATCGAGGGGGCGTGCGACTGGGCCTCCGGGACGTCCACGCCGACGCGCTTGGCCATGCTCACGACCTTGGAGGGGCACAGCCGCGCCATCACCCGCGCATAGACGCCGTTGACCGAGTGCCAGGTGGCCTCGCGGAGGGGCATCTTGCCCGAGCCGTGCCCCTCGAAGTTCTCGACCTTCCAGGGGACCCCGCAGACGTCGTCGCTGGAGAAACCGCTCGACTCCCACAGCGAGTCCGGGGAGATGCCGTTGTCCATGGCGGCGGCCAGGACGAAGGGCTTGAACGACGAGCCGGCCTGCCGCTCCGCCTGGATCGCCAGGTTGAACTTGTGGCGGCTGTAGTTGCGCCCGCCGACCATCGCGCGGACGGCGCCGTTGCGCGGGTCGAGCGAGACCAGGGCGACGTCCGGGCCCGAGGCCGGCCGCCAGGTGGCCGCCGCCCGCTCGGCCTGCTGCTGCACGGTGGTGTCGAGGGTGGTGATGATGCTCAGGCCGCCCTCGTAGAGGTTGCGGCGGCGCTCCGCCACGGTGCTGCCCAGGCGCGGGTCGTCCATGAGCTGGCGTTTGAGCGCGTCGATGAACCAGGGGTAGCGGCCGCCGGTCTCGCGCGGCGGCTCGATCTTCAGCGCTGTCCTGGTGGCCCTGGCGGCGCTGGTGCTCGACACCATCTCGAGCGAGACCATCTGCTGGAGCACGGTGTTGCGCCGCTGCACCGCCCGGTCGGGGGAGTTGCGAGGGTTGGCGCCCTCCGGCTCGCGGATGAGCCCGGCCAGGGTGGCGGCCTGGGCGAGGCTGAGGTCGGCGACGTGCCTGCCGAAGTACCCGCGGCTGGCGGCCTCGACGCCGTAGTAGCCGGCGCCGAAGTACACGCGGTTGAGGTAGGCCTCCAGGATCTGGTCCTTGGTCATCCGCTCCTCGAGCTGCGCGGCCAGCGACGCCTCCTTGACCTTGCGGACCAGGGAGCGGTCGCGGAGGTCCGGGTAGGCGTTGCGGACGAGCTGCTGGGTGATGGTGCTGCCGCCCTGGACCGTCTGGCCCTGGATCAGGTTGGCCAGCAGCGCCCGCAGGATGCCGCGGTCGTCGATGCCGTGGTGCTGATAGAAGCGCTCGTCCTCGGCCGCCAGCACGGCGTCGCGGAGCACCTGGGGCATCGAGGTCAAGGGCACGACGATGCGGTCCTGCTCGTCGTGGAGGACCTCGATGAGGTGGCCGTTGCGGTCGTAGACCTGGGTCCGCTCCGGCTGGGACAGGGGCTGGAGGTTCGCCAGGTCCGGCAGGCCGGCCGAGGCCGCCTTGACCGAGCCGCCGAGCATCGCGGCCGCCGGCAGCCCCGCAAGGGCTCCGGCGAGCAGGGTCAGCGTCAACGCCCCGGCGATCGGCCGCAGGAACCGCCGCCACGCCGGCAGGCGCGGGTCCGGCGGCGCCGCCAGTGCGCGGACCATCGGGCAGAGCGGCCTGCCCGCCGCCCGGCCGGCCCCTAGAACCCCCTGGGCTATCGCCAGCAGGGCCGCGCCCAGCGCCAGCACCACCGCGCGGACGCCCCGCCCCACCGCCACCAGCCCGGCCCAGGCGGCCCGGCCCGTGGCGAGCGAGGCGCTCCTGGTCGCGCGGCCCGTGGCGAGCGAGGCCGTCCTGGTCGCCCGGCCCGTGGCGAGCGAGGCGCTCCTGGTCGCCTGGCCGGTGGCGAGCGACCCCGTCCGGGTGGCGCGGCCGGTGGCCATCGAGGCGACCAGGAGGGCATGGGCGGTGATGGCCGAGGCGGTCCGGAGGCCGTCGGCGGTGGCGGCGGCCAGGGCCCGGTACGAGTCGGCCGCCTCCGCGAGCTGGTCGGCGATGTCGGCGCGGGCGCCGGCGAGCGCCTCCTCGGCCACGCCGGCGTGCTGCCGCACCGCCAGCACGGGACCGGGCAGCTCGGCCAGGTCCATGGCCGCGGCGCCGACCTGCCGCTCGACGGCGCGTAGCCGCCACCTGGCGAGCTGGCGGGGACCCGCGAAGCGCAGCAGGCCACCGCGGAGGAACCCGCGCGCGCGCTCCACCCGGTCGATCTCGGCGCTCGGCCACGGCGGCGCCGTCGCGGCGAGCCGTCGCTCAGCCTCGGCCCGCCGGGCCAGCAGCCGCTCGAGCGGCGGCGGACGGGACGGCTCGGCGGCGTGATCGGCGACGACGGCGCCGAGGCGACGCAGGGCGACGTGCAGCCGGAGCCATCGGGCCGGCTGCGTCAGCAGCAGCCAGGCCGCCATACCGAGACACCGGAGAAGGTGTGCCGCTCCCATGATCGCCGGTCGCCTGGTGAGGCCACGCTTCGCGCGACCTGGCTCTGCGCTGGTCAGCGGCGGTCTCATCAGCCCTTTCGCTTCACGACTTCCTCCGTCAGCCGGGGAACGACCTTGAAGAGGTCCCCGACCACGCCAAAATCCGAGATGGTGAAGATCGGTGCCTCGGCGTCCTTGTTGATCGCGACGATCGTCTTCGAGGTCTGCATACCCGCACGGTGCTGGATCGCACCTGAGATACCAACTGCCACGTAAAGCTGTGGTGAAACCGTCTTGCCGGTCTGCCCCACCTGGTGCTGGTGTGGGTACCACCCGGCGTCCACCGCGGCGCGGCTGGCGCCGACGGCCGCGCCGAGCGCGTCGGCCAGCGCCTCCACCAGCGCGAAGTTGGACGGGTCCTGGAGCCCGCGGCCCCCGGAGACGATGATCTCGGCCTCGGCCACGTCGGGCCGGCCACTTCGCTCCTCCACCACGTGCTCGGTCATGCGGACCTCGGCGGGGCCCGCCTGGCGCGTCAGCTCCAGGTCGACGACCCGCGGCTCGGTGGGCGACTCCTCCACCGGGAAGGCGTTGGGCTTGACCGCCAGCACCGGCGTGCCGGCGGTGACCCTGGAGTGGACGATCGTCGCGCCGCCGAAGACGTGCTGCGTGGCCACCAGGTCGCCGTCGAGGTCGACCACGTCGGCCAGCACGCCCCAGCCCTTGCGGGCGGCCAGGCGCACGGCGGCGTCCTTGCCCCCGGCGGTCGCCGCCACCAGCACCGCGACCGGCTCGGCGCGGTCGGCGGCCGCCTCCAGCGCGTCGACCACCGGCAGGGTGAGCTGGTTGGTCCAGCCCTCGCCGGTGGCCGCGTACACGGTCCCGGCCCCGTAGCGGCCCAGGGCCTCGGTGGCCGCCTCGAGCCCGTCGCCGACGAACACCGCCGCCGGCTCGCCCAGCTCACGGGCCTTGGTCAGCATCTGGGCCGTGACCTTCTTGAGGTTCCCCTCGTCGTGCTCGACCAGAACCAGAACGCTTGCCATGTTCGCCCGCCTCCTAGATGAACTTGCGGTTGGCCAGGAACTCGGCCAGCTCCAGGGCGCCGGCGCCGTCGCCGCCGTCCTTGACCACCTGGCCGGCCTCCCTCGGCGGGCGAGGGGTGAAGTCGACCACCTCGGTGGCCGCGCCGGCGCCGCCGACCGAGCTGGGGTCGAGCTCCAGGTCGGCGAGGGCGTAGTCGGTCACCGGCCGGGACTTGGCGGCCATGATCCCCTTGAACGAGGGGTAGCGGGGCTCGTTGATGCCCTTGACCACCGACACGACCGCCGGGCCCGAGGCCTCCAGCACGTCGTAGCCGGCCTCGGTCTCGCGGTGGATGCGGATGGTGTCGCCCTCGACCTCGAGCTTCTTGGCGCCGATGAGGCCTGGCCAGCCGAGGTACTCGGCCACGGCGCCGGCCACCAGCGAGGTGCGGGCGTCGGTGGACTCCGACCCGGAGACGACCAGGTCCGGCTCGACCTTGCGGATGGCCGCCGCCAGGACCTTGGCGGTACCGAGCGCGTCCGATCCGTGCAGAGCGTCGTCGTGCACGTGCACGGCCGAATCGGGTCCCATGGAGAGGGCCTTGCGGATCGTGGGAAGGGCCGAGGAGGGCCCCATGCACAGGACGATCACCTCGCCGCCCGCCGCCTCCTTGAGGCGGAGGGCTTCCTCGACGGCGTACTCGTCCACCGGGTTCATGATCGTCTCGACCGACTCGCGGTCGAGCGTCTTGTCCGCCGGGTCGAGCCGCTTCTCCGCGGCCGTGTCCGGCACGCGCTTGACGGTGACCAGGATCTTCACGCGTCCGTCCTCCAAACATGTGGCCAAAGAGCAGAAGGGCCCATCCGGGCCGCGGCCCATGATGCCGCAAACTGGCCCTGACGTGGCGCGACCCCATAGGCTCCCCGGAGGCAGCAGCTGACTCCATCAACCAAGAGGATCAATCGCCAGTGAACCGTCGACACCTCTCACGCACGCCAGCAGCCTCGATCGGCGTCGCACCCGTCCACCTCCCGCCTCCGGCCCCGCTGACCGCCCCGGGCGAGCTGCGCGAGGACCCGCTCAGCGGGCGCCTGGTCGCGATCGCCGCCGGCCGCGCCGCCAGGCCGGAGGCGTTCCTGCGCGACGTCGGCCCCTCCCGCGGCACGCTCGGCTGCCCGTTCTGCCCGGGTCATGAGCACATGACGCCGCCCGAGGTCTGGGCGGCCCGTGAGCCGGGCAGCGCGGCTGACAGCCCGGGCTGGAAGGTCCGCGTGGTGCCCAACAAGTTCCCGGCCTTCGCCGGGCCGCCGGCGGCGCCCAACCCGGACGGCGGGCTGTACCGCTGCGCCCCGAGCGCCGGAGCGCACGAGGTCGTGATCCACTCGACCGACCATGACGCCAGCCTCGCCGACCTGGAGGCCGGGCAGGCGGCCCTGGTGGTGGGGGCCTACCGGGCGCGGCTGCTGGCACGCCGCCAGGACCCGTTCGGCTCGATCGTGGTGATCGTCAACCACGGGCGCACCGCCGGCGCCTCGCTGGAGCACCCGCACAGCCAGGTGATCGCCACCGTCGAGCGGCCGGAGCTGGTCCGGGCCGAGCTGGAGCGGCTCGCCGGGCCGGACTGCGCGGCCTGCGCGGTGGTCAAGCGGGAGCGCGGCGGCGACCGGGCCGTCGAGGAGGCGGGCGAGCTGCTCACCATCTGCCCGTGGGCGTCGTCGATGCCCTACGAGTCGCTGCTGGTGCCGGCGGCGCACCTGCCGCGCTTCGAGGAGGGCGACGCCGACGGCGACCTGCGGGTCGCCGGCGCGATCGGCCGCCTGCTGCGCCGCTTCGGCGGGGTGGTCGGCGCCGGCGCGCCCTACAACCTGGTGCTGCACTCGGCGCCGCCGGGGGTCCCCGACTTCCACTGGCACCTGCACCTGCTCCCCCGCCTCACCACCTACGGCGGGTTCGAGCTGGCCACCGGGATCATCATCAACGTGGTCGACCCCGACCAGGCCGCGGCGGGGCTCCGCGCCGCCTCGCCGGAGCCGAGCCGCGCTCCCAGCCCTGGCGCCTAACGGCTCTTGAAGCTCGCCTTGCCGGGGCCGCGGTCCACGAACGAGGTCATGCCCTCGGCGGCGTCCTCGGTGGCGAACAGCGACTGGAAGGCGTGGCGCTCCAGCAGCAGGCCGGCGTCGATGCCGGCGTCCAGGCCGCCGTCGATCGCCTGCTTGGCCGCGCGCAGGGCGACCCCGGGCCCCCTGGCGTAGCGGGCGGCCGCCTCGCGGGCCTTGGCGTAGACGTCCTCGGGCGGGTGGACCTCGTCGACCAGCCCGATCGCCAGGGCCTCGTCGGCGTTGCAGAAGCGGCCGGAGTATATCAGCGCCTTGGCCCGCGAGGGGCCGACCAGCCGCGGCAGCCGCTGCGTCCCGCCCGCGCCGGGGATGATCCCGAGGAGGATCTCGGGCTGGCCGAGCTGCGCGTCGGTGGCCGCGAACCGCAGGTCGGCGGTGAGCGCCAGCTCGCAGCCGCCGCCGAGCGCGTAGCCGTTGACGGCGGCAATGACCACCTTGGGGACGCGCGCCAGGGCGGTGAACGCCGCCTGGAGGTCGCCGGCGCGCGAGGAGATCTCGGCGAAGGTCCTGCCCTGCATCTCCTTGATGTCCGCGCCCGCGGCGAAGACCTTCGGGCCGCCCCAGAGCACCACCGCGCCGACCCGCTCGTCGCCGCTGACGACCCCGGCGGCCTCGTGCAGCTCGTCCTGGACCTGTGCGTTGAGGGCGTTCACCGGCGGCCGCTCGAGCCTGATCGTTGCGACTCGCGTGCTCTGGTCGACTTCGACAGATACGAATTCCACACGGTCCTCCTCGGTCCATGTGGGGGGGAGCTCGCTCCCGCCCACGCCCCCCAAGAGCTCCTGTGCCATGGTTCTGGTGGCGCGGTACAACGCGCCCGCGGCGCCCGGATTGTACTGGGGCGAGGCTAGAGGTCCGACGGGTCGGTGTTGCCGCCGCAGACGATCACGGCGACGCGCTCGCCGGGCGAGGGGCGGTAGGCGCCCGAGAGCACCGCAGGCTCAGAATCGTGGGGGTTCGGTGTAGTCGCCCCAGACCTGCCTGAGCGCCGTGACCATCTCGCCCTCGGTCGCCTCCGCCCTGGCCGCCTCGACCAGCAACGGGATCAGGTTCTCGTCGGTGGAGGCCGCTCGCTGGAGGCGGTCCAGGGCCGCGTCGACCCGGTCCCGCCGGCGGGCAGAGCGGCGGCGGGCCAGCTCGGCGCGCTGCTCCCGCTCGACCTCCTCGCTGATGCGGAGGATCTCCAACTCCTGGTCGTTGTCGGTGACGTACTTGTTCACGCCCACGATCACCTTGGCGCCCTTCTCCACCTGCTGCTGGTAGGCGAAGGCGGCGTCGGCCATCTGCTGCTGGAACCACCCCTGCTCGATGCCGGCCAGCACCCCCTCCAGCATGGAGCCGCCACCGAACTGGTCGATGGTGGCGAACAGCTCCTCCGCGCGCTGCTCCTGCAGATCGGTCATCTGCTCCACAAACCAGGAGCCCCCCAGCGGGTCGATCGTGGCGGCCACGCCGGTCTCCTCGGCGATCACCTGCTGGGTCCGCATCGCGATCGCCGCGGCCCGCTCGGTCGGCAACGCGAACACCTCGTCGAGCGCGTTGGTGTGCAGACTCTGCGTGCCGCCCAGCACGGCCGACAGGGCCTCCAGGGCGGTGCGGACCACGTTGTTGTCGGGCTGCTGCGCGGTCAGCGAGACCCCGGCGGTCTGGGTGTGGAACTTGAGCTGCTGCGCCTTGGGTTCGCTGACGCCGTACCGGTCCCGCATCCAGCGGGCCCAGATCCGCCGCGCGGCCCGGAACTTGCCGATCTCTTCGAAGAAATCAATATGCGCGTCGAAGAAAAAGGAGAGCTGCTGGGCGACCACCGCCGGGTCAAGGCCGCGGCGCTGGGCCAGTTCGATGTAGGCGAACCCATCCGCCAGGGTGAACGCCAGCTCCTGCGCCGCGGTACTCCCGGCCTCACGGATGTGATAGCCGGAGACCGAGATCGGATGGTACTTGGGCACCTCCACCGCACAGTATTCGAGGAGATCGCCGATCAGGCGCAGATGCGGCTGTGGGGGGAACAGCCACTCCTTCTGCGCGATGTACTCCTTCAAAATATCGGTCTGCAGGGTGCCGTCCAGCTTGCCCACCTCAGCGCCCTGCCGCTCCGCCGCGACCACGTACATGGCAAACAGCATCGGCGCCGGCCCCGAGATCGTCATCGAGGTCGTGAGCTTGTCCAACGGCAGCCCGTCGAACAGGATCTCCATGTCCGCGGCCGAGTCGACCGCCACCCCACAATGGCCGACCTCACCCGCCGAGCGCGGATCGTCGGAGTCGCGGCCCATCAGGGTCGGCATGTCGAACGCCACACTCAGGCCGCCGCCACCCTGGGCGATCAGATACCGGTAGCGGGCGTTGGTCTCCACCGCGTTGCCGAACCCCGAGAACTGGCGGATCGTCCACGGCCGCCCCCGGTACATGGTCGGGTAGATCCCCCGCGTGTAGGGGAACTCCCCCGGGAACCCCAGCGTGCCGGCCAGGTCCCGCTCCGGGTCTGGGGTGGCCAGCGGCGGGACCGGCTCACCGGAGATGGTGGTGAAATCGCCGTCCCGCTCACCAGCAGCCTGATACCGCGCACGCCAGCGAGCACGCTGCTCCTCGAGCCTGGCCTGTTGGGCCTCTCGCTCGGTCACGGGTGCCTCCTCGGGGATGGTCTGTCGACGGCCGGGTCACGACCTCTCATGATTGTAGGGGTCGCGGCGGGCTGGCCCGTGGCGGGGAGGCGTCGTAGCCTGCGGTCATGGCAGCGGAGCGGGACCGGCTCCCCAGCGCGATCGTCCAGGCGGCCAGCGACCGGCGCGGCGGGGCGACGGAGGTCGCGCGCCGGGCGCTGGACGGGCTGCTGGAGATCGCGGGCGACCCCGGGCTGCTCGCGCTGGCGGCCGAGGTGCTGCTGGAGGGGCAGCCCGCCATGGCGCCGATCTGGCACCTGGCCGGCGCGGCCCGCTCGGACGACCCCGCCGCCGCCCTCGCCGGCCTGCGGGAACGCCTCGACCACGACGGAGCGGCGGCGGTGGAGGTGGCTGCCTCCTGGCTCCGGAAGTGGCTCGACAAGCGGCAAGGACCGGTCGCCACCGTCTCGCACAGCTCCCAGGTGGACGCCGTCCTCCAGCGGCTCGGCCAGCGGGTCGTGGTCGCGGAGGCCGGCAGGCGGAACGCGGTCGTGGCGATGGTGGGCTCGGACGCGATCGGGCCGAAGGCGCTGCTCAACGCCGCGGGGACCCGCCTGCTGGCCGCGCGCCTGCCCACCCTGGTGGTCTCGACCCCGCTGAAGCTGGTGCCGGCCGGCGTGTTCGCGCGACTGGCGGCTCCCGGCTTCGAGGTCGTGCCGCTCGACCTGGTCACCGCGGTGGCGCTCGGCCCGGAGCTGCTCGCGCCCACCGCCGCCGGCCGCCGGGCCGCGGCGCTGGAGGGGCGTCAGCTCCGCGGGTCGACCCGCAGCAGCGGCCCGTGATAGGCGCCGGCGACCCAGATCGCCCCGCGCCCACCGCCGGCGGCCCGGGGCGTTTACCGCGGGGCGGGGCGATTCTCCTCCTTCACCCGGACAAGCAACTGCTCCGCGGCCGCGTAGGGACCGAGCTTGCCGGCGGCGACCTGCTCGGCGAGGCTGTCGAGCGCCTCGCCGTGGCCGAGCTCGCCCAGCTCGACGCGCAGGTCCGCCAGGGCGATCGCTTCGATCTCGCGGCCGGCGCGCCGCCGGCGCCGGCGCTCCAGCTCGCCGCTTGACTCCAGGTGGGCGCGGTGCGCGGCGATCTGGGCCACCAGCTCGTCGACGCCGTCGCCGCGCTCGGCCACGGTCATCAGCACCGGCACCGACCAGGGCCGCGCCTCGCCGAGGTGCAGCATCTGCCGCAGGTCGCGAGCGACGTTGCCGGCGCCGTCCTTGTCGGCCTTGTTGACCACGAACAGGTCGGCGACCTCCAGGATCCCGGCCTTGGCGGCCTGGACCGCGTCGCCGAAGCCGGGGGCGAGCACCACCAGGGTGGTGTCGGCGAGGCCGGCCACCTCGACCTCGGCCTGGCCGACGCCGACCGTCTCGACCAGGATCACCTCGCAGCCGGCGGCGTCCAGCACCCGCACGGCCTGCGGGGTCGCCCAGGCGAGCCCGCCGAGGTGCCCACGGGTGGCCATCGAGCGGATGTAGACGCCCTGGTCGAGGGCATGGCGCTGCATGCGCACGCGGTCGCCGAGCAGCGCGCCGCCGGTGAACGGCGAGGACGGGTCGACGGCGAGCACGCCGACGGTGCGGCCGGCCTGGCGGTAGGCGGCCACCAGCGCATCGCCGAGCGTGGACTTGCCGACCCCGGGCGAGCCGGTGAGGCCGATGACCTCCGCCTGGCCGGTGCCGGGATTGAGGGCGTCGGCGACCTCGCTGAGCTGCTCGCGGACGCCGTCCTCGACCATCGAGATCAGCCTGGCGACCGCGCGGCCGTCGCCGGCCCGCAGCCGCTCGGCCAGCTCGGCGATGTCATCGGTTCGACGCCGGCGCACGGAGCGGGCTCACCCCGCCACACGCAGCAGCAGCGCGTCCCCCTGGCCACCGCCGCCGCACAGCGCGGCCGCGCCGAGCCCGCCGCCGCGGCGGCGCAGCTCCATCGCCAGGGTCAGCACCAGCCGGGCGCCGCTGGCGCCGATCGGATGGCCGAGCGCGATGGCGCCGCCGTTGACGTTGACGATCTCCGGGTCGAGCTCGAGGTCGCGGGTCGACTGCACCGCCACCCCGGCGAAGGCCTCGTTGATCTCCACCAGGTCGAGGTCGGCGACGCGAACGCCCGCCCGGGCGCAGGCGTCCTGGATGGCGCGGGAGGGCTGGGAGTGCAGGCTCGGGTCGGGCCCGGCCACGGTGCCGTAGGCGACGATCGAGGCCAGCACCGGCAGGCCCTCGGCGGCGGCGCGCTCGCGTGAGGTGACCACCACGGCGGCGGCGCCGTCGGAGATCTGCGACGCGTTGCCGGCGGTGATGGTCCCCTCGGGCGAGAACGACGGGCGCAGCCTGGCGAGCCCCTCCGGGGTGGTGCCCGGCCGGATGCCCTCGTCCTGGTCGACCAGCAGCGGGTCGTCCTTGGGCCGCGGCACCCGCACCGGGGTGATCTCCTCGCGGAGCGCGCCCTTGGCAGCGGCGGCGGCGCGCTCGTGCGAGCGGGCCGACCACTCGTCCTGCACCGCCCGGTCGATGCCGAGCCGGGCGTTGACCCTGTCGGACATGCCGCCCATGTGGACGTTCTCGAAGGCGTCCCAGAGCCCGTCGTGGATCATCGAGTCGACCAGCTCGGCGTGGCCCATGCGCGCGCCCCAGCGGGCCTTGGGGACCAGGTAGGGCGCGCCGCTCATCGACTCCATCCCGCCGGCGACCAGCAGCTCGGCCATGCCGAGCTCCACGTAGAGCGCGGCGGTGGCGATCGCGTTGGTGCCCGACAGGCAGACCTTGTTGACGGTGAGGGCCGGGACGGTCATCGGCACGCCGGCGCGGGTGGCGGCCTGGCGCGCGGTGATCTGGCCCTGGCCCGCCTGGAGCACGTGGCCCATGACCACGTGCCGGACCGCGTCCGGCGAGATGCCCGCGCGCTCGCAGGCCGCGGCGATCGCCACGGCGCCCAGCTCGACCGCTGGCAGCGACGAGAGCGCCCCGCCGAAGCGGCCGATCGGCGTGCGGGCACCGGCGCAGATGACAGGTTGCGTGCGCTCGAACATTCGCCAAATCCCCCTGGCTGTCGGAGTCTGATCGAGTCTACCGCCCGGCCGAGCCGGTACCCTTTGGCCATCGTGCGACTCGGCTTCGTTCACGCCTGCGAGCAAAACCACCAGCGTCTGTCGATGGTCGGTGGTGGCTCCGTGGTGCAACTGCGCTCCGGCAAGGCGGTGACCAACCCGCTGGACCCGGTGTTCGTCTTCAACTTCGTGTTCGGTGTGCGGACGGCGTTCGACCTCGACGCCGCAGCGCAGGCGTTCCGCGCGGCCGGGCGCGACTACGTGCACGTGCTCGCCTCGCCGTCGTCCCGGCCGGAGCTGCCCGCCGAGCTGGAGCGGCTCGGCTTCCGGAAGCCCGAGTCGCAGGCCTACCACCGCGCCCGCGGCACGGGCGCGGGCGCTCCGGGCCTGCTGGAGCTGGGCCCCGGCCAGCACGAGCAGTTCCTGGAGATCTACCACTCCGCCTGGAAGGTCGACGGGCCCTCGCCGCGCGACGAGGCGGTGCGGCGGCGGCTGGAGGACCCGCGCGCCCGCGCCTTCCGCAGCGCCGACGCCGGCGGTGTGCTGCTGCTGTTCTCCGACGGCCCGACCACCCAGCTCGTCCATCTGGCCGTGGCCGCCGGCGCGCAGGGCCGCGGCCTCGGGCGCCGCATGCTGGAACTTGCCCCGGGGCTGCTCCCGGAGGGTCGCCCACTGTGGCTGTTCACCGAGCTGGGTGGCGGCGGCGACGCGACCGCGGCCGGCACCCGTGGCTGGGAGCCCTCCCACACCGCCGACGACTGGATGCTGGATCTTCCGGGCTAGTCGGGGCGCCGAGGGGCGCCGCCTCCCTTCGAGCGAAAGGACCGCGGCATTGGAGCTGAACCGTCTGGACCACGTCGGCATCGCCGTGAGCGACCTGGCCGCCGGGCGCGCGTTCTACGAGGGCGTCCTCGGCCTGGTAGCCGCTCACGAGGAGGTGATCGAGGACCAGGGGGTGCACGAGGTCCTGTATCGCGCGGGCGACGTCTGGGTGCAGCTCGTCGCGCCGCTGGGGCCGGACACGCCGGTGGGGCGCTTCCTGGCCAAGCGCGGCGAGGGGTTGCATCATGTGGGGTACTCCGTCGCGAATGTCTCGACCGCGCTGAGTGAGCTCCGGGCCGCTGGCGTGGAGACGATCGACGAGGGCCCCCGGATCGGATCGGGCGGCACCACGGTCGCCTTCGCGCATCCGAAGTCGGCGCACGGCGTGCTGATCGAGCTCGTCGAGGAGGGAAGCGGGCACCGCGGATCATGAACGGCGAGGTGGAACCGGAGCGGGCGACCGGCGAGAACCGGGAGGGGACGCTACCCCCGCGTGAGGCCCCGCCGCCTTCCCGGGACCCGACCCTGCCGCCGGCGCTGAGCAAGCCGGACCGGGTGCAGTCCCGGATCCGGGTCGGCGCGCTGTACCGCTGGGGGTTCTTCGCGGGCCTGGGCCTGCTCTCCTCGCTGGCGGCCGCGCTGGTGGTCTACTCGGTCAGGGACATCCTGCTGCGCGTGGTGGTAGCGGTGTTCCTGGCGGTGAGCCTTGACCCGGCGGTGCGCTGGCTGACCGCGCGAGGCATGCGGCGAGGGCTGGCCGTGGCCATCATCTTCACCGTCTTCCTCGCCATCCTGGCCGCGTTCCTGATGTCGGTGATCCCCCCGCTGGTGAACCAGTTCGGCCAGCTCGTCCGCCACTTCCCGGACTTCCTCCAGAGCCTCCAGGACCGGTCGGCGCAATTCCGCGAGCTCAACACCCGCTTCCAGCTCTCGGCCCGGATCGAGGAGCTGCTCGGCCAGCTCCCGGAGCGGGTCACCGGCGGCGTGCTCGGCGTCACCAGCCAGGTGTTCGGCGCGGTGGTGTCGTTCCTGACGGTGGTCGTGTTCACCGTCTACTTCCTGCTCGACCTGCCACGACTGCGCCACGGCGTGGTGCGGCTGTTCCCGGTCGACCGGCGCGAGCGCTACGGCCGCGTGGTCGACATCATGGTCAACAAGGTCGGCGACTACATGATCGGCCGGCTGGCGATCGGCTTCATCGCCGGCGTGGTCGCGTTCGCCGGCCTGTCGGCGCTGGGCGTGCCCTACCCGCTGCCGCTGGCCATCTTCATCGCGCTGCTCGACCTGATCCCGCTGATCGGCCACCCGATCGGCTCCGTCGCGGCGCTGATCGTCGCCCTGATCACCAAGGGCCTCTGGCCGACGACCGTGCTGCTGGCGATCATCTTCCTGGTCTACCAGCAGATCGAGAACTACTTCATCGGGCCGCGCGTGCTGCGCCACTCGGTGGACATCTCCGCGGCCGCGGTGCTGCTGGCGGCGCTCGTCGGCGCGGCCATCCTCGGCGTGGTCGGCGCGCTGGTGGCCATCCCGATCGCGGCGGCGCTCAAGGTCGTGCTGGTGCAGCAGATCGACCACTACGAGGCGAAGGCGACCAGCGACGAACCCCGGCCCTACCTGCCGCGGCGGCGCAGGCGTCACGAGCCCAAGCCGCCCGAACCGGTCGAGCAGCCCACTGCCGCCTCGACCGCCGAACCCGGAGCACCCCAGAGCGCCGAGCGAACATGAGCGAAGGGGGCAAGGGCCGGTCCTCCCCTGCCCCCCTCGCGCTGTTCGGCTCCGTTGGGGGAGTTCGGAACCGCGACTAACCCGAGAGTACTAGATGCATTGAGACGTTGTCACCACTTCCTGGGCAATTAGATCCAAAGCGGGGCAAGGAAATCGAGTAGGCCTTCATTGACGAGCTCGGCCTGCTCCAAATTGACCAGATGTCCGGCGTCAGGCACCTGGATCAGGCGGGCGTCGCGGATCTCGGCGGCCATCTGCACGCTCTCATCCGGCGCGATCAGCTCGTCCTCCATGCCCGTGATCACCAGCGTGGGCACGCTGATCTGGCCGAGCACCTCGGTGGAGTCGGGCCGCTCCGCCATGCCGCGCTGCGCGGCGGCGACGCCGCGGGGGTCCTGGTCGAGGATCGTCTCGGTGACCCGCTCGGCCAGCTCGGGCCGCTGCTCGCGCGTGGTCTTGCCGAGCAGCCGCGGCACCATCGCCCCTGGCAGGAAGCCCACGCCCTCGGCGAGCACTCGCTCGGCTATCGCGAGCCGGGTGGCCCTGGCGTCGTCGCTGTCCGCGCCCGCCCGGGTGTCGCAGAGCACCAGGCCGCCGAGCCGCTCGGGGTGCCGCCTGGCGAAGGCCAGCGCGACATAGCCGCCCATGGACAGCCCGCAGAGGACCACCCGCTGCAGCTCGCGATCGTCCAGCAGCTTGGCGATGTCGTCGGCGAGCAGGTCCATGGAGGTGACCTCGACCGCCGCCTGGCGGGCGGCGCCGAAGCCGCGAAGGTCGGGGACGATCGCCTGGTAGCCGCCGAGCGCCTCGACCTGCGGAAGCCACATGCGGCTGTCGAGCGGGAAGGCGTGCAGCAGCACCACCGGCGTGCCCTCGCCGTACACCGTCACCGGCGGCGCCATCGGCCGAGGGGGCCCCGCCGGCTCGGGCATGGGCTCCTCGGCCGCGGGCTCGGGCGCGTTGGGGTGGGACATGGACGGCTTCTCCTCGGGCGGCGGTCAGGGATGGAGTCGCGGCAGCGCGGGTGGCGCGTCGAGGCCGAGCGAGCGCAGGAACAGCGCGAGCAACCCGGCCGTGAAGCCCCACACCACGACGCCGTCGACCCAGAACACGGGACTGGCGAGATCGGGCGCCCGCCCGTGCAGGTCCACGTCCCCGACCAGCCGCTCCAGCGGCATCGTGCCGTGGTTGGACGGGTCCGCGAGCTGGCGCAGGGTGGGACGCAGGATGCCGGCGACCTCCGTCGGGTTGGGACGCAGCGCCGAGCGCCCGTCCCACAGCCCGACCACCGGCAAGACGTCGAAGTTCGAAACGGGGATGTAGGAGCGGTCGAGGCTGCCGAGCACCCGGATGCGGCCCGGGTCCAGCCCGACCTCCTCGTCGGCCTCACGCAGCGCGGCGGCGACGCCGTCGGGGTCGCTCAGCTCGACCGCGCCGCCGGGCAGGCCCACCTGGCCGGCGTGGGTGCGCATGGAGTCGGGCCGCTGCACCAGCACCAGCTCCAGGTCGTCGGCGCCGTCCACGGGCGACAGCGCCAGCAGCACCGCCGCGGGCACCCCGCGCGGATCGGCCGGCGAGGAGAACTCCAGCTTCTCCACCAGCTCCAGCAGCAACCCGTCCGAGCTCATCCGCTCAGGATAGGACCGCTCACGCCAGACCTCCGCCATCGACCACCAGGGTGATGCCGGTGATGTAGCTGCCGGCGTCGGTGGCCAGCAGCAGCAGCGGGCCGGCCAGCTCCTCCACCTCGCCCCAGCGGCCCATCGGCACGCCCTCGACGGTCGCCCGGCTGGTCGCCGGATCCGACCAGAGCCGGCGGGTCAGCTCGGTCCGCACCCAGCCGGGAGCCAGGCAGTTGACCCGGATGCCGAGCGGGGCCGCCTCGACGGCCAGCGTGCGCGTCATGCCGATCAGGCCGGCCTTGGCGGCGCCGTAGACGCCGATGGTCGGGCTCGACGACAGGCCCGCCACGCTGGCCACGTTCACGATCGCGCCGCCGCGGGGCATGCGCGGCAGCGCCGCCCGGCATGCCAGGAAGGGGCCGCGCAGGTTGAGGTCCATGACCTTGTCCCAGCCGGCGGTCCGCGTGTCCGCCAGCGCCGCGAAGAACTGCTGCCCGCCGGCCACGTGGATCAGCACGTCCAGCTTGCCGGAGAGCTCCGCGGCCCGCGCCACCACGGCCTCGACCGCGGCCTCGTCGGCGGCGTCGGTCGGCGCCACCAGCGCCTCGGGCGCGCCCGCCTTGCGGGCCGCGGCCGCCACCTCCTCGAGGTCGCCGGTGGAGCGGGCAGCCAGCACCAGGCTGGCCCCCGCCTGCCCGCAGACCAGCGCGGCCTGCCTGCCGATCCCGCGGCTGGCTCCGATGACCAGGACGGTCCTGCCGTCCAGCCGGAACCTCGCCTCCGGCGGCATGGCGTCGGCGTCGATTGCCATGCGATCCCTCCTCGCTCCCTCAGCCACCGCCCGGGGAGCGCCGCCGGCGCCGGCGCTCCCCAGCCCGTTCCAGCTCCGCGAAATGCCGGTTCCAGCAGGCTCGATGCCAGTGGCGGCGCTGCTCCGGGCTGCCTTCCGGCCACACCACCAGGTGCAGCGTGCGGGGGAAGATCTCCTGCTCGCAGCCGGGGCAGCGGTAGGTCTTGAGCGCCCGGTAGGGCTGCACCACCCGCAGGTGCCAGCCGTCCGCCACCCCCTCCAGCGCCCTCGGCTCGCCACGGAACCGCCAGCCGGAGCCCTCGTCGAGCGCCATCGCGGCCGCGCTCACTTGGCAGGCCCGGCGCCGCCCTCGCCGGAGCCGTCGTGGGCGCCGCCGAGCGGGCGCGGGCCAGCGTCGTCGAGGCCCAGCAGGCGGGCGGCGTTGTCGCGGGCAAAGCGCCGGAAGGTCGACGGTGCCAGCCGCTGCTCCCACTCGGCCAGCACCTTCTCGGCGCTGAAGAAGGGCGCGTCGGAACCGAACAGCGATCGGTCCACCAGCCGGCCCTCGATCTCGCGCACCACCTCGTCCGGGACGTAGCGCGGCGCCCAGCCCGACAGCTCCAGGTACACGTTGGTCTTGTGGAGCGCGATGGCGATCGCCTCCAGGTGCCACGGCCAGCCGAAGTGGGCCATGATGACCGGCACCTCCGGGTAGCGGGCGGCCACGCCGTCGAGGTGGATCGGCCGCGCATAGGCCAGCTCGACGCCCTGGCCGCCGGGCATGCCCGCGCCGATGCCGCTGGTGCCGGTGTGGAACAGGCAGGGAGCCCGGTAGATCGCCGCCCGCTCGAACAGATCGGACCAGCGCGGGTCGTCGGGGCGGAAGGCCTGCATCGACGGGTGGAATTTGTAGCCGATCAGGCCGAGCTCCTCGTGGCTGCGGCGCATCTCGCGCAGCGCGCTGGCGCCCTTCCACGGGTCGATGCCGGCGAAGCCAACGAAGCGGTCCGGGAAGCGGTGCACGATCTCGGCGACCAGGTCGTTGGAGAGCCGCGGGAGCCGCGTGGCCGTCTCCGCGTCCCAGCCGAGCAGCACGCCGACGCAGTCGATCGCCTGGTAGCTGGCTGCCAGCTCTTCCGCGGTCTGCAGGACGATCTGGCTGCGGAAATAGCGCTCAGCCGGCTCACGGTAGCGACCAAGGCTCCCCTCCACCCATTCTTGGAGGGGAAGATGGACATGTAGGTCGACGGCACGCACGGCGCGAGTGTACCTGTCAGAGGGGAGAGTTCACGACGAACCGCTTCGAGGACGCCATCGCGCGTGAGCTGTCCACCCGGGTCAGGGCGCGCACCCGGACGGTGCGGGCGCTGGCGCGCTGGGCCGCGGCGGCGCTGCCGCCGGGCGCGATGGTCGCCGACGGGGTCGCGCTGGTGCTGGAGCGGCTCGGCGACGGCGACCCCGACGAGCTGGCGGCCGAGGTCATGGCCGAGGTCCCCGACCGCTTCGGCCGCAACTGGCAGTCAGGCCCCGCCCATTAGCTGGCGGCGCCGGGCAGGCTGGCCCGAGGCAGCGGCCGCAGCTCCGGGAAGGGCGAGCGCTCCGAGCGGTACCTGGCCGTCGCCAGCGACCAGTCGTAGTTGCCGCGCAGGAGCTGCCGCATGCCGGCGACGTAGCGGACGATCGCCCGCGGCGGAGATCGCTCCAGGATCTCGCCTTCGAGCGCGACCAACTGCCTGGTGTACTCGTTGATCAGCGCCACGACCCGGTGGACCGCCAGCTCGAACGGCAGCGAGCGGCGCACCATCAGCACGTGCACCAGGTTGTTGGGGTTGCCGTACCGCAGGACCTCTTTCTCGTAGGACATGAGGTCGTTGGCATAGGCGAGCGCGCGGGCGCAGAACTGCCGCATGGCCGGCAGCGGCTCGGCCGCGTGGACCTCGTCGCTCAGGCTGAGCCCGGCGGCCACCTCGATGAGGTCGATGCAGGTGTGCACCGCCGAGTCGTGCTCCCGCTGTACGAGGTAGGGGTCGATGTCCGGCACCACGCCCCGGGCCCAGTTGGCGTTGGCGGGCAGCACGCCCTTGTGGAGGTAGCTCTCGGCCGATCCGGCGAAGCGCCGCAGCCAGCGCTCCCCCGCCGGCGCGACCGCCAGCAGGCGCCGGCGGATCTCCCGCGTGAAGCGGGCCAGCGGCGGCGCGCCCATCGGGGGATCGCCGCCGCGCAGCACGCCCATGCACAACGCCATCAGCTCCCTGGCGGCGAGGTGATCCCAGGACGCCTGGACGTTCTCGTCGTAGGAATCGTCGAGGAAGAACAACCAGGCGCACCAATCGCTGCACGCTATCATCGCCTCCAGCCCGGCGGCCGGGTAGAAATAGGTCGCCGAAGAGGCGAACGCATAGAAGCGACGCAGATCGAAGTGCTCATCGATCAGGCCGAAGCGGCTGGCGGAACGCCGGGTCGCCTCGATTGCGGCCGGCGCCAGCGGGTTCTCGATCGTCTGGCGTTCGGGCAGGTAGAGGTCGGAAAGGCTGAGAAGCGGGTGGTCGGCGGGGCCCACGCTCGCTCCCTCCTCTTGCACCTATCGTGCGGACGAGGGCACGCGGCACGGCCCCAGCGCGCTCACGGTATGAAACAGGAGGGCGGTGGAACCGTTCGCGGCGGAATTTCACATCAGAAAATACAGGACCGGGTCGTGATCCTGATCGAAGGTAGCATGCACCGATCCTGCCGGTAAAGGCCTGACCTGCCAGAGACGCCGACCTGCCGCGGTCCCTCTCATCATCTGGAATGAGAAATTGACTTGCTGAAACCGGCGTGAATTTCGGTCAGCGGAATAGGCCGCTCTGGCGAGCGACGTCCCACGGCGCCCCTAGCCGCGGTCGTAGTCGTAGAACCCCCGCCCCGTTTTGCGACCGAGGTCGCCGGCCTCGACCATGCGGGCGACGCTCTCCGGCGGGAGGAACTTGGGGTCGCGGGTGCCGCGGTAGATGTTCATGGCCGCCTGGTAGAGCACGTCGACGCCGGTCAGGTCGAAGGTCGACAGCGGGCCCATGGCCCAGCCGAACCCCAGCCGGCAGGCCGTGTCCAGGTCCTCGGCGCTGATCACGCCCTGCTCCAGCAGCCGCGCCGCCTCCATCCCGACCGCGGCGATGATCCGCGTGGTGACGAACCCGGCGATGTCGCGCTGCACCACCACGGTGGTCTTGCCGCACGCCTCGGCGAACGCCTTGGCGCGGGCGAGCGTCTCGTCGGAGGTCCGCCGCCCCCGCACCAGCTCGCACAGGGCCATCATCGGCACCGGCGAGAAGAAATGGGTGCCGACCACCGACTCCGGACGGCCGGTGGCGGCGGCGATCGCGGTGATCGGGATCGCGCTGGTGTTGGTCGCCAACACTGCCCCCTCGGGAGCGAGCTTGTCCAGCCTGCGGAACACCTCGCGCTTGACCTCGATCTCCTCGAAGACCGCCTCGACGACCAGCTCGGCCTCGGCGGCGGCATCCAGGTCGGTGGTGGTCGAGATCCGTTCGAGCGCCTCCGTCCGGGCCTCAGGGGCGATCCGGCCTTTCGCCTCGAACCGGGCGAGGGAGTCCTCGACCTGCCTCCGGCCGCGGCTCAGCGCCTCGTCGCTCACGTCCTGGAGCGTCACATCATGACCGGCCACCGCCGCGACCTGCGCGATTCCCGCGCCCATCAGGCCCGCACCGACCACCACCAGCTTCCCGGCCACGACTTGCCTCCTTGGTCCCCGCGCCTTCCGCACCGATCACTAGCGTCCCACAGAACCGGGGGTTCGCAGATAGGGAGTGGGCTCCAGCGCGCTCCAGCCCAGCGTCATCACCAGCGCGAGCCCGCTGCCGGCGGCCGCGGTCACGCCGGTGTCGTTGAGCAGGATGAGCAGGGCCGAGCCGATCGCCCCCACGCCGACCACCCGGCGAACCCACTCCGGCACGCCGGCCAGCAGGGCGGGCGGCCGCACGCTGGACAGGCCGGCGAAGCCGACCAGCAGCGGCCCCCACCACGCCCAGAAGTTCGCGGCCAGGAGCCCGAAGTTGCCGCCGAGCTGATGCCCCACGGCGCGCAGGGCGGCGCCGGGATCGCTGCCGAGGCCCTGGGCCACGCGGCTGCCGTGGGTGGTCTCGCCCAGGAGCAGCGCCACCCCCACGACGATCCCGGCGGCGGCCACCACCGCGGCGACGGACAGCCACAGGACTTTGGTGGCGCTCGGACGGGCGCGGCCGAGCAGCAGCAGGGCCGCGGCGGCGCTCAGCATCGCGGTGAGGGAACCGCCCACGTCGGCGCCGAGGCTCGGCAGCCCGTCGACCACGGCCAGCCCGGCCAGCAGCGCGGCCAGCGCCCACGCCGGCAGCCGCCGGAAGGCCACCACCAGGAAGATCCCGGCGAGCGCGTGCGCGAAATAGCCGTTGCCGAGCCCGTAGAACCGCTCGCCGTCGAAGGCGCTGTTGCCGAGCAGCGGCCGGGAGAGCGCTGTGCCGCCCCCCAGCAGGTCGAGCACCACCAGCACGGTCAGCAGCGCCCCCAGCAGCGCGGGCGCGGCCCAGCCGCGCGCGCCGCCGGGGCGGGCGAGCCGCCAGGCGGCGAAGGTGATGACCCCGGCGGCGGCGAGGCCGAGTACCAGCCAGGCGACCCAGGCGGTGGGCGCCACCACGCTGGCGATCAGATAGCCCGACGGTATCGCCAGGCTGACCAGCACCAGCGCCCGCCCCAGGTGCCCGGCTGGCCGCGCGACCGCACCGACCCACCCCCGGCGCCGCGCCGTCAGCAACGCCACCAGGCAGACGGCCAGCGCGACGGTGCCGAGCACCGCGTACAGGACCACCGCCAGCGTCCGGGCGCTGACCAGGGCGCCCACCTGGCGGTCGAGATGGCCGACGAAGGCCAGCGGGTCGGCTCGCGGGAGCGAGTGGATCGGGGAGCCCTGGGTGCCCTCCGTCGATCCCGTGAGGGTCGGGCGCACGTCCTGGAACGCCACCAGACCGGCGCGGCGGGTCGAATCGGAGGTCGCCACCCCTGGCAGCCCCACCGGATCGCCGAGCGCCAGCAGCGGGGCCATGCGTGCCCGCCCCGGCGGCGATTCCAGCCCGACGACCAGCACGCGGGCACGCGCGCCGCCCGGCGCCTGGACCCGGTCCAGCACGCGGTCCGCCGCAGCAGCGTCGGGCACGGCGATCGCCAGCAGCTCCCCGGACGCGCTCACCAGCGGCCCGGTCTCCGGGAGCGGGCCGGCCGTGGGTGGCGCGCCGGCGCCGCTGATCCCCAGCAGCCCGGCCGCCGCCATTCCCGGGCCCGCCAGCACCCGGGTCGGCGGCAGCTGGCCGAAGGTCGCGTCCGGGTTGGCCCTGCGCATCCGATCGGCGGCGGCCTCGCCGCCGTCGCTTCCCGACGCCGCGACCGCGCCCTCCAGCGCGCCGGCGTCGACCGGCCGCCCCGCCGCGAGCGACAGCACCCGGTCCGCGAGCGAGGCGTCCGCGGGCAGGGTGGAGATCAGCCCGGCGGTCACCGCCCCGCCGTGGCCGATGGCGGCCACCGCCGCCTGGTCCCAGGTCCACTGGCGCACCAGCACGACCACCCCGACCGGCGAGCCGGCGAGCTGGGAGCGGTGCGGCGGAGGGACGGCCTGGGCCGGCCCCGCAAGCCATGCGGCCGAGGCGAGCGCGGTGACCAGCAGGACCGCACGCACGCCGCGACGAGTCCTCATCGCGGGGATTCTACTCGGGGGCGCTGCACAAGTAGTCTGGGGAGATGGACCCTGCCTGGGAGCGAGACGACGATCCGATGGCGGCCGCCGCGGCGCGGCTGGCGGACGCGAGCCGCATCGTGGTCTTCACCGGGGCCGGCGTCTCCACCGACTCCGGCATTCCGGACTTCCGCTCGCCGGAGGGCATCTGGCGCCGCTACGATCCCCGCCAGTTCACCTACCAGCGCTACCTCAGCGATCCGGAGGCCCGCCGCCAGTCATGGCGGCTCCGCCGCGAGTTCCAGGCGATGCGCCCGCTCCCCAACCCCGCGCACCTCGCCTGCGCTCGGCTGGCCGAGGCCGGGCGCTTGGAGGGCGTGGTGACCCAGAACATCGACGGGCTGCACGGCGACGCCGGGCTGGCCCCCGAGCTGATCTGCGAGCTGCACGGCAACGGCCGCTGGGTGGCCTGCCTGTCCTGCGGTGACCGCATGCCCATGGGGGCGGCGGTCGCGCGCGTCGACGCCGGCGAGGAGGACCCCGCCTGCCAGCAATGCGGTGGCATCCTCAAAGCGACCACCGTCTCCTTCGGCCAGTCGCTGCCGCCCGCCGCCTGGGCGCGCGCCGAGGCGATGACGTCGAACTGCGACGCCTTCCTGGCGGTCGGCTCCTCGCTGGTGGTCCACCCGGCGGCCAGGCTGCCGGAGCTGGCCAGCGAGAAGGGCGCCACGCTCCTGATCATCAACCGGGAGCCGACCCCGCTGGACCCGCTGGCCGACCTCACCCTGCACGGCGAGTGCGGGATCCTGCTGCCGGCTCTGGTCGACGCCCTGCTGGAGTCCAGGTGAGCCCGCGGCCGCGGCTGCTGGTGATCCAGTTCGAGGCGAGCTGCCCGCCCAGCCTGCTCGCCGACGCGGCCGCCCGGGCCGGCGTCGACCTGGAGGTGATCGCCACCGACCGGGACCAGCAGGTCCCCGGGGACCTCGACGACGCGGCCGGGCTGGTGCTGCTCGGCGGCAGCATGGACGTGTCGGACGCGCCCGACCACCCGGCGCTGGGCGCAGCGATGGCGCTGATCCGGCTGGCGGCCGCCCAGGACATCCCGGCGCTGGGCATCTGCCTCGGTGGCCAGCTCGCCGCCCACGCGCTCGGCGGCCGGGCCTACCGGTCGTCGCGAGGTCCCGAGTACGGCTGGATCCCGCTGGCCTTCACCCGCAGCGGGCGCGCGGACCCGGTGCTCGGCGCGCTGGACTCCGACGTGGAGGTGTTCTCCTCGCACCATGACGTCTTCGACCTGCCACCAGGCGCCGACCTGCTGGCCTGGGGCGGCCACTCGCCCAACCAGGCGTTCCGGCTCGGCAGCGTCCTGGGCCTCCAGTTCCACCCCGAGGTCGACGCCGCGCTGGTGGCCGCCTGGTACGACCAGACCAGCCCGCCGCCGCCGCTGCCCAAGCAGACGGTGGTCAGCGACGCGCGGCGCAACGCGCCACGGGCACGGCGGGTGCTCGACGCCTTCTGCCGGCTGGCTGCTAGCCCCGGACCGAACCCGCGTCCGCGATCGCGGTCACGATCGTCTTGATCGATGCGCCCTTGACCAGCACCTCGGCCGCACCCGCGCCCTTCATGGCCTTGTGCAGGGCCTCATCCTCGTAGGCGGTGAGGCCGACGACCCGGACACCGGGGCAGTGGCCGGCCAGCCAGGTGGTGGCCCTCGGTCCCGACATGCCGGGCATGCGGATGTCCATCACCACCACGTCGGGTTCCAGCTCCATGGCGGCCCGGCAGGCCTCGTCGCCGTCCATCGCCTGGCCGACCACCTCCATGCCCCGATCGTCGAGCGCTTCCGCCAGCGCCTCCCGCAGGGTCGCGTTGTCATCGACCACCAGGACCTTGATCACTCTGACACTCCGATCTTCCTCGGTATGGCAACCCTCAGCTCGGTGCCCTCGTCCGGAGTCGCGTCGATCTTCACGTCGCCCCCAGCGGTGGCCGCCTGCTCCAGCATCGAATGCAATCCCAGGTGGCCGCCGTGCATCGCCTGCTGGAGCACGTCGCCGACCTCGAAGCCGACGCCGTTGTCGCGGACGACGCCGACCACCAGGTCCTCGGTGGGGCAGCCGCGCACCTCCACCTCGACGTGGGTGGCGCGGGCGTGCTTGCGAACGTTGCGGAGCGCCTCCTGGAGGGTCCGGAACAGCAGGGTCTCGACGGGCTCGTCGAGGCGGCCCTGCAGCTCCCAGACGAGCCTGGTGGAGATCCCGTCCTCCTCCAGCGCGTCGAGCTGCTGGCGCAGCGCCGGCTGGAGGCCCCGCTCGTCCAGCAGTGGTGGGCGCAGGTTGAGCATAGTCTGGCGAGCCTTGGCCATGGCCGATTCGAGCGTGGCGCGGAGCTTGGCGTGCAACTCCGGATTGCGCACCGGGTCGGTCTCGGCGACGCGGTCGGCGTGCAGCAGGGCGGCGGCCAGCACCTGAATGGTGTCGTCGTGCAGCTCGGTGGCGAGCTTCTTGCGCTCCTCCTCCCGGGCAGTGAGCACCTTGGCGAGCAGCCGGGTCTGGTTCTCCCGGTGGTCGAAGACCTCTTTGTAGAGCAGCACGTTGTCGATCGCGGCGCTCAGGTAGACCGCGACCTCCTCGAGCAGGTCGAGGGTGTCGTGGTCGTACATGCCCGGCTCGGCGTGACCGAGCCCGATCACGCCGAACGCCTCGCCCCTGGCCATAAGCGGGGCGGTCACCACCGAGGCGATGCTGCCGTCCTCGAGCCCGGCATGGGGACCGTAGGGCGAGTGCACGCGGATGTCGTCGAGCACGTAGCCGCGCCGGTTGTGGATCGCCCACATCGGCCCGCTGTCCCGCGGCAGCGGCTCGCCGACGCGGAAGTCGATGCTGTCGGTCAGCCAGACCGCCAGGCACTCGCCCGAGTCCCCCGCCGGGCGCTCCAGCGCGATGCCCGAGATGGTGAAGGGGATCAGGCCCCGCAGCGCGTGCTCCCAGGACGCGCAGATGGTCTGCACGTCCGCCTCCTCGACGCCCTGCGAGGTGCAGCGCAGCACCTCGTTCATGGCCGCCAGACGCTTCGCCCGCTTCTCGGCGGCCGCATGGACGTCGGCGTTGTGGAGCGCGACCTGGGCGTTGGCGGCGAACAGCTCCACCACCCGCAGGTCGTCGGGCTTCCAGCGCGCCTGGCCGGGGCCCTGGCGGTACAGCACCAGGATGCCCTCCACGGCGGCGTGGGGGCCGACCAGCGGCACGGCCAGCACGTACTCGTCGACGAGGTCCTCGTCGTAGTCGCCGACCCGCCGCGGCTTCAGCGTGGGGTCGTCGCTGGCGGCCTGGTTGTAGACCACCGGCTTGCCGGACTCGGCGACCCGTCCGCTCAGGCCCTCGCCGTAGGGGATGCGCATGGCGAGCTTGCGGTCGGCGTAGGGGCCCTGGGTGAACACCGGGATGACCACCCGGTGCCCTTCGTCGACCAGCCCGATCAGCAGCTCGGTGTGGGGCACCAGACGCTGGAGCTCCACCGCGATCTGCTCGAGCACCTCGCGGCGGTCGGTGCCCCGGTTGAGGGCGGCCGCCACGTTGATCAGCGCTTCCTCGAGGTCCTCCAGACTCCCCGCACCGGCGATCGGCTCGGCACTGGTCATCGCTCACCGCCCTCCCCGCATCGTTCGGAAGCGCCACAATACCGCAATCGGCACCAGCGAGCACACAGCGAACGAAGGGGGCACCCCAGGCGAGCAGCCCAGCCCAGGCGCCGCGGGCGCCGGCGCAGCTCAGGCGCCCGCGCAGCTCCAGGGCTAGGCGGAGCTCAGGCGGCGGCGGACCTCGGCCTTGGCCTCCTCGACCCTGGCTTCCGCGTCGCGGCCCTCGGCGTGCAGCTCCTCGGCCCGGCGATCGAAGGCGGCCGGGTCCTCGCCGCTCAGCTCGTCATGGAGCAGGGCGTGCTCCGCCAGGATGTCGACCCTGGTCTCCTCGCCGAGCTCGCCGACGTGCAGGAATCCGCCGTCGACCACCACGGCGGTGCGCTGCCCGCCCGCCTCGATGTAGACCGCGCCGATGTCCAGGGCCGCCAGGGTCGGCGCGTGCCCCGGCAGGATGCCGAGATCGCCGGCGACCGAGCGGGCGACCACGAAGTCGGCGTCGCCCGCCCAGACCTCCCGCTCGGGCGTGACCAGGTGCAGGTCCAGGGGCACCGCCTACGCCCCCTGCTCCGCGAGCTGCCTGCCCTTCTCCTCGGCCTCCTCGATCCCGCCCACGTTGAAGAACGCCTGCTCGGGCAGGTCGTCGTGGTCACCGCGGGCGAGCGCGTCGAAGGAGGCGATGGTCTCGTCCAGCGGCACGGTCTTGCCCGGCACGCCGGTGAACTGCTCGGCGACGTAGAACGGCTGCGACAGGAAGCGCTGGATCTTGCGGGCGCGGTTGACGATCGTCTTGTCCTCCTCGGAGAGCTCGTCGACGCCCAGGATCGCGATGATGTCCTGGAGGTCGTTGTAGCGCTGGAGGACCTCCTTGACCCGCTGGGCGACCCGGTAGTGCTCATCGCCGACCAGGCGCGGGTCCAGGATGCGCGAGGTCGAGTTGAGCGGGTCCACCGCCGGGTAGATGCCGAGCGCGGAGATGTCGCGGCTCAGCACCGTGGTCGCGTCCAGGTGGGTGAAGGTGGTGTGCGGCGCCGGGTCGGTGATGTCGTCGGCCGGGACGAAGATCGCCTGGAGCGAGGTGATCGAGTGGCCGCGCGTCGAGGTGATGCGCTCCTGCAGCTCGCCCATCTCGTCGGCCAGGGTCGGCTGGTAGCCCACCGCCGACGGCATGCGGCCGAGCAGCGTGGAGACCTCGGACCCCGCCTGCACGAAGCGGAAAATGTTGTCGATGAACAGCAGCACGTCCTGGTTCATCTCGTCGCGGAAGTACTCGGCCATGGTCAGCGCGGACAGGCCGACGCGCAGCCGCACCCCGGGCGGCTCGTCCATCTGGCCGAACACCAGCGCGGTCTTTTCGATGACCCCGGACTCCGTCATCTCCACGAACAGGTCGTTGCCCTCGCGGGTCCGCTCGCCCACGCCGGCGAACACCGACACGCCGCTGTGCTCCTCGGCGACGCGGTGGATCATCTCCTGGATGATGACCGTCTTGCCCACGCCGGCTCCGCCGAACATGCCGATCTTGCCGCCGCGTACGTAGGGCTCGAGCAGGTCGATGACCTTGATGCCGGTGACGAACATCTCGGTCCTGGGCTCGAGCTGGTCGAACGGCGGCGACGGCCGGTGGATCGACCAGCGGTCGTCGGCCTTGAAGTCCGGGTCGTTCAGCGAGTCGCCGAGCACGTTGAAGACGTGACCGAGGGTCTTGGGCCCGACCGGGACCGAGATCGGCGCGCCGGTGTCGGTCACGGGCGTGCCGCGCACCACCCCGTCGGTGGGCTGCATCGAAATCGTGCGCACCATGCCCTCGCCGATCTGCTGGGCGACCTCGCAGGTGATGACGGTGGTCTCGCCGTCCAGCGTGCGCTCGAACTCGAGCGCCGTCTGGATCTCGGGGAGCGCGTCAGGTGGGAACTCGACATCGACGACCGGGCCGATCACCCGGGCGATGCGCCCCGCGCCCCGCTTGCCATTCGAAGTGTCAGCCATCGGTACCTAGCTCCCGCTCTGCTGGAGGGCTTCCGCGCCTCCGACGATCTCCATGATCTCCTGCGTGATTGCCGCCTGCCTGGCCTGGTTGTACTCCCGGGTGAGCAGCTCGACGAGCTGCTCGGCGTTGTCGGTGGCCGCGCTCATCGCCCGGCGCCGCGCCGACCACTCCGAGGCGGCGGACTCCAGCATCGCCGTGAAGATCCTCGCGGCGACATAGCGGGGCAGCAGCGCGTCCAGCACGGACTCCACGTCGGGCTCGAACACGTACATCGGCAGCGGCTGCGGCGGCCGCTCCGTGCCCTCCTCCACGACCAGCGGGATGACCCGCACCGCGGTCGGGCGCTGCACCATCGCCGAGACGAAGTCGGCGAAGACCATGTGGATCTCGTCGACCTCGTGCTCCAGGAACGCGGTCAGGACCGTCTCGGCGATCTCGCGAGCGTTGTCGAAGCGGGGCTGGTCGGAGACGCCGGTCCAGGTCTGCGTCAGCTCGCGCCGGCGGAAGCGGTAGTAGCCGACGCCCTTGCGCCCCACCACGTACATGCGCGGCTCCACGCCGTTTTCGCGCAGCCGCGCCAGCAGCTCCTCGGCGGTGCGCAGGATGTTGGCGTTGTGGGGACCGGCGAAGCCGCGGTCGGAGGTCAGCACCACCACCGCGGCGGCCCGCACCTCCGGCCGGCGTTCCAGCAGCGGGTGCTCCAGCCGTCCCTCGGTGGTGGCGATCTCGGACAGCGCGGTGGTGAGCTCACGGGTGTAGGGCCTGGACTGCGCCACACGCTGCTGCGCGCGCAGCAGGCGCGAGGCCGCGATCAGCTCCTGTGCATTGGTGATCTTCTGGGTCGACCGCACCGACCGGATCCGCCGGCGGATGACCCGCAGTTGGGCTGGCATGGCTAGGGCGTCCCCGAGGCGCCCCGCCCGGCCGGGCCGCTCTTCTCCCTGACCTCGTCGGGCGTGTCACGGCGGTATCTGCGGACCGACTCCTGGCCCTCCTCGTCCTCGCCCATCGGCTCGACGTTCTCGTCACGCACCGCCGGCTTGCCCTCCGAGCTGCGGAAGCGGCGGGCGAACTCGGTGACGGCGTCGCGGAGCTTGGCCTCCACCTCGTCGGGGAGGGTGCCCTCCTCGCGGATGTGCTGGCCGATCTCCGGATGGTTGGCCTCCATGAACTCGAGCAGCTCGCGCTCGAAACGGCGCACGTCCGACACGGGGATGTGGTCGAGGAAGCCATTGCCCCCCGCCCAGATCGAGATCACCTGCTGCTCGACCGGCATCGGCTGGTACTGGCCCTGCTTGAGCAGCTCGACCATGCGGTTGCCGCGGTCCAGCTGCGCCCTGGACGCCCTGTCCAGGTCCGAGGCGAACAGGGCGAACGCCTCCAGGGCTCGGAACTGGGCCAGGTCGATCCGCAGGGTGCCCGCGACCTTGCGCATCGCGCGGATCTGCGCGGAGCCGCCGACCCGCGACACCGAGATGCCGACGTTGATGGCCGGCCGCACGCCGGCGTTGAACAGGTCCGGCTCCAGGTAGATCTGACCGTCGGTGATGGAGATCACGTTGGTCGGGATGTAGGCGGAGACGTCGTTGCCCTTGGTCTCGATGATCGGCAGGCCGGTCAGCGACCCGCCGCCAAGGTCGTCGGAGAGCTTGGCGCAGCGCTCCAGGAGCCGCGAGTGCAGGTAGAACACGTCGCCCGGGTAGGCCTCGCGGCCGGCGGGTCGGCGCAGCAGCAGCGAGATCTGCCGGTAGGCCTCGGCCTGCTTGGAGAGGTCGTCGAAGATGATCAGCGCGTGCTCGCCCTTGTACATCCAGTGCTGGCCCATGGCCGAGCCGGCGTAGGGGGCGATGTACTTGAACGGCGCTGGCAGCGAGGCCGGAGCGTCGATCACCACGGTGTACTCCATGGCGCCGTACTCCTCCAGCGACTGGACCACCTCGCGGACGGTCGAGCCCTTCTGGCCGATCGCCACATAGATGCACTTGACCTGGCGGTCGGTGCCCCAGTGCTGCCGCTGGTTGATGATCGTGTCCAGGCACAGCGCGGTCTTGCCGGTCTTCTGGTCGCCGATGATCAGCTCGCGCTGGCCGCGGCCGATGTTGGTCATCGCATCGATGGCCTTGATGCCCGTCTCCAGCGGCTCCCTCACCGACTGGCGCTGGACCACCGAGGGAGCCTGCAGCTCCAGGGCGCGGGTGCCCTCGGCGTCGACGTCGCCCTTGCCGTCGACCGGGCGTCCGAGCGGGTCCACGACCCGGCCGAGGAAGCCGTCGCCGACCGGCACCGACAGCACGCGGCCGGTGCGGCGGACCTCGTCGCCCTCCTCGATGCCGGACGCCTCGCCGAAGATGATGCAGCCGATCTCGCGGACGTCGAGGTTGAGGGCTGTGCCCAGGAGGCCGCCGGGGAACTCCAGCAGCTCGTTGGCCATGGCGGATGGGAGCCCCTCCACGTGGGCGATGCCGTCGCCGGTGTCGGTGACCCTCCCGACCTCCTCGCGCGCCACGGTCGGTCGGAACGACTCCACGTTCTTCTTGAGGGCCGCGGCAATCTCGTCGGGCTGGATGGAAAGCTCAGTCAAGGTGTTCGCCCCTTCCCCATATTCAATCGCTCGGCGATGGCGGCGCTACGCCACGCCCAGGCGCTCGCGAGCCTGCTCGATGCGGCTGCGGACGCTGCCGTCGAACACCTCGTCTCCGACCCGGACGACCACCGATCCCATGATCGCCGGATCCACCGTGCAGCGCAGCTCGACCGGGCGGCCGATCACCCTGGTGAGCGCCTCGGCCAGGCGCGCCTGGCGCTCGGAGTCCAGCGGCACGGCCGTGCGCGCCTCGGCGACCACCCGGTTGCGCCGCTCGGCGGCCGTCTCGGCCAGCTCGCGGCAGCGCCGGCCCAGCTCGCGGCCCTGCTCCAGGTCGAGCGCGAGCTCGATCAGGCCCACGGCGCGCGGGTTGGCCTTGCCGCCGATCAGGTCGTCCACCAGCGCCCGCTTGCGGTCAACGGGCACCACCGGGTCGGTCAGCGCCGAGCGCAGCTCGGGCGTCCGCTCGACCAGATCGCCGAAGCGGAACAGGTCGTCCTCGACCCGGCCGAGGTCGCCGGCCGCGTCCGCGGCGGCGAAATCGGCCTGGGCGGCCAGCTCGGCCAGCAGGTCGGGCACTTGGCGAGGCCGGATCCGCTGGTGATCGCCCATGGTCGCCACCAACTCCACCGTGGCCGGCTGGAGCTGGCCGCGGCCGAGATCGGTGACCAGGCCCCGGCGCGCCTCCAACGGCAGGCCAGGGTCGACCAGCGGCCCCCGCAGGCGCGGGTTGGCCAAGGCCAGTCGCGCGAAGCTCGCCAGCTCGCCGGCCACCGCGTCGAGCGTGCCCGCGCTCGCCGCCTCCCCGAGCACCTGCTCGGCGTACCGGGTGAGCGCGGGTCTACTCAGCCGCACCGCTGCCGTCCTGTCGCCGGGCGGTCATCGCGCCGGCCTGGGCGTGGTCCCCGAGCTGCTCGATGTACTGGTCGATCAGTCGGAGCTGACGGTCGCGGTCCAGCGAGTCGCCGATCACCCTGGTCGCAAGCTCGACCGCCAGCGAGCCGACCTCGGTGCGCAGCTCGCGCACCGCCCGGTCGCGCTCCCCGCGGATCGCCTCGCGGCCCTGGTTGATGACCCGGTCGGCCTCCTGCTCCGCCTTGGCCATGAGATCCCTGCGCAGCCGCTCGGAGTTGGCCCTCGCCTCGTCGATGATGCGTTGCGCCTCCCGCTCGGCGCTGGACAGCCGCTCCCGGTACTGCCGCAGCAGCTCCTCCGCCTGCTGGCGCTCGCGCTCGGCTTGCTCGAGCTTGCCCTCGATGTTCCTCGTCCGCTCCTCGAGCGTCTGGTTGGCACGCGGGAGCGCGACCCGCCATAGAATGACGAACAGCACGACGAACGCGACGATGCCGACGATCAACTCGTTGGTAGCGGGCAGGATCGGATTGGTGCTCCCCGAGTCCTGCGCCAGGACGAGCGCGGCCACGACGTTCACGTCAGCTCCTCGACTACTTGATGGCGAACGCGAGCACGAAGCCGAAGAGCGCGAGCGCCTCGACGAAGGCCAGACCGATGAACATCGTCGTTCGCACCATCGCCGCTGCCTCCGGCTGGCGGGCGATCCCTTCGAGCGCCTTGCCGATCAGGATACCGAGACCGATGCCCGGACCGACGGCGCCGAGGCCGTAGCCGAGAACGTTCAGGTTGCCGGACAGCGCGGCGAGGAGGGGGGTGGCAAGGTTCACGGACGTCGCTCCTTCTTGTGTCAGCTAGTGCTCGGGCTCGAGAGACCCGGCGAGATAGACCGCGGTGAGGATCGTGAAGATGTAAGCCTGCAAGCCGGCGACCAGCAACTCGAAGGCGACCAAGGCGATCGACATCAGGCCAGCCCCGATCCCGAACAGCGCCGTCTTCGGCTGCAGCAGCAGGTACGCCGTGCCGGCGAAGAACACCCCGAGGATGAGGTGACCGGCGATCATGTTGGCCAGGAGACGAACGGAGAGCGTCAATGGCCGCACAAGGATGGTCGAGACGAACTCGATCGGCGCGGTCAGCGGCAGCATGAACACGGGGACCCCGGGAAGCCAGATGAGATTGCGCAAGTAGCGGCGCAGGCCCTGCTTGCGGATGCCGACCCAGTTGAACAGCGCCCAGGTCACGATCGCCAGGAACCCGGGCAGCGCCATCCGCGAGGTCACCGGGAAGTTGATGAAGGGGATGATCTCCAGGACGTTGGCGAAGAAGATGAAGAAGAACAGCGTCACCAGGTACGGCAGGAACCGCAGTCCCTCGTTGCCGATGACCTCGAGGATGATCTGTCGGCGAACGAAGTCGATGCCGTACTCCATGACGTTCTGCAGCCCCCGTGGCACGATCTGGGGCGAGCGGAAGGCGACCAGGAACAGCACCGCCACCGCCACGGTCACCAGCAGGATGAGGATCGAGGTGCGGCTCAGGCAGGCCGGCCCGAGGAACTTGGACCAGCCATAGCAGCTGTAGTTGAACTCTTGGATGCCAGGGGCCTTGAACCCTTCTCGCGCGGCGAGCAGAGTCGGCAAGGTCGACAGTATCGTCACTTCAGCTCGTCAACTCCCGTTCGGTCGCCCGTCAGCCCTGCCCGTAGCGCCGGATGACGAGGTAGAACGCTCCCGCGGCACCGACAAGGATGCCGATGGGAAGGAACAGGCCGGTTCCCAACCACCGGTCGACCAGCCAGCCGATGCCACCCCAGGCGACCACCCCCGATAACAAGAGCCCGATGATGGTCCAGGCGACCTCTGACCCGCCCGGTCCGTCGCGGCCTCTGTTGCCAGGTGCAGATCCCATGGGGTGGGCGAATATACCAGAGGGGACCGGAGTTGGCTGGTTGAACGCCCGGGCTGGGGATAACGAAGGGGATCAACCGGTACGCGGGGATCCTGGCGTCCGGTCGCCCTCGGGGGTCCGGGGGGTTCAAGAGCGAGGCCCCGACCGAAGGACCGCGGAGCCAAGCAAGGCCGAGCGTTAGCCCCCCGGTGGACGGGGAGTTGTGACGTAGGGCGTGCGGGCGCGCAGCGCGAACCGCAGCTCCGCCACCATGAACACGCAGGCGCCGATCACCGTCGCCAGCGCGAACGCGGTGCGGTCGAACGCCGTGGTGTCGCGCAGGAAGAACAGCGCCAGGCCGATGCCGATCAGCTTGATGAGGTAGGTGCCGAGCGCCGCCGGCAGCATCAGCTCGTTGGCCACCCGCCCGGCGGCGCTCACCGCAACGATCGTGATCGCGAAGAACGCCATCGCCAGCGCGGTGCCCAGCAGCGCCCCGTAGACCCCCGTCCCGCCGGCCAGCACGCCGGCCACGATCACCACCACCACGCCGACCGCCGCGGTGCTCAGCACCCCCGCGCGCACGATCCGAACGTCACCCGGCTCCATCGCTTCCCATCCGATCCGAAGGGTCCCGCCACGCTACCACGCGCTCAGGCGCGGCCTTGGCGACCGGCTCGCCAGCGGGGGGCGAGCAGGCCGACGATGCCGGCGACCACCACCGCCAGGAAGTAGGGGAGGACCCGGGTCGCGCCGATGAACGACAGCGCCACGGCGGACCCGGCCAGCAGCGCGCTCCAGGCGTACAGGATCAGCACCGCCTTGCGGTGCGAGTGGCCCATCTCCAGCAGGCGGTGGTGCAGGTGGTTCTTGTCCGCGGTCATGATCCCCTTGCCCGCGCGCATCCGCCGGCCGACCGCGAACAGCGTGTCGATGAACGGCAGCGCGAGCACCAGGATCGGGATCGCAACCGGGATCAACAGGGCGAACTGGTCGGCCGCCTGCGGCTGGGTGGTGCGGCCGATGCCGGTGATGGTGGCGCCGGACAGCAAGGTCCCGAGCAGCATCGCTCCGGAGTCGCCCATGAAGATGCGCGCGGGATTGAAGTTGTGCGGCAGGAAGCCGACGCACACCCCGAACAGCAGGGCGCTGATCAGCGGCGCCGGCGTGAACTCCTCGATCAGCCCGCCGTTGCCGGTGCGGTAGCTGTAGATGAAGTAGGCGAGCGCGCCGATGCCCACCAGCCCGGCCGCCAGGCCGTCCAGGCCGTCGACCAGGTTGACCGCGTTCACGGTGATGACCACCAGCAGCACGGTCAGCGGCACGCCGAGGTCTGGCGAGAGGCTAATGATCGTGCCCGGCTCCGGCGTGCCGAAGGACGGCACCCAGAAGTAGAGGACCTGGACGCCGGCGAGGGTCATGATGCTGGCGGCGAAGATCTGCGCGGCCAGCTTGGCGGGCGCGGTCAGGCCCTTGATGTCGTCGACGATGCCGATCGCGGTCATCAGCGACGCGCCGATGGCCACGCCGGCGGCCTCCGACGACGCGAAGAGCTGGTGGAACAGGCGCGATGACAGCGCAAGCGCACCCATGAACCCCAGGAACATCGCCAGGCCACCGAGCGTCGGGGTGGCGATCGCGTGGACCTTGCGCCCCCCGGGCCGGTCGACCGCGTCGTAGCGGACCGCGATCCAGCGAACCACCGGCGTGAGCACGTAGGCGAGCACCGCCGCCGTTCCGGCGACGAGGATGTACGTCAGCAGGCCGCCCATTAGCTTGGGAGGCTATCACCCGCCGGATCGGCGAGTGCGCGCCTCAGGAGGAGGTCGAGACCGATTTGACCAGGGCGTCGACCACCGTGGTGACCAGGCCGTCCAGGCGCTCGGCGCAAACCGCGTAGGCCTCGGGCGGATGGCCAAGGGGGTCGGCGATGTCGTCGCCCGGGAGCTCGCGCAGGTGCTCGGCGGCCATGGTCACCAGCTCGGCGGGCGAGTCGGCCAGCCAGGACCACTGCGAGACGGCACGCGCGAACGAGGCGATCAGGAACGTCCGGCGCGCGGCCGAGCGGTCCATCGCCAGGACGTACGGGCGGTGCTCGGCGGCCATGCAGAGGATCAGGTGGGAGGCGCGCACGCGTCGCCTGGTCAGCTCGCGGGCGTGATGGCGCTCCAGGGCCGCGCCCCGCTCGGCCGCGGCCGTCATCGAGCGGCTGGCCGCGGGGTTGCCCTCCACCGCGTGGGTGCCGGCCGAGATGAACCGCAGCGGCGTGCCGGTGTTGCGCTGCATCTCGCGGCGCGCGAACGCCTCGGCGGTCGCGGAGCGGCACAGGTTGCCGGTGCACACGAACAGCACGTTGAAGGTGGGCTGCAGCTCAGACGTCATCGGCCAGCTCCCCGATGACTCGTTCGATCTCCGACGCCGGGATCGCGCCCTCGCGAAGCACGCGGGCCTGCTTGCCGGAGAGATCGACGATGGTCGAGGGCGCGCCGCCACTCGACGGGCCGTTGTCGAAGAACACGTCGACGTGCCCGCCGAGCTGCTCGACGATCTCCACGATGTTGCTCGGGGTCGGCACGCCCGACCGGTTCGCGCTGGTCACGGCCAGCGGCCCGGTCCGCTCGATGAGCGCGAGCGCGAACTCGTGCCTGGGCATCCGCACGGCCACGGTGCCGCGGGAGTCGCCGAGGTCCCAGCCGATCCCCGGGGACTCGCGCAGCACGATCGTCAGCGGGCCCGGCCAGAACTCGGCGATCAGCAGCTTCGCCTGCTCCGTGACCTCCTCGACCAGCCCGATCGCCTGCCGCCAGTCGTGCACCAGCACCGGCAGCGGCAGGTCGCGCCCGCGCCCCTTCGCGATGAACAATGCGCTCACCGCGCTGGCGTTGAACGGGTCGCAGCCGAGCCCGTAGACCGTGTCGGTCGGCAGCACCACCAGGCCCCCATGGCCGACGATGCGGCTGCCGACCTCGACCAGCGTTTCCCACTGCTCCTGGTCCTCCGAGACCTTGATGAGACGCTCTTTGCTGAACCACTCGGGCAGGTCGGACCACTCGGGCAGATCGGTCACGCCGGCCACCGCCCCTCCGCCATCCGCGTCCGCCCCGTCAGGTCCGGCCGGACCGCCACCTCTCCCAGGCCCGCCCCCGCCAGCAGCGAGGCGGCGGTGTCGCCCTGGTCGTCGCCGATCTCGCAGACCAGCCACCCGCCAGGGGCGAGCCATCTTCCCGCCCGGGCGACCACCCGGCGCAGCACGTCGAGCCCATCGGGGCCGCCATCGAGCGCCACCAGCGGCTCGTGCACGCGCACGTCCCGTGGCAGCAGGGGAATCGCACCCGACGGCACGTAAGGGACATTGGTCACCAGCACGTCCACGCCGGAGCGCAGCGCATCGGGCAGCGGTTCGTCCAGATCGCCCTCCAGCAGGTCGACCGCCTGGTCGCTGAGGTTGCGCCGCGCCCAGGCGAGCGCCTCGGCGTCGACCTCGGTGGCCAGCACCCTTGCGCCGGGCACCGCCTCGGCCAGGAAGCAGGCGATCGCCCCGGACCCGGTGCACAGATCGACCGCGGTCGCGGGGGCGGTCGCCGCGCGCAGGTGGGTGGCGGCCGCCCCCGCGACCAGCTCGCTCTCGGGGCGGGGCACGAACACCCCACGGCCGACCTTGATCCGCAGCGCGCCGAACGGCGCCCAGCCGATCACGTATTGCAGGGGCTCGCCGGCCACCCGGCGCGCCACCATCCCCTCCAGCGCTCGGGCCGCCTCCGGTGGGAGCGGCTGGCCGCGCCTGGGGACGGCGCCGGCGGGCAGCTCCAGCACCTCCTCGAGCAGCCAGCGGGCCTCGGCCTTGGCGGACACGCAGCCGGCGGCGGCCAGCCGCGCGGTCGTGGCGTCCAGGGCGGCGCCGACGGTGTCGGCGGTGGTCATCCTGGTCATCGCTGACCGGTCCCCTGGCCGGTCCCCGATTCGGCCCCCTCGAGCTGGGACTGGCGGTCGCGGGCGGCGAGCTCCTCGATGATCCGGTCGAGGCCCTTGCCCTCGAGCACGCCACCGAGGTCGCCGACGGACAGGCCGATGCGGTGGTCGGTGACCCGGTCCTGCGGGAAGTTGTAGGTGCGGATGCGCTCGGAGCGGTCCAGCGAGCGGACCTGCGAGCGACGCTCGGCGGCGAGCTGGGCCTGCTGGTCGGCGATCGCCCGGTCCAGCAGGCGGGCGCGGAGCACGCGCAGCGCCTTCTCCCGGTTCTGGATCTGCGACTTCTCGTCCTGCATGGCGACCACGATGCCGGTGGGCAGGTGGGTGACGCGTACCGCCGAGTCGGTGGTGTTGACCGACTGCCCGCCCGGCCCGGTCGAGCGGTACACGTCGATCTTGAGGTCGGCCGGGTCCACCTGGACATCGACCTCCTCCGCCTCTGGCAGCACGTTCACGCCGGCGGCCGAGGTGTGGATGCGCCCCTGCGACTCGGTGACCGGCACGCGCTGCACCCGGTGCACGCCCGCTTCGAACTTGAGCCTGGACCATGCCCCTCTGCCGTGAATGGAGAACACGACCTCCTTGAAACCGCCGTCGAGGTCGGACAGGCTCTGGGAGAGGATCTCGACCTTGTAGCCGTGCTGCTCCGCCCAGCGCGAGTACATCCGGAACAGGTCGCCGGCGAACAGGGCGGCCTCGTCCCCGCCGGTGCCCGCGCGGACCTCGACGATCACGTCCTTGTCGTCGTTGGGGTCCTTGGGCGCGAGCGCGTGCCGCAGCTCGACCTCGAGCGCGTCGAGGCGCTCCTGGGTGGTGCGCAGCTCGTCCTCGAGGAGGGCGCGGCCCTCGGTCGAGCGCTCCTCGCGCAGGAGCTGCCGGCCGGCGTCCAGGTCGCCCTGGGCCGCCTTCCACGCCCGGTAGGCGCGGACCACCTCGCCGAGCTCCGCGTAGCGCTTCGACAGCTCGACGAAGTGCTCGTGGTCGGCGAGCACCGAGGGATCGGCGAGCTGATCCTCGATCGAGGTGTAGGTCTGCTCTATTTCATCGAGTCGTGGGGAGAACACTGTCCGCTCCTACCTGGGTTCGGGTTGCGCCGGCTGACCGCCGCCGCGCTACCCACCGCCAGGCAGGTCCTCCGGCTGGCCGACGGCGCGCGGCTGCGCGGCGCCGAGCACCACCGCCGAGGGGAGCGGCATGATGTGGCTCCGCTCCGTCTCCGGCAGCACGTGCTCGAGTGCGCGGATGGCCACCTCGATCTGCTCGTGGCTGGGCGGCTTGGTGGTCAGCATCTGCAACCACAGCCCGGGTTTCATGATGGCCCCGACCAGGGCGGAGCGCTCGCGGCCGGCGCCCAGCCTGATGCCCTCGTAGGCGATGCCGACGATCACCGGCACCGCCACGAGCTGCAACGGCACCCTGATGAACAGGGAGGGCCGGCCGGCCAGTGAGAAGCCGACCGTGAACAGCACCAGCGTGACCACGAACAGGATCAGCAGGAAATTGGTCCCGCAGCGCACGTGCAGGGTCGGGAAGCGGTCCACGTTGTCGGTCGTCAGCGGCAGCTTCGCCTCGTGGCAGTGGATCGCCTTGTGCTCGGCGCCGTGGTACTCGAACACCCGCCTGATGTCCTTGAGCTGCGAGATCAGCGCGATGTAGGCGAGGAAGAAGCCGAGCCGGACCAGCCCCTCGACCAGGTTGAAGGCCAGGTTCGAGGGCAGGTGCCGCGACAGCCAGTTGGTGCCCGTCGCGGGGATCAGAATGAACAGCAGCGAGAAGAAGACCGCCCCGATCGCCAGCGACCAGCCCATCTGCCGGTCGCTGAGCTGCTCGTCCTCGCCGAGCGCCTGGTTGCCCGAGATGGAGAGCGCACGCATGCCGATCGCCAGCGAGTCCCCGAGCACGCCGATGCCCCGCAGGAACGGCAGGCGGAACAGCGGGACCCGAGCGGCCAGCGGCCGCAGGCCACGCTGCTCCACGTAGATCTCGCCCTGGGGGCGCCGCACGGCCACGGCCCAATTGTCGCGGCCGCGCATCATCACGCCCTCGAGGACCGCCTGGCCCCCGTAATAGAAGGGTTGGCCCTCCGCGGGGCGATCGCTCACGATTGCGCTCCCGTGCTGACTAGGACTGGGCCTCGGGCGAACGGCGCTTGCCGTAGCGGCGCTCGAACCGCTCGACGCGACCACCGGTGTCAACCAGCTTCTGCTTGCCGGTGTAGAAGGGGTGGCACTTCGAGCAGATGTCGACCCGGAGCTCGGGCATGGTCGAGCGCGTCTGGAAGGTCTCACCGCACGAGCAGCGCACGGTGGAGACCACGTAGTCAGGGTGAATGCCCTGCTTCATGCTTGATGACGCTCCTTTTGGGGAATTAGGGCGCCGGCCAGCTCGCGTAGGCACGATGGAGCCAGGCCGAACGAACCGATTGATCGTACACCAAGGCGGTCATGACGCTCCTTGGCGCATACGTATCCGGCAACGCTCCCGCCGCCACGGACATTCCTGGCGGCGGCAGCGAACGGCCGGTCGCGAGCTGGCTAGCTCCCGATGTTGGCGCGCTGGATCTGCCGCAGGAACTCCTGGTTGGTCTTGGTGGCGCGCATCTTATCGACCACCAGCTCCAGCGCCTGCGCGGGCTCCAGCGCACCGAGGACCCGGCGCAGCTTCCAGGCCACGACCAGCTCCTCGTCAGTGAGCAGCAGCTCCTCCTTGCGGGTCGAGGAACCGTCCACGTCCAGCGCCGGGAAGATGCGACGCTCGGAGAGCTTGCGGTCCAGCCGGACCTCCATGTTCCCGGTGGCCTTGAACTCCTCGAAGATGACCTCGTCCATGCGCGAGCCGGTGTCCACCAGCGCGGTCGCCAGGATCGTCAGCGAGCCGCCGTCCTCGATGTTGCGGGCCGCTCCGAGGAAGCGCTTGGGCGGGTACAGCGCCGAGGAGTCGACACCGCCGGACAGGATCTTGCCGCTGGCCGGGGTGGCAAGGTTGTAGGCGCGCGCCAGGCGGGTGATGCCGTCGAGCAGGATCACCACGTCCTTGCCGTACTCGACCAGACGCTTGGCCCGCTCGATGGTCAGCTCGGACACCTGGCAATGGTCGTCGCTCGGCCGGTCGAAGGTCGAGTAGATCACCTGCGCCTTGGTCGAGCGCTGCATGTCGGTGACCTCTTCAGGCCGCTCGTCGACGAGCAGGATGATGAGGATCACCTCTGGGTTGTTGGTGCTGATCGCGTTGGCGATCTGCTTCATGAGGGTCGTCTTGCCAGCCTTTGGCGGCGACACGATCAGGCCACGCTGCCCCTTGCCGATCGGGGACATGATGTCCATGACCCGCGTGGAGATCTCCGTCGGCGTGTGCTCGAGCCTGAGCCGCTCGTTGGGGTACAGCGGGGTGAGGTCCTTGAAGTCCTTGCGGTTGCGGGCGACCTCGGGCTCCATGCCGTTGATCTTGTCGACCCGCACGAGCGCCGCGTACTTCTCGGAGTCACGGGGCAGCTTGACCGCGCCTTCGATCTCGTCGCCGCGGCGCAGGCCCGTGCGCCGGATCATCGACAGCGGCACGTAGACGTCGTCGGAGCCCGGCAGGTAGCCGTTGACCCGCAGGAAGCCGTAGCCGTCCTGAGAGCGGATGTCGAGCGTGCCGACCCGGGTCACCTCTGGCCGGTCGTCGGGCGCCGCGCCACGGTCGCGCGAGTCGGGCCGGTCGAGGACAGTCACGTTGCCCTGGTCGCTGCCGAAGCGGTTGCGGCGGCGGTTGCGGTTGCGGCGCCTGCCGCTGCTCTGCTGGTTGCCGGACTGGTTGTCCCAGCGCCCGCCGCCCTGCTGGTTGCCGTTCCAGTCGCGCCGCTGGCCGCGGTCGCCGCCCTGGTCACGGTCCTGGCCCTGCTGCTGGCCCTCGGACTGGCCGGCCTGGCTCTGGTTGGTCTGGCCCTGGCCGTCACCGCGGGAGGCCTCCTGAGAGGGGCCGTCACCGCTCTGGCCGGAGCTCTGGGTGGCGGTGCCGTCCGCCTGCTGGCCACCGCCGGTCTGCTGGTCGCCGCCGGCGGACGGCCCCTCGGCTCGCTGCTCCGACTGCTGGTCGGAGGATGTGGCGGGCGCGGGCGCGGCGTCGGTGCCGCTGGCCTGGTCGCCGGACGGTGGTTGATTGGTCCCGCCGGACGGGGTGGTCCCGCCCTGCGTCGTGCTGTTGGTGCTGTTCGTGCTGTCTCCTCTGGAGTTGGTCCCCGCCGGCGCCTGTGCGGCGGTATCCGGCGTGGACGCCTGTTCGGCGGGTCGCCCAGGGTCATCGCCGTGGGGCCTGCCGTTGCCTTCGCCGCCCTGCACCGTGTTCGTGCCCGGGCCAGAGGCCTGCGCCCCCGGCCCGTCCGAGACGGCCAGCTCGGCCATTGCCACGCCGGCGCCGCGTGTTCGGCGGCGGGCGCTACGCTCCGCGCCGTTGCCGTCAGGTTCGGGGTCGCCGCCGGGCAACGGCTGCTGCCCGGACGCCTCCGTGGCGACGGTCGTTGTCGCCGAGGCGCGTCGACCGCGACTGCTCGGAGCCGACGAAGGAACGAACTCGACACCCTGGGCCTTGGCGATGATCGCGCCGATCAGGTCGGCCTTGCGCAGACGCTGGTAACCCTGGACACCCATTGACGATGCGATCGCCTGCAGCTCAGGCAGCACCTTGGCCTCAAGTATGCCGCGTTCGGTGGTTGACATCTTCACCTTCCTGTGGTGATTCCTGCCTGATCGGCGGGTGCTCGGCTGGTTCGTCGAGAGTGGTGATCGGCGCCGCCGTCAGGCGCCAGCGAAATATCGCGCTGCTCCCCTTCTGCGACAAGGGTGCGTCCGCCCAGCACGAAAGCCCACGCCACGATGCGTAGCTACCTGTGGAGACCGGAGACCTCTCGCTTCGATGCCGTTCAGTCCCCCGGACCCCCTCAGCCCAGGAACGAGCTCCCGCCGAGGTATCGGATCACGCGACCCAGTCGCCTATCGAAAGGAACGTTTGGTTCTGCCGTCACTGGCCGGAATCGCCGCTTGCCCCCGCGGGACTGCAACGTCGATCTGCACTGCAAGCCACAGGAATCGCCAAAGCGATGTGCGCGGGATGCGGGGGCGTCGACCGAATTGGCCAGCGACTGTGACCTCTGCCATTGTAGAGGTGACCAATCACGGAGCGCAACAGCCTCCTCCAGGACGGCTACTCCTCCATGAGCACGCGCAGGTTCCCCTCCTTGTCGAGCAACGAGAACCCGGTGGTCTCGCCCTGACGACGGAACACGACCGAGATCGTGGAGCCGCCGACACGGAGGTTGTGAAGTTCGACCGTATTCAGCCACGGCGGCAGGTTGGGTTTGTTGACCAGCAGGGTGTTCTCGGGCGCGCGGGCCGATATGCCCAGCATCGCCTGGAGCAGCAGGAATGGCGCGCCCGACGCCCAGGCCTGCGGCGAGCAGGCGACCGGGTAGGCGACCGGCCGCTGCGGCGACCGCCGGGTGAAGCCGCAGAACAGCTCGGGCAGGCGCATGTCGTCGACCGTCACCGCCATGTCGAACAGCGCCGTGGCCAGACGGTTCGCCGCCTTGGCGTGGCCGTAGCGCTTGAGCCCGGCGCCGATGAAGGCGTTGTCATGCGGCCAGATCGAGCCGTTGTGGTAGCTCATCGGGTTGTAGGCGACCGACGACTTCGACATCGTGCGGATCCCCCATCCCGAGAACATGTCCGGCGCCAGCAGCCGCCGCGCCATCAGGTGGCCACGCTCGGTGTCGACGATCTGGCAGTACAGCCCGTGCGCCGGGTTGGAGGTGACGCTGGCGACCTGCTGCTTGTCGCCGTCGAGCGCCTCGGCGAAGTACTGCTCCGACTCGACCCAGAAGCGCTCGTTGAAGCTGACCTTGAGGGCGGCGGCCTGCGCGCGCAGCGCGGCCGCCCGGTCGGCGTCGCCAATCGCGTGATAGATGTCCGCGATGCGCAGCTTCGCCAGATATGAATAGGCCTGGACCTCCGCCAGCGCGATCGGGCCCTCCGCGATCTTGCCGTCGGCGTGGACCACCGAGTCGTGGGAGTCCTTCCAGCCCTGGTTGGCCAGGCCCCAGGGGCTGGACGCCTGGTATTCGAGGAAGCCATCGCCGTCGAGGTCGCCGAAGTGGTCCACCCAGTGCAGCGCGCGCTCGACGTTGGGCAGCAGCCGGCGGCAGAAGTCCAGGTCGTCGGTCCACCGGTAGTAGGTCCCGAGCAGCATCAGCCACAGCGGCGTGGAATCGACCGACCCGTAGTAGGGGCTGTGCGGGATGACGTGCGCCGCCGCCAGCTCGCCCTGTCGGAATTCGTGGAGGATCTTGCCCGGCTCGGCGTCCCGCCAGGTGTCCACCTCGTCGGCCTGGTAGCTGGCCAGGACCTCGATGGTGGTGCGGGTCAGGTCGGGGTTGATCATCAGCGTCTGGTGGCAGGTCATCAGCGCGTCCCGCCCGAACGGGGCCACGAACCAGGGGATGCCGGCCGCCACCATGTCGCCGTGGTCGGTGGGCGTGAGCAGCGCCCGCAGGTCCCGCATGGCCCGGGTGAGCAGCGAGTTGTAGAGCTCGTTGTCGGTCCACACGCGCGTGCACGAGCGCTCCCATTCCTCGTAGGAGCGCCGCAACTGGTGGATCGCGCTGTCGAACGACTCCAGGTCGGCCTGCCTGCCGGCGATCCTGGGCTCGACCACCAGGGCGAGCACTTCGGTCTGGCTCGGCGCGAGCCGCACTTGCCAGCAGACCCGGACCTTCTCATCAACGACCTCGACCTCGGCCGGCTCCTCGTCGAAGGTGATGCGGGTCTCCCGGAACACGCTGTCCTGACCGAGGTAGGCCAGCACGGCCGAGCGTCCCTCCGCCTTGGGCAGCGCCAGCTTGCCGCGCTGGGCGCGCTTGAGCCCGCGGACCTCGAAGATGTCGGCGAAGTCGCTGCCAAAGGTCAGCTCGATGCGCATGGTGACCGCGGTGGCGTTGTAGTTCTTCACCCGGATGCGTTCGTAGAGCCGGTCCTTGATCACCCTGGTCCGGCGGATGTTGATGGTGCCCTGCACCGCCGCGACGCTGCCGTCGGGGGCGGTCAGGTCCTGGTTGGCCAGGTCGATGTGGCTGGCGTAGGGCCGATCCGCCGAGGTCGACAGCAGCAGCGGCGCACGCCCGTCGACCGTGAGCGTGTAATCGGACAGGAAGCGGGTGTCGCGGTAGTAGAGGCCGGCGCCGATCGCCTCCTCGGCGTCGAGGTTCCCCTCCGCGTCCGCGAAGAGGAACATGTCGCCTTCCTTGATCGAGTAGAGCCGCTCGGTGCGCTGGTCGAGAACCGCGACGACACCCTTGACCAGAACCCGGTTGGCCGACTCGCCCGCCAGCTCGAACTCCTCGCCGGCCGGCGAGGTCACCTTGTCCACCAAGTAAGAACTCCGCGTCTCGAGGCTGCGGCTTGGGAGGCTGTGACCTCCCCAGCGCAGGAGGCACACCACGCCGGGTTGGGGCCGGGCGCTCGTTTTGTAGTGTACCGGCCGTGCCCAGCAGGCAGGCTAGATAAGCGTTACCCCATTTGGGCGTACGCGCCGATTCGCGCGAGTTCGAGCGAGCGGGCCCGCCAGCCTTCGGCGCCGGCGGTCTTCAGCGCCTCCTCGGCGTCGGCACTGGCGCCGGCCAGTGCCGACCTGGCGCACAACACCAGCAGCGACGGCCCGGCACCGGACAGGAACGCGGCGTGGCCGCGCTCCCGCAGCGCTTCGAGCACCCGCCCGCTGGTGGGCACCGCGGCCAGGCGGGCGGGCTGGTGCAGCACGTCCTCGGTCGCCGGCAGCAGTAGGTCGAACTCGCCGGCCAGCGCCGGTGCCAGTAGCGCCGCCCGGCCGGCCGTCCGCGCGGCCTCGGCAAACGGCACCCCCGTCGGCAGCAGCCGCCGCGCCTCGGTGGTCGTCATCGGGTCGCTGGCCACCAGCGCCACCGCGGCCAGGTCCGCGTGCACGGCGATGCGGCGGCTGCGCACCTGGGCGCCCTCGCTCCAGCACAGCGTGGCCCCGCCCGCCAGGCAGGGCGCGACGTTGTCCGGGTGGCCCTCCAGCTCGGTCGCCAGGCCGAGCAGCATCGCGTCCGGCAGGTCGGGGGCGAGCAGGGCGCGCGCCGCCAGCAGGCCGAGCGTGACCGCCGCGGCGCTCGAGCCGAACCCGCGGGCGAGCGGAAACCTCTTGACCAGGTCGAGGTGCAGGGGCGGCAGCTCGGTATCCGACGCCGCCGCCAGGTGCCGCATGGCGCGCAGCACCAGGTTGTCCTCGCCCACCGCGATCGCCTCGGCCTGCTCCCCGGCGATCCGCACCGAGGTCACCGGCGCGCTCCGCACCTCCAGCGAGTCCCACCAGTCCAGCGCCAGCCCGGCGGCGTCGAACCCCGGCCCCAGGTTCGCGCTTGTCGCCGGGGCCAGCACTCGGACGCTTGCCGCGGCGGCCTCGGCTCCGGTCCCCGCCCCGGCTGCCTCGGACCGGGCCCGCCCGCGGGGTTGGCTCATTCGGCCTCCGCGTCGTCGAGGCCGAGCGCGGCGGCGGCGGCGGCCGCCGCCGCCGCCACCCGGGTAGGCGGAGGGGCGCCGGACACCGCCCAGTCGGGGTCCTTGAGCCCGTTGCCCGTCAGCGTGCAGACCACCAGCGAGCCCTGCTGGAGCCCGCCCGCGGCCGCGGTGGCCAGCAGCCCGGCCACGGACGCCGCCGAGGCCATCTCCACGAACACCCCTTCTTCCCTGGCCAGGAGGCGGTAAGCGGCGATGATCTGCCGGTCGGTGACGGCGGCCAGGCTCCCGTTCGACTCCTTGACCGCGCGCAGCGCCTGTGGCGCTGACGCCGGCCTGCCGATGCGGATGGCCGTGGCGATCGTCGACGGGCTCGGCACCGGCCGGCCGTGCACCAGCGGGGCCGCGCCCGCCGCCTGGAACCCCAGCATCCGCGGCCGCGTCTGGGCCAGGCCCCACTCGGCCGCCTCGCTGTAGCCGAGCCAGGTGGCGGTGATGTTGCCGGCGTTGCCGACCGGGATGCAGTGGACGTCCGGTGCCCGGCCGAGCGCCTCGACGATCTCGAACGCGACCGTCTTCTGCCCCTGGATGCGGAACGGGTTGACCGAGTTCACCAGCGTCACCGGGTAGTGCTCCGCCAGGTCGCGGGCGAGCACCAGGCAGTCGTCGAAGGAGCCCTCGACCGCCAGCACCGTCGCACCGTGGACCAGCGCCTGAGCCAGCTTGCCGAGCGCGATCTTGCCGTCGGGGACCAGCACCGCGCAGGTGATCGCCGCCCGCGCCGCGTAGGCGGCGGCCGAGGCGGAGGTGTTGCCGGTGGAGGCGCACAGCACCGCGCGGCTCCCCTCCTCCAGTGCCTTGGAGACCGCCACGGTCATGCCCCGGTCCTTGAAGGAGCCGGTGGGGTTGGCCCCCTCCACCTTCAGGAAGACGTCGCAGGACACCCTGGCGGACAGCACCGGAGCGGCCACCAGCGGGGTGCCGCCCTCCAGCAGCGTGACCACCGGCGTGCCCGGGCCGATCGGCAGCAGCTCGCGGTAGCGCTCGATGACGCCGCGCCAGACCGGCTGGCTGGTGGTCGGCGTCATCGCGCCATCACCTCGGCCAGCGCCCCACAGCTCATTGCGCCATCACCTCGTCCGCCTCCTCGCCCTCGACCCGCATCACGCTGCCGAGGCTGGTCACCGCGTCGAGGTCGTGCAGGCCCGCCAGGGTCGCCTGCATGTCGCGCTCCTTGGCAAGGTGCGTGACCAGCACGAGCTGGGCCTCGTCCCCACGCCCGCGCTGCAGGACCGAGCGGATCGACACGCCGTGCTCGCCGAACACCGCCGCCACCTGGGCGAGCACGCCAGGCCGGTCGGCCACGTCCAGCGCCAGGTAGTACTGCGTGTCGACGTCGTCCATGCCGCGGACCCGCCGCCGGTACAGGCAGGTGCAGCCGACCCCGTGGGCTCCCTGGAGGCGGTTGCGGATCACGTCGACCAGGTCGCCGACCACCGCGGCGCCCGTCGGCAGGCTGCCGGCGCCCTTCCCGTAGAACATGAGCTGACCGATCGCGTCGCCCTCGACGAACACCGCGTTGTAGGCCTCGGTCACCGACGCCAGCGGATGCGAGGAGGGGATCATCGCCGGATGGACCCGGGCGCTGACCTCGCCGTCGACCAGCTCGGCGATCGCCAGCAGCTTGACCGTGTAGCCCATGCGCGAGGCCGCCCCGATGTCGGCGGCGGTCACGTCGGTGATGCCCTGGCGGTAGACGTCGCCGGCGACCACGCGCGTGTTGAACGCCAGACTGGCCAGGATCGCGCACTTGGCCGCCGCGTCGAAGCCCTCCACGTCAGCGCTCGGGTCGGGCTCCGCGTAGCCCAGCTCGGTCGCCTCCGCCAGCGCCTCACTGTAGGCGGCCCCGGTGGTGGCCATGCGCCAGAGCACGTAGTTGGTGGTGCCGTTCACGATCCCGAGCACCCGCCGCAGCCGATCGCCCGCCAGCGACTCCTTCAAGGGGTGGATGATCGGGATCGCGCCGGCCACGCTCGCCTCGAACTTGAGGTCGACGCCCATCGCCTCGGCCGCGTCGAACAGCTCCGCGCCCCTGGCCGCCAGCAGCTCCTTGTTCGCGGTGACCACCGGCTTGCCCAGGCGCAGCGCTTCGAGGATGAGCGTGCGGGCCGGCTCGATCCCGCCCATCACCTCGATCACCACGTCGACCTCTGGGTCGCGCACCACCGCCGCGGCGTCGCCGACCAGGCGGGTGACGTCCACCGAAGGGTGGCGCTTCTTGGTGGTATTGCGGACCGCGACCCGCTGGATGTGGACCGGCAGCCCGGCCCGGTCGCGAATCAGCTCGGCGTGCTCCGTGAGGAGCCGGGCCACACCGGTGCCCACGACTCCACAGCCGAGCATGCCGACCCTGATCGGCTCCACCTGCCGTTCGCCTCCCTCCACGCGCACCCGGGCTGCCGCACCGGGCCACGGTCGACCGTCTCCGCGACGACCTCGCATCGACCCCCGTTGACCTCGCACCGGTCGGCCGACATCTTGCCTGACCCACCCCCCACCCGGCACACCTTTTCCCCCTCCCTTGTCTCTCGGGGCCTGGGCCCCGGCCCAGCCTCGCGCCTCCTCCCGCCCCCCGTCTGGCGCCCAGGGCCACCCATGCGCCTCCCGGCGCGGCCCCGGCCCAGCCTTGCGCCCCGCCCCCGGCCCAGCCTTGCCCCGCCCCCTCCCTCGCCCTCCGGCCCTTCCCTGGGCCGTGCGCCCCGCTGCCCCTCACTCGCTACACTTGTGAATGCATTCACATTCTCGGAAGCGGAGGCGAGGTCATGACCACTCAAACCGCACCGCTGGCGCCAGAGCGGGCGCTGCTCGATGACGTGCTCCCCCGCTACGAGGCCCGGGAGATCCACGAGATCTTCGTGGGAGCCCCGCAGGCAGACGTCTACCGGGCGCTGGAGGGGCTCACCCTTGGCGAGGTTTCGCTGTTCCGCGTGCTCATGGGCGCGCGCGCCCTCCCGGCCCGGCTGGCCAGATCCCGGAGACGCCCCGCCGGCTCGGCCCGGCCGCGCATGCTCGACCCGGACATGCGGCTGCTCGACTGGGGCCTGCGCGGGTTCACCGTGCTCGCCCAGCGCCCAGGATCCGAATTGGTGATCGGCGGCTCTGGCCAACCCTGGCGGCTGGCCGGCGGCGTGTCCGCGAGGGTCGGGAGCCTGGCGGAATTTCGGGCCTTCGATCGGCCCGGCTTCGCCAAGCTCGCCCTCAGCTTCCGGCTGGAGCGGGCGCCCGGCGGCACGCGGGTCATCACCGAGACCAGAGTCGACACCACCGACCCGCTCGCCCACCGCCGCTTCGGCGCGTACTGGCAGGTCATCCGCATCGGGAGCGGCGCCGTCCGCCGGAACTGGCTGCGCGCCATCAAGCGCCGGGCCGAGCGAGCACCCGCCGCTACCGTGGTTCCCACGCGCTGAAGCCCTGCTTGGTCAGGATGTCGGCGATCAGGTCGAGGAGCGAGATCGGATCGAATGGCTTGGTCACGTACGCAGCCACGCCGAGCTCCATCCCCCGCTGGACATCCGCCTCCTGCGCCCGAGCCGACAGCAGCACGATCGGCACGTGGCAGGAATCGACGCCCGCCTTGAGCCGCCGGCAGACCTCCCAGCCGTCCATCTTGGGCATCATGATGTCCAGCAGGACCAGGTTCGGATGGAAGAGGTCGAACTGGGCCAACGCCTCTACGCCGTCTTCGGCGACCTCGACGGCATAACCTTCAAGCTCAAGGTTGACCTTGAGCAATTGTTGAATGACCCGATCGTCGTCGACGACCAAGATGCGGGCATTGGTCATGAAGCAAACAGACGAGAGGCGTTCTGAGGGGACCGGCTCGCGGAGCATAACACACGCCACCTGAGCAGGGATTTCCCCACTCCTTGGCCAGGTGGAGCGGGATGGTACCATACGCCCCGCACCCCCAGGTCATGAGCATCGAGCCCTCGTAGCTCAGGGGATAGAGCGACTGCCTCCGGAGCAGTAGGCCGCAGGTTCGAATCCTGCCGAGGGCACCTACCCGTACATTGGCCGAACACCCCTGTCGGGTGCCGGGGGCTGGCCCCTTGGCACCCGGAACACGGGGAAGATCGTATCCCGGCCCTGGACTTGGACCAGGTCGAGCCAGCCAGATAGCACGTGAGCCCAGCGCGGCCGCCCCCGCAGACGTCAGCGCAGCTACTGGCGGGCTACCCGGCGTCCCTTGTGACCGGCCGCGCGAGGAGAAACCAGCCGGTGACGCCGCCGGCGATCAGGGCCGGCATGAGCGGCAGGTTGTAGCGGGCCTGAGAGACCGCGAGCATATGCACGGCAGTCAACGCCGCGGCCGCCGTCAGGATCGTCGCGAGCGGGAGTGACCGCTGGCGCACGACGGCCACCGCCAACCCCGAGAAGGATAATAGGACCAGCACGATGTGCCACGCGCGGATGGCGACTGATTCCTGACGCGCGCCGCCGCGTGCATAACGAGACCACAGCCGTTTCGAACCCTTGTCGAGCATCATCACACCGAACTTCAGCGGGTGGCCGAGCCCGTAGCGGACCAGGTTCTGTCTTGCCTCGAGCGCAGTCGCGGCGTCACGCTTGAGGTCGGGGTGCCGAGCGGCGATCACGTCGAGTACCCACTGCGCCTGAAGCTCGGAGTTCGGCCTCCCACGGAGTCTCGGGTTCAGCCGCTTCGCCTCATCTCCAAGAGCACGCTTCAACCCCGCGGTCGTCCCGTTCCCTGGCAGGTAGGTGCCGATGAAGAGCGAGGAGGGGCCGGCGGTCGTCACGGGAACGAACTCGCCCGCGCGCATCGACGCGTAGGCGGTCCAGGGGGCAATTGTGATGGCTGCCGCGCTCGCGAGCACCGCCGCGGTGAGCGCGCCGCGCCGTGGGCCCTCGCCGGCCCGCCAGACCCACGCGCCGACGAGCGTGGCGACCAGGAACGGGACGGGCAAAAGGTCCGCCCGCGTCAGCACGGCGAAGCCGAGTAGTACTCCCGCGCCGACGGTCGCCCAGGGCGCCCGAAGGCGTGTGGCCACCGCCAGCGCGGCGAACGCAGAGATGAGCAGGAACGCGCCGAGCGGCTCGGAGAGCTGCTCGCCGGTGGCCAGGATCAGCGGCGGGTAGAAGCCGACCAGCGCTGCTGCGACGAGTCCCGCCCACGGCCCAGTGAGCACCCACGCCAGCCCACATGCGACAACTGCGCTGAGCGTCGAGACGGCTGCCTGCAGCCAGTAGGCCGCCGGGATGTCGTCGGTCTCGGCGGATGCGGGGTCGGGAAACAACTTATGGCCGAGCGCAAAGAGCACCGGCGCGCCCGGCGCCCAGTGGAGCGGGTCGCGCATGCCAGTTGTGCGGTCACCATAGTGGCCGTGCTCGGCGAGGTCGACGGCAAGCCTCCCGTAGGAACGCTCGTCCGCCGACTGATACGAGGAGGTCGGGTGCTCGGCGGAATAGCAATGGAACGCAAAGCTCACCGCGAGGACCGCCGCGAGTAGCACGAGCGGCCCGCGGTACCGCAGCACCTGCCGCACGATACAGGCAAGCCGCTGAGGCGATGAGCGACCTGGAGCCTGTCCATTCGGCCGTGCGCCCCTGGAGGACGACGCCCACGTCCTGGTCGTGGGCGAGAGTCCGAGGCGTTCCTCGCCTAGCACCGCTCGTAAAGGCGCCAGGAGCGGTTCGCCCCCACAAGACGAAAGCCGACAGGCGCTGTGAAGGCGCGGCTTTGCGGTTCTCGCGGATCGAGAAGGAAGGTGCTGCCAAGGATGCCATTCGCAGGCACGATGACCAGCGCCTTTGTACCTTCTTGCGGAACCGTGGATTGTACCGAGCGGGGATGCTCGTGAAGTGAGTACGCGACGACTGGGACGGCGCGATAGGTGGGAACGTAAATCGCCGCGCAGCGCCGACGCCACTCACGCGTGGCCGGCGAAGAGGCGATCTTGAGGAGATCATCCTGCAATGCGCGACGCTCTGAACTGAACGTGAGCCTGTGGCCGAGTTGTCGCAAGTCGTGTGGGATCGCGATCGTCGTGCCAATGAGCAAAGCCGTCGAACCTGCGGCCCACACGCGGCGAAGGCGGCTGGGCTTCGGTAGGTGTCGCCAGCCGAAGGCCGCCACTCCGGCAAAGAGCGCCAGCATCGTCATCGAGATCAGGAGGTATCGGGTGAGGAGCGGCAGGCCGGCTATGCCCAGAACGAGGAACCATGCCAGCCCGAGACCCATCAGAATCGCGGGCAGGCGTGCGCGTTCGTACAGAGCGCCGATCCCCGCGATCAAGCCGGCAATACCGAGCCACGCGATCAGCTCGCCGAGGATCAACTTGAGGTACAGAGGAGCGGCTTGCAGTGCCGTAGCGAGCCCGCGTGGCCGCGCGAGCTCCTCAGCAAGCTCGCGTGTGCCGTGAAGGGAATAGACCGGATCGCCGGTGGCTGCCAGGTCGAACGTCATCCAGATCAGCGGCGCCGCCGCCGCCAATGCCACGAGTTGAAGCGCGTTCCCTCGCTCGCGCCCGGCCACAGCGTACGCAACATACACAATCGAAAGCACCCAAGCCTCGGGCCTCAGCAGGCCGGCTGCGGTGAGAGGAGCAAGGACCTGCCATCCGCGTCGCGGCGTATGCACCTCGAGGCTGACCGCCCAGAGGACGAGCGCGAGAAACAGGATGTCGATCGAGACCTGCTGCATCTCCAGGACGATCAGTGGACGGGTCATGACGATGGTCGAGAACACCAGACCCACCGGCGCTGAGAAGAGCTCGCTGCCGAGGCGGAACGCAGCCCATCCCAGAAAGACGAACGACAGGATGGAGAGCCATTCGAAGGCGGCCACGCCTCCCACGCCAAGCGGGGAGACCAGCGCTCCGAAGACATTTGCAAGCGGATGCGGCGTCGGCGCGACGGGTAGCTCGAAGTCCGGAACACGGCCATCGGCCATGTCACGGCCCCACACCAGCGCGTACATGGAGTCATAGCCCACCCAAGGCTTCCCGTAAGCGAGGAGTACGGCGACGCCGCCTGGCAATAGCCACGCGAAGCCCGCCACGCGAGAACGCGCTGCCCGTAAGCGACGGAGCGCCTCGAGGTGGCGCGGGCGGGGACCCTCGCCGCCAGAAAGCTCTGCGATAATTGCTGGCATGCCAGGTGGCGTGGCTCCAGCCATGGCTCCTGAAGGCTTTCTCTAAGAAAACACCGGGATCGATTCGGACTCCCCGGCTTCTTGACGCTGTCAGCGGATCAAGCATAGGCTACCACGCAGATCGGTGGGTTCGTTCCGAACCCCCATACCGTCGCCGGGAGAGGCAGATGCGGGCGCTAGCCACAAGGATCCGGGTGTTGATCACGACGTTCGTCGTGATGCTTGTACTCGCGTTGGCGGTTGGGTTCGTTTTGTCGGGCACGAGCGCCGCGGGAAATAGCTTCGACGGCTACAACGGTGGGGGCGGCCCGGGCAGCAACGCCGGGTGCCCAGGCCAGCAGCCACCGCCGCCGCCAAGCGGAGGGTGTAAATAGCGACGAAAGGACGACGCCAGTTCGGTCCTTTCCTAGCTCTGACTACAGCTAAGGAGCCCTGCGCCTCACAAGGGCGCGGGGCTCTGTTACTGCTGCACGGAGCCACACCGGCTGGCGGGTCTGTTGCGTTCGCTGAGTCACGGTCGAACGGCGAGGCTGTCGACCATGAGCATCCGGCGCCCCCGCCCCGTTCCTGCACCTCCGTCAGCATTCGCCTGTGGGGCGCGGAAATCCTGATTCATCATGCTGCAACCTGGTGGTACTCATGGATGAGGCCGCCGAGCACGTCACGACGGCACACCTCTCCAGGGTTGACCTGCGGTGACTGCCGCTCCCCCGCCTCAGGAACCGCCAACGCCAGGCCGCGGTGCGGCCGCTGCTGAGTTGTAATGACGGACGTAGCCGCGCAGCAACCACAGCAGATCGCGCCGGCCGAGCACCAGCGTCCAGTCCAAACACTCCGCCCGCACAGTCTGGACCCTGTGGGTGCCGGTTAAACGGCCATCTCATGCGACCTGCGCGTACTCATGGATCAGCCCACCAACTCGATCTCGCCGCACGACGCTCCCCACCGGCACAACCACCGTTGGTTCGTCGGGTCCAAGTGGCGGTGCCTGTCCCAAGGCGCGGTGGGGACGGTGGACGTTGTAATGAGCGGCGTACTCGGTCAGCACCAACTGCAGCTGTCGACATCGGAGGATGAGCATCCGGTCGAGCAGCTCGCGTCGAACGCTGCCGTGAACTTGGCATCGCGGTCGCGGATCACAAACCGGAACCGGCCAACATCGTCTCGGAGGGTCATGACCAGGTTCCGGGCCTGTTGCGTCACCCACTCTCCCACCGGATGCGGTGTCACACCCAACACGTGAACTCGCCGGGTCGCCACCTCGATCACAAACAGCACGTATAGCCGCTTCAAGAACACCGTGTCCACGGTGAAGAAGTCCACGGCCAGCACACCCTCGGCCTGGGCTCGCAGGAACTGCCGCCATGAGACGGCCGACCGCTTGGCGGCCGGGTCAACGCCGGCGCGCTGTAGGATCGTCCACACGGTGCTGGCCCCGATCTTGTAGCCGAGTCGGCACAGCTCGCCGTGGATGCGACGGTAACCCCAGGTCGGGTTCTCCCTGGCCAGCCGGAGCACCAGCTCGCGGAGCTCGGCCGCCAAAGCCGGTCGGCCACGCTGACGGGGATTAGGTCCAGCGGCGTCGGACCAGGTCTCGATGCCAGCGCAGCAGTGTGGCCGGCTGCACGAACAAGCTCCCCCAGGCTGGGCGGGGCAGCAGCCGCGCGAGTCCAGCAAGCAGGGCTCGGTCGGCCCAGTCGACCCGTGGCTGGGTCACCTGGCGTCGCAGCACCGCGACCTCGTGGCGCAGCATGAGCAGTTCGGCGTCCTTGGTTGCCGAACCCCGCGCCAGCAGTGCGAGCCACCGCAGCACCTGGCAGACCAGCAGATAGAGCAGTCGAAGGGTCATGCGCCGATCATCGCGGCCCGATGGCTTCCTCGAGGAACCTGCAGCTCAGCACCCCACGACCGATTTTCTGGCACCCACAGGCTCGAGCCGGGAGAGATGGCGGGTCCGGAGAATCCGTCGTGCGCATGGACGTGCTGCTCGTCCGGCCCCCCGTTGTTGCCGTCCTCGGCGGTCACCCTGGGGCCGAGCCGAGGTCGCGGAGCTTGCGCGCGCCTGCCGCCGGGTCCCGAAAGAAGCCGGCGACCGTGGCCGGGAGGTCGGCGTGGCTGCGCGCGGCCAGGAACCGGAAGATCTCGTCTGCTGGACGTCAGCCTGAACGAGACAAGTCGTCACACTGTCGTAGACAGGCCAAACGCCGGGTCCAGCAGGGACCACTGTCGTCCCTGGAGTTGCACCTGCGGCGCACCGTTCGCCTGCCAACTTCCCGGCAGTGCCAGCACTCCGCCGACCGGTGGATGCGGTCAAGGAACCAGTCGAGGCACCCCTTGGCCTTGACCGTGTCGTGCTCGTCCACCCCCGCGCGTCGCGAAGGGGTCAGTTTTCGGCCGTCGTCGACAATCGGCTGGCTGGGCAAACGGAGCGGAGCAGCCTGCACGCCGACGATCGGCTCGGCACCGGCCAGCCCGGGTCAGCGTCTTGTTGATGGCGTCTTGATGGCGTCCGCGATCTGCCGGTGACCGTGCAGCGAGTCTGCGGGTGGCCTGGCTGGGAGAGCCACTCGACGCGCGACCCATAGATGGTGTTGGAGATCTCGGCCAAGAGGTCGGCGAGCAGGCCGGAGCGCGCCGCGGCCGTGACCGCGGCGTGGGAAGCGCTTGTCGCCGACCGCGCCCAGGCCTCCGTCCCACACCTCGCCTCCATGTACGCCAGCGCGTCGTCGATGCGGCCAGGTCCTCCTCGCCGCGCCGTCTCGCTACGAGCTCGGCGAGTTTGACCTCGAGGGCCTCGTGCGCCTCGACGATCTCAGGCAGTCGCCGTTGCCGCGCCCGCAGGGCCGCCAGGACCTGCTGCTCGGGAGCGGGGCCGGAGCACGACCGCGCCCTCGCCGTGCTGGACCTCGACGATGCCCAGAACCTCCTGGGCCACGGGCGCCTGCTGATCGAGGCTCGGCCGACACCGACCTGGGCGGCGAGCTCGCAGTCTGGCGGGAGCCGATCGCCCGGTTGCAGATCGGCGTCGTCGATGTGCTCACAGAGCATCTCGACCAGCTGCTCATACAGGCGCGACCCCTCGACCGGGCGCAAGGAACTTGCAGACGAGGACCGGCGCGTTGTCATGTGCCCTTCGCGGCTCGGCAGGGATATTGACATAGGGCTGGCTGTCCTGGGAGGCTGGGCCATTAGGCCGGGCATTGCGGTTCGATCTCTTGGAGTGGCTCATGTCGCCCGAGATCACAGCCAGCTCGATGACTACCGCGCCGGCTCGCCTCGTAACGCTCTGGCGCCCTCCGTGAGCACCCTCGCCGATGGCCGTAACCTCGGATTCGCGGCGGCCGTCAACCGCACAGTACTGGAAGGGGATTGCAGTGACGATCTCGAGGATCCTGGGGGGCCGTCGGCGACTTGCGGCGCTGCCCATCGTCGCGGCCCTGGCAGCCGCGGCCTGCGCGCCGTCGCAGCAGGCCAGGGGCGGCGGCAGCTCCGGTGCGGTGCCCGACACCATCACGATCGGCGCGACCCTGCCGTTGACCGGCACCGAATCCAAGGCGGGCGCCCGCCAGAAGGAGGGCTACGAGCTGGCCGTCGACCTCGCCAACCAGGTCGGCGGCATCCAGGTGGGCAGTAAGCGGGTCAAGGTTCAGCTCAAGCTGCTCGACGACACCACCGACCAGGCCAAGGCCGTCAACCTCGCCCAGCGTCTCATCACCCAGGACAAGGTCAACTTCATGCTCGGCACCTACTCGACGCCGCTGGTCGAGGCGCAGAGCACGGTCGCCGAGCAGAACCAGATCCCCTACGTCAACGGCGGCGGCGCGTCGACCTCCATCTACGGCAAGGGCTTCAAGTGGATCTTCGGCACCCTCGCCTCGGTGGAGAACCTCAGCCTCACCGAGATGCAGTGGATCAAGAAGCAGCAGGACGCCGGGAAGCTCCCCAAGCCGGCGAAGGTCGCCATCGTGTGGGAGAACACCTCGCACGGCAAGGACTTCCGCAAGGGCATCATGGACTTCGCCAAGCAGAACGCCGGCGGCTACCAGATCGCGGTGGACGAGTCCTTCGAGCTGGACGGCAAGGACTTCTCCGCCGTGCTCAACAAGGTCAAGGCCGCCAAGGTCGACCTGTTCATGGTGGACGCCCACCTGCCGGACTTCCTGACGATGCAGCGGCAGTACATCTCCTCCGGCATGTGCAACAAGGTGATCACCTACGGCGCCCGCGGCGCGGAGGCCGACGCGCGGCAGGCGCTCGGCGCCAAGGCGGTCACCTACATCATCTCCGCGGTGTGGTGGAACGCCCAGCTCGGCAACCGCGGCCTCAACAAGACGTTCGTCGACGCGTTCAAGGCCAAGTACCAGAAGGACCCGGAGTGGTACCAGGCGACCAGCTACGAGGCCGCGCGGGCGCTCTTCACGGCGATCTCCAAGGCAGGCTCCGTCGACAAGCAGAAGGTCCGAGACGCGCTGTCGAGCCTGCAGATGGAGTCGATCCTGCCCGGCGGCACGCTCTCGTTCCCGGCGGCGGCCGGCGGCCAGGCGAACTACTCGTTCGTCGTCCAGCAGAACCTGCCCGACGGCACGTCGCCGATCATCTACCCCGACGACGTGAAAACGGCCGACGGCGTCGCGCCCAACCCCGCCTGCAAGACCTGAGGGCCGTCCCGTGGACCAGGCCCTCTCGCTGGCGGTGTCGGCCGTGCTCCTGGCGGGCTTTTACTCCGCCATGGCCTACGGGCTCGGGTTGATCTACGGCGTCCTGCGAGTGGTGAACCTGGCCCACGGCGGCCTGATCATGGCATCGGCGTACCTCACCTGGCAGCTGTTCACGCGCTTCCACATCGACCCGTACCTGGCGATCCCGATCGTGCTCGTGGTGTTCTTCGGCGTGGGCGTCGCGATGTACAAGGGGCTGGTCCGCTTCCTGCCGCGTGGAGCGGCGGGAGGCGTCCAGTCGCTGCTGCTGCTGTTCGGGACGTGGCTGGTCCTCCGCAACGCGGCCTACCTGCTGTACAGCGGCGACGACCAGGCCGTGCGCACGTCCTACTCCACGGCCTCGGTGCGGATCCTCCGCAACTCGTTCTCGCTCAACCGCGTGGTGGTCTTCGTCATCGCGCTGCTCGCCCTGCTGGCGCTCCACGTCCTGCTGCAGAGGACGTTCCTCGGCAAGGCCATCCGCGCGGTGGCGCAGAACCCGGACAGCTGCACGCTGGTGGGGATCGACGTCGAGCGGATCTATGCGCTGACGTTCGGGATCGGCGTGGCCCTGGCTGGGCTCGCCGGCCTGCTGGCGTCGACGTTGTTCGCCTTCAACCCTGCCTTCGGCGCGGGAGAGGTTCTCAAGAGCTTCGTGATCATCGTCTTGGGTGGGATGGGGAGCGTGGTCGGCATCGCCATCGGCGCGCTGGTGCTGGCCTTCGCCGAGGTGTTCTCGATCTATCTCGTGCCGTCCTACCTCACGTCGGCGGTCGGCTTCGTCCTGCTTGTCGTGGTGCTCGTCGTGCGTCCCGGCGGCCTGTTCGGGCAAAGGGAGCTCACATGAGGGGCCTGCGGCTGCCGGCGTGGCTGTCGGCGAAGGCGCTGCTGCTGTTCGCGGTCGGCCTGGGGGCGCTCTACGCGGCGCCGCTGGTGCTGTCCATGGGGGACTACACCCATGACGTGATGGGCCTGACCTTCATGTTCATGGCTGCCGCGCTGGCGTGGAACTGGCTCGGCGGGTACGTCGGGCAGATCTCCTTCGGCCATTCGGCGATGTTCGGTGTCGGCGGCTTCGTCGCGGCGCGGCTCGCGCTGGAGCTTGGGCTGCCGTTCTGGGTGGCCTGGTGCATCGGCGGCCTGGTGGCCGGGGTCTACGCCCTGCTGTGGGGACACCCCACGCTGCGGCTGCGCGGGCCGTACTTCGCGATCGCGACGATCGGCGTGGGGGAGGCGACGCGGCTCGTCGCCACCTACTGGGACGAGTTCACCGGGGGGTCCTCGGGTCTGTCCCTGCCCATCGGACAGGGGCCGACGAAGTACGCTCTCTACTGGTACGGGCTGTACCTGCTGGCCGGCTCGGTGGCGCTGTCGTACTGGCTGCGCCGCTCCCGCATCGGCCTTGGCCTGCTCGCCATCAAGGAGGACGTCGAGGCGGCCGGCGATGTCGGCGTCAACGCGACGTTCTACCAGGATCTCGTGTTGCTCCTCTCCGGCACGGTCATGGGGATATGTGGCGGCTTCTATGCCTCCTACCAGGCGTTCATCGACCCGCAGGACATGTTCAGCTTCGACCGCTCCATCGGCTTCATCCTCATGGCGGTCATCGGCGGCATCGGAACGATCCTGGGGCCGGCGCTGGGCGCGATCGTTTTCGTCATGATCCAGGAGTTCTTGCTCGCGACCTACCCGCAGCTCTACCTGGGCCTCTACGGCCTGCTGCTCGTCCTCGTCATCCTCTTCGAGCCGCTCGGGATCGCCGGGCTGCTGGTGCGCGTCGCGCGCCGGCTCGGCTACCGGCCCGCCGGCGGCGTCGCGGCGGGCGGCATCGCGTCCTCCTCGAGCGCAACCGAAGGGGAGCCGGAATCCGTCCTGGAGACCCCAGGGACCGGCAAGGGAGGTGCGGCATGAGCCACATCCTCGTCGGCCAGGGCGTCTGCAAGCACTTCGGCGGCCTCAAGGCCGTCGACGAGGTCGACTTCCACCTCGACGAGGGTGAGATCCTCGGCCTCATCGGGCCCAACGGCGCCGGCAAGACGACCCTGTTCTCCGTGGCCGCCGGCTCGATCCCAGCGACGAGGGGCACCGTCTGGCTCCAGGGCGAGCGGGTCAGTGGCAGGTCGGCGCATCGCTCGGTGCATCTGGGCATCACGCGCACGCACCAGATCGTGCGCCCCTTCGCGCGGCTCACCGTGCTGGAGAACCTCCTCGTAGGCCACTACTACGGTCGCCCACAGGGCGTGACCGGCGTGGCGGACGACCGGGCGATGGAGATCCTCGACTTCATCGGCCTGGGCGAGCGGGCCCATCGGCTTCCCGGTGAGCTCACGCTTGCCGACCGGAAGCGGCTCGAGGTCGCGCGGGCGCTGGCGACCGGACCCAAGGTGCTGCTGCTCGACGAGGTCGTCGCGGGACTGAACCCGGTCGAGAGCCGGCGGGTCGTGCAGCTCATCCGGCAGATCCGCGAGCGTGGCCTGTCCATCATCGTGATCGAGCACGTGATGCATGCGCTGATGAGTCTCTCCGACCGCGTCATGGTCCTCGACCACGGCCACAAGATCGCCGAGGGGAAGCCTGCGGAGGTCGCCAACGACCCCGCGGTGGTCGAGGCGTACCTCGGGCGCGAGGAAGACGGTGGGGCGTCCGCCGGCACGGCCGGCCAGAACCTCGCCGAGGAGGGCTGAGGCGCGTGTTCGAGGTCAAGGACATCGATGTGTTCTACGGCGATGCGCAGGCCTTGTACGGGCTGAGCCTGGAGGTGCGTCAGGGGGAGGTGGTGACCCTCGTCGGCGCCAACGGCGCTGGCAAGACGACGACGCTGCGCGCCATCTCTGGCCTGCGCCCGGTCACGCGAGGCGACATCGTCTTCGAAGGCAGTTCGCTCGTTGGCGTGCCGGCGCACCATCGGGCCGAGCTCGGCATCGCCCTTGTGCCCGAAGGCCGGGAGCTGTGGCCACAGCTCACCGTGCGCGAGAACCTCGAACTCGGTGCCTACGGCAAGGCCGCGCGCAGGCGCCTGTCGGAGTCGCTGGAACGCGTGTACGAGCTGTTCCCCCACATCCGGGAACGCTCCCGGCAGGTGGCCGGCAGCATGTCCGGAGGCGAGCAGCAGATGGTCGCGATCGCCAGGGCGCTCATGACGCGACCCCGTCTGCTGATGTTCGACGAGCCGAGCCTCGGCCTGGCACCGGTCGTCGTGAGCCAGGTGTTCGAGACCATCCGGCGCCTGCACGCCGAGGGCCTGACGATCCTGCTCGTCGAGCAGAACCTCAAGAAGGCGCTGGAGATGGCCGACCGGGGTTACGTCGTCGAGACCGGCTCGATCTCGATGGAAGGCGCAGGCGCCGACCTGCTCGCCGACCCGGCGATCCGCTCGGCCTACCTCGGGGTCTGAGCTACCTCCCAGAGCCGGCGCCCGGACCGAGAAGCCGGCGCCCTCAGGACGATCGCGGTCATGCCCGTGTCGGTGCCGGTCTACGGGGTGGGGTTCCCGCCGGAGGTCATCGTGCTGGCGGTCCGCTGGTACCTGCGCTTCGCGCTGTCGTATCGCCATGTCGAGGTACTGCTCGCCGACCGCGGCATTGAGGTCGACCACAGCACCGTCTACCGCTGGGTTCAACGCTTCACGCCGCTGCTGGCCGACGCCGCCCGGCCCTGCCGGCACACCGTCGGTGACCGCTGGCAGGTCGACGAGACCTACACCAAGGTTGCTGGGCAGTGGCGCTACGTCTACCGGGCCATCGACCAGTTCGGCCAGGTCATCGACGTGTTCGTCTCGCCATGGCGGGACGCGGTGGCGGCGCGCCGGTTCTTCGAGCGGGCCATCGGCACGACGAGGGTCACGCCGATAGAGGTCACAACCGACCGGGCAGCGGCGTATCCGGCGGTGCTCGATGACCTGCTGCCGGCGAGGTGGCATCGGACCGACCAGTACGCCAACAACCGCATCGAATGCGACCACGGCCGGCTGAAGGCGCGGCTCCGGCCGATGCACGGGCTCAAACAGGACCGCAGTGCCACCGTCGTGCTGGCCGGGCATGCCTTGGTGCAGAACCTTCGGCGCGGCCACTACGAGCTCGCGGTCAAGGAGCCAGCG
>WNGM01000050.1_pt1 | contig 116760 bp, 104 predicted proteins | sample 5400571 | NCBI WGS metagenome assembly WNGM01 (sample SAMN13153378, study PRJNA577476) | soil metagenome | isolation source: 100 cm soil or saprolite under Garry oak tree replicate 2 | place: USA:California | collected 2016-06-15
GGCGCAGCTCACGGTGGTTTGGGTCCCCCACCTGCACTGGCGAACCCGGAGGGCCAAATCCTCCATCACCGGCACAGCACGGTTCATGCTGGCGATTCTTCTACATCGCCACCACTCTCCTTTCAGGACGCACTACAGATCGAGCCTTACTTGTTCCAGCAGTACATCCGCATCAGTCACTGAGCGCGACTATGTAGCTTATCGCGGGGCTGGCGAGGTCCTGCCCGTCTTCTCCGGATGACCCGGAGCGTCAGTTGCATGGCAGGGTCAGCGAGCGCTGCCAGGGCGGGCTGGTCTGGGAAGCCATCCCGGGAAGCGGATGTGCCGCGGCAGTCAGCTGAGAAGGAGCAGGCTGTGGTGTTCGGCGAAGTCCTGGTAGTCCTTCAGATTCAGCGTTGCGAGCGGAACATGGTGGGCAAGGCAGCAGGCCGCGATCCACATGTCGTTGGCCGGGCGGGGCCGTCCGCGGCGGGTGGCTGCTGCGGACAGGATGCCCCAGACTTCGGCTGCAGCTTCATCGCCTGGTAGCACGGGGATGCCGGACAGCCAGTTCGCTAGCTCGATGCGGCGGTGGGCGCCCCAGTCGCGGATCTCGGCCCACTTGGTCAGCTCGCCGAGGGTCACGAAGGTGATGAGGGGCTCCCGGCCGATCAGCCTGGCCGCCAGCGGCCCGGTGAGCTTGCGGCGGTGCAGATGGGAGGCGACGTCGGTATCGAGGATTACCGGTTGCACGGCGGGTCCTCAGGCCAGATCGCGGTGGCGTTCGGCGTAGGTGAAGGCCAGGAAGTCTTCCAGCTCCTCATCCGACTCGAACGTGTCGGCCATCAGATCGTCGAGCGACTGGATTGGCTGGGCGTGCTTGGCGGCCAGCAGTTGCGTGACTGACAGCCTCGGCCGCTTCGGCCTGCCAGCCTGCCTGCCCGCTCCGGAAGTACTCACGATGACCTCCTGGATATCCGCCTGCGGTCAGCCTAGGTGCCCTGGGCGTGACCGCCTACCTGGTCACCCGGTCACGCTGCCTACGATACCGGCAGCACCGAGGGCGGACGAGCCGGTGCTGGCACGCCCGGCCGTGAGCCCGTGCCGCAGCAAGCGGGCGGCGTCGGGTCAGGCGCCGACGCGGCATGAGAACGGGTCTTGCCGGCAACGCAGAGTGAGCCCTGATGATTCGCGGGCATCCCGGAGAATAGCCGGAGGAATCCGGAGACTGTCCGCATCAGGCCAGCTCAACCCACATATCGGAGATGCCTGTAAAACCGCTGCCTCCACCATGCAAGCAACTGCCGGACCGCTGGGCTGGTTAAACCGCTCCGGGCTGGGAATGGGCTGCGCGCTGGAATGGCTGATATGGGCGCCGTACGTGACGCTTGCACCTGACAGTCCTTGAACGCCCGATTCGGCGATCCGGCAGCGCCGAAGTGTCCGTTGAAGGATCCCTTTCGTACAACCGGTCAGCGGCGGCGGTCATGGCACTGGTGTCGCGACGGAAGGCTTGCGAAGGACGCGGTGGCCGGTAGGGAGTTGGGCGGCGAGTTCGTGGTCGATGTCGACGGTGATGGTGCCGATCAGCTCGATGGTTTCGGACTGCGCCGGGGACAGGTGCGCCAGCAGGGTGTCGCCGGCCAGCCGGCCTTGGGAGCGTAGCTGCTGCACAGCCAGACCGAGGTATTCGGTGGTCCAGGCGGTGATCGCGTTCGCAGCGAGGGTCAGGCACCAGGCCTGGTCGTTTTGATGTTGCAGGTGACGGCGCCGGATGGCGCCCTCGTGGGCGTAGAACACATCCCGGCGCAGGGCGTGCATGCTCTCACCCTTGTTGAGCTGGCGGCCGATCTTGCGACGGTAGTCCGGCCGGGCCAGGTACGGGGCGCTCCGGCGTAAATGGTACGCCGGAGCGCCCCGTATTCCTTGAGCGCGGCTTCGAGGGTGTTCTGCCGGTCGGCGCGGGACAGCTTGGCCACGATCAGCGAGGCGGTGACGTGCCCGTACTTCAAGCTGGCCGCCAGCCGCAGCATCTCGTCCCAGTTCTCGGCGATCAGCTGGAAGTTGATGCGCCGGGTCAGCAGCGGACCCGCTACCGGGAACTGGGCGCACACCTCGGCGCGGCCCCGAGCGCGGTAGAGGGTGATCTTGCCCAGGTCGCGGATGCGGGGGGACAGCTGCAGCCCGCCCAGGTCGAATAGGGCGAAGTTGAGCAGGCTGGCGCCGTGGGTGTCGGTGGCGTGCTCGGTGATCGGCAGATCCGTTTGGTTGCCGAGGATTTCGTCGAGCACGCAGGGAGCCTCGCGGTCGGTGGCCACGATCACCTTGGTGCCGTGCACGGCGTGCTGGTCGGTGAGGTGGGTATAGGTCGACAGGCCCTCGTCGGCGAAATACCTGCTCAGCGCGCGGGCGGTGATCGACTTGCCCTTGGCGGGGAACCGCTGCCCGTCCGAGGAAGACAAGGTGCCACTGCCGAACAGGGCGGTCATCGGCAGCTGCCGGTGATAGTCGATCAGTGCCAGGTCCGCCGCCCGCAGGGTTTCCTCGCGCACATACCATTCCTGGGTCCAGGCCAGGGTGTCGCAGGCGATGCCGCAGGCGTCGGCGGTCCGGGCCAGCCCCAGGTTGGTGGCCTGGGCGATCAGCACGGCGATCAGGTTGCGTTTGAGCTCCGGTGAGCGGGGTTCCGCCCCGCCGGCGTGGGTGAAGCAGTCCAGGAACCCGGTGCGCCGGTCCAGCTCGATCAGCACCGAGGCGATCGGCGCGAACGGCAGCAGCCGGTGAGTTCATCCTTCAGTTCGGCGGCCTCGGCCGGTACGTCTTCGGCCGACAGCGGACCGATGACCAGGTCGCCGTTCTCATCGAGCCGGACCGGCCCCTCGCCGTGTGCCAGCACCCCGTCCAGCTCGGCCACCGCCGTGTCCCGTTCGGTCTCCACGCGCGTCAGCGCCATGGTCGCCTCAGCGGAGACGCCGGCCAGTCGGCAGAACTCATCTCGCTGCCGCGCCCAGGCACCGCGGCTGATGAGGTAGGCGACCGGGTTGGCGTAGCGGCGCGACCCGGGCACATACACATCGCCGGAACGCAGCGCATCGCGCAGGCACAACAGGACGCACAGTTCCCAGTAGCGCCGATACGCGGTGGCATCGCCGGCGGCGAGGGCGTCGTCGAGGTAGCCGCGCCAGCGGGCCGGCACGAACCCGTCCGGGGCCTCGGCGGGCACGCTGCGGGCGCCGGCGGCGTTGAGCGACCGCAACACGGCCACCGCCTCCAGCAGCTCCGCTGCCGCGGGCCGCTGGCGAAGGTGATCGCCTCCAGGTGGCCGGTTCCGCCAGCACCGCCGCCCGCAGCCGGCCCATGCCGATCCGCTCCCGCAGCAGCCCACCGACCTGTTCATCGGCGACGGCCGGGTCGGCCAGCACCGGCAGCACCTGCTCGGCGATGGCCAGCTTGTCCTCGCTGCGTTTAGCCCGTTCCGCCAGCTGGCCGGCCAGCTTGTGTTTCGCCCGCGACTCCCGCGCCGAAACCGCCTGATCGAACAGCTGCACCACCTCATCGAGCACGTCGACCGCGGACTGCGCCAGCACGGTCAGCACGATCGGGTAGCGGCGGTGCGGTTCCCGGCGGGCCAGCTTCGCCATCGACGAGCGGCGGCCCACCAACGCCAGGAACCGGCGGCGCTCCGCCGGCAACGCCGACAGGTCCAGGGTGTGGGCGTCCAGGCCGCGCAGGAACAGCAGCTTGGCCACCTCGGTCTTCACCGCCGCCGCCGAGGCCTCGACTGGTCCGGTGTTCAACCACCGCATCTGCGCCATCCCGATCTCCGCATCGGTGACCAGCAGCCCGTCCAACTCGCTACAGCGGGCATCGGTGAGCAGGTGCGCCAGGCGGTCGCAGGTCTCCCGCTCCGCCTTCGCCCCCGCCGCGGCGACCCGACCGCTCAGCGTCACCACGCCCGGGCGAACCACCTGGGAGGCGCGCAGATGCTCACAAGCCAGCCGGAACAACAGCGACGGCGAGCCGTGCTCCATCGCCCGCGCCAGCAGGAACTCATCCAGCTCCTTGACCTCCAGCGACCGCGGCACCCGCCATCCCGCGTACTGCAACACCAGCCGCAAGTGATCGGTGCGGGTCTGTTCGCGCTCCCCGTACCCGGCCAGCGCGCCCGCGTCGACATGCAGCTGCCCGGCCAGCCGTGTCACCACCGCCGGCGGTGCGGCGGTGACGTCGTCGGGTACGAAACCCAGCCACGGCAGCGTGCACAGCTGCACGGCCAGCCCAAGGCGATCTCGCGCCGAACGCCCACGGCCGGGGTCCACGAAGGCTCGGTTCGCCGAGGTCAGCGTAAAGAACCGGATCAGCTCATCGCGGGTGATCTCCGGGAAACCGCGTAGCTGCGCCAGCTCCTCGTCGGAGAACACCCGAGTCGCCGGCCACCTCAACGCCGCTGATCCCATGCCGTCCGTTCCGGGCCGCCCTAGACCCACCGCCACCGTCGGGACAGGTCATATCCGTTGGATTTCGGCGTCTGGACCTGACACCCCTGGTCGCCGCCACCGGGTGGTCCGCGGTTTCTCGTGGTCACGGCTTTGCAGCGAGTAGGCCACGCTCACTGGCACGGCCGGGCTTCCCACCGTGAACGCGGCGAGGGTGAGCAGCAGATGCTCGATCGAATTGCCGGACAAAATCATGACCGGACGCCCCGCAACGCCGCGGTCCAGCAGGCTCGGGGCGACCGCTTCAACCTGCGCGGCTGCCTCCCCCCACGGCAGCACGCGCCAGCCCCCGCCATCACGCTGCGCGACCAGAACGCGTTCCGGGTGCTCGCGCGCCCGGGCTGCGAACACCTCCACGACCGCTGCCGGACAGGGGCTCAGCGGGTGGCGGCTGCGCAAAGCGGCCGACCCGCCGGCGCGGTCCTCCCGGTCAACGGCGGCCGGGCTGAACAACCCCGGGTCAGCTGCGTCATGCTCCATCAAGCCCCCGCACTGCACTCGGTGCGCTTCGACAGTGGTCCGCAAATACGTGGCCGAAAGACCCCGCCTCAGCCGCACGGGCGCACCGGCGGCAAACGCGCGGGCCGCGAGCAGATGCGCGACGTACCTCAACGCGGCAAATGCCTGCACGCGCATCACATGACAGGCGATTGGCTGTCGTTGTGGTGACGCCGATGGCTGGGTGCCCGACCGGGTACCTAACTCTGGTGTGTCGTGGGGGAGGAACACCGTTTGGAGTCCGCGGGGGGCGCCTGTTCGATGGGGCCAGTTCGGTTGTCGAGCAGCCGCTGGTACTGATCGACGGACAGCGGGTAGTGGCGGCGCAGCCCGGCGCGCAGCCGCCCCCCGGGGCGGAGATGGTGGACCTGGGTGCGGCGACCTGCTGCCCGGGCTGATCGATACCCACCTGCACCTGGCTTTGACGCCAGTGACGACCCTGTGGGGCGGCTCGCGGGCGCCGGTGATGTTGAAGTACTCGGCTGGATGCGGGTGGCCGCCCGCTCGTGCCTGGATGCCGGGATCACCACAGTGCGCGACCTGGGTGACCGCGGCCATCTGGCGCTGCGGCTGCGCGACGAATTCGCCAGTGACCTCAACCACGGGCCGGCACGTTGTCGCGGCGGGGCCGCCGATCACCACGCCCGGTATATCGGATATCGCACCCGTCGCAGGGGCCTGCCAGCGGCCGCGGACCGAGCGGACTGCTCGCTACTGAGCCACCTGCGCAACCGGCGCCGCACCGTTGCCGCGCGAGTGCGCGGGCGGACCGCTCGTCGCCGCGCCACGACGCTGCACGCCGCCCCAGAAGATAGGCGCCGCTGGGGCAGGGCCTGACCTCCTGGGTGCGATAAGACCGATCTGCGAGCTCAACGAACGCGAGAAGAGCCCTGTTGCAGCGACTTTCTCTACGCTCCTGAAGCGCGTTAGATCGAGCGGATGTCGCTACTTCTCCTGCAGAACAGACAGCAGGTTGCCCGACGGGTCCTTGAACCAGGCGATGTACGGCCCCTCAGCGCGGAAGACGCCCCTTTCGTCCTGGTCCATGCTGTCGTAGCGCTCGAAGCGCACGTCTCGCGCAGCCAGCGCGTCGACGACCGCGTCGATGTCGTTCACCTCGAAGTTGAGGATCGTGAAGCTCGCCGGCGTGGCATCGGGCTGCTCGTAGACGAGCGTGTCGCGCCCGCTGGCGAGGTGCAGCCACAGCAGACCGTACTCCTCCGAGGTTCTCAGCCCGAGCGTGTCGGCGTAGAACTCCCGCGCTTGTTGCATGTCCTTGACGGCGAGGCCGCTGTAGGCCTTGGTGTCGGCGAGCATGGTGATCTCCTTTTCCTCGTGGGGTGTCTTTGGGTCATCCGTCGGCGTGGCGCCGAGCGAAGTCGTCGATCAAGCCAGCGAACACCGGGGCGCGCTCCGGCGTGAACGGCGCGCCGTGGTCCGACGACGGGGAAACGGCGAACTCGGCGTCTGGCAGCGCTCGGTACAGCGCGATGGCGAGATCGAGGCCCACGAACTCGTCGCGGTCGGCCGCAAGCACCAGCGTTGGGACCTCGATCGCCGCGACCGCCTCGTCCGCCAGGCCGTCGTAGCTCAGCCACATGTCGCCGCTCTGCTTCACGAGCGCGGACCAGTGCGCGTGCAGGCCCTTGAGCTCGTCGGCCTCGTCGCCGAGGGCTCCATCGAGATCGGCAAGCAAGTCGCGGTGCACGTCGCGTAGTCCGCTGCTCGCGAACTCGGGAAACGCGCCGCCGACGATGAGAGCCCGAGCCGCCGCAGGGTGGCGGACGGCAAGCTCCAGCGCGACCTGCCCTCCGTCACTCCAGCCAGCGACCGTCGGGCTGCCGAGCTCGAGCGCGACGATCAGGGCGGCGACGTCGTCGGCCAGCAACGAATAAGAGAGAAACCCCGCCGGATTGCTCGACCGTCCGTGGCCACGGCTATCCGGGGTGACAACCCGGAACCGCTCGGCCAGTCGGGCACCGATCAGCTCCCACTCCGCGCCGGCGCCCAGGCCGCCGTGCAGGAGAATGAGGGGCGATCCGCTGCCGCGCTCGGTGTAGTACAGCGTCGCCCCGTTGACCTCGGCCGTGCTCACGCCGCGCCTGCCACCGCGACAGGCCGGTCGGTCGACGGCGAAAGGGAGCGGTCACGTCGCAGCAGCGCGAGCACCGCGGCGGTGGCGACCGCGACGAGTAGTGCGCTGACACCTGCGGCGACGTGCATGCCCTGTACGAAGGCATCACGTGCGGCGCCGAGGTCGCCGCCGCGCCCGAGTGCTTCGCCGATCGTCTCTCCCACCTGCCCGTTGACCGACAGCTCGTGTCGGCAGGCCGCCGGCGCGATCGACGCTAGCACGGCGATGCCCAGCGCGCCGCCGAGCTCCGAGCTGGTCTCCGCGACGGCCGTTAGGGTAGCGAACGGCCCTCGCCACGCTTCTCGAGGCGGAGTAGCAGAGCCTGGGCCAGGCAGTACCCGCGTGCGTGTGACGGTCGCCGTGGTGGTTGCCTGCCTGGTCCTCTGAGGGTAGCGACCACCCAGGCTCGTCAAGGGGATCGCCGGAACCAGCCGGCAACCTTCCGGCCGGCGAGGACCCGGCGCTTCGCGCCGGGAGCCTGATTCATCCGGCCGGAACCTTGCCGGCGCGGTCTTGGACGCCTTCACGGTGCCGCCTTGCCTGCACGCGGTCCGGCCGGGCTTGAGTCCGGTTGCTCCTCGGGCTCGGAGTTCGGGCGCACGTGTCGCAGCAGGGCCGCGGCCAGGATGGCGGTGCCGATCGCCACGGCGGCGCTGCTGGCGAAGGCCAGGTGCAGCCCTTGGGTGAACGCTTGGCGGGCGGCGTCCAGCAGCGCTTGTCCGAGCTGGCCGGGCAGCTGCCCGGCCGCAGCCACGGCACCACCGAGGGTGTCCCGCGCGGCTGCTACGGCTTGGGGCGGGACCTGGGCCGGGACGGCCTCGGCGACCTGGCTACGGTAGGCGGCGGTGCCGATGACCCCCAGGACCGCGATGCCGAGCGCCCCGCCGAACTCGGCGCTGGTCTCCGAGATCGCCGAGACCGCCCCGGCCCGCTCCGGCGGTGCGACCCCGACGGCCAGGTCGGTGGCCAAGGTGACGACCGGGGCCAGGGCCAGGGAGATGACGACCGAGCCGGCCACCAGCACCGGCAGGCCAGCGGCGCTGCCGAGCTGGGTGAGCAGGCCGAGACCGACGGCCGCCAGCATGAAGCCGCCAGCGATCACCAGCCCCGGGCGCAGGCGGCGCACCAGCAATGGGGTCAACATGGACCCGACGATGAACGCCACGCCCTGGGGCAGCATCCACAGGCCCGCCTGCAGCGGCGACAGGCCCAACACCAGCTGCAGGTACTGGGCGATGTACAAGAAGGCGCCGAAGATGACGAAGAAGCTGAGCACGTTGGTGGCCAGGGCCGCGCTAAAGGCACGGTTGGCGAACAGCCGCACGTCGATCAGCGGGTCGGTCAGCCGGTGTTGGCGGCGTACGAACACCGCCCCGACGGCCAGCCCGCCCAGGATCGCCAGCACGGGCGACCAGCCCGGGCCGTCCTGGGCGAGCTGCTTGAGCCCGTAGATGACCGCCAGCACCGCGGCTAGCGACAGGGCCGCGCTGCCGAGGTCCAGCCGGCCCGGATGGGGATCCCGATACTCTGGCAGCAGCAGCGGCCCCACCACCAGCAGCAGGGCCATCACCGGCACCGCCAGCAGGAACACCGACCCCCACCAAAACCACTCCAGCAGCACCCCACCCAGCAGCGGGCCGATCGCGCCACCGACCGAGAAGCTGGTGATCCAGACCGAGATGGCGAGCGTGCGCTGCCTGGGGTCCAGGAACATGTTGCGGATCAGCGACAGGGTGGAGGGGGCCAGGGTTGCCCCGGCCACCCCTAGCAGCGCCCGCGCCGCGATCAGCATCCCGGCGCTGGTTGAGAACGCGGCCAGCACCGAGGCGACACCGAACGCGCCGGCGCCGATCAGCAGGAGCCGCCGGCGGCCGATGCGGTCGCCCAGGGTGCCCATGGTGATCAGCAACCCGGCGACCATGAACCCGTAGATGTCCACGATCCACAGCAGCTGGGCGCTGCTTGGCCGCAGGTCGGCGCTGAGCTGGGGCACGGCCAGGTTCAGGACCGTGAGGTCCATGGCGTACACCAGGCACGCCAGGGCGATCACCCCCAGCCCGATCCATGCCCGCCGGCCGGCCTGGGTGGTGACTGCGTTCATGAACGACCTCTCTCCGCGACCCTCGCGGCGACGACCCGCTCCAGCCGGTCGAGGAAGCCAGGCCAGCCGTCGCGGTGATCGTCCCGGAGCTGGGCGCTTGGGAAGTCGGTGTGGAGGATGGTCATCCGGGTCCCACTCTCCTGCTCCTCGAACATGACCTGCATGCCCGTGTCGAAGCTCGACCCATCCGGCATCGTGACCGTCGAGACATAGACCAGGCGCCGGGGCCGATCGACCACCTGGAACACGTTGGTCTCGCGATAGGGCTGGCTTCCTGGAGGCCCGAACGCGACGCTCCACCGACCCCCCACGCGGAGGTCGCACTCGGCGTGCACGACCCAGCCGGGCTGATCCGCATACCACTCCCGCTGGGCTATCGGGTCGGTGTAGGCATCGAACACGTCCGCTGGCGCAGCGTCGAACCAGCGCTCCACGCGCAGGTCGTGGCTCACCGCCGTTCTCCTTTCTGCCTGTCGAGGTAGCTCCCGAGCCGGTCGAGCCGGCCCTCCCAGCGGCGCCGGTAGGTCTGGATCCAGTGCGCGGCGTCGTCCAGGCGCTCGGCCCCGAGTCGGCACTCGCGGGTCCGGCCCTTCTTCTCGGTGGTCACCAGGTGTGCCTCCTCGAGGATCCGGACGTGCTTCATCAGGCCCGGGAGCGAGATGTCGAAAGGGTGGGCCAGCTCGCCGAGGGTGGCCGGTCCGTGGGCCAGACGCTCCAGGATGTGCCGGCGCGTCGGGTCCGACAGGGCCGAGAACGTGCGATCCAGCGGAGAAGACTTTACCATTTGGTTAACCGTAGCCGGGGGGACCAGAAAGGTCAACTGCGCGGGGAGCTCCTCCAGGACGTACCAACAGGGGCAGGCAGCCGCTGAAAGGTCGGCCCTCGCCCACCGCTTGGACTGGTGGACCTGCCATCGGATTGCAGCAGCCCGAGTCCCTGACCGCCATCCACCCCCCTGCCTAATACTCCAGCCGTAGATCGTGATCTGGCTGGTCAAGAGAGCGGTCGGGGGCAACCCGCCGACAGCAGCCGGCCAGCGCTTCTGCTGCTCGCTGGCCACTGGCCGCCCGATGCGCTGCGGCCGGACCGCTATCGGAGGTTGTGTGCGCGCAGCGGGGAGCGGTCACCGACAAGCCAGAGGTGGCCGAATGGGTCGAGGAAGCCGCCCTGCCGGTGGATGCCCCATGGCGCCTGGTGGTCGCGGATCTGGTCGACGCTGCCGTCGGCGCCTGCGGCCACGGCGCGTTCGATGAAGCTGTCGGGGTCGTCCAAGAAGACCTCGACGCGGCCGTCTGCTGCCAAGGGCGGCGGGGGTGTCCCAGCCGTTGTTGGCGGGTTCGCTCACAAAGAACGGGGCGCCCTGCACGGTCAGCCCTACCACCTCGCCGAGGTTCCACAGCTCGGTGGCGCCCAGGGCCTGCGCGTCGCGGCTGCTCACGTCGGCGACATCGCTCCAGTGAACGGGTCTACGACGGGCCGCCAGACCCAGAGAAGCGACGTCGTGGACGCCTCAAGATCGCTCCAGAGTATCGGCAGGGCGGGTGATCGAAGATCACCAAGCCCTTCGGGCCGTATAACGCCTGATACGCGGGTGATCATTACTCAGTTACAGGGGCAAGAAGCGGCGGTGATCACCCGTGTATCACCTCGATCGGTAGCGAACTCACGAGGCGCAGCAACCGAGGGTCCGCTCACATTTGTGTGATGGCCGCGGTGTCGACTACGTGACCGCCAGCGAGCAGAGCCCGTGACCCGTCTACACCGCCGCCCGGCGCGTGCCCAACAACAGCAGGCAACGCCCCCTTCAACCGCCGGATACCCTGCCACCACACCGCCAAGATCATCACTAGCGCCAACGGCTACGCGCATCGAACCCCGACCTGACCAGTGCACTGACATCGAGATGACCGGGATTCACTGACATCGACGCGATATTGTGAGTAGCACCATTCCTACCATGGGGATCGACCACGCCAGCCCGGTCTCGCTGCACGAGCAGGTCGCGTCGGCGATCCGGCGGGCGATCGCCGGCGGCGAGGCCCGGTCAGGTGAGCGGCTGCCTCCCGCGAAGGACCTCGCCGCCGTGCTCGGAGTCAACGCCAACACCGTCCTGCGCGGGCTGCGCACGCTCCGCGACGAGGGGCTGGTCGAGTTCCGGCGCGGCCGCGGGGTGACCGTGACCGGCATCGCGCCGCACCGGGGCGCGGTCATCGCCAAGGCGCGCGAGTTCGTGGCCTTGGGGCAGCGGTACGGCTACCAGCCTGACCAGCTGGCCCAGATCGTCAGGCAGGTGTCCTGACCGGGAGAGGACTCAGTCATGCGGACCACCTGGGCGACCGTCATGCGGGCCGATGCGGACGCCCTGATCAGGGAGGCCAGGCGACGTCAGCGGATCAGGTACGTGCTGACGACGGCTGCCTGCCTCGCGGTCCTCGGTACCGGTGCGGGCCTCTACGCGAGCCTGCACCGCTCCGCGTCGCCGCCGCACCGCACCGCGAAGCCGAAGCCCACCCCCGTCCGCAGCCACCGGACGATGCCGCCGCGGATCCCGCACATCGCCGCGCGGATTTGGAGAATCCGGTCTCGCCATCGGGCTCGATGATCGCCGCCGAGGCCGTGGTCCCCTCGGCCGGCCATGACCAGGGCCGCCTGCATGTGCTGCGCCTGACCGGACCGCACCGGCCGCCTGTGGCCGTCCCGGCATCGTCCGGCTACCTGTTCAGCAAGGCGGCGTGGTCGCCCAGCGGCTCCTGGCTGTTCTACCAAGGTCCGCGCGGCACCCTGTGGGGTTACCGCGTCAGCACCCGCGCCGTCCGGTCCTCCTCGGTGCCGTGGTCAGTACGCGGTCATGGCCGCGGTCAAGGCGCCGTTGACATCGCCTGGCGAGCATCGTTGACCTCGACCGCGGCGGGGTATGACACGAGCCGTTGGTAATGTCGGGCATGGGCGAGCCGATTGGCTCGCTGCTGCATGACTTCTTGGAGGGGACGTGGCCGCCGACCTGGTGACGATCACCGGAATGAACGCACCCACGGGGCTGCTGATCGGCGGGCAGTGGGGGTCAGGGCGCGCGGGCGTGCTGCCGGTCATCGACCCGGCTACCGAGGACCCGATCGCCGAGGTGGCCAGCGCCACGACGGAGGACGCGCTCGACGCCGTCGCCGCCGCGCACCAGGCGCTTCCAGGCTGGGCGGCCACCCCGCCGCGGGTACGCGGCGAGTGCCTGCGGCGTGCCTACGAGCTGATGATCGCCGACACCGAGGCGCTTTCGAGACTGATGGTGATGGAGAACGGCAAGGCGCTTCGCGATGCCAAGGCCGAGATCACCTACGCGGCGGAGTTCTTCCGCTGGTTCGCCGAGGAGGCCGTGCGGATCGACGGGATGGTCACCAGGGCGCCGTCCGGCTCCAACCGCATCCTGGTGCACCGCCAGCCGGTCGGTGTCGCCGTCCTCGTCACGCCGTGGAACTTCCCTGCCGCGATGGCCACCCGCAAGATCGGGCCCGCGCTCGCGGCCGGCTGCACCGTCGTGCTCAAGCCGGCCAAGGAGACTCCGCTGTCGGCGCTGGCGGTGGCCGCCATCCTGACCGAGGCCGGGGTGCCCGACGGGGTGGTGAACGTGCTGCCGACCACGTCGCCTGGACCGGTGGTCAGCGCCATGCTCGCCGACCCGCGGGTACGCAAGCTGTCCTTCACCGGGTCCACCGAGGTTGGCAGGACGCTGCTGCACACGGCGGCCGACACGGTCACCAACTGCTCGATGGAGCTTGGCGGCAACGCGCCATTCCTGATCTTCGGCGACGCCGACGTGGACGCCGCGGTCGACGGCGCGATGATCGCCAAGATGCGCAACGGCGGCGAGGCCTGCACCGCGGCGAACAGGTTCTACGTGCACGAGTCGGTGGCCGACGAGTTCTCGCGGAAGTTCGCCGCCCGGCTGAGCGCGCTGAAGGTCGGGCCGGGCCTGGAGGACGGCACCGATCTCGGCCCGCTGGTCAACTCCGATACCAGGACAAAGGTCGCGACCCTGGTGGAGGAGGCTACCAAGGACGGCTGCCGCGTCGTCATCGGCGGGCAGGCGCCGGACCGCCGGGGGTACTTCTACTCGCCGACCGTGCTCGACGACGTGCCGCCCACCGCCGGGATCCTCGACCAGGAGATCTTCGGCCCGGTCGCCCCGATCGTCAGGTTCGCCGACACCGACCAGGCGGTCGCCATGGCCAACAACACCGAGTACGGCCTGGTCTCCTACCTCTACACCACCGACCTGCGGCGCGCGCTGCAGGTCGCCGAGGCGCTCGAGGCCGGCATGGTCGGCATCAACCGCGGCGTGGTCAGCGACCCGGCCGCGCCGTTCGGCGGCGTCAAGCAGTCCGGTCTCGGCCGCGAGGGCGGCCACGAGGGGCTGCTCGAGTTCACCGAGACCAAGTACATCGCCGTGGACTGGTGAGCTGAGCTCCCGGTGGACAGACGGATATTCGGGCTGGAGAACGAGTACGGCGTCACCTGCACGTTCCGCGGCCAGCGCCGGCTTTCTCCTGACGAGGTGGCCAGGTACCTGTTCCGCCGGGTCGTCTCCTGGGGCCGGTCAAGCAACGTCTTCCTGCGCAACGGCGCGCGGCTCTACCTGGACGTGGGCAGCCACCCCGAGTACGCCACGCCCGAGTGCGACAGCCTGGTCGACCTGGTCACCCACGACAAGGCGGGGGAGCGGATCCTGGAGGGACTGCTGGTCGACGCCGACCGCAGGCTGCGCGAGGAAGGCATCGCCGGGGACATCTACCTGTTCAAGAACAACACGGACTCGGCGGGCAACTCCTACGGCTGCCACGAGAACTACCTCGTGGCCAGGCACGGCGAGTTCGGCAGGCTGGCCGACATCCTGATCCCGTTCCTGGTCACCAGGCAGATCATCTGCGGCGCTGGCAAGGTGCTGCAGACGCCGCGCGGCGCGGTGTACTGCGTCAGCCAGCGGGCCGAGCACATCTGGGAGGGGGTGTCGTCGGCCACCACCAGGTCCCGGCCGATCATCAACACCCGCGACGAGCCGCACGCCGACGCCGAGCGGTTCAGGCGGCTGCACGTCATCGTGGGCGACTCGAACATGAGCGAGACCACGATGCTGCTCAAGGTCGGCGCGACCGACCTGGTGCTGCGGATGGTTGAGGCGGGCACGGTGATGCGGGACCTGACGCTGGAGAACCCGATCCGGGCGATCAGGGATGTCAGCCATGACATGACCGGCCGGCGCAAGATCAGGCTGGCCAGCGGGCGCGAGCTGAGCGCGCTGGAGATCCAGCACGAGTACCTGGCCAAGGCCAGGTCCTTCGTCGACGGCCGGGGCGCCGACAAGATCACGCTACGGGTGCTCGAGCTGTGGGAGCGGTCGGTCAGGGCCGTGGAGACCGGCGATCTCGACCTGATCGCGCGGGACATCGACTGGGTGACTAAGTACCAGCTCATCGAGCGGTACCGGGCGAAGCATGACCTGCCGCTTGCCTCGCCGCGGGTGGCACAGCTCGACCTGGCCTACCACGACGTGCACCGCGGCCGCGGCCTGTACTACCTGCTCCAGCGGCGCGGCTCGGTCGAACGGGTGTGCAGTGACCTGGCCATCTTCGAGGCCAAGTCGGTCCCGCCGCAGACCACCCGGGCCAGGCTGCGCGGCGACTTCATCAGGCGCGCCCAGGAGCGGCGCAGGGACTTCACCGTCGACTGGGTGCACCTCAAGCTTAACGACCAGGCCCAGCGGACCGTCCTGTGCAAGGACCCGTTCAGATCGGTGGACGAGCGGGTCGAGAAGCTGATCGCCGGCATGTGAGGCGCCCGCACGGTGGGCCGGGTGTGCAGGCCCAGCCGGTCTCGCCGACCACGGGCCGAAGGCCAGGCGGCATCCGCAGCGCGCGCGGCGAGAACCCAGAACGGCCTCTGGCGGCGCCATCCGGTTGCGAAGGCGGCCGAAACAGGCTCCCTTTCGCCTGGCAGGCCGGCGAGGTCAGGCGAACCCCTGACGGGCCCTACTGATCGTCATTCATCGGACACTCACGGTCGCTACAGTCGGAGGAGCCGTCGGCACCGGCGCGAGTCGGTCCGTCGTCGGCGAGACATGCCAGCACGGAGCCGGGGGAGCCTTCGTGACAGGACCAGAACACAGCGGCCCGAGCGGCCGCTTCGCGCGTGACATCGTCATCGTCGGGGGCTGCGGCCACGTCGGGCTTCCGCTCGCGGTGGCGTTCGCCGACCGCGGCGCGAGGGTCACGATCTACGACATCAGCGACCACGCGATCGAGTCGGTCAATGCCGGCCGGCTGCCGTTCCGCGAGCCGGCCGCCGAGCTTCCGCTACGCCGCGCGGTTACCGCCGGGCGACTGGTCGCGTCGGCAGATCCCGCCGTGGTCGGCGCCGCCGAGCACGTCATCGTGGTGGTCAGCGGACTGGACGAGCACGCCGGCCGGCGCCAGGACGCGATCCGCGCCGCGCTGTCCGACAGCGCGGACCGGTTCCGCGACGGGCAGATCCTGATCCTGCGCAGCACCGTGACGCCTGGCACGACGGCCATCGCCGAGAAGGTGGTCGCCAGCCTGGGCATCGACATGGACGTGGCCTTCTGCCCCGAGCGGATCGCCCAGGGCCGGGCGATGAGCGAGCTGTTCGAGCTGCCCCAGATAGTGGCCAGCCGCACCGCGCGCGGCCTCGAGCGGGCCAGCGGGCTGTTCTCGATGCTCACCGCCGAACTCGTCCCGATGGCGGTCGAGGAGGCCGAACTCGCCAAGCTGTTCACCAATGCCTGGCGGTACATCAGGTTCGCCGCGGCCAACCAGTTCTACATGATCGCGAGCGACCTCGGACTCGACTACGAGCGGATCCGCCAGGGTCTGGTGCACGACTACCCGCGAGCGGGCGACCTGGCACCGGCCGGCTTCACTGCGGGCCCCTGCCTGCTCAAGGACACGGCGGGCCTGTCGCGGTCGAACGCGGGGTTCACGCTGGGCCGCGCCGCCATCGCGGTGAACCAGGGCTTGCCCGGCTACCTCGTCGGCCGGCTCGAGTTGCGCTTCGACCTCGCCGCGATGACCGTCGGCGTGCTCGGCATGGCGTTCAAGGGCGGGTCGGACGACGCCAGGTCGAGCCTGGCCTACCTGCTCGCGGACCTGCTGGCGGCCAAGGCGCGCGAGGTGTTGTGCACCGACCCGATGGTCGGCGGCGACCCCGACCTGCTGCCGCTGGACGACGTGCTGGACCGGGCCGACCTGCTGGTGATCGGTGCGCCGCATCCGCAGTACCGCGAGCTGCGGACCGACAAGCCGGTCGTCGACATCTGGAACCTACTGCGTCAAGGAGTCCTGGCATGACCAAGCCGCTCGTCCCTGCCGAGCTTGTCCCCGCCCAGGCCGGCCCGGGCGAGCTGAGCGGCCCGCGGATCTCGATCGTCATCCCGGCGCGGGACGAGGCGGGACAGATCGGCCGGGCACTCGACCGGATCCTCGCGGCGGTCAGATCCCGGTGCGAGATCATCGTCGTCGTCGACTCGGCAAGCGACCCGACCTGGGAGGAGGTCCAGGCCAGGACTGTCACCGAGCCGAGGATGCGGTGCCTGGTCAGCGAGTTCGGGCCGGGTCCGGCGAATGCCATCAGGTACGGCATCGACCAGGCGCGCGCCGGCGTGGTGGTGGTGACGATGGCCGACAACAGCGACGACCCGCGGCAGATCGACGAGCTCGCGGCGCTGGTCGAGCGCGGTGCCGCCGTGGCCGCGGCCTCCCGCTACACCAGGGGCGGCGGCCAGATCGGCGGTCCGATCGTCAAGGGCCTGCTGTCACGGCTGGCCGGCCGCTCGCTGCAGCTGCTCGCCCGGCCGGGGACCAGGGACGCCACCAACTCGTTCAAGGCCTACTCGACGTCGTTCGTCCGCCAGGTCGGGATCGACTCGCGGCACGGCTTCGCGATCGGCATCGAGCTGACCGCCAAGGCCCGCCGGCTGCGCAGGCCGGTGGCCGAGGTTCCGACGATCTGGCTGGACCGGCAGGATGGGCGGTCCGCGTTCCGCGTCCTGGCCTGGATGCCGTCGTACCTGCGCTGGTACCTGTTCTGCTTCGGCCGCTTGCTGACGGCCGACGGGCTCGCGGCCCGCTGCTCGCATCACCGGCGGCCGGGCCGGGCCCGGGTCGCCGAGACCAGCCGGCCCGCAGCCCACATCCCGGCCCCGGCCGCGCGCGTGCCGGCGCAGTCGCCGGCGACGGACTGGGCGACCTGGCACGTCATCGATGCGGACCACGCGCCGGCCGGCCCGCGCGAGTCGCGCGGAGCGGCGTGACGCGAAGCGGCGCAGCCGGCCGGGTGCTCGTCACCGGGGCGGCCGGCTTCATCGGCGGCTACGTCGTTTCCGAGCTGCTCGACCGCGGCTACCGGGTGACCGGGCTTGACAACCTGTCCAAGTACGGTGACGGCCGGCCGGCCGGCCGGGGCCGTGCTGGCCCGGGGGGACGACCCCTCGCAACCTCCCGCCGTCCCGGCTGCCGGTTCGTCCGCGGCGACGCCCGCGACACCGGCCTCGTCGCCGAGCTGCTGGCCGGCTGCCAGCACTTCATCGCGGCGGCCGCGATGGTCGGCGGCATCGGCTACTTCCACCGCTACCCGTATGACCTGCTGGCCGCCAACGAGCGGATCACCGCGGCGGCGTGCGACGCCGCCATCGCCGCGCACCGGCGCGGCGAGCTGCGCAAGGTCACCCACGTGTCGTCGTCGATGGTGTACGAGAACGCCGACAGCTGGCCGTCACGCGAAGGCCAGCAACTGCGGGTACCGCCGCCGACGACCGCCTACGGCTTCCAGAAGCTGGCGGTCGAGTACTTCGCGAGGGCGGCCTGGGACCAGTACGGGCTGCCGTTCACGATCGTGCGGCCGTTCAACTGCGTCGGCGCGGGGGAGGCCAGGCCAGGGACCGATGTCGGCCTGGCCACCAGTCACGTCGTCCCTGACCTGGTGTACCGGGTGCTGACCGGACAGGATCCGCTGCACGTGCTCGGCTCGGGCCGGCAGCTGCGGCACTACACCTACGGCGGTGACCTGGCCAGGGGCATCGTGACCGCGATGGAGCATCCCGCGGCGGCCGGCGAGGACTTCAACCTGTCCACCGACCGCGGCACCACGGTCACCGAGCTCGCGACGCTGATCTGGCACAAGATCAACGGGCCAGACTCGCCGCCCAGGCTCGTCCACGACCAGCCGTACCCCGATGACGTGCAGCGCCGCGTTCCTGACACGGCCAAGGCACGCCAGGTACTCGGGTTCACCGCGCAGACCACGCTCGAGGAGATGCTCGACGAGGTCATCGACTGGGTACGCGACGCGATCGCGGCGGGGCCGATGTGACCGCCAAGCAGACCCCCGCTCGCCGCAGGCTGGCCAGGCGGCCGCCCGCCCGCCGCGGACCCGGTCCAGGGCGCCCGCGAGTCGGCGCTCCGAGGATCCCGGTCAGCGTCCCGGCCGCGACGATACTGGCGTTCTCCGCTCCCGGGCTGCTGCTGCGCCGCGCCAGGCAGGCCGGCAGTGAGCCACCGCGGCCCAGGCGCCCGCGGAAAAGGCTGCCGCGGATCCGGCGACCGGGGATCCGGCGACCGCGGATCCGGCCGGCTGCCATCGCCGCCGGCCTGCTCTGGGCGGTCACCGGCGTCACCCTGTTCGCCGTCTACCTGCACGTCGCGCGCACCGCCGCGGTCACCTCCGACGGGGCGTCCAACGTGCTGCAGGCCTGGGACATGCTCCACGGCAACCCGCTGTTGCGCGGCTGGCAGCTCTCCGACGTGTCGTTCTACCCGACCGAGCTTGCCGAGTACATGCTGATCGAGGGGCTGCGCGGGCTGAGTCCCGACGTGGTTCACGTGGCGGGCGCGATGACGTACTCGCTGCTCGCGCTACTCGCCGCGCTGCTTGCCAAGGGCCGGGCGACCGGCCGCGAGGCGATCGTCCGCTGCGTGCTGGCGATCGGCATCATGCTGGCGCCCCAGCCAGGCACCGGGATCTACGTGCTGATGGGGTCACCGGACCACATCGGCAGCACCGTGCCGGTCCTGCTGACGTTCTTGCTGGTCGACCGGGCTCCGCGACGCTGGTACACGCCGATCGGCGCCTGCCTGCTCCTGACCGTGGGACTGGTCGCCGACGGCATCGTGCTGTTCACCGGGATCCTGCCGGTACTCGCGGTCGCCGCGCTGCGGACCTACCTGGCCAGATTCCGGCACCGGCGGCGATGGCGTGACTTCCGGTTCGACCTTGCCCTCGGCGGCGCGGCGGCGGCGGCGATCTGGCTGGCCCGCACCGCGCTGGCGATGATCGCCGGCAATGGCGGCTTCCGGCTGTGGCCCGTCGCGCCCACGCTCGTTTCCTCCGCCGACCTGGCCCGCTCGGTCACGGTGACCGGCCGCGGGTTCCTGCTGCTGTTCGGGGCGAACTTCCTCGGCGATCGCGTCGGGCTGGTCGCCGCGCTGGCCTTCGCGCACCTCGCCGGCCTCGCCCTAGCGGCCTGGGCGACCTGCGCCACCATCCGGCGGCTGCCGCGCGCCGATCTCGCGGCCGCGCTGCTCACCGCCGCCATCGTGGTCACGCTGACCGCCTACCTGCTCAGCACGCGAGCCGACGACCTGGCGAGCACCAGGGACATCACGGCCGTCCTGCCGATCGGCGCGGCCCTGGCCGGCCGGACGCTCGCGGGACGGCTGACCCGCACTCGGCTGCTGCCCGCGCTGGCGGTGGTGCTGGCCGGCTACCTGGTCAGCCTCGGCCGGGACGTGATCCAGCCGCCCGCGCAGCCGCCGAGCGCCGAGCTCGGCGACTGGCTGGCCGCGCATCACCTTGTCTACGGGCTGGCCGGATACTGGGACGCCAACATCACCACCTTGGACACCCGCGGCCGCGTCGCGCTCCGTCCGGTCCTCGCGCACGATACCCAGATCACCAGCGACTACTGGGAGGTCAGGTCCGACTGGTTCAACCCGGCAACCAGCTACGCGAATTTCATCGTCCTTGTCCCGAGTCCGCCGGGATTCAATCGCTACCCGACGGTCGCCTCCGTTCGGCACACCTTCGGACAGCCATTTCGGATTTACTACCTCAACGTCCACCTCAAGAATTACACAATCGTTGTCTGGAACAAGAACCTGCTGGCTGACCTGGTTCGCGGCGGCCCGCTGCCGCCGCGAACCAGGTCAGGACCGACGCCCGCCAGGCCATTGCCGGCACCGCCCGGCGAGTAAGGACGGCCCACGCCAGCCCGGCCGGTAGGCTGACCACCTCGTGACTTGACAGCCTTTATGACTTACAGCACCGCGCTCTCTCACCGAAGGACACCCATGCGACGCCTGACCGCAGCTCTCCTCGCCCCGCTCGCCGTCACCGCGGCACTGGCCGGATGCTCGTCATCGCCCACCACGACCAGCACCAACCAGTCGGTCAAGGTCACCGGGGCGGAAGGCAAGGCACCGACCGTGCACATCCCGGCGCAGAAGGCGGGCAGCAGCCTGGTGACCAAGACCCTGGTCACCGGACACGGCCAGAAGGTCACGTCTGGGGACTCCTACCTCGCCAACTTTGACGTCTTCCGCTGGCGCGGCAAGACCAACAAGCTGCTCTTCTCCAGCTTCACCAGCACGCCGCAGGTGCTTCCGGTCACCATCGGGCTCACCGGCCTGCAGAAGGCCGTCACCGGCCAGCGGGTCGGCAGCCGGGTCCTCGCCGTGCTGCCGCCCAAGTACGGATACGGCACGCAGGGCAATGCGCAGATCCACATCAAGTCCACCGACACGCTGGTTTGGGTGGTCGACCTGCTGCACGCGTTCCCGGCGACGGCGAGCGCGACCGGCAAGCACATCACCGATGGCGGCGGCAGCCTGCCGACCGTTCACGCCGCGGCCGGCGCCGCACCGCAGATCCAGGTCCCGAAGACGTCCCCGCCCAGCAAGCTGCTTGTCAAGACGCTGATCCAGGGGACCGGCGCGCCGGTGAAGGCCAAGCAGTCGATCGTGGTCAGGTACGTCGCCTCGATCTGGCGGACCGGCAAGGAGTTCAACAACAACTGGCCGTCGGCGACGCAGCCGACCGCGCCGCCGAGCGTGTTCACGCTCGGCCAGGTCATCCCGGGCTGGAACACTGGCCTGGTTGGCGTCCCGGTGGGCAGCCGGGTGATGCTCGTAGTGCCCCCGGCGGAGGGCTACGGGAGCAAGGGCAACGCCCAGGCAGGCATCAAGGGGACCGACACGCTCGTCTTCGTGGTCGACGTCCTGGCGGCCACCTAGCTGAGCGCGACGGCGGCGGCGTGCCGCCCTGCCGCCGCCGCGGCCAGGAAGTACGCGAGGTCGGCGTCGAGGCCGCGCCCCATCGTGGACAGCGGCACCGGGCAGGCAGCGAGCGCCTCCCGGAGGCCGTCCACGCCGACCCTGACCAGGTTGTGGCGTGCCGCCAGCGGCTCGGCCGCCGCGGCGACCCGCGCGCCGAGCTCGCCGGGTAGGTCGGGCACCACCACGTCGGCCCTGGCCAGCGCCACCCGGCCGTAGGCGGTCAGGCTGTGATGCGAGATGCCGCGGTGCCGCTCGCGCGGGTCGGCCGCGCTGATCCGCAGCGAGGCGACAGGCCGACCGCCGAGCACGGCGGCCGCGTTCACCGCCTCGCCGCAGGCCACGCCGGAAAATCCCCACCGGGTGCCGGTCCCCAGGTTGCCCGGGCCCTGCGAGACCACCACGAGCCCGGCGCCGAGCACGTGCCTGGCGGCGAGCAGGCCGCTGTGCAGGGTGACCGCTTCCAGGTCGCCGCCGAACGCCTGGCCGACCGTGATCGTCCCCGCCAGCCAGCCGATCTCGCGCAGCGCCGCCGCGGTGCGCGAGAACCAGATCGGCAGCGCGCCGCCGTCCGGCATGACATAGACGACCCTGTTGTCCGTGCCGGCACCGGCCGGCGAACCGGCACCGGCCGGCGCGAGCCGTTGAGCGTAATAACCGGCCAGCACCGCGGGCAGGGCCGAGTGCAGGTCGGCGACCACCACCGGCATGCCGTCCAGGTCATCGGCCTCGCGGAGCAGCTCGTGGTGGGCAGAGCCCTGCTCCTCCGCGCCATGCACGGTCACCTGTTGCGGCGTGTACCTGGCCTTGACCAGGTGCCCGGGTCCTGGCGGGTCGGGCGGCAGCCGGCCGGGCACCGCGACGACCAGCGCGTAGCCGCCCGTTCCGAGACCCAGGTCCAGGGCGCCGGTGTTGAGCAGCACCTCGTCGCCGGGCTCTGGCCGGCCGGTGAGCCTGGGGTAGGCGAGCGCGCGCACCTGCGCTCCCGACACCGTCACCTTGAGCTCGACCGCGCCCGGCCACTCCCGCCCGACCGCCGTCACCGTTCCCCGCCGCCACCTGATCACGGTGGCAGGTTAGCGGCACGTGGTGCCGAACCTGCCACAATCCGCCGAGCAAGCCGACACACGCGTTATCGTCGAATCCGAACAGGCAGTGCGGCTAGGGGTGGCGATGTCAAAGCAGAAGACCGAGCGTCTGCTCAGCCTGGTCGTCTGCCTGCTGTCGGCGCGCCGGTACCTGACCGCGGGCCAGATCCGCGACGCGGTGCCCGGCTACCCCGAGGCGTTCGACGCGTTCAAGCGGATGTTCGAGCGGGACAAGGACGAGCTGCGCGAGCTGGGCATCCCGCTGGAGACCGGGACGAACGCCGGGGCCGACGAGGAGATCGGCTACCGGATCTCGCGGCAGGCCTACGAGCTGCCCGAGATCAGGCTCGAGCCCGACGAGGCGGCCGTCCTCGGCCTCGCCGCCCGGGTCTGGCGCCAGGCCGAGCTGGCCGGGGCGGCGGCCGGCGCCTTGCTGAAGCTGCGCGCGGCCGGAATCGACGCCGAGGAGACCACGCAGCCGGGGATCGAGCCGAGGCTGCAGACCGAGGAGGCCGCGTTCGCGCCGCTCTGGCAGGCGGTCAGGGACCGGCGGCCGGTTACGTTCGGTTACCAGGCCGCGGGCCGGGCGACGCCGCAGCGCAGGAACCTCGAGCCCTGGGGCGTGGTGAACCGGCACGGCCGCTGGTACGTGGCGGGGCTCGACCGGGACAGGGAGCAGGAGCGGGTGTTCCGGCTGAGCCGGATCGACGGCCCGGTCACCTTCACGGGCCCGCCGGGGTCGGTCACCGTTCCGGCGGGCACCGACGTGCGCAACCTGGTCCAGGCCTGGGACGGGGCGCCGCCGTCGGTCAGGACGGCCGTGCTGCGGATCAGGCCGGGGACCGGCTACGGGCTGCGCCGCCGGGCGAGCTCGGACCGGGGCGGCCCGGACGGCTGGGACCTGGTCGAGGCGCCGTTCTCCGACGCCGCCTGGTACGCCGACTACATCGCCTCGTTCGGCGCCGACGTCGTGGTCATCGAGCCGGTCGACCTGCGCGAGGCGGTCATCCGCCGGCTGAAGGGAGCGCTGGCGTGAGCCGGGCCGGCCGGCCGGGGACTGCGACCGACCGGCTGCAGCGGCTGCTCGCGCTGGTGCCTTACGTGGTCAGCCGGGAGGTGGTCGGGCTGGCCGAGACCGCGGCCGCGTTCGGCGTCACCGAGAGCGAGCTGGTCGACGACCTGAACATGCTCTGGTGCGTCGAGCTGCGGTCGCCCGACCCGTACTGCCCGATCGACCTGTCCTACGAGAGCGGCGAGATCATGGTCAGCCAGGCCGAGTCGATGGACAGGCCGCTGCGGCTCGGCACGGACGAGGCGAGCGCGCTGCTGATCGGGCTGCGGATGCTGGCCGAGCTGCCTGGCCCGCAGGACCGGTCGGCGCTGCGCAGGACGATCGCCAAGCTGGAGGCCGCGGCCGGCGAGGCCGCCGCGGCCAGCGCCCAGGTCGCCGTGCACATGGACGGGCGGGCGCCCGCCGACGTCCAGGCCCAGGTGGCCGACGCGATGCGGCAGCGCAGGCGGCTGCACCTGTCCTACTACGTGCCCGGGCGGGACGAGGCGACCGAGCGGGATGTCGACCCGATGCGGCTGCTGCTGCTCGAGGGCAGGACGTACCTGGAGGCATGGTGTCGCAGGGCCGAGGCGGTCAGGCTGTTCCGGCTTGACCGGGTGCTCGGGCTGACCGTGCTCGACGTCGCGGCCGAGGTTCCCGGCGAGGCGAAGCATGTCGACGTGGACTCGGGGCTGTTCCGGCCCTCGGCCAGCGACGTCAGGGTCGAGCTCGAGCTGTTGCGGGCCGGGCACTGGGTTTCCCAGTACTACCCGTGCGAGCAGGTCACCGATCTCGGGGACGGGCGGCTCAAGGTTGTGCTGCGGACTCCCGATACCGGCTGGGTCAGGCGGCTCGCGCTGCGGCTCGGCGAGGACGGCAAGGTCACAGCGCCCGAGGGACTGGTGCGGGAGATCGAGGAAGAGGCGACCGCGGCGCTCGCGCAGTACGCCTGAAGCGGGCAGTTGCGCCTGAGGCGGGAGTTTGGGGCAGGATGATGGCGGACCATGGCCCGCAGTGTTGTACTGGTGGGCAGTGTCGTACTGGTGGGCAAGGCGGCCGCCAGCGCCGGGTCATGCGCGACCGGCTCGCCTGGTCACGCATGTAGAATACGGTGCGGGCAATCTGGCGCCTCGTCGGTGACGAAGTACCGCTGACCCGACGCTAGTACGCCTCCCGAATGGATTGGGGACCATCATGTTCGATCCCAGCGCACCGCACATCATCATCCTGCTTGTGGTGGTGCTGCTCCTGTTCGGCTCGACCAGGCTTCCTGGAGCTGCCCAGGCGCTCGGCAAGTCCATGCATATCTTCAAGAAGTCGGTCAAGGGCCTCGACGAGGACAAGCAGGCCGATAACGCTTCGACCACGCACGCCACGGTCGTCCCGCCCGCGCCACCTCAGCCGCTGCCCAGCCCACCTACCCAGTCGTCGCCGCAGCAGGCACAGATCGACGCCCTCCAGCGGCAGCTCAACGACCTGCAGCGGCAGTCGGCGGGTGACGGCCAGCAGGGCAGCGGCTCGGCCCCGGCCGGTCAGCAAGACACCCGGTCGTACTGAGCTCAGGGACGGTGATGTCCGCCCCGCAGGACAGCCCGGCCGCGACAAACGGCTCGGCGCCGGGCGCTAACCCACGCAGGCTACGGCTGCCGCGCAGCCGCCGGGCCGTCGATCCCGAGGCGCGGATGCCGCTGATGGAGCACATCCGCGAACTCCGTAACCGCGTGCTCAAGGCGCTGGTGGTAGTCACCGCCGGAGCCATCGCGGGCTGGTATCTCGAAAATCCGGTCTTCAAATTCATTACCCGGCCGTACTGCAAGCTGCCCGCGGATGTCCGCAACGGCGTGCAGCCAGGGTTGTCAAGGGCAGCGCAGGGCGACGGCCAGAACTGCCATCTCATCGTCACTGGCCTGTTCGACTACTTCTTCCTGCACCTGAAGCTGGCCATCGCCATCGGCATCATCGTCTCCGCGCCGTTCTGGATGTATCAGCTCTGGGCTTTCATCGCGCCGGGATTGCACGCACGGGAGCGGCGCTGGACGTACTTGTTCGCAGGTGCCGTGTTCCCCCTCTTCGCGGTCGGCGGCGCCGTCGCCTATTTCGCCATGACCCGGGGTCTGCACTTCCTGCTCGGCATGCTGCCGCACACCGTCGTGCCGTTCATCAGCGTCACTTCCTACATCGGCTACGGGTTCGCGATGCTGCTGATATTCGGCCTCGCATTCGAGTTGCCGCTGGTCATGGTGCTGCTGAACCTGGCCGGCGTGCTGACGCACAAGCGGTTCGCCAAGTGGCGGCGGATGATCATCTTTGGCGTCTTCGCGTTCGCGGCGGTAGCCACGCCGAGCCCCGATCCGATCAGCATGCTGCTGCTGGCTGTGCCCTGCGTGGCGCTGGTCGAGGCCGCCGAGGTATTCGCCTGGGCCAACGACCGCAGGAAGGCCCGCCGCGGTACCGTCTATCCCGGCTTGAGCCCCGATGAGATCTCTGAGTACGGGCTGGACACCGAACCGGTCGCCGCCTCCGACTTCGACGACGTCGAGGCTAGCCGCTAGCACCCGTCGCCGATCGCGGACTCAGCCCCTCGGTCGGCCGTTCAACTACCCAGGACGGCCCGTAGCCTTGTTTTCATGACCAAGCCGGGCAGCGCCGCCAGCCCCGTGAGCCCCGCCGACCGGTATGCGGCCTACATGCGCAATAGGCAGGCAGCGGACCCCGGGCTCGCCGCGTTCCAGGGGCTGTACGAGTTCGAGTTCGACGGCTACCAGCTCGCCGCATGCCGGGCGCTGGCCGACGGCCACGGCGTGCTGCTTGCCGCGCCGACCGGCTCGGGCAAGACCGTCGTCGGCGAGTTCGCCGTCCACCTCGCGCTCGCGCAGGGCCGCAAGTGCTTCTACACCACGCCGATCAAAGCGCTGTCCAACCAGAAGTACGGCGACCTGGTCCGCCGGTACTCCGCCGCCCAGGTCGGCCTGCTGACCGGCGACAACAGCATCAACGGCGAGGCGCCGGTCGTGGTCATGACCACCGAGGTGCTGCGGAACATGCTCTACGCCGGCTCGCCCACGCTGGCCGGGCTGAGCCACGTCGTGCTCGACGAGGTGCACTACCTGGCCGACAGGTTCCGCGGCGCGGTCTGGGAGGAGGTGATCATTCACCTGCCCGAGTCGGTCGCGCTGACCGCGCTGTCCGCGACGGTCAGCAACGCCGAGGAGTTCGGCGACTGGCTGACGTCCGTGCGAGGCGGCACCACCGTGATCGTCGACGAGCACCGGCCGGTGCCGCTCTGGCAGCACATGCTCGTCGGCAGCAGGCTCTACGACCTGTTCGCCGGGCCGCTGGCGCACGGCGGCGCGGAGGAGAAGGGGCCGCAGCGCCCGCAGGTGAACCCGGAACTAGTCAGGATCGCCCACCGCGACCCGGCGCCGCTGAGGGACGGAACCGGGCGATACCGGCAGGCCCGCGGCCGCGAGCGCGGGCGCAACGCCGCGGCGGGACGCCAGTCCGGCCGCCGCCACGGCCGGCCGCCCGGCCGGAGTGCTCTCGCGGCCGGCGCGCCAAGGTTCGCGCCGCCGCGACGGGCCGAAGCGATCGCCAGGCTGGACCGGGCGGGCCTGCTGCCCGCGATCACGTTCATCTTCAGCCGGGTCGGCTGCGACGCCGCCGTGCAGCAGTGCCTGGCCGCGAACCTGCGGCTGACCACGCCGGAGGAGGCCGACGAGATCGCCCGCATCGTGGCCCAGCGCACCGCCGACATTCCCGCACAGGACCTGCCCGTGCTCGGCTACGACGACTGGCTGGCCGGGCTGGTCCGCGGCATCGCGGCGCACCACGCCGGCCTGCTGCCGACGTTCAAGGAGGTTGTCGAGGAGCTGTTCGCGGCCGGGCTGATCCGGGCGGTCTTCGCCACCGAGACGCTGGCCCTGGGCATCAACATGCCGGCCAGGACGGTCGTGATCGAAAAGCTGGACAAGTGGAACGGCAGGGCCCATGCCTCGCTGACGGCGGGGGAGTACACCCAGCTCACCGGGCGAGCCGGGCGGCGCGGCATCGACGTCGAGGGACACGCGGTCGTGCTCTGGCAGCCGGGGACGGACCCGGAGACCGTGGCCGGCCTGGCCGGGACCAGGACCTATCCGCTGAACTCGAGCTTCCAGCCGTCCTACAACATGGCCGTCAACCTGGTCGGCCAGGTCGGTCACGAGCGAGCGTCCCGGCTGCTTGAGTCGTCGTTCGCCCAGTTCCAGGCGGACCGGGCGGTCGTCGGGATCGCGCGGCAGGCCGACCGGATCCGCGACTCGATGGCGGGCCTGGCCGCCTGCGACCGGGGCGACTTCACCGAGTACGCGCGGATCAGGGCCGAGCTGACGCGGCGGGAGCGCGTGCGGTCCAAGGACAACTCCGCCGCCAGGCGGGCCGCGGTCATCGAGTCGCTGGCCGAGCTAGGCCGCGGCGACATCGTCGTCGTCCCGGGCGGCCGCCGGGCCGGGACCGCCGTGGTGCTCGAGCCCGCAGCCGGCCAGGCCGCGCCGGTCGTCCTCATGCTGACCGAGCACCGGCAGCTCAAGCGCCTGTCGGCGGCAGAGTGCCCCGATCCGGTGGTGCCGGTCGAGCGGATCGCGATCCCCGGCCGGTTCAATCCGCGCTCGCCGCAGCACCGCAGGGACCTCACCGCCACGATGCGCAACAAGCTCGCGGGCGTCGATCAGCGCGAGCTGCGCCGGGCCGCCAGGAGCGGCAGGGACATCGAGGGCCGTGGCGAGGCCGAGGCCGGGATCGCCGAGCTCCGGCGCAGGCTGCGCCAGCATCCCTGCCACACCTGCCCGGACGCGGATGCGCACGCCAGGCAGGCGGAGAGGTACTTGAGGATGGAGCGCAAGGCGACCGAGCTCGACGAGCGGGTGGCGAGTCGTGCGCACGTGATCGCCAGGACGTTCGACCGGGTCTGCGCCGTACTCGGCGAGCTGGGCTACACCGAGGGCGACGAGGTCACCGCGGACGGGCGGATGCTCGCGGGGATCTACACCGAACTTGACCTGCTGACCGCCGAGTGCCTGCGCCGCGGCGTCTGGAACGGCCTGAGCCCGGCCGAACTTGCGGCCTGCGTGTCCGCCCTCACCTTCGAGGCTCGCCGCCCCGAGGACGCCGGTCCGCCCCGGCTGCCTGGCGGCCAGGTCAGCGCGGTGCTGGGCGCCATGACCAAGCTCTGGAGCGAGCTCGACGGGATCGAGAAGAGCCACAAGCTGTCGTTCCAGCGCGAACCTGACTTCGGCTTCGCGTTCCGGGCGCACGCCTGGGCCTCTGGCAGGCCGCTGGAGACGCTGCTGGCCGACGACATGACACCCGGCGACTTCGTTCGGGCCGTCAAGCAGCTCATCGACCTGCTCGACCAGATCCGCGAGGCGGCGGGGCGCAAGGCGCTCGCCGCCGCCGCCGCGGCTGCGATCGGCGCACTCCGCCGCGGCGTGGTCGCCTATACCTCGATCCGGTAGGAACGGGTGCCGCCCGATCGGGCGGCCAGGTGCAGCGCGGCGAGGACGGGAGGCAGCGTGACTGGCGCGACAGCGGAGACGGCGATCAGGCGGGTACGGCCCGAGGATTGGCAGATTTACCGGCAGGTCAGGCTCGCGGCGCTGGCCGAGGCGCCGTACGCGTTCATGTCCACGCTCGAGCGGGAACAGGCGTTCGAGGAGAATGTCTGGCGCCAGCGCCTCGGATCGGCGACGGCGGCGACGTTCCTGGCCTGGCGGGACGGCGAGCCGGCCGGCACGGCGACCGGGAAGGCCGACGACCAGGAGGACGAGTACGCCGTGCCCGGCGCCTGGCAGCTCGTCGGCATGTGGGTCGATCCCCGGGCCCGGGGGCTCGGCGTTGCCGACGCGCTGGTAGAGGCGGTCGCCGACCATGCCAGGGCGCAGGGAGCGGAGAGCCTGGTCCTGTGGGTCACCGAGATCAACGACCGGGCCAGGGGCTTCTACGAGCGGATGAGCTTCGCGCGGACGGGCACCCGCCAGCCGGTCAGGCCAGACGAGCCCGACCACTGGGAGGAGCAGATGATCCGCCGCCCGACCTGAGCGGCCCGGTGGCCTTAGGCGGCGCGTGGCGGGTCGTGGCTGTGGTGAGTGCGGGTGCCGTCGGGGCTGATGGCGGTTTTGGTGCCGTCGGCGTTGAGTGCGAGTTTCCAGCCCCAGGTGTGGATGGCGATGAGGTGGTGGAAGGTGCAGCCGAGGTGCATGTTTTCCAGGCTGGTGGAGCCGCCTTCGGTGCGGGGGATGATGTGGTGGATCTGGCAGGCGGAGGCGGGTACGTCGCAGCCGGGGTAGGCGCAGCAGAGGTCGCGCAGGATGACGGCGCGGCGCAGGTGCGGGGGGATGGTGTCGGTGGTGGTGCCGATGTCCAGGGGCAGGCTGATGGAGGCGGCGGGGCCGTGCAGGCGGGTGGTGCGGAGCCGGGAGGCCAGTCCGGTGGGTCCGGAGAGCAGGGCGACGGCGTTGCGGAGGATGAGTTCGCGGGCGTAGCCGGCGGCGAGCCGGGCGGCCGCGGGGCTGGCCGGGTCGCTCGGGCTGCCGGTGCCGGGGGTGCCGGGCTGGCCGAGGAGGGTGGCGGCGAGGCGGTCGAGGAGTTCGTGGTCGACGTGCCCGGTCACGATGGGCACGATGGAGGCGTCGCACAGGTCGCCGGGGGTGGCCAGCGGGCCGGGCCCGGCCCAGCCGGCGGGCCGCGGTTCGGTCAGGTCGCCGCGGTCGGGGAACAGCGCCCGCCGCGCGGCCTCGCGTGATCCAGGCTGGCCGGGCTCCGGGCCGGGCTGGCCGGCTGCCACGCCGGGCTGGAGGTCGAGGAGCTGGTCGAGGGTCATGTGCAGCTGGACCTTGGTGGGCTGCCCGGCCCGGTCCGGGACGCAGCCCGCGGCGATCAGCCGACGCAGCGCGTCCTCCAGGGCGTCGTGGTCGCGCTGGGCGCGGGTCCTGGTGTCCTCGGGCCCGGCCTTCTTCCCCAGCGCGTCCAGCACGGCCTGCAGCGCGGCGGCGCAGCGCGGGGTCAGGTCGCCGCGGAGCCGGCCCGCGCCGCGGTAGTGCAGGTCCAGCCGGACCGACCGGCCGGCTCCGTCATCGCCGCCGTCGCGGTCCGGCGTCGCGGTGCGGGCGCGCAGCTCCTCGGCCAGGCCGGCCAGGTCCTCCAGCCCGGCCCCGGCCGCCGCGGCGGCCAGCAAGATCGCGTCCGCGTCCGGCCGGACCGACTCGGGCAGCAGGTCGCTCCAGTCGCAGATCTCGCGCGCCCACGACGGGGAGACCTGCCCGGCCGCGAGCGCATCGCCGACCGCCGCGTGCGCGGCCAGACGCCGCATCCACGACGTTGCCGCGCCGGCCGCCGCGCCGGTGATCCGGGCCTGCCAGCGCAGCCAGGACCGGGCGCTGCCTTGCCCATCGGCCTCGTACCCGCAGCCCGCGTTGAACGCCGACAGCACCCGGCTCCTGGCCGCGATCCGCACCGACTCCGCTCGCTCCAGCTCGCGCAGGCAGCCGGCTTGCTCGGCCGTGCTGAGAGTCGTGGCGTCCGCCTTCGCCAGGTAGGCCAGTGCCCCGCGCAGGGCCGCGAGCGCTTGCCCTGCGCTCGCTGGCGCGACGGCAGCGGGCCGGCCCGGCTGGCCGGGAACGCACATGGCACCTCCCTGGGCGGTCTCGTCGCGGAGTTCGGCTTCTCGCCCTCAGGCACCGGCCTGGCGGCGAACAACGGGTCATGTGGAGCGCTGCGCCCGGTCGGATCGGCCGACCTGGCGGCACTGGCCGCTGCGCATGCGTCGCGAAAATGGGCGGGGGCTACGCGCGGGCACCCGATTCGCCGAGGGCCGGCGACCTGGGCGGGGTCTCCCCGGGGGGGAGTCCTGCATGCTGCTTCACGCTGCGCTCGTACGGCCCAGGCCGCTCCATCTCTCTAGAACGCTTGTTCGTATGCTAGCAGCCGCCAGCGACAGTCCTGCGGCGACACGCCGGCCCGCCCGGCGCCGCCAGATCGGGCCGCCGAACCGCCAGACCAGCCCGGGCGTCCGAGCCGTCTGGCAGGATGGCCAGAGTGGCCCCGCTGATGCTGCTCGACACCGCGTCGCTGTACTTCCGCGCCTACTACGGGATCCCGCCGGAGAGCATGACCGCGCCCGACGGCACGCCGGTGAACGCGGTCCGCGGACTGCTCGACATGATCGCCAGGCTGGTCAGGGCGCGCCACCCGGACAGCTTGATCGCCTGCATGGATGCTTCGTGGCGACCGGCTTTCCGGGTCGCGGCCATTCCGTCCTACAAGGAGCACCGGGCGAACCCCGACGGCTCCGAACAGGTGCCCGACGCTCTCAACGCCCAGATCCCGGTCATCATCGACGTTCTCGCGGCCGCCGGGGTCGCGATGGCCGGCGCGGACGGCTACGAGGCCGACGACGTGATCGGCACGCTGGCCGCGCGGGCCGACCGGCCGGTGGAGGTGGTGACCGGCGATCGTGACCTGTTCCAGCTCGTCGACGACGCCCGTGCGGTGACCATTCTGTACACGGCCAAGGGGATCGGCAGGCTGGAGGTCATCGACGAGGCAGCGGTCACCCGGCGTTACCAGATTCCCGGGCGTGGCTACGCCGCGTTCGCGGCTCTGCGCGGCGACCCGAGCGACGGGCTGCCAGGCGTTCCTGGCGTGGGGGAGAAGACCGCCGCCGCGCTGGTGCGGGTGTTCGGCTCGGTCGAGGCGATGCTGGCCGCGATCGACGCCGGTCACGGCGGCTGGCCGGGCGGCAGCCGCGCCAAGCTGGTCGCGGCCAGGAAGTACCTCGAGGCGGCGCTGCCCGTGGTCGAGGTCGCCTCGGACGCGCCGGTGCCTGCCGTGGACGGCGCGCTGCCCGTCCGCCCGCCGGACCCGGCCGCGCTCGCGGCGCTTGACCAGCGCTGGGACCTCGGCAGCTCGCTCGGGCGGATGATGTCCGCACTGGCGGTCCGGCCCGGCTAGGGCGCACCCGCCGAGGCCTGCGGGACACGCCCTAACCGTGCTGGCCGCCGTCCTCCGGTCGGGCGGTGACCGGCGCAGTACCCGCGGGCAGCGCCATCCGCCAGGACAGCTCGTAGTCCAGCTTGGACGGGTCGGCGGCGAGGTCGGGCGGCGCCAGGCGCAGCGCGGGCGCCTGCGACCGGTAGGCGGCGATGAGTTCGGCCTTGACCGCACGCTGTGCCGGGCTGAGCCTGGTCACGACCGGAGTGAGGTCGCCGGGGTCAAGGGCGGCCGAGGAAAGCTGATCCGCGAGCCAGAACCCGGCGTCCAGGTAGCCGCGGTTCGGCCCGCCGCTCACCCAGGACGGCCAGCCGTAGGCGATCACGTAAGGGAAGTCCGCGTACAACACGACCTCGGAGCGACCGGCCGCGACCGCGGCCCGCAGCCCGGCGTCCCTGGCCAGCATGTGATCGCGGTGGCCGCCGATCGCGGACGGCAGCCACACCTCGTCCGCCGCGCCGAGGATCTCGGTGAGCCGGGCGACCGCCAGGCACAGGTCGGGGTCGCCGTCGCGGTACAGCGCCTCTGGCTCGTCCAGGTGCACCCCGCGAGCCGACAGCAACCGCATCGCCGCGACATCCTCGGCCAGCCGCTCACGCTGGCGCTCCAGCGAGCTTGTCGCCCCGGTGAGCCGGTCCCACCAGGTGACCGGCCGGTCCTGCGGCGGCAGGGCGGTGAAGATCGTCACGACCGTCGCGCCGCCTCGGCCGAGCGCGGCGCTGGCCGACAGGGCCGCGTCATCCAAATGGGGCGATACCGCCACGAGGCTCATGACTGACCAACCTAGACCGGCGAGGATTACCTGGGGAAGATCGTTGCTGCCTGGCAGCAAATCCGGCCTGCGGGCGGCTTGCGCGCGAACGGCTCCTGCGCGATAGTGCTCGGTAGACGGCAAAGTCGCGATAGTACGTGATCGGGAACGGACTGGATCGTGGAGTACACACCGAGGAACAGGCGAGAGGACCACGCCGGACGCGGGGCGCCTGCTCGGCACGCCGCCCGCGGGCGACTTCACCCTCACCGCCCGAGTATCCGTCGACTTCCGGGCAACCTACGACGCCGGCGTGCTGCTACTGCACGCGGGCGAGCGCCACTGGGCCAAGCTCTGCCTCGAACTCTCGCCGCAGCGCCTGCCAACCGCGGTGACCGTGGTCACCAGGGAAACCTCCGACGACTGCAACTCCTTCGAGGTGGCCGGCGCAGCGCTGTGGCTGAGGATCACCAGGACCGGCCGGGCCTGGGCGTTCCACGCCTCCGCGGACGGCGACTGGTGGCGGCTGCTGCGCTACTTCTCGCTCGGCGAGGACGGTCCGGTCAGGATCGGGTTCCTGGCGCAGTCACCGGCCGGCCAGGGCTGCACGGCTAGCTTCGAGCAGATCGCCCTCCGGGCGGGGGCTCCTGCCGACGTGCGCGACGGAAGCTGACCGCGCCTGCCAGAGCAAGGGCTGCCGCGCCTTCCTGAGTGACGGCTACCGCACCGCCGGCGCGGCTACCGCGCCGCCAGCGCGACGAGGCAGGTGTCGTCGTCGGTGTGCGTCGGGCCGAGCGCGTCGAGAGCCATCGCGGTCAGCCGCTCGGGGTCGGCGGCCCCGCGCACGGCGTAGACCAGCCGGGCGACGCCCTCGTCGATGGACCTGTCCCGCCGCTCGACCAGGCCGTCGCTGTACAGCAGCAGGAGGTCACCCTGGCGCAGCCAGAGCCTGCTCACCTCGTAGGTGCCCTTCCCGGCGCCGAGCAGGATGCCACCGGGAGGTTCGAGCGGGACCGCCCACGCGCCGCGGACCAGGACCGGCGGCGGATGGCCGGCCTGTGCCCAGGTCAGCAGCCGCTGGCGCGGATCGAAGTAGCCGGCGATCACCGAGGCGGTGTGCTCGGGCGAGACGTGCCAGACCAGGTCGTTGAGCCAGCCGACGAGCCGGTCGGGCGGCGCGCCGGTGATCGCCAGGCCGGCCAGCGCGCCGCGCAGCCTGGCCATGCCGGCTGCCGCCTCGAGGCCGTGCCCGCCGACGTCACCGATCGCCAGGAGCACGTTCCCGTCCGGCATCTCGGCGGTGATGTACCAGTCGCCGCCGACCCTGCTGGCTCGGGAGGCCGGCAGGTAGCGGACCACGGTGCGCAGCCCGGGCAAGTCGAACGGCGTGTCGTGCAGCGGCAGGATGGCACGCTGAAGCTCGAGCGCGATATGCCGCTCCTGGGCGAGCTCGGCGGCCAGGCTGGCCTCGGTCGAGCGCGCGCCGAGGAACCGGACCCCGGTGACGCCTGCCGGGTCCTGCGCCGCGGAAGCGGGAGCCGCAGAAGCAGGGGGAGCCGCTGCTGCCTCAGATGTCATCGCTGCTCACAGTTCGTGAGAAGTGGTTTACCCATCGTGAGGCATGACGGGTGCGGCTGTCTAGATGCGGACACGCGCCGCCGAGGTGAGATGATTCCCGGTAGGACGTCGGACCGGGAGACCAGAGAGCTGGACCGGGGGGCCAGAAGCCCGGAGCGTAACCGATCCGGAACTGCTTTGTCCCAGGGAGCTGTCACAGTGACCATGCTAGACGAGCTATACCCGGCTGCGCGACTGTCAGATGCCGCTGCGGCGGCCGGACGCGCCGGACTCGACGCGCTGCTGCTTACGCCCGGGCCCGACCTGCGGTACGTGGTCGGATACGACGCGCACGCGCTGGAGCGGCTGACCTGCCTGGCCGTTCCGGCCAGCGGCGACCCGTTCCTCGTCGTCCCGCGGCTTGAGCTGCCCGCGGCCCAGGCGTCGCCGGCGGGCCGGCTCGGCCTCGATCTGATCGCGTGGGACGAGACCGACGACCCGTACGCGCTGGTGGCTGGGCGGCTCGGCTCGCCAGGCGCCATCGGCCTGGCCGACCGGATGTGGGCGCTGATGGTGCTCAGGTTCGCCACGGCGCTGCCCGGCGCCCGGCAGGAGCTGGCCAGCCTGGCCCTCAGCCCGCTGCGCTCGCGCAAGTCGGCGGCCGAGGTGGCCGCGCTGCGGGAGGCGGGGCAGGCGATCGACCGGGTGCACGCGCGGGTGCCCGGCTGGCTGCGGCACGGGCGCACCGAGGCGCAGGTCGCCGCCGACATCGGCGACGCGATCCTGGCCGAGGGGCACTGCCGGGCCGACTTCGCGATCGTCGCCTCCGGCCCGAACGGCGCCAGCCCGCACCACACGGCCAGCGACCGGGTGCTGCGCGCGGGGGACACCGTGGTCGTCGACATCGGCGGGACCATGCCGAGCGGCTACTGCTCGGACTGCACGCGAACCTACGTCATCGGCCAGCCGCCCGAGGACTTCGCCGCGTACTACCAGGTGCTCAAGGACGCCCAGGAGGCCGCCTGCGCGGCCGTCAGGCCGGGGGTCAGCGCGGAGTCCGTCGACGCCGCGGCCCGCGAGCCGATCACGGCGGCCGGCTACGGACCGTACTTCCTGCACAGGACCGGCCACGGGATCGGCCTGGAGACCCACGAGGACCCGTACATCGTCGCGGGCAACGCGGAACCGCTCCAGCCGGGGCATGCCTTCTCGGTGGAGCCGGGCATCTATCCCGGAGCGCACGGCGCCCGGATCGAGGACATCGTCGTCTGCACGGACACCGGCCGCGAGCGGCTCAACACCGTGACCCGCGAGCTGGTTTCGGTATCCGCCTGATGTCGGCCGTCGAGCGCGAGTGCCGGGACGAGACGGCGAGGGATCTGTTCGAGCTGACCGCCGAGATCGCCGACAAGGAACTGCGGCCCGCGGCCGCGGCGGCCGAGCGGGACGGGCGGTTCCCGCGCGAGGAGTTCCGGCTGCTCGGCCGGTCCGGACTGCTCGGGCTGCCCTACCCGGAGGCGCTGGGCGGGGCCGGCCAGCCGTACGAGACATACCTGCAGGTGGTCGAGGAACTCGCCGGCGCCTGGCTGACCATCGGCCTCGGCCTGTCGGTGCACGTGCTGAGCTGCTTCGCGCTGGCCACCGTGGGCACCGCGGAGCAGCAGCAGCGCTGGCTCCCCGACATGCTCGGCGGTGACCTGCTCGGCGCCTACTGCCTGTCCGAGCCCGGCAGCGGCTCCGACGCTGCGGCGATGCGCACCAGCGCGCAGGCATCGGGCAACGATTTCCTGCTCAACGGGACCAAGGCGTGGATCTCGCACGCCGGCATCGCGGACTTCTACGCGGTGTTCGCCCGCACCGCGGGCGAGCCGGACGGCCAGGACCGCGCGAAGGGGATCAGCTGCTTCCACGTCCCCGCTCAGACCGCGGGGGTGCGGCCGGCGCAGCCCGAGCACAAGATGGGCATGCGCGCCTCGGTGACAGCGCAAGTGATCTTCGAGGCGGCCGCGGTGCCGGCCGACCACCTGGTCGGCGAGCGGGACCGGGGCTTCTCGATCGCGCTCGCGGCCCTCGATGCCGGGCGGCTGGGGATCGCCGCCTGCGCGACCGGGTTGGCCCGGGCGGCCCTGGACGCGGCCACGGCCTACGCCGGCCAGCGCCGCCAGTTCGGCCAGCCGATCATCGAGTTCCAGGGGCTCTCGTTCATGCTCGCCGACATGGCTACGTCGGTGGCTGCCGCGCGCGCCCTGTACCTGGCGGCGGCGCGCCGCAAGGACGCGGGACTGCCCTACGGCCAGCAGGCCGCGATGGCCAAGCTGTTCGCCAGCGACGCGGCGATGCGGGTGACCACCGATGCCGTCCAGGTGCTCGGCGGGTACGGATACGTCGAGGACTTTCCTGCCGAACGCTTCATGCGGGAGGCCAAGGCGCTCCAGATCGTCGAGGGCACCAACCAGATCCAGCGGATGGTGATCGGCCGGTCGCTGGCCGCCGGCCATGCGAAGGGCTCCGGGGGGTCGTCCCCCCGGGCTGGCACCGGACGGTAGCACGGTGGAGGAGACCAACCGCAAGATCGTCGCCTTGCTGGCCTGCGACGGGCGGATCAGCTACACCGAGCTGGCCAGGCAGACCGGGCTGTCGGTCTCCGCCGTGCAGCAGCGGGTCCGCAGGCTCGAGGAGCGCGGCGTGATCCGCGGCTACAGCGCCGTGGTCGACGCCGCAGCGGCCGGGTTGCCGCTCACCGCGTTCGTCTCGATCAAGCCGTTCGACCCGGCCGCCCCTGACGACGCGCCGGACCGGCTGGCGCGCCTCACGTCGATCGAGGCGTGCCACAGCGTGGCGGGCGAGGAGAGCTACATACTCAAGGTTCGGGTCGCCTCGCCGGCCGCGCTTGAGGACCTGCTCCAGGAGATCCGCGCCGCTGCCGGGGTGTCCACCAGGACGACAATCGTGCTCAGCACCCCGTACGAGGGCCGCCCGCCTGAACTCTAGCGGCGCCTTACGGCCGGCTCGGGACGTGATTGCCCACTTCCGCGCGGGGAAGTCGAACAGCCAGCGCCCGAGCCGCAGTCTGCCGGCCGCCTGACGGCGGCCGGCAGACCACTCATCCCCCCGGAGCAAAACTCTCAGCCGACCGGGATAGCCCGGACCGAGGCCGGCACCTCGATCCCGGCACCCTTCGGCATGACCACGACGGTGCCGTGATGCGTGGCGGCGGCCATCGTGAGGTCGCGGGCGCGCACCGCGACCACGGTGGCGCCGCGAAGCAGCGCGCTGTCGATCACCGTCGCGTAGGCGAGCCCGTCGCCGACCGGCGGCATCGCGAGCACGACGTCCCTGCTGGTGATCCCGGCGCCCTGGTCGGCTCGGTCGACGAGCTCGACCAGCTCGCTGTGGCTGACCGGGGCGGGCCGCAGCCTGCCGTCCTGGCCGCGGGAGAACGGAAGCAGCGCGACATCATCCGGCCGGCCCCTGGACGGCCGGATCATGTCGAGCCCGAGCAGGTCGGCGAAACGGGTGGCGCCCGGCGCGTCGACGAACGAGAACACCTGCCTTACCCACGACCTGTCGACCGCCGCGAGCGCCGTGTCGGCCAGCGGCGGAGCCGTAATCACCATGCGCGCGCCGCTCTCGGCGAACTGCCCGGCCGTCTCGACCGCGCACAGCGCCGCGTTCACCGGCGAGGGCACCCCGCCTGCCGCGCGGATCGCGTGCGTGGCGATGGCGAAGCCGACCGCGTCCGGCGCGAGCACCCCGACCACATCCCTCGGCCGCAGCCCGCGCCAGGTCAGCCCGGCGGCCGCGGCCTGCACGGTCGTGGCCAGGCTGGCGTAACTGTACGAGCCTGCGGCCGGCTGGCCATCCGGACCAGGGCCGCCGACCAGCGCGGTCAGCCCGGCCCGGCCGGTCGCGATGGAAACCAGGCGCTTCGTCACCGACACCTCGGAGATGAGGTCGTCAAGCTTCGACATCTGATGTGCCCTTCCGCGGCCAGGAGCCCTGCAGTCGCCGACAGTAGAGGAGCAGGGCCGCCTCCGGCATCGTCAGAAATGTGCACGAAGGTATGTAATCGTTGAAGCCCGATATGTAGACCGGCGGAGCAGCTATGTAGCCGCGTGTGCACGCGGGACGCTGCGGCCGCGCGAGGCCTGGTCAGTCGTCGCTGTCCCGCCAGTTCTCGGCCATCCAGGCCGCGAGCCGCGCTCGTGAGGTGACGCCGACCTTGGTGAAGATGTTCGCGACGTGCCGGGCGGCCGTCGCCTGGGTGATGAACAGCCTCTCGCCGATCGCGCGGTTCGACAGGCCGCGAGCCACCAGCATGACGACCTCGATCTCCCGCGCGGTAAGCGGGACGCCGAGGTGATGCGCCTTCCCGGCGGCCGCGGCGGGCTCCTCCGGCGGAGCCACGGCGAGCTGAGCTGCCTGCTGCGGGCTCATCGCCCTGCCCTCAGCCAGCAGGTCCGCGACGACCTGCGGCCCGAGGGCAGTGCGCGCTGCCTCGAGCAGGCGGCCGGAACGGCCGGCCGCCGCAGCCGTCGGCTGCGCGCCGATGGCCTCGAAGACGGATTGCGCCGCTGCCGCCAGCCTGACGGCCTGGCCGAGGTCACCGGACGCGCCGGCGAGCGCCGCCAAGGCCTGCAGCCCGCGCGCGATGGCGAGCCGGTGGCCGGCCGCCACGCTGATCTGCATGCTCTCGGTCAGGCTCGCGGCCGCGACCGCCAGGTCGTCGCGTGCCAGCGCGACCAGGCCGATGGCCCCCAGGCACCGCGCCATCTCGGGCCTGGCGTCGATCTGCTGGTAGCGGGCCAGCGCGTCCCTCAGGTACCGGTCCGCGGCGGGCAGGTCGCCGCGCGCCCTGGCGACACGGCCGAGCCCGTACAGCACGTTGGCCACGCCCCAGCCGTTGTTGTCGCTGAGCACGTCGAGTGCGACCCGGAACGCTTCCTCGGCGGCGACCAGATCCCCCTGGCCCGCGATCACGGCGGCCCTCGCGCCGAGCGCGACGCCTTCTTCCCAGTCGTCGGCCATCTGCCCGGCGGCCGCCACGGCGGCGTCCGCGTGCGCGAGCGCCTCGGCGGTGCGGCCCGACATCAGCTCGGTGAGCGCGAGCAACCGGAACGCGCCAGCCGGGTTACCGTCCTCGCAGGTCTGGCTGAGCGTCAGGCAGGCGCGCGCGTAGCCGGCCGCGCCGGCGAAGTCGAGCTGCTCGAATGCCAGCTCGGCCCGGATCGCCAGCGCCCGTGCCCGGACGCCGGGCGCGACGACGCCGCCGATCGCCAGCAGCCGGTCCAGCCAGCCCGCACCCTCCGCCACATCACCACTGGCCAGCCAGGACCCGCTGAGCGCGTGGCACAGCCGCAGTCCTGCCTCGGCGTCGCCGAGCTGAACGCAGCAGGCGAGCGCGGCGTTGAAGTTCGCGCGGTCCGCCCTGACCCCGTGGTACATGGCCACCCGCTCTGGCCAGGACGGATCGCCGCGGACAAAGGCGACGCCGGCGATCTGCTCGGCGATGCCCAGCATGCAGTCGCGGTGCGCCACCCGCAGGCCGGGCAGCTCGCCGGCGTCTTCCGCCCGCTCGGCGGCGAGCTCCCTGACCGTGTCGAGCAGCCGGTACCGCGCGTCGCCGTTCAGCTCGGCGTCCACGCTCACCAGCGACTTGTCGATCAGAGCCCGGAGCAGGTCGAGCACCTCGCACGAGGAGATCTGGCTGTCCGCGCAGACCTGCTCGGCCATCTCCAGGTTCCAGCCGTGGAACACCGACAGCCTGCTGAGCAGCAGCCGTTCGGCCGGGGTCAGCAGCTCATAGCTCCACTCCACGGCCGCCCGCAGCGTCTGCTGACGGGGCGGCCCGGCCCGGTTACCCAGCGCGAGGAGCTCGAACCTGTCGGCCAGCCGCACGGCGATCTGGTCGGCGGACAGTGCCCTGATCCTGGCCGCGGCCAGCTCGATCGCCAGCGGGACGCCGTCCAGCGTGCGGCAGACGTCGGCGACCGCGGCGACGTTCCCCTCGTTCAGCGCGAATCCCGGCCTGACCGCCGCGGCCCGGTCCGCGAACAGCCGGATGGCCTCGTACTGCGCCACGTCGGCGGCGGCGGTCCCGGCCTGCGGCAGCCCGAGCGGCGGCACCCGCCAGATGAACTCGCCGCGCACGCCGAGCGGCTCGCGGCTGGTCGCGATCACCCGCACGCCGGGGCAACCTGCGAGCAGCCGGTGCACCAGTTCCGCGGCTGCCTGCACCAGGTGCTCGCAGGTGTCCAGGATCAGCATCGTATTCCGCGGCCGCAGCGCCTCGGCGAGGGTGTCGGCCAGCCGCTGGTCAGGCTCCTGGCGAATGCCCAGGGCCGCCGTCACGAGCGGTACGATCCGGTGGTCGTCCGTGCCAGAAGCCTGGTCTACGTCCGCGAGGTCGGCGATCCAGACCCCGTCGGGGTATCCGGCGGCGAGCATCGTCGCGAGCCGGAGCGCGAGCCTGGTCTTGCCGATCCCGCCGGGACCGCAGAGCGTCAGTGCCCGGACGCGGTCCAGAATCGCGACCAGTTCGGTCAGGTCGCGCTCCCGGCCGATGAAGCTATTCGGTTCGGCAGGGAGATTGCCGGGCACCGGGGCGAGGTACGAGGTCATGGGCGGTCACGGGCTCGTCGAATTCCGTCTCTTCACATTATCGGGTGCCGGGGGTCAGCGGACGACGTTAATCCAGATGGCCTCGCTGTAGCGCAGCCGCCCGAAGTACATGACCTTCGCCAGCGCCCACCACCGCTGCCCGGGCCTGGCGTCGCTGGGAATGTCCACGCCGAAGGTGAGGGTGACGCTGTTGCCCGGATCGACCGAGAAGTCGGTGACCCAGCGCCCGAGCGCCGCCCAGCTTCCGTGCGACGAGATCAGCTGCGCCTCGCCGCGCAGCTCCGACGCCGTGGCGTTGGAGAGCCCCAAAGCGACCTCGCCGTGGCCGCCAGGGGGCAGCTCGAGGTGCCCGCTGAGCATGGTCAGCTTCGCCTCCGCGGCCTCCGCGGCGCTGATCGTCTCCAGCGCGGGCAGCAGCTGCTCGAGCGGAACGTCCGTGCCGGGCGGTTCCGCCTCGCCGACGGCGATGACGACCGCGTCCTCGAGTACCTGGCCCGCATCGTCGATGATCCTCGCCGCCACGAAGTACCGCGCCTGCGCGGTCTCGTCGGGCACCTGCAGCACCAGGTCCCACGCGTCGTAGCCGCCGGCGTCCAGGTGGTAGTGCAGCTTTCCGGCCTCGGACTCCGCGGCCGGCTCGCCCTGGCCCGTGCAGGCCGGCTGATCTGTGCGTGCCGCCGAGACGAGACGGAGCTGGTCAGGCACGTCAAGCGTCACCGTGCCCGACGCCGGGGCCGGCCCGCAGGCCACGGTGAGCCGGATCGCGGCCGACGCGCCGGCCGGCACAGCGAGCCGGCCGGGGGACAGGTGCACCGCGACGGGCAGGTTGCCCGCCGGAGCCGGGCCCTTGCCGTGCAGCCAGTACCTGGTGAAGATCGGCTGGGCCGGCTCGGGCGGCGCTCCGGTCACCGCGGCCCCGGGATCGTGGGCGCCGTCCGCGGTCATGACCCGGTCCGGCCGGACCGCAAGGGTGACCGCGCCCCGCTCGGGCACCACGGCGGTCACGGCCCCGCGCTCCCTGGCCGCGTCGTGGACGGCAAGCTCGCTACCGTCGTCCTGCTCGAGCAGGTCCGTCACGGCTGCCTCGCGGACGCCGGTGAACAGGCGCACCGTCGCGGCGGTGGCCCGGCCGCGGGCGGCCAGGTCGCGCAGCCTGACGGTGATGCCGTCACGCGGATCTGGCTGCGCCAGGGGCGCCAGCGGGTTGCCGCGAGGTTTGAGCGCCATCATGTCTACGCCCGCCGGCGCCACGCTCGCCAGGCTGTGCTCCGCGGGCAGCGGCCCGGCGTGCAGGCCGGTCTCGCAGGTCAGCAGCTGGTGGCTGTACTCCTGCCCGGCGACGGGAAAGCCGGCGGTCCGCCAGTCGCCCGACCCGGCCGCGAGCGCGTACTCGAAGGTATGACTCCAGTGCTGCCAGGCGAAGCTGCTGCCGTCGGGAACCGTCCGCTTCTCGCCGTCCACCCAGGCGCCGCTCGGCCAGCCGCTGCACGCGCGCATCAGCGAGATGCACGCGTCGCCGGCCGGGGTGACCAGGCTGCCCGGCAGGCCCCGGTTCAGCAGCGCGACAGCGTGGCCGGCCAGGCCGGGCTCGTCGCTCCAGCTGTAGTGCGGCCACGGCGCCTCGATCTGCGCGTCGTCCAGGTCGTCGACCAGCGCCGCGATCGCCGCGTTCAGGTCGGTGCCGGCCAAGATCAGCACGGGCAGGTCCGCCGGGCCGCGCAGGTCGGCCCCCGGGCAGAAAGCGTCGCGTCTGCTCCTGGCCGCGGGCACCCAGATCCGTGCCGCCCCGGAGGCGGCCAGCTGGCTGTCCAGGTTCGCCGCGACCGCCGGCCCGGCGGAGGCCAGCACCTGCGCGGTGAACTCGTTCTTGTCCGGGCCGCCGAGCGCGATCCTGACGTCGGGCAGGTTGGAGTCGAGCCCGGCGGAGCCGTACCTGGGTCCCTCGGGCACCGAGCAGGTTGCCGTCACCCCCTGCCTGGCCAGCGCCACGACCAGGTCCCTGACGGCCTGCCGGGAGTCGCACCCGGCCGCGACGTCCCGCGGGGCGAAGCCGTCGCTGGCCGGGTCGGCGGGCGCGACCACCTCGGCGACCCCGATAGCGTGCAGCCGGCGCTCCCCGGCCTGGCCGGTCAGCGACATCCGTGCGGTGGAGCCGATCCCGAACCACTCGTGGGCGGGGTTGTCGAGCGTGTAGGTGTGCTCGGCCACGTCGAGTTCGGCATCGCCGGGCGGCCGACCGATCACGGACATGCCCGTCTGGTAGACGGGCAGGCCGCCGGGGACGTTGGTCGCGAACCTGACCCGCAGCAGCCGGTCGTGGCCGATCGAACCGTCGACGTGGGTACGGAACTCGATCAGGTCGGTTCCGTCCCAGAGCAGCGTCTCCTGGGTCACCTGCAGGCCGTCGACGGCGCACTGGGTCACCAGCCGCGAGCCGACCGGGCAGCGCTCCGCGCGCACGCTGGCGTGCCGGTCGGCTGGCCCGCGCCAGCGTCCGGTCGGGCAGAGCAGCCAGGGCCCCTCCCCCCAGCGCGGATGCGTCGCGTACTCGTCCTGGAGCACGAGCTCGTTGCCGGCCCCGGAGAGCAGCTCGACCCCGCTGGACCGGTGCACGATCGACTCGAGCGCGCCGCCGTCCGCCTTGGCTCCCGTCACCGTGAACGCATCGTTCTCGATGACCAGGCCGGGCGCGCTCTGCCAGCCCGACGTCTCAGGATCCGGCACCTCGTGCTGCCCGGGCGGGACGGGAACGGCCAGGTAGGTCCGGTAGCCGAGCGGCGGGATGGCGACGGCGCGGAACGTCAGCGTCACCGCCGCGAGCGAGCCGTCGGCGTGCCTGGCTGTCCCCTCGGCCAGATACCGGATCGCGGTGCCCGACCCATCGGCCAGCGCGAGGGCGGACGCCTCGCGCTCGGCGAACTCCAGCGTGATCCTGGCCAGCCCGGATCGCGGCCAGGCAAGCGTGTTGAAGACGACGACGGCACGGGGTTGCCCGGCGGCCGGGAACTCCGCCGACATCACCGCGGCCGCGGCCGCCGAGGTGTCGGCCAGCCCGGCCAGGTACGCTGCGGCGTCCCGCCTGGCCGCCGCCCCGCGCTCGAACGCCTCCCGCCAGCCGGCCAGCAGGTCCAGGTACACCTGGTCGCCCTCGGTGCCGGTGATCGCGTCGTGATGCGCGCCGTAGGCGAGCAGCCGCCAGGCCTTGTCCAGGCTGGCGGCCGGGTAGGGCGCCCCGGCCAGCCACGCTGCGGTGGCCAGCCGTTCGCCGTCGAGCAGCGCTATCTCGCCGTCGCGCTGCGCCTGCTTGGTGTCGATGTAGGAGACGTCCTTGCCCGGGTAGATCGGGTTCATATCCCTGGTCTGCGGCAGGAACCAGGCACCGGTCGCGGCCCGCTCCGAGCGCACGGCCGCGAAGAACTCGCTCGGGACGGCCGTGACGAAGCGCGGCCACACGTACCTGGCGTTCCAGTCCCGGTGGATGGCCGTGGCCCACCGGGGCGGGACCACGTGGTCGCCGCCGACCGGAAGCAGCACGTTGCGGGTGGCGGCAACCGGGGCGAGGGAGCGGAACTGCGTGTAGGCGTCTTTCTCGGCCGCGGCCAGGTCGGCCGCGTGCTGGGTAATCCAGCCGGCCGAGTAGTGGTTCGGCATGTAGCTGGTGAGCAGGCCGTTGCCGTCCGGCGAGAGCCACTCGAACTCGGCGGGGAACTGCATCAGCCGGTTGCCGCCGTAGATCTTCTCCGGTCCCCACTGATGGAACGGCCCGCGCGCCCAAGACGACTCGCGGAGCCCGGCCGATGCCATCAGGCCGGGATAGGAGGGATCGAAGCCGAACGCGTCGAGCATCCACGAGATGCTCGGCGCGGCCCCGAGCACCTCGCGCTGGAACGCCAGGCCGTACCCGGCGTTACGTATCGTCGACTCGGCGCAAGTCAGGTTGGTGTTCGGCTCGTTGTAACTGCCGCCGACGATCTCGATCCGGCCGGCCGCGATGAACGCGAGCAGTTCGGCTCTGTCCTCGGGATGCGCGTCGAAGTACGGCTTCAGGTAGTCGATCTCGGCGAGGACGAACTTGTAGTCGGGATCGTTCCTGGCCTCAGCGAGGTGCAGCCTGACCAGTTCGAAGACCGTCCGCACCTCGGGCAGCGCGCCGTCCTGCGCGGGCAGCAGCGGCCAGGTCTGGGCGAACTGGCCCTGGGTGTTCCACCAGACCGGGTCGTAGTGGAAATGGCTCACCATCCACATGGTCCAGCCTGGCTCGGCGACCGTAATCTGCCCGGACACCTCCCAGTGGCCAGTGCCGCTGCGGGCGACCACGGTGACCCGGCGCGTGCCGCCGGGAGCGGCCGGGGCGGCGATCTCCACCGGGATCTCGACCGTCCGCTGCTCGCCGTGGTGCAGCCTGGTCACTATCACCGGCGCCGCCGTGATCACGCCGGCCCCGTGCACGCCGACGGTAACCTCGCCCGCCGGATCGCTGATCATGCCGGGGCCGTCGTTGACCAGGGTCACCCTGACGATCTGGAGCGGCTTGGCGCGGGTTCCGGCGAACAGGTCGGTCGAGGCAACCTCGGTGATCCGCATGCCTCATCGTGGCACGATACGGTCGTCGTGATCTAGGTCGGCAGGAACCACAGCGCGAAGCCGACCACCGCGCCGTCGGCCTCGGCCACGTGCGCGAAGACCGTTCCAGGACCCCGCGGCACGTCGGCAGGCCTGGCCAGCCTGATCGTGGCGTCGGGCGGACCGGTCACCCGGCCCCGTCCGCCGTGACGGGGAACCGGTACCTGAGCCTGAACTTTTCCGCCGGGACCACAACCTCGGCGAACTCGACCGCCCGGCTGCCGCTGTAGTGCACCCGCTCGACCACGAGCACCGCGGCGCCGGCCGGGATCGACAGTGCCGCCGCCTCCGCGAGCAGGGCGGGCCTGACCGACACCTCCTCGGTGATGTGGCCGACCTCGACACCGATCGACCGCATCCGCTCGACCACGCCGCGCCCGGCGAGCGGGCCCTGCTCCGGCAGCGCGACCGGGGTCGCGCCGGTCAGCTCGGCGGGCTCGAAGCTGGTGGCGAGCTGCACCGGCTCGCCGTCGGCCCGCATCAGGTATCTGGTCACGACGGCCACCGCGCCTGGCTCAAGTCCGAGGCGCGCCGCGGACCGCGGCGTGGCAGGCGCATGGTCGGTCTGGTGCTCCCAGGTGAGTCTGGTCGCGACGGCTGTCCCTGGGGCAGTGACCGTCTGCTGCACTCCGAACGGGGAGCCAGGGAAGTGCGGCCTGTCATGCTCGAGGCAGGCGGCCGTCGGTGCCCGGCGGACGTAGCAGCCTGATCCTGGCCTGGCCTCGATCAGGCCCTCGGCCACCAGGACCTGTAGCGCATGTTTGGCCGCGGTCTCGCCGACCCTGTAGTTGGCGATGATGGCGTTCCTTGACGGCACCCTCGCGCCGGGTGCGAGCGACCCGGAGCGGATCCTCGACCGCAGGTCATCGAGGACGCGCAGGTAGACCGGCTCCGTCGTGGTGCCCATGACCAAGCCATTCTTGCCGAAACGGCGAGCACTCGTGACCCGACTTCGATTTTACCGGCCTGCCGCTGCGGGACCGCTCAGCCGTATTCGGTCACCCGCTGCCCTCCTCGAGCAGCAGGTGGTATCCGTTAGGCGTCCTCGCGTGCAGGACGCGGTACTGCCAGTCGGCGCTCGGCCTCATCAGCTCCTCGCGGCATGGCACCCCGGCGGCCTCGAACACCTTCTTCGCCTCGTCCAGGTCGCTCACTCCGAACTGCCAGGTCAGAACCCGGTCGGGGCCGCCGGGCGAGAATCCCTCGTGCCACTCGACGCCGAACTCGACCGTCCCGTGACCGAGCGCGATGAAGTACGGGTACTCGGGACCCTCGTAGGTCACGCGGAACCCGAGCCGGAGGTAGAAATCCCGTTCCGCCCGCAGGTCGCCGACGAACAGAATCGGGATGATCCTCCTAAACAACGGTGCCATAGCGCGACATAGTATCGAGCCACGGCTACCGCGGAGGCATAGTGCCACCTCGTGTCGAAACCGAACCGGTCAAGATCGCCGCGTGCCAGATCAGCTTGCGTGTCGGCGAGCCCGGGCTGAACCGCGCTTCGGCCGCCGCGGCCGTCGCCGAGGCGGCGGGCCTGGGCGCCAGGGTCGTGGTGCTGCCCGAGCTGACCACGTCGGGTTATGTCTTCGCCGATCCGGCCGAGGCACGGTCGCTGTCCGAGCCGGCCGACGGGCCGACCGCCGCCCAGTGGGGGAAGCTAGCCGCCAGCCACGAGATCGTGATCATCGGCGGATTCAGCGAGCTCGGCGAGAACAATCGGCTCTACAACAGCTCGATGCTCGTCGATCCGTCCGGCATCCGCATGGTCTACCGCAAGGCGCACCTGTGGGACGCCGAGGCCGACTTCTTCACCCCGGGCGACCAGCCCCCGCCGGTCGTCGCCACCCGGTACGGCGCGATCGCGATGATGATCTGCTACGACGCCGAGTTTCCCGAGTGGGTCAGGCTGCCCGCCCTTGCAGGCGCCAACGTGCTCGCGGTGCCGGCAAACTGGCCGGCCGAGCCGGCGCCGCCCGGCGAGCGGCCGATGGTAACCGCGAACATCGGCGTGGCCGCCTTCGCCAACCGGATGTTCGTCGCCGCGGCGTGCCGGTGCGGCGACGAACGCGGCGTGGCCTGGACCGGCGGCAGCGTCATCGCCGGGCCGGACGGCTACCCGCTGGCCGGCCCGGCCAGCACCGCGAGCGCGCCGGGCGGAGCGCGCCAGGAGCTGCTGCTCGCCGACTGCGACCTTCGGCTGGCCAGGGACAAGGCCACAGGACCGCGCAACAACGCGCACGCCGACCGCCGCCCCGCGCTGTACCGCTGACCGCGCCCGCTCAGCATCCGCCGCTCGGCCCGCTCGGCACGTGCGAGCTCAGCGCTTGCGTGCCATGGTGAGGCCGTCGCCGATCGGCAGCAGCACGAGGTCGACCCGGTCGTCGGCCCGCGCGCGGCCGTTGAACCGCCTGATGCCCTGCACCGAGTCTTCCTGGATCCGCAGGTCGACCACCCGGCCGTGGGAGAGCGTGTTGTCGACCAGGATGAGCCCGCCCGGCCTGATCATCGGGACGAGCAGATCCCAGTACTCGACGTAGCCGGTCTTGTCGGCGTCGATGAACGCGTAGTCGAAGCTCGTGCCCGCGGGCAGGTCGCGCAGGGTCCGCGCGGCAGGGCCGAGCCGCAGGTCGATCTTGTCGTCCAGCCCGGCCCGTTTCCAGTACCCGCGGGCCACCGACGTCCACTCCTCGCTGACGTCACAGCACAGCAGACGGCCGTCGTGGGCCAGGCCCCTGGCGATGCAGATCGCCGAGTAGCCGGTGAATGTCCCGACCTCCACGGCGCTGGCGGCGCCGGTCAGCCTGGCCAGCAGCGTCATGAAGGTGCCCTGGTCGGGCCCGATCTGCATGCCGGCGTCGTCGCCGAACCGGGCCGCGGTCTCCGCCGCCAGCTCCTGCAGGACCGCGTCCGGCCGCGTGCTGTGCGCCTCGGCGTACTCGTGCAGTTCCTGGCTGAGGTGCTCGCTTCTCCTGGTCACCCACCGACGATAACCTAGCGCCGAGCAGTGGGGCCGCGGGTCTACGCTCTGTAGCATGACCTCGCTGCACCGCATGCCGCTGAGCTTCATACCGAGCCCGCCGGTCAACGGCTTCCACATCGGGCCCCTGTTCGTGCACTTCTACGGCCTGATGTACGTGATCGGAATCGCGCTCGCGGTGATCATCACCCAGCGCAGGGTGCGCTCGTCGGGCGGTGACCCGTCCGTCGTCGCCGACGTCGCGCTGTGGGCCGTGCCCGCGGGCATCATCGGCGGCCGGATCTACTTCGACCTGACCACCCCGGCCGACATCCCGCACGTGTGGTACGGGGCCTTCGCGGTCTGGACCGGCGGTCTGGGGGTCTGGGGCGGCATCGCGGGCGGGGCGCTGGCGGGCATCTGGCGGCTGCGGCGGCATGGCGTCAGTTTCGCGCCGTTCGCCGACGCGGTAGCTCCCGCACTGCTCGTCGCCCAGGCCGTCGGCCGGATCGGCAACTACTTCAACCAGGAGCTCTACGGCAAGCCCACGACCCTTCCGTGGGCCCTGGTCATCTCCCATCCGCACGGCTACCCGCGCAACACGACCTTCCAGCCCACCTTCCTGTACGAGCTGATCTGGGACCTGGCGCTGGCCGCGCTGCTGGTCTGGATCGGCCATCACACCAGAATCAGGCCGCCCGGCCTGTTCGCTCTGTACGTCACCGGCTACTCGGCGTTCCGGATCTACGAGGAAACGCTGCGGATCGACTCGTCCGAGCATTTCCTCGGCCTGCGGCTGAACCTCTACGTCGCCTCGGCCCTAACCCTGGCCGGCCTCGCCTGGTTCATCATCTCCCAGCGCCGCACCCCCGCCGACACCGCAGCCCCAGACGGCGCAGCTAACGCTGCCGGTGCAGCTGACGGCGTTACGGATGACGCTGAGGGTGCTGATGGGCTCATTGGAACTGATGTTGACGCTGGTGCTGCTGATGACGGCGGCGGCCAGAAGGATGTAATACCCGGCCGGACTAGCCGGCGGGGTTGATCTCACCGCCGTGCGGGGTTGACCTCGCCGCCGTGCGCGGTTTATTGACTCGACAACCGCCCGGCCCGCGGCCCAGCATGATCGTCGATGAGCAACATCCTGGCCCGCCTGCGTCCCGACATCGCGCCGATCAGGCACTCGCGGGAGTTCAGGCTCCTGTACTCCGGCCAGGCAGCCAGCTCGGCCGGAGTGATGATCTGTTATGTCGCGCTGCCCTACCAGGCGTACCAGATCAGCCGGTCCTCGCTGGTGGTCGGCCTGCTCAGCTGCGCAGAACTGCTGCCCGTGCTGCTCGCCGGGCTGCTCGGCGGTGCCCTCGCCGACGCTATCGAGCGCCGCAGCCTGATCCTGGTCACCCAGGCCGCCGCGATCGCCTGCACCGCCGCCCTCCTCGCCAACGCGCTGGTCTGGCAGCAACTGTGGCTGCTCTTCGTGCTGGCCGGCCTGCTCGCCGGCGCATTCGGCCTGCAGCGGCCGTCCGTAGAGGTACTCGTTCCCCGGCTGGTTGCCCATGACGACCTGCCGGGAGCGGCGGCGCTGGCCGGGCTGCTCGGCACCGTCGCCCAGACCGGCGGCCCGCTGCTCGCCGGGGGCCTCCTCGTGGGCGGCCTGCCGCTTGCCTATGCGGTCGGCGGGGCGACCTGCGCCGCCGCTGCCGTGCCGTTCGCCTTGATGCGGCCCAGCCGTCCGGCGCCCGACGCGGACCGGCCCAGCCTGCGCGGGCTCGCCGAAGGGTTGCGTTACGCGAAATGCAGGCCCGATCTTCTCGGCACCTACCTGATCGACATCGGCGCGATGTTCTTCGGCGCCCCGTACGCGGTGTTCCCGCAGGTCGCCGCGGGCCTGGGCGGGCCTGCCGTGCTCGGGCTGCTCTACGCAGCGCCCGGGATCGGGTCGATGGCCGTCAGCCTGACCAGCACCTGGACCAGGCACGTCTACAGGCACGGCCGGGCGATCGCGCTGGCGGTCTGCGGCTGGGGCATCGCGATCGCCGCGTTCGCCTACGCGCCCGGCCTGCCGCTTGCCGTGCTCGCGCTCGCCGCGGCCGGCGGCTCGGACATGGTCAGCGGCATCTTCCGCATGACGATGTGGAACCAGACGATCCCGGCACGGGTGCGCGGCCGGCTGGCCGGGCTGGAGATGATCAGCTACTCCACCGGCGAGCCGCTCGGCAACCTGGAGGCGGGAGCGGTCGCCACGCTGACGGGCTCGGTCCGCCTTGCCGTCATCTCCGGCGGAATGATGAGCCTGCTTGGCGCGGTCATCGTCTCGCTCGCGCTGCCCGCCCTGTGGCGCTATGACTCGCGTGACCGGCATGGCTCCGTGCTCGAGCAGGTCGAGCAGACCGGGACCTACCCGGTGCCCGAGCCATCGCATCCCGCGGCGGGCCTGCCGTGATCAGCCGACGGGAACGGGCTGCGCGGGGCCGGGGGAAGCACAAACCGGGGGAGCGGGCAGCTGGGCAACGGCGAGCGGCACTGCCGCCCTGGCCCGCCACCATTCCTGGCCGGACCCGGGGAGCAGGTAGATCGGGTCATAGTACTCGTACTCAGCACGCCCTGGTCGCGTACGTCCCTGATGCCGGTCTCCAGCATCGCCTTGGACGCCCTGGCTACCAGCGGCGTCACCGACTGGGCCGCCCCGCTCTGACCTCGTCGGTCAGCCAGTACTGCGGCAGCCCCATCAGCGCCTTGGTGGCCAGCCGGATATCGCGGATACTGTCGACGGTCAGCAGGTCGGAGCACGCAGTGCGCGCGCTGCCACTGCGCCGACTCCCGGTCGTCCGCGGTCACGGCCGACCGGCCACCGAACCGGCGCCAGTCAGGCTTGGCACGCAAGAAGATACTGTCTGTATTAGTTCGATACGAAAAATTCTACGGATTCGCCTCCATAGGTTACTCCCGGCACGCAGCATCCCACCAGCGGAGCCTGCCGGGGTGCGGGCCGCCGTCGCGAGGAAGGACTCGTAGCGTGCGCAGATCGGGCCGCGGGCCGGGCTCACCGCTCGGGCTGCATCGCGTCAACGAGCCCCGTGGCGTGCTGCCGCAGGCGGCCTGGCGGCTCGACCCCGATCCGGTGATCTGGCCCGACGAGACGCTGGTCGCCGTCGAGCGGCTGAACCTGGACGCGGCGTCGTTCCGCCAGCTGCACGACGCGAATGGCAGCGATCCGGCGGCGATGAAGGCGGCCGTGCTCGGAATCGTCGCCGACCGCGGCAAGATGCAGAATCCGGTCACCGGATCGGGCGGGATGCTCACCGGCACGGTCCGCGAGGTGGGTCCCGACTCGCCGCTCGGCCTGGCGCCCGGGGACCGGATCGCGACCCTGGTCTCGCTGAGCCTCACACCGCTGGTGATCACCGACGGGCTGAGCGCGTGGGACGGGCGGTCCGAGCAGGTGCCGTGCCAGGGCCACGCGATCTTGTTCGGGCGCTCGATCGCGGCCGTGCTCCCCGACGACCTGCCCGTGCCCCTGTCGCTGGCGGTGATGGACGTCTGCGGCGCGCCCGCGCTCACCCACCGCGTGGTGTCGCAGTCGGCCGGCCGGCTCGGCGACATCGTGCCGGGGGGTTCCGGGGGGCCGTCCCCCCGACCCAGCACGACCGGAACCTCGGGCAAGGGACCGGTCGTCGCCGTGTTCGGCGCCGCGGGCAAGAGCGGCTCGCTGTCCGCGGCCGCGGCCGCGCGGGCGGGCGCGAGCCGCGTGATCGGCGTCGTGCCGCACGGGCGTGAGGCCGCCGCTCTCCGCGCCGCCGGCCTGGCCGACGAGGTGGTGGTCGCCGACGCGACCGACCCGGTCGGCGTCAGCGAGGCGGTCCGCGCGGCGGGCGGGCCTGCCGACGTGACCGTGGTCTGCGTCGACGTGCCGGGATGTGAGGGCGGCGCGATCCTGGCGACGGCTCAGGGCGGTACGGTGATCTTCTTCTCGATGGCCACGTCCTTCACCGCCGCCGCGCTCGGCGCCGAGGGGGTCTCCGCGGACGTGACCATGCTGGTCGGCAACGGCTACACGCCCGGGCACGCCAAGCTCGCCATCGACCTGATCAGGACCGAACCTGGCGTCCGCCAGATCTTCGACGCGAGGACGACGGGAGAGTGACGATGACATCCGGCTCCCGGCCGAGGACACCCAAGCTCAGCATCGACCCGCAGGTCGTCCGCGAGGCCAGGAGGCTGGCCAGCCAGGCGGGCGAGCCGATCGTGGCGATGGCGCGGGCCCACACGACCGTCTCGGTCGAGCGCGCCGTGCTCAGGCTCGGCGGGCTGTCCGGTGCCGACGCAGACGGCATGCCGCTGGTGAACCGGCTGGTCGAGGCGGTCCGCGACCAGACCGGCCTGGAGCACGGCGTCGCGCTGCCTGCCTGGGACGCCCTGGTCGCCGGCCAGTATCCCGACCTGGCAACCCTGGCCGGCGACGCGGCGGCCGGGAAGGTCTCGTTCCGGATCCCGGCGGGCACCGACGCCGACGCCGCCAGGCAGGCGGCGGGCCTGGCGCAGGCCGACGGGTTCGCGCGGATCGACGCGAACCGGGCGAAACGGCAGGAGATGATCGCGGCCACGGCCGAGCCGCGCAAGCCGTGGATGTACCTGATCGTCGCGACCGGCGACATCTACGAGGACATCCCGCAGGCGCAGGCCGCCGCCCGGGAAGGCGCCGACGTCGTCGCGGTGATCCGCTCGACCGGGCAGTCCCTGCTCGACTACGTCCCCGAAGGCGCGACGAGGGAGGGCTTCGCCGGCACGTACGCGACGCAGGAGAACTTCCGGCTGATGCGGGCGGCGCTCGACGAGGTCTCCCGCGAGCTCGGCAGGTACGTCAGGCTGACCAACTACGCCTCCGGCCTGTGCATGCCGGAGATCGCCTCGCTGGCCGGCTTCGAGCGGCTCGACATGATGCTGAACGACTCGATGTACGGCATCATCTTCCGCGACATCAACCCCCGCCGCACGCTAATCGACCAGCGGTTCTCCCGGCAGATCCACGCCAGGGCCGGCATCATCATCAACACCGGCGAAGACAACTACCTCACGACGGCCGACCCCGTCGACGGCGCGCACACGGTCATCGTGTCCCAGTTGCTCAACGAGTACTTCGGCAAGGAGGCCGGCCTGGCCGACCGCCAGATCGGCCTCGGCCACGCGTTCGAGATCGGACCCGACGTCCCTGACTCGTTCCTGCTCGAGCTGGCCCATGCCCAGCTCGTGCGCGAGCTGTTCCCCGACGCGCCGCTGAAGTACATGCCGCCGACCAAGCACATGACCGGCAACATCTTCGGGGGATACCTGCTCGACGCGTTCTTCAACCTGGCCGCGATGATGACCGAGCAGGAGATCCTGCTGATCGGGATGATGACCGAGGGCATCCACACCCCGTTCCTTTCCGACCGGGACCTGGCGCTGGAGAACGCGCACTACGTGCGGACCGCGGCCGGCCGGCTGAGGGAGAGCTTCAGGCCAGAGCCTGGCGGGTTCATCGACCGGCGCGCGAACCAGGTGCTCGCCGAGTCGGTCGACCTGCTGCGCAGGATCTGCGACGACGGGCTGCTCAACGCGATCGCCGACGGCACATTCGGCATCACCAAGCGGCCGGCGGACGGCGGCCGCGGCCTGGACGGCGTGGTCGCCAAGGCCGACGGGTACTTCAACCCGGCCGGCGACATCCTGGAAGATACCCGCCAGATCTCGCGGGCCGACCAGAACAGCGCCGGTCAGAACAGCGCCTGTCAGAACGGAGCGCAGCGGTGAGCACTGGCCAGGTCATCAGGCCCTACGGCGACACCACGGGCGACGGTCAGGTGCAGCTGTCGTTCACCCTGCCGGTGCCGTTCGGCACGCCAGAGCACAGGGCCAAGGCCGAGGGAGCTGCGCTCCAGCTCGCCGCGAAGATGGGCCTCGACCCGGCGATGGTCACCCATGCCAAGGGCATGGGCCAGGACTTCACGTTCTTCATCGTGTACGGTCGGGTCGGTCACCTGGTGGACCTGTCGCAGGTGACCGTGGCCGAGCGGGAGTTCGACGAGCTCTCGCCGGCCGAGATCAACCTGCGGATCCGTTCGGCGCTCGGCCGCAAGCTGGTCGTCGTCGGGGCGACCATCGGCACCGACGCGCACACCGTGGGGATCGACGCGATCCTGAACGTCAAGGGCCACGCGGGGGAGAAGGGCCTGGAGTACTACAGGGAGATCACGGTGGTCAACCTCGGCTCGCAGGTCGAGATACCCAGGCTGGTGGCCGCCGCGCACGCCGAGGGCGCCGACGCGGTGCTGGTCAGCCAGGTCGTGACGCAGAAGGACGCGCACATCAAGAACACCCGCGAGCTGTCGGCCGCGTTCGCGGCGGCGGGCGGCAAGCGGCCGCTGCTGATCGTGGGCGGGCCGCGCTTCGATCCCGGCATGGCCTCCGAGCTCGGCGTCGACAAGATCTTCGGCAAGGGCACCACGCCGCGCGACGTGGCCAGCTACCTGGTGCACATGCTCGCGCCCGCCCGCGCCATGTCCGAGCCGCCGGCATGACCGGGCACGGCGGCGTGGCCGGGGACAGCGGCAGGACCGCGCCGGACGGCACCGCCGACCCGCGGCTAGGGCTGACCGTCAGGCACCAGCGGTACGTGCCCTACGCTCACGCTCACTACGGCGGCAACCTGGTCGACGGCGCGTACGTGCTTGGGCTCTTCGGCGACGTGGCCACCGAGGCGTCGATCAGGGCGGACGGCGACGAGGGGCTGTTCGCCTCCTACTCCGAGGTCCAGTTCCTCGCGCCGGTCCTGGCCGGCGACGTGCTCGAGGCGGTCGCCACGGTCACCAGGGTCGGCCGCCGTAGTCGGGAAGTGCGGTTCGAGGCGCGCGTGCTGTGCCGGGCCGAGCCGGAGCGCGGCCCGTCGGCGGCACGGGTGCTGGACGAGCCGATCGTCGTCGTCACCGCGGTCGGCACGGTCGTGGTCCCGCCGGCCTGATCCGCAAGTCATATCCCCATTATCGTAAGTGCCCCAGTTCGCCGCCTTCTTCTCATGTAGCACACAGTAACTTCATCACTACCAGTAGTATTGATGCGATGAGGTCGATGCTATGCCCATCGGTGATCGGCCGCGGTGCCGAGTTGGAGGCTCTGGCCGACGGCCTCGACCGGGCAGCGGACGGGAACGGCGGCGTATTCATCCTGGTAGGCGACGCCGGCATCGGCAAGTCCCGGCTCGCCAGGGAGGCGACCTCGCTGGCCGCTTCGCGCGGATTTCACGTCCTGATCGGGCGCGCGACCGAGTCGGCCGTGCCAGTTCCGTTCCGGCCGATCGGCGAGGCGCTGATGAAACTGGCCAGGGCGGGCGTGGTGCCCGACACCCTCGAGATGACCGGGCATCTGCCCGCGCTTGCCTCGCTCGTCCCCGAGTGGACCCGGCCGGGCGACGACCAGGCCGAGATCTCGCCGCTCATACTCGCCGAGGCACTGATCAGGATGCTGACGCCGGCCGATTCCAGGGGATCGCTGCTCGTACTCGAAGACCTGCACTGGGCCGACCCCGAGACGCTTGCGATCGTCGAGTACCTCGCCGACAACCTGGCCGGGACGAACGTGCTCTGCCTGGCGACGGTGCGGGACAGCGAGCCGTCGCCTGGGCTGGACTGCCTCAGGTCGATCACCGCCAGGCGCGCCGCGACCTGCGTCGAGGTGCGCCGGCTGCCGGACTGGGCGATCCGGCGGATGGCACGGGAGTGCCTGGACACCGAGCACGTACCGGACGGGGTGGTCCGGCTGCTCGCCGACTGCGACGGGCTCCCCTTCGCGGTGGAGGAACTGCTGGCCGCCGCCGTCTCGTCCGGGCATCTGGTCAGGGCGGCATCGGGCTGGCGGGTCGACGACCGGGTCACCTCATACGTGCCCGCCTCGATCACGGGATCGGTGCGCAATCGCCGGGCCGCGCTCGGCCCGGTCGTCACCGACGTCCTGGCCTCAGCGGCCGTGCTCGGCAGGAAGTTCGACTGGACGCTGCTGCCGAGCATCGCCGGCCTGGCCGAGTCGCAGGTGCTCGAGGCGCTACAGCGGGCGCAGGAGGCGCAGCTGATCGAGCCGATCACCGCCAGCCCGAACCTGTTCAGGTTCCGGCACAGCCTGACCAGGCACGCGATCCTGTCCGACCTGCTGCCGCCCGACCGCGCGCGGCGCTCGGCGAGCGCCGCGGCCCAGATCGAGCGCGCCCAACCCGAACTGCCTGGAGCCTGGTGCGAGCTGGCGGCCGAACTCCACGAGGCCGCGGGTGACCGCGTGCGCGCCGCCAGGCTGCTGCTGCAACTCGGCAGCCGCGCGCTGGCGCAGGGAGCGCTCAGCACCGCGACGACCTCGCTGGCCGACGCGCGCGAGCTGGTCTCCGCCCCGGCGACCGAGCCGACGCTGGCCATCGAGGTCGACGAAGCGCTCGTCGACGCGCTCGCTCACGCCGGGGACTACGCCAGGCTGGTGCCGGCCGCCGATCGGCTGATCGGCGAGCTTCAGGCGGCCGGGGCCGACCCGCGGCGGCAGGCGCTGGCCATGATCACGGTGGCGCGCACCAACTGCGAGCACCATTGCGATGCCTCCGCCGCGCGGCTTGCGGCGGCACGGTCCATCGCAGACCAGCTGCACGACGCCGATCTCGCCAGCCGGGTCGACGCGGCCGCGGCGCGCTGCGCGATCGACTCTGGCCACCTCGACCAGGCGGACGTGCTGGCACGCCGGGCGCTGGCCAGCGCCGAGGCGGCCGGATCGGCGAGCTGGGCCGCCGAGGTCGCGTTCGAGGCGCTCGAGGTGATCGGGCGCAGGGAGCGACAGCGCGATACCGACGCCGCGCGCTCGGCCTTCGAGCGCGCCTACCAGATCGCGACCGACGCGGAACTGGCGATCAGGCGGATCGGCGCGCTGCACGAGCTCGGCACCGTCGACATGCTGACCGACGGCGGCACCGCCAGGCTCCGCGAGGCCAGGGAGCTCGCGCGCGGGTCAGGGGCGATCTCGACCGCCACGACGATCGACCTCCAGCTGGCCAGCACCTGGAGCCTGGGATCGGACCTGGACCGCGCGCTGGACGCCGCCAGGCAGGCCGAGCGGGGCGCGCGGCAGATCGCGGCCGGGCGGACCGAGGCAATCGCGATCAACATCCAGGCGGTGGTCGCGGCGATCAGAGGCGACCGGGCAGAGACGGCGAAGGCCGCCGAGCGGGCCGAGCAGGTGATACCCGGCGATCCGGAGGTCCTGTACTCCACATGGGGGCTGGCCAGGGTCACCGCCTCGCTCTTCCTCGACGACCCGTCGCGCGCGCTGCGCGAGAGCGAGGCCGGGATCTCCTATGGCGGCGACACCGCCCTGATGCCGCCGCGGCGCGCCTGGGGCTACTACGCGATCTTGCAGGCCGCATTCGGCAGGGACGGCCGCGCCGCAGTCGAGCAGGCCCACGCCGCGAGCGCGGCGATCGGCTGGAATGAGGGATACCTGTGCTACGCGCAGGCGGTGCTCGAGGGGCGGGAAGGTCACAGGGAGCGGGCGTCTGCTCTCGCCGAGGAAGGCAGCGCGCTGCTTGCCCCGTACGCGCCGTGGTGGAACCACCTCGCCCGCCGGCTGATTGCCCAGGCGGCGCTCCGCGACGGCTGGGGTCAGCCCGCCGCGTGGCTGCGAGAAGCCGCGGCGGAGTTCCAGGCTAGCGGTCACGCCCGGCTGGCCTCGGCCTGCCGCGGCATCCTGCGCCGGGCCGGCGAGCGGGTGCCGCGGTCGGGGCGCGGCACCGCGCAAGTTCCCGCCCAGATGCGCAGACTGGGCATCACCAGCCGGGAGATGGACGTCTTCCTGCTCGTGGCCAGGGGAATCTCGAACGCGGAAATCGCGCAGCGGCTGTTCATCTCCCCCAAGACGGTCGAAACTCATGTCGCGAGCCTGGTGGCGAAGACCGGCCAGGCTGGCCGCCGCGAGCTCGTCGGGCACGCTGCCCGCTTCGTACCTCACTGAGCGCATTCGCGCTGTCAGCGGGGTGACTACTCGCGGTTACCTTCCGGCCAGCCGAGCTTAACTCAGGTTGTCACATTCTGTAGCTGATGGTTCACCCGATGCGCACAAGTGGTCCGGTGGGCGAACATGGTCACGTACCAAGGCGCTGCCAGGCTGCCAGCCGGGACCGTCCGGTCCCGCGACGGTAACCAGCGGCGCGAGCTGCCCCCGTGCTCGCGCAGTACCCGGCGGGCCCGCGCGTTCTGCGGACCCGCCGGCCCGGGGCGTTCCCGCAAGGAGGACGCATGACGATCAGTGCCGTACCGCCAAGCCAGGCACCGGAGATGACGCCTGGCGGCGATCACGAAGAGCGTTTCATGACCGAGGCGATCCCGTACATGAGCCGGCTCTACCCGGCCGCGCTGCGGCTGACGCGCAATCACAGCGACGCCGAGGACCTGATCCAGGAGACGTTCGTCAAGGCGTACGTCAAGTTCCACCAGTTCAGTCCCGGCACCAACCTCAAGGCCTGGCTGTACACGATCCTGGTCAGGACCTTCTACAGCACGTGCAGGCGCCGCGACCGCAGGGTCGGCGAGGTGCTCGCGGCCGAGATCGACGGCTCCGATGCCAGGGACGCGCTCACGGAGCCGCCCAGGTCCGCCGAGGCCGAGGCGCTCGACAAGATCGGCGGATCCGGGATCATGCGGGCCCTGGCCGACCTGCCCGAGTCCTTCAGGCAGGCGATCTACCTCGCCGACATCGAGGGTTACCGGTACACCGAGATCGCCGAGCTGATGGGAACACCTCTCGGCACCGTGATGTCGCGCATCCACCGCGGCCGCGCGATGCTGCGGCGGAGGCTGCGCGCTTACGCGCCCCGGCCGCAAGAACCGCGGCTGAGCGTCGCGGCCTAGCCTTCCTCGGCCCCGAGAGGGCGGCAGCACCGGGGTTCCCCCGCCCCCGGGCAATGCCGCCGGTGGCGGGGCCGTGCCGAGATACCCCCGTCCTCGGCACGGCCCCGCCACGCTACTCGCGCCCCGGCCGGCCGGGCGGCGGCCGGCCCGCACGCTACTCGGCCGCGCCGTACTTGGCGATCTCCTCGTACTCGGCCTCGCTCAGCTCGCGCGGCTGCTCGCCCTTGGCCACCTTGGTGCTCTGCACGTGATGGCGGATCGTCTCGACCACCTCTGGGTTGGCCAGGGTGGTCACATCGCCGACGTCGGCGAAGTTCGAGACCGACGCGATGACCCGGCGCATGATCTTGCCCGACCTGGTCTTCGGCATGTCCGAGACGATCCAGACGTTCTTCGGCCGCGCGATCTTGCCGATCTCGACCTCGATCGCCTTGGTGACCTTGGCCTCCATCCCGTCCGCCGCGACGCCCGGCTTGAGCGAGACGTACATCTCCACGATCCGGCCCCTGATGTCGTCGATCACCGGCACGGCCGCGGCCTCCGCCACCTCGGTGACGGTGAGCGCGGCCGACTCGAGTTCCTTGGTGCCCAGCCGGTGGCCCGCGACGTTGATCACGTCGTCGACCCGGCCGAGGATCCGGAAGTAGCCGTCGGCTGCCTGGACCGCGCCGTCGTTGCAGAAGTACGGCCAGTCGCGCCAGTTCTTGCTGTCCGGGTCCCTGTTGTACTTCCGGTAGTAGGTGTCTAGATACCGCTCTGGGTCGTCCCAGACCGTCTGGAAGGTGCCGGGCCAGGGGTTGCGGATGCAGATGTTGCCCGCCTTTCCGCTCCCCTTTGGTATCTCGTTGCCGTCCTCGTCGTAGATCACCGGGTAGATCCCGAGGACGCCCGGGCCGCAGCTTCCCGGCTTCATCGGCTGCAGGGCGGGCAGGGTGCTGCCGAGGAAGCCGCCGTTCTCGGTCTGCCACCAGGTGTCGGTGATGGCCACCTCGCCCTTGCCGACCTCGGAGTGGTACCAGCGCCAGACCTCGGGTTCGATCGGCTCTCCGACGGTCGTCATCGACTTAAAGTGGTAGTTGTATTTCCTCGGCTCCTCCGGGCCGACCTTGCGCAGCATCCGGATCGCCGTGGGCGAGGTGTGGAAGATATTGACGCCCAGCTGCTGCGCGATCCGCCACGGTCGGCCGCCGTCCGGGTAGTTCGGCACGCCCTCGTAGATCACGGTCGTCGTGCCGAGCGCCAGCGGCCCGTAGACGATGTAGGAGTGCCCGGTGATCCAGCCGATGTCGGCCATGCACCAGTACACGTCGTCCGGGTGGATGTCCTGGTAGTACTTGGACGTCCCGGCGACGTAAGACAGATAGCCGCCGGTGCTGTGCTCGCAGCCCTTGGGGCGGCCTGTGGTCCCGCTGGTGTACATCAGGAACAGCGGCGCCTCGGCGGGCATCGATACCGGCTCGACGACCGCCCCGGCGTGCTCGGGGAGCAGCTCGTCGACGAAGAAGTCGCGGCCCGGCGCCATCGGCGTCGCCGAGGCGTACTGGCCGGGGTGGCGCCGCCACACAAGCACCTTGTCCACTTCCTGGCCCTGCCTGGCTGCCTCCTCCAGCGCCTCGTCGGCCTTCACCTTGTGATCGGCGAGGTCGCCGGCCCGGTAGTAGCCGTCCATGGTGATCAGGACCCTGCTGCCCGAGTCGGCGATCCTGGTGCCGCAGGCGTGCCCGCTGAAGCCGCCGAATACCTCGGAATGGATCACGCCGAGCCTCGCGCAGGCGAGCATCGTGACCGGGAGCTCGGCGACCATGGGCATGTGCAGGGTGACCCGGTCGCCGGCCTGCAGCCCGGCGAAGTCGCGCAGCACCGCGGCGAACTCGTTCACCCGGCGGAGCAACTCGCCGTAGCTGAGGTGGACATGCTCGTCGGTCTCGAGTTCCGGCACAAAGATGATCGCTGTCTTGTCCGGGTCCGCCGCGGCGTGCCGGTCCACGCAGTTGTAGGACGCATTCAGCTTGCCGCCCACGAACCACTTCCAGAACGGCGCGTTCGAGGTATCCAGGGTGGTATCCCAGCGCTTGTCCCAGGTCAGCAGCTCGGCGTACTCCGCGAAGCAGTCGGGGAATTTGTCCTCGGTGAACCGGTCGAAGATGGCGGGGTCGGCGGCGTTGGCCTGAGCGACGAACTGCGGGGGTGGCTGGTAGTACTCCTCCTCGCGCCAGTGGACCGCGATCTGGGATTCGGAGACCTCGGTTTCCGGGTTATCCGTCATTTGCTCGACCTCCAGCTGGAAGGGACTCCGCAGAGCGGCCTATGCCGTTCTCGTCACGCGGACCTAGCCGCACAGTTGACTGCTACCAAATCGTATCGCCGCAGCACAAGACCCGACAGGCCAGTTCAGCGCCGCGCTGGACGCCGCCGCGGGCACGGGCGGCGATCCTGGCGCAGCCGCCGCCACCGAGGTTGACATCGCTGCCAGGGACGGTATCTTCTTGCCAGTCACGTGCCGGGTGACCTGGCATGCTGCGGTTCGCGGGCGCGCAGGCCAGCAACTGGCGGGCCGCGGCCGCGAAGCCAGCAAGGCGCGGACCGGGGCGAGGTCGGACCTGGAAGGGGCCCAGACATCCAGTAGACAACGACGGGCGATCCCGTTGCCGACGGGGCGCCCCTCGGTCCGAAGGATGCCTGGGCCTCTTCCTCGTGCAGCCGTGTGATCGAATACGCTGACGCGGTGAAGAAACCACATGATCCTGAGGCAGGAGCGCGGTGACTTCCACGGAGCGGCCGGCCGAGCCACTTGGCCAGGTAGCCGTCATCATCCCGACCTACAACGAGCGCGACAACATCGAGCCGATCGTGGGCCGGGTCAGAACCGCCGTTCCCGCCGCTCACGTGCTCGTCGTCGACGACAACAGCCCGGACGGCACTGGCGAGATCGCCGACAAGCTCGCGGCCAGCGATCCGAACGTCCATGTGCTGCATCGCCCGGGCAAGTCGGGTCTCGGCACCGCGTACATCGCCGGCTTCGGCTGGGGCCTGACCCGCGGGTACGGCGTGCTCGTCGAGCATGACGCCGACGGCTCGCACGATCCGGCTGACCTGCCGAAGATGCTGGAAGCCCTGGAGGACGCCGACCTGGTGATCGGCTCCAGGTACGTACCCGGCGGGACGGTCGTGAACTGGCCCAAGTCACGCGAGGTGCTGTCGCGCGGCGCGAACATCTACGTCAGGACGATGCTCGGCATCGGCATTCACGACGCCACCGCCGGCTACCGCGCCTACCGGGCGGCGACGCTGCGCGCGATCGGCCTTGACCAGGTCCAGTCGCAGGGCTACTGCTTCCAGATCGACCTGACACTGCGCACCGCCGAGCAGGGCTTCACGATCCGCGAGGTGCCGATCACGTTCACCGAACGGGCGCGCGGCGCGAGCAAGATGAGCCAGGCAGTCGTCGCCGAGGCGCTGTGGCGGGTTGCCCGCTGGGGAGTCGCCGGGCGGCTCGGACGGCGCCCGCGCCCGCCCAGGTCCTGACGGCCCTGCCGTCCGAGCGCCTGCGCTTAAGCGCTCCGGCGGTGCCTCGCGGGCGTCTCGGCCCGGCGGGCCTCGCCGCGCTGGCCCCTGATGATGGCAAGCCGCTCGGCGAGCACTTCCTCCAGGTCCGAGATGCTGCGACGCTCCATCAGCATGTCCCAGTGGCTCCGCGGCGGCTTGGCCTTCGCGGCGGCCTGCTGGTCACCGCTGGCGGTTGACGCGGTAGCACCGCAGATGCGGCACTCCCACGTCGGCGGCACCTCGGCCTCCGCGGCGAACGGCACGCTGAACCGGTGGCCCTTCGGGCACTCGAAGGCCACCTCCTGGCGCGGGGCCAGGTCGGTGTTGCGGTCGTTCTCGTAGCTCGTGGCGCCTAGGCGGGTGCCACGTAGTGCGCGTTCGGCCATATGTTCGCTGCCTCCGGGCGCTCGGCGTTCCTACATGTCAACGGCGGGGACACCGGCTAGATTCCCGCCCGGCCGTGGTCGGAAACCGCATGGGCGAGTACCGGATCGCTAGGGATGCGCATTTGCGACCCGATTGAGGCGCTGACAGCGGCCTCAGGCCCGTGGGTGCCACGCGCCGCGATCGATCAGGACGTCGCGTAGCAGTTCGGTCTCGTCGGTCATGATGCCGTCGACGCCGAGGGCGAGCAGCGAGGTCATGAGCTCCTTGTCGTTGACCGTCCAGACGTGCACCTGCAGGCCGGCCGCGTGGGCCCGGCCGATCAGGGGAGCGGTCGCCAGGCCGACGGGCAGCTGTGCGCAGCGGACCCAGCGGGCGGCCAATGCCGGGCCGAGCATCCGGCCGGGCACGCCGGACCGCAGCGCCGCCGCGCCGACCGGCGAGGTGGCCGTGCAGACCGGCCGGTCGAGCAGCCGCCTGGTGGCGCGCAGCCTGGCGGCGGAGAACGAGGTGAGGCAGACCCGGTCCCATGCGGCCGCGCGGCGGATGAGCTCGGCGAGCGGCCGGGCCGCGGGCGCGTCCTTGACGTCGATGTTGAACCGCACGTCGGGCCACGCGCCCAGCAGGTCGGCGAGGAGCGGTATCGGCTCGGTGCCGTCGATCCTGGCCGCCGCCACCTCGCTGGCGGGCAGCCGCGCGATCGCCCCGGTCCGGTCGGTGACCCGGTCCAGGGTCTTGTCGTGGAACGCCACGAGCACGCCGTCGCTGGTCGCGTGCGCGTCGGTCTCCAGGTAGGCGTAGCCGAGCTTGACCGCATGCTCGAAGGCGCGCCAGGAGTTCTCCGGATGGTGCCCGGCGCCGCCGCGGTGCGCGAAGGCGATCGGCGTCGGGTGGTCGAGGAAGCCGGTCGTCACGTGCCCGCCCATTCCCTGCGGCGCGCCTCGGCAAGCACGATCGCGGCCGCGGCGGCGACATTGAGCGAGCCCACCCTGCCGAGCTGCGGGATGTAGGCGACCTGGTCGGCGGCCTCGAGCAGGCCGGGCGAGCAGCCCCGGTCCTCGTTGCCCAGGGCCAGGCAGACGTCGCCGCCGAGGTCGGCCAGGTGCAGCGGAACGGCACCGTGCGCCAGCTCGATCGCGACCAGCCGCAGCCCCTGCGCCCTGACCGCGGCGGCCGCCGCCGCGACGGTCGCATGCTCGAAGGCGAGGAACCGGCCGGTGCCGAGCGCGGTCTTGCGCGCCGACGGGTGCGCCGGGTCGGCGACGTCGCCGCACAGCCACACGTGCTCCACCCCGAACGCGGCGGCGGTCCTGACGATCGAGCCCATGTTGAACGGCTGGCTCACGGACTCGAGCAGCAGGCATACCCGAGCCTTGGCGGACCGGCGCCAGGACCGGTTCAGCCGCTTGACCTCGGTCGCCCCGAGCTGACGGGTCACCGCGCCGCCCCGGCCGGCCAGCGCGCCCCGGTCACCTTCAGCACCCGGTAGCCGGACCGGGCCGCGGCGCGCTCGGCGGTCCAGCCGGACTCGGCCAGCCATCGCTGCAGGGAGTCCGATCCGAGGTTTCGTTGCATGACAAGGAACGCAGCCGCGCCGGGAGCGAGCCGGCCAAGCCAGCAGGCCAGCATCGCGTGCAGGGCGCTCTTGCCGATCCTGACCGGCGGGTTGGACCAGATCAGGTCGAACCGCGCGGGCAGGACCGGGTCGTCGGGGAGCGTGCAGGTCACGTTGGCGAGCCCGGCGCGGGCGGCGTTGGCGCCGGTCAGCTCCAGCGCTCTGGCGTTCACGTCGACCGCCCAGATCCGCGCGCCAGGCGCGCGGGCCGCCGCCACCAGCGCGAGCGGTCCGTAACCGCAGCCCAGGTCGAGTATGTTCCCGGACGGCGGAGGCGGCGTGGCGACGTCGAGCAGCAGCCTGGTGCCGGGATCCAGGCGCCGCGGCGAGAAGACGCCGGAGTCGGTGCCGAGTTCCAGGTGCAGGCCGGGCAGGATCACGTGGACGGTTCCTTCGCGGTGCGCAGCCGAGGGCCGGCCGGTGAAGTAGTGCTCGCTCACCTGCCGACGGCCGGCGAGGGGGTCGGCCGCCGGGCTGACGCAGCCAGCGCCGGGTTGATGTACGTGCGGGTGACCCACCGCTCCACGACGAACGTCAGCACCGGGACGGTGCCAGCCAGCAGCACGATCACGGTGCCGGGGCTGGCGATCTTCATCCGCACCATCCTGGTCATCCAGAACGCCACGACCACGTAGCCGATGTAGAGGATGCCGTGGGCGGTGCCGACGTACTTGACGATGACCAGGTTGTCCGCGAACACCTGGAGCGGGATCCCCACGAAGCACAAGATGATCAGCACCGTCCCGGTCAGGTAGGCCAGCGCCCGGTACGCGCGCACCGCCAGGGCGAGCTGCCGGCCGGCCCCGCCCACCTCCCCTTCCCGCTCCACATGTTCCTCCTCGTTCGCGCCCCGCCGGCGCCGCCCGCTAGCGCAGGCCGTGCCATCGGCCGTGGCCCTTGACCTCGGTGCTGAGCCTGGCCAGGTAGGCGTTGTACTCAGCGAGCTCGGTGTCGGCCTGGCCGTGCTCGGCACCCGCCCCGTCCGCCCCGTCCGCCGCCGTTACCTGACCGGGACCTGCCGGCGCGCCGGCCGGCAACTCGACCTCGGCACGGGCGCCGGCCTCCGGTGGCGGGTGCAGCTCGTCCCTGATCGTCTTCACCCAGAAGACGATGCCGAAGACCGCGAAGACCGGCCACTCGAACGTATATGCCCAGCTCAGCGTGTTGCCGGCCATAGCGCGCCGGAACTGCCAGTCGCCGAGCCAGATCATCCCGGCGACCGCCGCCACCGCGAACAGATGCCAGCCGAGCCACCGGGGCGTCAGCAGGATCCGCCACCGCGGCGTGGTCGGCGCGTCGGTCATGGCTTGAGCCTAGCGCCGGCTCTCGCGGGACCCGCACGACCACCGCGAATCGGTCATGCCAGCGAGTCGTTACAGACCGTAGTCGGGCCGTCAGTGATAATCGGCCCATGGCTCTAGCGCACCTGCTGCCCTGCCGGCTCGGGCTGGCCGGACGGCTTCCCGCACGGATCGAGGACCTGCGCGGACCGGCCGGGGGAGTGATCCTGCTGCCCAGGAACCTGTCCTGGCCAGGGATGCGCGAGTGCGACGTGAGCGACGACCGCGGCCGGCGCAACATGTACGGGCTGCTGCTGGCCCAGGGCAGCCGCAACGACATCGCCAGGTTCGTCAACGCCGGGCTGCTCCGCCAGGACTGGCCGCTGATCAGGAAGTCACTCGACGCCAGGCTGTCGCGCTCGTGCGAGCGGCGGTTCGGCCTTGCCGCCTGCCGATAGCCCTGCTGGCGGCCGGATAGCCTTGCCTGGCGGCCGATAGCCTTGCCTAGTGCGCAAATACGTCATCATGGGGGTCCAGGGCAGCGGCAAGGGGACTCAGGCGGGGATGCTGGCGACCGACCTCGACCTCATCCATATCGCCGTGGGCGACATCTTCCGCTGGAACGTGCAGCACCACACCAAGCTCGGCGCCCAGGTCAGGCGCACTATGGCGGCCGGCCTGCTGGTCGGCGACGACCTCGTCGAGGGCGTGGTGCGGGAGCGGCTGAGCCAGCACGACTGGAACTACGGCTTCATCGTCGACGGGTTCCCGCGCAACGAGCGCCAGGCCGAGTTCTTCCTCGAGAGCTACGACATCGACGGGGTGATCCACCTCGACCTCCCCGACAGCGAGGTCCGCAGGCGCGTGCTGGCCAGGCGGCTCTGCTCGGGCTGCGGCATGGACTACAACCTGATCGCCAGCAGCCCGCGCGAGGCCGGCAAGTGCGACGTGTGCGGCTCGGCCCTGGTCACCAGGGAGGACGACACCGAGGAGGCGCTGGCCGTGCGGCTCCGCGAGTACCATGAGAAGACCAACCCCGTGCTGGCCATCTTCCGCCGCAAGGAGTACGTGGTCACCGTCGACGCCACGCCAGGCCCCGCGGAGATCCAGCAGGAGATCAGGACCAAGCTCAACCTGCCGTCCTTCTGCGAGCCGGCCGGTTAGTCCCGGGCAGCATTTAGTCCAGGGCAGACCGGGTCAACGCCCCGGCGGCCCGCCTGCGGTAGGCACGCGACTTCGCCCGCGAGCCGCAGACGGCCATGCTGCACCAGCAGCCGCTCCTGGTTGGCGAGCGGTCGTAGAACGCCCAGCGGCAGTCATCGGCGCTGCAGACCTTGAGCCTGGACCAGGTTCCGAGCGCCGCGGCCTCCGCCACGACCAGCAGCAGCCCGGCCAGCCCGGCCGTGGCCCCGGCACCACCCGGCGCCGGGGCCACGGCGCCGTCGGCGCCCACCTCCAGCCGGACCGGCAGGCCAGCGGAGAGCGACTGCAGGTCGGTGACCGCGGTCGCCGGCGGGCGGGTCCCGCCCACGTGGGCCTGCAGAATCTCGCGCAGTGCTTCCCGCAGCGCGACGGCCCGGCGCAGATCATCCCCGGTAGCGTGGCCAGCTTGCCGCCGCCCGCCCTGCCCGCGCCCGCCCTGCCCGTGCCCGGCCAGACCGCGCCCGGCGAGCCAGGCGGCCAGCGCCGGGGGCGAGCCGAGCTCGTCCGTGCCAGCCTCAGTGTCCAGCGTGTTCACGAAGGCACGCACGAGTTCAAGCCGGCCGGGCGCCGAGCCGATCACTGGCTGGCGGCCCGCCCGCCCCATGCTGCCCGGCATCCTCACTCCCGAACCTCAGGCCGCGCGCCCGTCCGGACGCCGCGTCACCGTCACTGGAGTTTAGCTGGTTGCGCAAAGCGTGTGAGCCCGCTAGCCTGCGAGTAACCAGCTGAACCTATTTGATGGTGACGAAATGTGAGCGGGGCGGGCATGGACGAGTGGGTGATGATCGGGGCGCCGACGAGCGCGGGCGCTCACCACGCAGGACAGGAACTCGCACCTGACGCGCTCCGGGCCGCGGGCCTGGAGCAGCGGCTTCGCGCGGCCGGCCTGCCGGTGACCGACGCGGGCAACCTGCCTGAAGCGGTGTTCGCCGTGGACCACGGTGCTCCGGGCGCCCGTAACCTCGCCGCCGTTGCCCGGGTAGCCGCCCAGGTGGCCGATTCCGTGGCCGAGGTCGCGGCCTCCGGCCGGCTGCAGCTGCTGCTCGGCGGCGACTGCACGATCACGATCGGCGCCATCGCGGGTCTCAAGCGCCATTACCCGGAGGCAGGCCTGATCTACGTCGACGGCGACGCGGATCTCGGGATGCCCGGCGACGGCGGCTCGGGAATCCTGGACTCGATGGGCATCTCGCACCTGCTCGGCCGGGGCGCGCCCGAGCTGGCCGGCCTCGGCGGCCAGGTGCCGCTGCTTGATCCGCCGCGCCTGGCGATACTCGGCTCGGATCCCCGCGAGACCAGCGGCGCGGGACGCCAGTTCCTTGCCGGGCAGGGCGTGAGCTTCCAGGAGGCGCCGGCCTTCATCGCCGACCCGGCGGCAGCCGCCGGGCGGGCGCTGGCCGCGGTCACGGCGGCGAGCGGGCGGTTCCTGGTTCACTTCGACGTCGACATCGTCGACTCGGGTGACCTTCCGCTCGGCAACTTTCCGCACTACGGATCGGGCGTCCTGCTCGACCACGTCGTGACCGGGCTGCGCGTACTGCGAGCGCACCCGTCGTTCGCGGGGCTGGTGCTCACCGAGGTCAACCCCACCCACGACCCGGCCGGGTCCGAGCTCAGCCGACTGGTGGACGCGCTGGCCGCCGCCCTCGCCGGGTGAGCCGATGCGCTGAAGCCGACCTCGATTCGGATTGACGGCCGGGAACCGGCTCGACCCGGGCTCGGGCGTTCCCACCTATCTGCAGCTCGTCCATCAGGTCGAGCAGGCGCTGCGGCTCGGCAACCTCACGGAGGGGGACCGGCTGCCGACGGTGAAGGAGGCCGTGGAGTCGCTGGCGATCAACCCCAACACAGTGCTCAAGGCCTACCGCGAGCTCGAGCACCGCGGCCTGGCCGCCGGGAGACCCGGCCAGGGGACGTTCATCGCGGGCACGCTGCGCCGGGTCGGCCTGGCCGAGCAGGCGGCGCTGCGCAAGAGCCTGCTCGGCTGGCTGCGGTCCGCCGACGAGGCCGGCCTGGACGGCGAGGGGATCGCCGCACTGTTCGCGTCCGCGTCGCGGGATTTTCTTGACCGCCGCGACGAGCACGGCCAGCGTCGCGGCGCCGGGCGGGCCGGGGAGGTCGCGTGAACGTGATCGAGACCTGCGGGCTGGCCAAGCGATACCGCCGCACCTGGGCCCTGCGTGACTGCAGCCTCGCGATCCCGGCCCGGCACGTCGTGGCACTGGTCGGCCCGAACGGCGCGGGCAAGACCACCCTGCTGAACATCGCGGCCGGCCTGCTGCGGCCCACCGCGGGGCGCATCACGGTGCTCGGCGGCCAGCAGCCAGGCTCCGGCTTGGCCAGGGCCAGGATCGGGTTCGTCGCCCAGGACGCGCCGCTGTACGGGCACTTGCCGGCCGGCGCCATGCTGCACCTCGCCGGGAACCTGAACCGCACCTGGGACCACGACCGGGCCCTGGCTCGCCTGGCCGATGTCGGCATCCCGCTCGACCGCAAGGTACGCAAGCTCTCCGGCGGGCAGCGGGCGCAGCTCGCACTGACCATCGCGCTCGCCAAGCAGCCCGAGGTGCTGATCCTCGACGAGCCGCTGGCCAGCCTGGACCCGCTCGCCCGGCATGACCTCATGGCCTGGCTGATGGCGGCGGTGGGGCAGGACGGCCTGTCGATGGTGTTCTCCTCGCACATCGTCTCCGAGCTTGAGCGGATCGCCGACTACCTGGTCGTGCTCAACGACGGCCGGCTGCAGCTGGCGGGCGAGGTCGATGCCCTGCTTGGCCGCCACCGCATCCTGACCGGCCCTGGCGGCGAGATGGCCCTGGATTCGCAACGGCTCGCCGTGGTGCATGCCAGCCACGCGGGCGCGCAGGCGCACCTGCTGGTCAGGACGTCGGCACCAGGCGATCCGGCGCCGCCTGGCTGGCAGTCTGACCCGGCCAGCCTGGAAGACCTGGTACTCGGCTACCTGCGCGACCCGGGCGCCAGGATGCTGCCGGGCCCCGCCATGGCACCTCACGCAGGCCGGCCGGCGGTGCGGTCATGACCGCCGGCACGCCGCCCGCGGGCGCGGCGCCCGCCGCCGTGCCGTGGCGCCGGCTGGCGTGGGTCACCTGGCGGCAGCACCGCACCGCGCTGACCTGGATGCTCATCGCCCTCGCGCTCACCGCGACCGGGCTGGCGCTAGCAGACGTGACCGTGCGGCACGCCGGGGCCGAGCATCGCTACTTCTCGCTGATGGCCGGGCCGTGGGCCGACTACATCCACCTCGGCGTCATCCTGTCGCTGGTCATGCCCGTGCTGGCTGGCGTGCTCCTCGGCGCCCCGCTGGTCGCCCGCGAGGCGGAGAACGGGACGACCATGCTGGCCTGGACCCAGGACGCGAGCCGTACCAGGTGGCTGCTCGCCCAGGCCGTACCCGTCGCCGTGCTCCTGGCCGTCGCGGCCGCGGCCCTCCAGCTGGAATTCGGCCGGCTGTCCGGTCTCCGCGCCGGCCTCGCCTGGTCCGCATGGTCCCCGGAGGCCTTCACCCTGCACCCGCTGCCGCTGGCCGGCTGGACGGCGCTGGCGTTCAGCCTCGGCGTGCTGCTCGGCGCGGTCATCCGGCGTACCGTTCCCGCGATAGCCGCCACGATCGCGTGCGCGACAGCGCTGTACGCGACGGCCGCGCTCTGGCGGGTGTTCTACCTGCCGCCGCTGCACGTCGCTGTCCCCGCCAGGTTCTCGGGCACCTACTACTCCTGGGGCCGCCTCCCCACGGCCGCTTCGCCGAGCGGGGGTGCGGACGACATCAGCAATGCCCTGGGCCAGCGGGACGGGCGGCTGCTGAGCTACGCCGAGGTGACCAACCACACCGCGTCATGGCTCAGGATGCACCACCTGTCGTTGTGGATCACCTACCAGCCGGCCGCCAGGTACGCCACGTTCCAGTTGATCGAGTTCGGCTGGCTGACGGTGCTCTCGGTCGGCCTGATCGCCGCGACGGTCATCGTGATCCGGCGGCGCTCGGCACCAGCGGCATGACGGCGGCGGCCCGCCGCCGTGGCGCCTGACCGGTGGGCGCCGACATCCGGATGGCCCTAGCCTGGGCGTGTGCGGGAAATCTCGGTCTTCAGCGGAACGGCTCACCCGGCGCTCGCGGAGGAGATCTGCGGCCACCTCGCCGTTCCGCTGCAGCCCGCGACGGTCCGCCGGTTCGCCAACGACTGCCTGGAGGTCCAGCTCCAGTCCAACTGCCGGGAACGCGACGTGTTCCTGATCCAGCCGCTCGCCGCGCCGGTGCAGGAGCACCTGGTCGAGCTGCTGCTGATGCTCGACGCGGCGCGCGGCGCCTCGGCGGCGCGGGTAACCGCGGTGATCCCGCACTACGCGTACGCGCGCTCGGACAAGAAGAACATGCCCAGGGTCTCGATCGGCGGACGGCTCGTCGCCGACCTGCTGGTCACGGCCGGCGCGAGCCGGGTGCTCACGATGACGCTGCACTCGCCGCAGGTCCACGGGTTCTTCTCGGTTCCCGTCGATCACCTGCACGCCCTGCGCGAGATCGCGGATCACTTCTCCGGTGAGAACCTCGCCGGGGCCGTCGTCGTCTCGCCTGACCTGGGCAACGCGAAGGCCGCGGCGGCCCTGGCCAGGATGCTGGGCCTGCCGGTCGCGGCCGGGGCCAAGGAGCGGCTGAGCGATGACAAGGTCACGATCACCTCGATCATCGGCGACGTCGCCGGCCGCAACGTGATCGTCCTGGACGACGAGATCGCGAGGGGCACGACGATCATCGAGATCCTGGGCAGGCTGCGCGAGCAAGGCGCGCGGTCCGTCCGGATTGCCTGCACGCACGGCCTGTTCTGTGACGGCGCGCTCAAGCGGATCGCCGCCTGGCCCGAGGTGCAGGAGGTTGTCTGCACCAACTCGGTGGCGATTCCCGAGACCCAGGGCTTCGAGAAGCTGCACGTGATCTCGGTCGCTCCGGCACTGGCCGAGGCGATCAGGCGGATTCACGAAGGCGAGTCGGTCAGCGCCCTGTTCCACGATCAGTAGCCACGCTCGGCGGCCCAGCCGGCGACCTGCACCCGTGAGCTGACACCGAGCTTGCGCATGATGTTGGCGACGTGGCGGGCGACCGTGGTGGACGCGATGCCGAGCTCGTCGCCGATCGCCTTGTTGCTCAGGCCGCGGGTGATCGCCGCGGCGATCTCGAGTTCCCTGGCCGTCAGCTCCGCCGCCGCGGCGGCCCGGGCATCGGGCACGCCGAGCGCAAGCGCTGCCGCCGCGTCGCTGCTCAGCGCCGATCCGGCCGCCCACAGCTCGCTGACGGCACCCTGGTCAAGCCCGGCGGCCGCTTCCAGCAGCCGTTCTGTCCTGCTGGCCGGCGCCTCGGGCAGGCTCGCTGCCTGGCGCAGCGCTGCGGCCGCGGCCGCAAGCTGCACGGCCAGCTCCGGGCTGCCCTGCGCGATCGCCAGCTCCGCGAAGCACTCCAGGCCCCTGACCACGCCGATCCTGCTGCCGGTGGACTGGCTGAGCTCGATGCTCTCGCCGAGGTGCTGCCTGGCCAGGGCGAGCTCGCCCTGCCCGGTCTCGATCCGGCCGAGCCCGGCCAGGCAGCGGGCCTTCTCCGGCCTCGCGCCGACCTCGCTCAAGATGGTGAGCGCCTCGCGATAGTGCTGCCTGGCCTGGGCCGGGTTCCCGGTCAGCCTGGCGAGGTCGCCCAGGCCGAGCAGCGTCCTCGCCACCGCCCACTGCTGGTCGATGTCCCTGGCGATCGCCAGGGCGGCTTGCCCTAGCGTCCTTGCCTCGTCCAGGTTGCCGCGGTACGCGGCGGCCGCGGCGCGGGTTCCCGATGCGTAGCTGGCATTGAAGCCGTCCCCTGAGGCGCCGGCACCGGCCAGCGCCTCGGCCGCCCTGGCGTCGGCCTCGTCTACCTGCCCGGCGTGCAACGCGACCTCGGCGAGCAGGTTGAGCGCCGAGGCGGCCCAGAACTCCAGTCCGTCAGCGCGGCAGAGCTCAAGCCCGGCCTTCGCCCCCTGGCCGGCCGCGGCCTGATCGGTGGCCAGCGCAAGCTGCGCGCGGCCGACCAGCGCGGGACCGAGCACCGCGTCGGGCACGGCAGACGTTTCGAGCTCGAAGAACGCGTCCATCCAGGCCGCGCCCTCGGCGAAGGAGCCCTGGACGATCCAGACGGGCCGCGTGGCCGCGCAGATCCGGAGCCCGGATGTCGCGTCGCCGTCCGCAAGGCACCAGCTCAGCACCTGGCGGAGGTTGCTGGTCTCTTCCTCGAACCGGCGGAAGGTCTCCACGCGCGCCGCCCAGGTCGCCGGGGCGATCGCCATTCCGATCCTGGCGAGATGCTCGACCTCGCGCACTGCGTAGTCGCGGAAGCTGTCCCGCAGCCTCCCGGTCTCGCCGGCCCCGGCGAGCTGCCCGGCAGCGTAGTCGCGGATCGTATCCAGCATCCGGTACCTGATCCGGCCGCCGGCATCGGGCTCGGCGATCACCAGCGACTTGTCCGCCAGCCCGGTGAGCAGGTCAAGAACGTCGCCTGCGGCCAGATCGGCGTCGGCAGCCGGCCCTGGGCAGACCTGCTCGGCCATCTCCAGCGGCCAGCCCGCGAACACCGACAGTCGTCGCAGCAGGATCTTCTCCTGCGGCGAGAGCAGGTCATGGCTCCAGTCGATGGCCGCGCGCAGCGTCTTGTGCCGCGGCGACACCATCCGCTCGGCCGAGCTGAGCAGCCTGAACCGGTCGGCCAGGCGGGCCGCGATCTGCTCCGCTGACAGAACCCTGACCCACGCCGCGGCCAGTTCGATCGCCAGCGGCAGGCCGTCGACGGCGCGGCAGATCGCGGCCACCGGGGCGAGGTTGGCGGGTCCGAGCTCGAAGTCCGGCTTCGCCGCGGCCGCCCGGTCGGCGAACAGCCTGAGCGCGTCGGAGTCGATCAGCTCGGCGTCCGGCACGCCCTCCGGGCCCGGCATCGACATCGGCGGAGCCTGCCACACCGTCTCCGCGGCCACCCGCAGCGGCTCCCGGCTGGTTGCGATGATGCGCAGGCCGGGGGAACTCGCGAGCAGCCGCTGGCAGACCATCGCGCAGGACTCGATCAGGTGCTCACAGTTGTCGAGCACGAGCAGCATCCGGCGCGGCCTGAGCGCGTCGGCGAGCGTGGCAAGCAGCGGACGGCCAGGCTCCTCCACGATGCCGATCTCCGCGGCCACCCGCGAGGCCACCAGGTCTGGCTGCCGCAGGTCGGCCAGTTCGACGAACCACGTGCCGTCGGGAAAGCCGCGCGCGAGTTCGGCCGCCAGCCGGATCGCGAGCCGGGTCTTCCCGATCCCGCCGGCCCCGCACAGGGTCAGCGCGCGGGCGCGGTGCGCGATCCGGCGCAGTTCGCGCAGTTCGCGCTCCCGGCCGACAAAGGCGTTGAACTGCTCGCCGGCCTGACCGTGAAAGCTGAAATCCATTGTTGCCGCCAGGCCTTTCCGGCGAGCGGCATTTCGCGCTCTTGCCTCCGGGACCAGTAGCAAAGGTAACCCGCGCGGCCGACCTTTCAAATAACCAATGCCGCTGAAAGTCCCGGCCCGGGCACGCGGCCGGGGTCAGATGAGCGTCTGCCCGCTGACCCGCTGCTCCAGGCCGAGCAGGAACCGCTTGCGTTCCATCCCGCCGCCGTAGCCGGTGAGGCTGCCGTCGGCGCCGATCACGCGATGGCAGGGCACCACGATCGCGACCGGGTTCCTGCCGTTGGCCAGGCCGACCGCACGTGACGCCGCCGGCTGGCCGATCCGCCTGGCAAGTTCGGAGTAGGAGACGGTCTCGCCGTACGGTATGGTCCGCAGGCCTGCCCATACGCTCTGCTGGAACTGCGTTCCGCCGAGCGTCAGCGGCAGGTCGAAACTGGTCAGCTCGCCGCGGAAGTAGGCGCCCAACTGGCTGGCCGCTTCCGCGAGCACCGGCTCCGACTCGCTGGCCACGGCGGTGCCGAGCGTCGCGGCGTCCGGCTCGTACCGCGTCACCTCCATCAGAACGCCGGCCAGGTGGCCGTCCTCGGCGATCAGGGTCAGCGGCCCGATCGGGCTGTCGATCACGGCGTGCGTCCGCTGCCTGCCGGCTGTGCGCACTGTCATCTCTCATCCTTTCTCGTGGTAGTTCCGCCCGCGTCGCTCTCAGGCCGCCGGGAGGCGGTTGATCGCATGGCCAGATGTCGCCCACAGGTACTGCACCGCGTACCCGCGCCAGGGCCGCCACCGCTCGGCCCGCCTGGTCAGCGCGGCGGGGGAGCCCGGCAGGCCCAGCGCCGTTGCCGCCCGGCGGACGCCGAGGTCGCCCGGCGCGAAGGCGTCGGGATCGCCCAGGCCGCGCAGCGCGACCGTCTCCACCGTCCACGGGCCGACGCCCGGCACGGCGGCGAGCGCACTCCTTGCCTGGTTCCAGTCGGCGCCCGCGCCTAGGTCAACCGTGCCTGAAGCGATCGCCCGCGCCAGGGCCTGCACGGTCTGCCTGCGGGCCGCCGGCATGGTGAATGCGCCCGCCTCGGCCCCCGCGAGCGCGGCCATGTCGGGAAACAGCCTGACCAGACCGCCGGCCGGGTCGTCGACAGGCTCACCGTACCGCTGTGCGAGCCGCGCCCCGTGCGTGCTGGCGGCGGCGGTAGAGACCTGCTGCCCGATCACGGCGCGCACCGCGAACTCGGCCGCGTCGACCGTGCGGGGCACCCGGCGCCCCGGCGCCTTGTCGATCAGCGGCGCCAGCGCCTGGTCCTCGCGCAGCTGGTCGCAGACCGCCGCCGGGTCGGCGTCCAGGTCAAGCAGGCGCCGGCACCGGCTGATCGCCATCGCCAGGTCGCGCAGGTCGCTGAGAGCGAGCTGGCAGCCGATGTACTCAGGACCTGGCCGCAGCGACACCACGCCCGGGCCGTGCGGCAGCCGCAGCGTGCGGCGGTACGCGCCATCGCGCCACTCCTCGACCCCGCCGATGGCCGTCGCAACCAGGTGGCCGAACAGGTTGTCCTGGCACATCGGCGACCGGAACGGGAGCCGGAGCGAGATCACGCCCAGCGAGCGGCCCGGGGATCCGGCCGCCAGGGCATCCGCGGCCGGCCGGCGCGCCGTGGCGCGGCGGCGCAGCTCGGTTGGCGACATCGCGAACACCTGGCGAACCGTATCGTTGAAGGTCCTGATGGTGGGAAAGCCGGCCGCGAACGCGACGTCGCCCATCGGCAGCGCGGTCGTCTCGATCAGCAGCCGGGCCGTCTGGGCCCGCTGGGCGCGGGCCAGGGCCAGCGGGCCAGCCCCGAGCTCGGCCAGCAGTTGCCGCTCGACCTGCCTGACGCTGTAGCCGAGCTGGGCCGCCAGCCCGGCCACGCCCGCGCGGTCGACGACGCCGTCGGCGATGAACCGCATGGCCCTTGCCGTCAGGTCGGCTCGCTCGTTCCACTCGGGCGACCCTGGGCTCGCGTCGGGCCTGCATCGCTTGCAGGCACGGAAGCCTGCCTGCTGCGCGGCGGCAGCGCTCGGGAAGAAGCGCATGTTCTGCGGCTTCGGCGGGACCGCGGGGCAGCTCGGCCGGCAGTAGATGCCGGTGGTCAGCACAGCGGTGAAGAACCAGCCGTCGAACCTCTCGTCCTTCGACTGGACCGCCCTGATGCATCGCTCAGTGTCGGTGTGCACATAGCCAGCATCGGCGCGGGACGGGCGAGAGTCTAGCGAAAATGCGACATGGCCGTGCCGCGTGCAGGAGCACGCCGACATGCGCAAGCTCGCCACCCGCCGCGCGCTCGGCGTGGCCGCGGTGCGCCTGGCGGTGCAGCGCGGTCTGGACAACGTGCACGTCGACGACATCGCCGCCGAGGCGGGCGTCTCGGCGCGCACCTTCAACAACTACTTCGCCAGCAAGTACGAGGCGATCTGCGCGCTGGCCATGGACCGCGGGCGGCAGACCGGCGTCGCGCTCGCGGCCCGGCCGGCGGCCGAGCCGATCATGGAGGCGATCGCGAACGCGGTGCTCGAGCCGTACGCCGCCGCCGAGCAGCCGCCCGACCGCGACTGGATCGACGGCCTCCTCCTGGTGTTCAGGTCGCCGGCGCTGCAGGGCGAGTACCTCAGGACGCAGTACGCCACGCAGCAGGCGCTGGCCCAGGCCATCGCGGAGCGGACCGGGGCCGATCCGGAGGCCGACATGTTCCCGGCGATCCTGGCCGGCGCGGTCGCGGCCGCGACCCAGGTCGCCATCGACCGCTGGCTGCACGCCGACCCGCCGACCGCCCTGGCCCCGCTGATCAGGCGCGCGCTGAGCCAGCTTCCCTGCCCGGTCGCGCTGCGTCACGCCGAGGGCGAATCCGCTTGCCATCGGCAGCCGCATCTTCGATCCTGACTCAGGCCCGACCGCTGCCCCCAACCCCCGAGTGAGTGACCGTGCTGATCCGACTGCTCCGCGACTACCTGCGGCCTTACCACAGGGACCTGTCGTTCGTCGTGGTACTCCAGCTCGTCCAGACGCTGGCGACGCTGTACCTGCCGACGCTCAACGCCGACATCATCGACAACGGCGTGATCACCGGAGACACGCACTACATCTGGCGGACCGGCGGCGTTATGATCGCCGTGTCGCTGGCGCAGATCACCTGCTCGATCGGGGCCGTCTACTTCGGCGCCAGGACCGCCATGGCGGTCGGCCGGGACGTCAGGCTCGGGGTCTTCCGCCAGGTCCAGACCTTCTCCGCCCGCGAGGTCGGCCATTTCGGCACCCCGTCACTGATCACCAGGAGCACCAACGACGTCCAGCAGGTGCAGATGCTGGCGCTGATGACCTTCACGCTGATGGTGGCGGCCCCGATCATGTGCATCGGCGGCATCATCCTGGCGCTGAACCAGGATGTGCAGCTGTCGGCGCTGCTCCTGGTCGCGGTTCCCGCGCTGGGCATCATCGTGGCCCTGATCATCTCCCGGATGCGGCCGCTGTTCAGGCAGATGCAGGAGCGGATCGACGAGATCAGCAGAATCCTGCGCGAGCAGATCACCGGCGTGCGCGTGATCAGGGCGTTCGTCAGGGACCACCACGAGCGGGACAGGTTCGCGGTGGCGAGCACGGAACTGTACGGCATCTCCCTGGGCACCGGCAGGCTGATGGCGCTGATGTTCCCCGCCGTCATGCTGGTGCTGAACTTCTCCAGCATCGCGGTGCTGTGGTTCGGCGGCCACCTGGTGGCCGCCGGCAGCATGCCGATCGGCGCGCTGACCGCCTTCCTCACCTACCTGATGCAGATCCTGATGTCGGTGATGATGGCCACCTTCATGTTCGTGATGGTGCCGAGAGCGGAGGTCTGCGCCGAGCGGATCGTCGAGGTGCTGGACACCGAGCCCGACGTAGTGCCGCCGGCCGAGCCGGCCGCCATCGGCGCGGCGCACGGCCGCCTGGAGCTGCGCGGCGTGGAATTCCGCTACCCGGGCGCCCAGCAGCCTGTGCTGCACGACATCAGCCTGACCGCACTCCCTGGTGAGGTAACGGCCATCATCGGCGGGACGGGAAGCGGCAAGACGACCCTGGTCAACCTGGTACCCCGGCTGTTCGACGCGACCAGCGGCGCGGTCCTCGTCGACGACGTCGACGTCCGCGGGCTCGACCCGGCCGTCCTGTCCAGCGTGACCGGGCTGGTCCCGCAGCGGCCCTACCTGTTCTCAGGAACGGTGGCGTCGAATCTGCGGTACGGGCGGCCCGAGGCCACCGATGCCGAGCTCTGGCGGGCGCTGGAGATCGCCCAGGCGCGCGACTTCGTCGCGCAGATGCAGGGCGGGCTTGACGCCAAGATCGCACAGGGCGGCACCAACGTCTCCGGCGGCCAGCGGCAGCGGCTGGCGATCGCCAGGGCGGTCGTGCACAGGCCCGAGATCTACCTGTTCGACGACTCGTTCTCGGCTCTCGACTACGCCACCGACGCGGCACTGCGGGCGGCGCTCGCGCGGGAGACCGCCGAAGCCACCGTCCTGATCGTGGCCCAGCGGGTCGCCACGATCAGGAACGCCGACAAGATCATCGTGCTGGAAGCCGGCCGGATCGTGGCGTCGGGCACCCACGACGAGCTGATGCGCACCGACGAGACCTACAGGGAGATCGTGCTCTCCCAGCTCACCGAGCAGGAGGCAGCGTGAGCTCAGAGGTGAAGCCCGCGGTCCAGCTGGGCCCGGGCGAGCGGCCCACGCCGCGCCGCGGACCGGGACCGGCCCCGGGCCTCGGGCCTGGCGGCGGGGGACCGGCGAGGTTCATGGGCGGCATGTCGACGGAGAAGGCGCTGGACTTCGGAGCGTCGAGCCGCCGGCTGCTGCGGATGCTGTCGCCGCAGCGAGCCAGGATCGTGACCGGCCTGGCCCTGGGCGCGGTCAGCGTGACCCTGTCGGTGCTCGGACCGAAGCTGCTCGGCAACGTCACCAACCTGATCTTCACGGGCATCATCGGCGGCAGGATCCCGGCGGGCGTCACCAAGGCTGAGGCGGTCGCCAGGCTGCGCGCCGAGGGCCAGGGCACCCAGGCCGCCATGCTCCATGCCTTGCACCTCGTGCCCGGACAGGGAGTGAACTTCGACCAGGTCGGCAGGACGCTGGCGTGGGTGGCCCTGGTTTACGCCGGGGCGGCGGCCGGCGGCGTCTTCCAGGGCAGGATCGTGGCCACGATCGTGCAGCGGGCCATCTTCACCTTGCGCGAGCAGGTACAGGCCAAGCTGTCGCGGCTGCCGCTGAGCTACTTCGACCGGCAGCCGCGCGGCGAGATACTCAGCCGGGTCACCAACGACATCGACAACCTGGCCCAGTCGCTGCAGCAGAGCCTCAGCCAGATGGTGACCTCGCTGCTGACGATCGTGGGCGTGCTCGCCGTCATGTTCTGGATCTCGTGGCTGCTCGCGCTGATCGCGCTGGTCACCGTGCCGGCCTCGATCCTGATCGTGACCAGGATCGGCAAGCGCGCGCAGCCGCAGTTCGTCAGGCAGTGGTCAACGACGGGCAGGCTCAACGGGCACATCGAGGAGAACTTCACCGGCCACACGCTGGTCAAGGCCTTCGGCCAGACCGAGTCCTCGCTGGCCACCTTCACCGAGCAGAACGAGAAGCTGTTCCAGTCCAGCTTCCGCGCGCAGTTCATCTCCGGCACGATCCAGCCCGCGATGATGTTCATCGGCAACCTGAACTACGTGCTGGTGGCGGTCGTCGGCGCGCTGCGGGTGGCCACGGGGGCGCTGTCGCTGGGCGACGTGCAGGCCTTCATCCAGTACTCACGGCAGTTCAGCCAGCCGCTCACCCAGGTCGCCAGCATGGCCAACCTGCTCCAGTCCGGCGTCGCCTCGGCCGAGCGGGTGTTCGCGCTGCTCGACGCCGACGAGCAGGAGCCCGACCTGGCCGTCCCGGCTCGTCCGGACGCCGTGCGCGGCCGGGTGCGGTTCGACGACGTCTCGTTCAGCTACCTCCCCGATGTGCCGCTGATCGAGCACCTGTCGCTGGCCGTCGAGCCCGGGCATACCGTAGCGATCGCCGGGCCGACCGGCGCGGGCAAGACGACCCTGGTGAACCTGCTGATGCGGTTCTACGAGGTGAATGACGGCGCGATCACCCTGGACGGGGTCAACATCGCCGACATGAGCCGGGAGGACCTGCGGTCGCTGACCGGCATGGTGCTCCAGGACGCCTGGCTGTTCGGCGGCACGATCGCGGAGAACATCGCCTACGGCGCCGACTCGCCGAGTCGCGCGGACATCATCGACGCAGCGAGGGCGACTTACGTGGATCGTTTCGTTCAAATGCTTCCAGATGGTTATGAAACGGTCATTGATGAAGAGGGCTCGAATGTCAGCATGGGGGAGCGGCAGCTGATCACGATCGCCCGGGCGTTCCTGGCCAGGCCGGCCATCCTGATCCTGGACGAGGCGACCAGCTCGGTGGACACCAGGACCGAGGTGCTGATCCAGCGGGCGATGAACTCGCTGCGCCAGGGCCGGACCAGCTTCGTCATCGCGCACCGGCTGTCCACGATCCGCGACGCGGACACCATCTTGGTGATGGAGAACGGCCAGATCGTCGAGCAGGGCACGCACGACGACCTGCTCGCCGCGCGGGGAGCCTACGCCAGGCTCTACGCGGCGCAGTTCGCCCAGGCCATGGCGGAAGTCGACGCCCCGGCCTGACGCGGCTTTCTCAGCGCGGACCGGACCGGCATGTGCTTGATCCCGTTGATGAAGTTGGATCGGAGCCTGCTGACCTCGCCGTCCAGCGCGATGGCCGGCATCCGCTCGGCCAGCGCCCGCAGCAGCACGCGCAACTCAAGCGCCGCGAGATGCTTGCCGAGGCAGAAGTGCGGGCCGCCGCCGCCGAAGCCGACGTGCGGGTTGGGGTCGCGCCCGATGTCGAACTGCCGCGGGACGGCGAAGACTGATGTGCTCCTCCAGCCGGCCGATCATGCGCGGCGTGAACCCGCAGCTGACGAAGGCACGCTGCCTGGTGTGCTGCGGCGGGCCATGTTCAGCATCATCAGCCGCTGCATCGCGGCGTGCGGCTCGGGAACCTCGCTGAAGACCACCAGGCGGCGGGCCGACGAGAACAGCTCAGGGTGCCTGGATGCGAAGGCGACGTCCTCGTGCCTGGTGACCGCCCAGAAACCCGGCCAGCCTTCGCCGCCGCCGTCGGCGTGCCAGTACACCGGCGCGTGCTCGCGGAGCCAGGAGAACTTGTCGTGCGGGGGACCGGTCCGCTGGTAGGCGTCAGCGTCGATGAGGTTGATCTGTGGAGCCACCCGCCGCCTCCGCGCTGCCTGCCAGCCGGAACCCCCACGATACGGCGTTTCCTGGTCCGCGCTTCGGCGCGCCTACTTGCGCAGCAGGAAGAACAGGCTCGGGCCGAACTGGAGCCGTGCCAGCCTGGCCTGCGCGGCCCGCTCGGCCGCCAGGATCGCGCGCACGGGCAGCGCCTTCTTGATCAGGGGATGCCGCAGGTTCGACACGGAAAGCACGCGCTCGTTACGCAGGCCGGCCGCCAGGAACTGGTTCCCGATGGTCGCCGGATGGTGGTTCACGAACGGGATCCCGCCCCGTTTCCTGGCCTCCTCCGAGCGGATGTCCATCGCAGTGAACGGCAGCGGCTCCCGCCTGGCCAGGTGGCGAAGCCTGTTGAGCGCGTGCGCGACATTGGCGACCTCGACGACCGCCGTTCCGCCCGGTCGCAGGATCCTGCGGACCTCGGCCAGCTCCGCGGCCGGGTCGGGCAGGTGGTGCAGCACCCTGACCATCGCGACGAGATCGACGCTCTCGTCGGCGAAGTCGAGTTTCGCGGCATCCATCAGGCGCTTGTCGACGTGCGGATGACCGGCCAGGAAGGTGTCGGCCAGCTCGAGCTGCTGGCTGCTCGAGTCCACCAGCGTGACCTTGCTCGCGTAGTCGCAGAGCACGACGCTCAGGCGTCCGAAGCCGCCGCCCACGTCGACCGCACGGTCGAACCGCTGCCCGTCGAGCAGCCGCCGGATCGCGATGACCTCGGCCTCGTGCTCGTAATTCCGGCCGGTCCAATAATCCTGGTAATTAAAGCCCGAATCGTCGTAGAACGCGGGCCTGGAATTCACGTGTGCCTTCATCACAATGGTCCCCCCGCCATGTGATCCCCGGAGAATGCTCTCACGTATCCCGGCGGGACGCTCCTTTGCGAGATCTTTCCGCCCGTCTTTCCCGGAGGGGGGACTCCGGCTGATCCGGATAGCCCGGAATGGAGCGGCGGACCGGCGTCCCGACGGCGAGTCGGGCGCCTCACGGCCCAACCGTCGGGCGCCTCACGGCCCAACCGTCGGGCGCCTCACGGCCTAACCAGGGCCCGGCGACCCGGGCAAACCGGAACAATGGGTACCGGCCGGTCCGCACCTTTCCGCCTCGCGGCCTTCCCGGCGAAACGAAAGACTCTTATCACGAGTTATGGCTCCGCAAAATTCACAAGTCGGGCACCGAATTGGCGTCGGCAAGTGATGAGTGCCCGGGGGAGCCGACAATTCACGGATGTCCTGTCTCAGCGAACCTGAGGCACCGTCGGCTCGCGCTGGCAGGTTCCTCTGCGACCGGACGGCTGGAGTGAGCAGGCGCGCGCCTGACAGGGCGTAGGCTGCGCACCGGCCGTTGCCGCTTGCCCGATATCTTCTCCTGGCGTCCCCAGCGTGCCGCATGACGTGGCACCGGTGGCCATGCGGACAGCTTTTGCGACACACCTCCAGGAGTGTGGTGGTCGTTGTCGCTGCTGCTCTGACGCCCGCCGTCTCCGGACAACCTGCTTCGTGCAATACCTGTGGCGTGGCTACCCGATTTCGATCAGTCGCTGGCCTGCTGGAACCGTCAAGGCGTCCAGTTCGTCCTGGTCCGGACACGCAGAGAAGCGGCCGGGACGCCGGAACCCGGCGAACGCCGCCTGAGCTAACCTCGCTGAGACAACGCTGAGCCCACACCGCGGATGCCCCCGTGTTCACGCCCGTTGCCTCAGGTTCGATGAAACAGGACAGCCGTGCTGCTGCTCGCGGACCGCAGCCCCTATTGGCTAAGCGCCGATAATGCACATTATGTTAAGTAGACGCGCTGGGACGCGGGTGCGGCCAGAGCCGCGGTATCGTCGGCACCAGTGTCCTGTCTCACTTGACCTGCTCGGTGTCTCATCCGATCTGGTCGGTTTCGTTGTTCACTGAGCAGATCGGATGAGACGACGGCTTCCGCGGGCACTTCCGTCTCATCTGATCTGCTCGGTCAGCGCGGCAGATGGCACTGGCGTCGTCGTCGATGTGCGCCCGGACGCCCTGATTGACGATCAGGCGGCCGAGGCGTTCGCCGTGACGGCTCGCGCCTGCAACGATGTCGGCTGGATGTTCCGCCGGGCGGGCGGTCCTTCTCCGGTTCTGGCCGCAAACGTGCGATGGCTGGCCGGTTACCGGCATCCTCGCTGCCTGCGGCCCGCCGTTGGGGACGCACTGATGGCGCTGCTTGGCGAGTCGCGGATGCGAGGGAGTACAGCCGCCCATTCCCCCGGCGCCCTGCAGCCCACATAAGCCCGCGGTGCTCGAAGGTGATTCCGGAGCCGACGACGAAGGTCTTTCACTGTCTCACACGAAACTGGGCCCTAACCGGCGCAGTTTCGTGTCAGGTGGTAGTAGGGACACCCATGGGAAACGCAAGGCACCACCCTGGCGCCGTGACTCTCGGCCCCGGGACTATGGGGGCTATGCGAGCGACCTCATCAGCGGGTCGCCAGGACCGCTCGGGAGAGAACAACACTCTGGTCTCGGGCGCCTGAGGCCGTTGAAGAAGAACGGTCGATTGCCAAAGGCAGGCCCATGTTCGGCCTTCGGATCGGAGGGCATTCCATGAAGGCGAGTCTTGCTCTTCTCTTCGCCGTGGCGACCGTAACCGTCGGGTGCAGTTCAAGCAGCTCAACAGGCCCACAGTCGGGAACGTCCCGCAGTCCTGTGGCCTCCCCAACGGGCACGGCGGCGGCAGGCCTGGTCGGGAGATGGGAACGAGTTGGGGTGCCGTTAACGGTGCTGTCACCAGGCCCAAACGGTGATGATCGAGATAGACGGCCAGGGCTGTGGTCAGTGGAGAAGGATCCCGAGCGTGCCGGCGGCGGCTACGACGTAGGGTTCGGGGATCTTCTTGAACCGCAGCAGCAGGGCCAGGGTAACCACGGCGATGGCGGCGGTGATCCAGTCGGTGACGGCCTGGCGAGTCAGGACCACCACGGCTCCGCACAGAGCGCCGCCGGCGGCCGCGGTGGCGCCGGTGACGAACGCCTTGATCTGGGGGTTGCCACGGTGGCGGATGAACCAGCGGCCGGGGACGACCACGCCGAGGTAGATCGGGGTGAAGATGGCGAGGGTGGCAATAAGTGCCCCTGCTGGGCCGGCGACAAGGTAGCCGATGAACGCCGCGGTGATGACGACCGGTCCGGGAGTGATCAGGCCCATCGCTACGGCGTCGAGGAACTGGGCCTGGGTGAGCCAGTGGTGCTGGGCGACGACGCCGTCGCGCAGCAGCGGCACGATCGCCAGCCCCGAACCGAAGACCAGGGCGCCGGTCTTGAGGAAGAACAGCCCCAGCGAGACCAGCACGCCGCCCGAGGCCAGGGTGCCCAGTGCGGGAGCAGCCAGCGCCAGCACGGCCAGGCCGTGCCTGCTCCCGGTGCCGGTACCTGTGGTGGCGGGCGGCTTGCGGCGGGGCAGCCGCCAGCCGGGGCGTGCGTCCAGGAGGATCAGCAGCAGGCCGGCGCCGATGATGAGGTAGATCGGCTCGCGGCCGGTGCTGGCGGTGACGGCGAACACGGTGGCGCTGATCGCCCACGCCCGCCAGTCCCTGCCGTCGGTGAGGCGGACGAGTTTGTAGGCCGCGATGGCGATGATGCCCATGACGGCCGGGGCGATGCCGTAGAAGAGGGAGGCCACGATGGCCAGCCCGGAGTAGTGGGCGTACACGACGGCGACGGCGGTGACCATGAGGAATGAGGGGGCGATGAAGGCCAGGGCGGTGGCGGCAGCGCCGGGCGCGCCGCGCCGCAGGTAGCCGGCCCACATGGCGACCTGGGCGGCGAGCGGTCCGGGCATGGTCTGGCCGAGGGCGACGCCGTCCAGGAAGTCCTGTTTGGTCATCCAGCGGCGCTGCTCGACGAGGTCGCGTTGCATGTAGCCGACAACGGCGATGGGGCCGCCAAAACCGAGCGTGCCCAGCCGCAGGAAATACCGCAGGAGGGTCGCGAGCCCGGGCGGTTCAGGCCAGTCCTCGCCTTTTTGCGCGGGGACAGGATCGGGGGCCGGTGCGGGGGCTTGGCGGCGGCGCATCGGGACTCCCAGGTCAGGCGGGTTCGGGCCGGGCGGCGGCCGTGAGCTGGGCGGCCTGGCCGACCGTGCCCGCCCCGGTAGAGTCGTAGCCGAGGGTGCCGGTCATGCCGGGGCGGGCGCCTGGCGGCGGCACCAGGCGTAGAGAGCGTCGTAGACGAACCGGGCTCGTTCCAGCAGCCGGTAGTCGTCGTCTTCGACGTCCAGCCCGCCGATGCCGATCGCCAGCAGTCCCGGCCCGGCCGGATCGCTATCGAGGTCGCTGGCGATGTCGGCGGCGTGGACGATCCTCGCCAGCCGCATAAGCGCCGGGTCGGCGGCCAGGCCGTGCTCGTCGATGAGGACCTCGAAGGTGCACTTGCCGTCGCGGTGGTCGTAGCGGGCGCCGGGCGCGTCGAAGCTAGCGGCGTCCTGGTGCCGGGCCACGTCCAGTACCTGGCTGGCGGGGACGTACAGGAACTCGGCGGCGGGATCGATGAACTTGGCGATCAGCCACGGGCAGGCGATCCGGTCGGTCTTGGGCCGGGCCCGGGTAACCCACTTCATTGCTTCTCCTTCTGGATTTCGCCGCCCAGCCTGGCGGCTGCCAGGCCCGGGTGGTTGAGGTAGCCGCCGGCGATGTCGTAGCGGGTGATCGGCTGGTAGCTGACGGCCTGGTGCACGTCGGAGGCGGTGAGGCGGTCCCGGTCGGGGGTGGCGATCCAGGCGTCGAACACCTCGTGGCTGGGCCAGATCGTCAGGACCACCGTCTCGCCGTCGCCGCCGGATGGCTCGAGGACCAGCTCGGCCAGGATGCCGTGGGCTTCGCGGACGGGGCGGCCCTCGCTGATCCAGGCGAGGTAGCGGTCCCGGATCTGGGGGGGCACCCCGACGGTGCGCAGGCAGGCGATCATGGACTCTCCTCGGGACGGGTGGCCGCGGTTACCAGCGGGTCGGGTCCGGGCCCGGGCGCGGCGGGAACGGGCACATGGCGGAACCAGCGCCACAGGGCGAGGTCGTAGCCGGACTTGATGACCCCGGCGAGAAGGAACGGCAGGCCCAGCGCGACGGACTGGCTGGCCCCGGCCAGGACCGGCCCGAGCGGGCGGGTGAGATAACGGGCGGTGTTGGTATAAGCGGCAGCCCCGGTCTGCTCCGCCGGGTCTACCAGGGCCATCACGTACGCCTGCCGGGCCGGGACGTCCATCTGCGACAGGCTCACCCGCGCCAGCCACAAGCCAGCAGCCCAGCCGAATCCCGGCGCGAACGCCACCGCGACCAGCAGCAGGTTCGACGGCAAATGAGTGAAGACCATCGTGCGCAGCAGCCCGAACCGCCCGGCCAGCCGCACCGCTGCCAGGAACGAGGCGGCCTGCAGCAGGCCCGAGGCAAAGAACACCAGGCCGATCACGGCGACCGGCGCGCCGAACCGGACGGAGAACCAGTAGGCCACGAACGCCTGGATCACGAACCCGCCGCCGAGCGAGTCCACCGCGAACAGGCTGCACAGCCGGTAGACAACCGGCCGGGACCGGTCCACCGCACGGTGCCGCTCAGCCGGGTGAGGCGGTGCCGGTACCTCGACCGCTGGTGACAGCCGGGCCGCGACCAGGGCGCCGGCCAGGGCCACCGGGACGAACACCAGGAAGTAGCGATCATCGGCGGGCGGTGACGGCCACCAGTGGCGCAGGAGTCCAGGCAGCCCGGCCGCCAGCGCGCCCAGAGATCCAGCCGCCGTCGCCACCGCGTTGTAGAGCCCGAACCCGGCGACCTGCCTGCCGCTGGCCAGACTTGTGGCCAGCATCGGCTGCTCAAGGGAGGTGAATGGGCCCGATTCGACGACTTCCGTCGACAGCGCCCCGGTCAGGCTGGCCAGCAGCAGAACCCAGAGGGGCGCGGACGCGGCGAACACCACGCCGGTGACCGCCAGCAGCAGGTACATCACGACATAGCACCGCCGCCGTCCGGCCCGGTCGGCGTACCGGGCCAGCAACAGCGACGCCGCGACCGTGCCTGCCACCACCGCGGTGAGCATCACCCCGACCAAGACGGACGAGTAGCCGCGCTGGCGCAAGGTGACGCCCAGGAGCACCGCGCCGAGGCCGTAGGCGAAGGCGCGCAGCGCCTGCGCGGCCAGGATCCGCCTCGCGTCGGCGGGCAGCCGCGTCCTCATGAGGGTTCCCGGCCCAGCAGCAGCGCCCGGCGGCGGAACTCATACAGGCCGTCGAACAGCGGCCCGGTAGCGGCCAGCATTGCCGGGTCATCGAGGATCATCGACAGCCCCCGGCACAGCACGTCCAGGCCCGGAGCCTCCGGCGCGTCGTAGCGTTCGTCGTCCAGGTCGGCCTCGTGCACGATCCGGGCGATGTCCCACAGCACCGGATCACCGAGCCCGAACCGGCGCAGCGCCGTCTCGAAGCTGCAGTCCCCCCCGTGGTGCGACAGGTCCGCGCCGCGCATGTCGAACGGGGTCGCGTCACCGGGCACCTGGTCGGGGTCGTCGACGAACACGAACACCGCATCGGGATCAGCGAAGCGCCGGATCAGCCACGCGCACGCGGCCCGGTCCACGTGGCACCCGGCCCTGGTCGCCCACCTCACCGGACCGCTGCCCTGGATGTCAGCGACTCCACCGCCCGCCGCGCCTCATCACGCTCGGGCGGCGGGAAGTAGTCACGCTGGGAAATCCGGCGCAGCTCCCGCCGCAGCCGCGCCACTGTCTGGGCCCGGACCGGGATACTTGCGCCGGCCGCGCCGGCCGCGGTGATCAGCCCCCGGTAGTCCGCCGCGATCGCGCCGGCCATCCGCTCCACCAGGGCCCGCTCCGCTGCCGCCGAGGTGAGCCTGCTCCTCCACAGCGACGCCTCCCCGGCCGCCTCGATCACCTCATCGGCGATCCACTCCAGCCGCTCCTGCGACCGGGCATCGGCCGGCAGCGCCACCAGCCCGTCACCCAGCTTCGCCACCCCCAGCCGGGTCAGCTTCCGCCACACCGTGATCCGCGGCGTGGACGGCTCCCGCGGCATCCGGTAAGCCAGCAGCAGCCACTCAATCGACCCGGCCATCCCGCCACCGTAAGCGCCACCAGGCAAATAAGCAACCGTGGTTACGCAGAACTAAGATTTGCTGGCCGCGCGGCTGTCATGCCAGGCGTGGCACGGCGGGTTCGCCTGTCCACGGCGACCCGCCACCAAGGCCGAAAGGGGCCGCTGCTCCACAGCAGCCGGGTTTCGGGGTCGTCATGACTGGTCAGGCCTCCTGCTCGACGGCGTCGGCGAGGTAGCGGTGCAGTGAGGTCTTCGGGATGCCGGTCTTGGCAGTGATCTGGCCGAGGGTGTGGCCCTGGCCCTTCAGCAGCCGGGCGAACTCGATCATGTCGGCGGCGTGGGCGAAGGGGCGGCCGATGTGCCGTCCGGCGGCTTCGGCGACGGCCCGGGCGTGGGCGGCGCGCTCGGCGGTGAAGGTGCGTTCCATCTCGGCGAACAGTGCCAGCAGCAGGAACGCAATCCGGCCCGTGCCCTCGTCGGCGGTGCTGATCGGCAGCGGGTCGGCCAGCGACCGCACGCCGATGCCGCGCGCGGCGAGGTCGTGGACGAGGTTGAGCACCTCGCGCAGGTTGCGGCCGAGCCGGTCCAGGGTGTGCACCACGATCGTGTCGCCGGAGCGGGCGTAGGAGAGTACCCCGGTCAGCCCGGGTCGGTCGACTGTGGCGCCGGTCTTCCTGTCGGTGTAGATCCGCTCGATCGTGATGCCCGCAGCGGCCAGGGCGTCCAGTTGCCGCTCGAGGCTCTGCCTGGTGGTAGAAACCCGGGCGTAGCCCAGATCGAGTCCGCGGGACGGATGATCGTGAGTGGTGGCCACGCCGCCACCGTACCGAAAATTGTCCCACTTCTATGGTTGCGGAACGGTGACGGAACCCCGGCGCAGCAACGCCCCCCGGGCGGCAGCATCCGCCCGGCCGTCCACGCCGGTCACCCATCGAGTCTGGCAGAACCGCCCCGCGGTCCCCCGCGCCGAGCGTTCCCGGTCGCCGGCCTGCCCCGTCTCGGCGGGACGAGAAGGGCGCCCAGCACCCCGGGCCTCGTGGCCGGCGACGTTGGGGTGGTCAGGACCAGGCTGGCGTGCCGATGGTCAGGCGGCGGCCGAGGTCGAGAGTGACCTCGCCGTAGGGGCGAACATGCTGCCAGAACAGGGGGCTGAGGCCGCGCCGCTCGACCGGGGTGAGCAGGGCGGACCACTGCTCCTCGGCGAGGACGTCTTGGAGCATGAGAGTGTTGACGTAGACGAGGGAGGCTTGCAGGATCCGCAGGCACAGCGCGGTCATCTCGACCTCGTCCCGGCGGTTGGTGGAGATCTCCCCGCTCTTGCCGTAGCAGATCACCGAGTTGGCCCGGTTCCAGGACTCCACCACGTTCAGGCCCTGCTCGATCTGCCGCTGGAGGTTCCGGTCGAACAGGTAGCGGGCGACAAAGAGGGTGCGCTGTGCCTTGCCGATCTCCAGCATGGCCAGGTAGGCGGGATGGGACGCGGCGCCGGTGAAGCGGGAAAGGACCGCCTCGGTGGACGCGGTGCCGTTCTTGATCGCGGTGGCGTACTTGACCACCTGGTCGTAGTTCTCCTCGATCAGTTTCCAGCGGATCGGGCGGTGCAGGGCTGGGGCCAGGCGCGAACCGGTCAGGCGCACCGGCGGGTTCCGGGCGGTACATCCGCACGGTGTTGATCCGCTTGATCCGGGGCAGCAGGTCGAAATCCAGCAGCCGGGTGACCCCGAACCCGATCTCGGACTGGCCGTGGGAGTCCACATAGTTCCCGGCCAGGTTCATGCTCGTGCCGTGCCGCACCGCGCCCTCGACCATGGCGGCGACCTCGGACGCGGAGGCCTTCAGCACCTGGGAGTGCACGACCACGTACTTGTCTTCGACGTGCCAGTACACCAGAATCCCGCCACCTCCGTAGCGGGCGTGCCACTCGGTGAACAGGTTCTGGTCCCAGCTGCGGAAGTGGGTGGAGTCCGAGGCGACCGCGGTCGAGGCGTTGCCCCACAGCCCGGCGTCGCGGGCGGCGAAGGTGGCGTTCGCGATGCCGACCGCGATGGCCTGGGCCACCGGGGCGGTCAGGTAGCGTCGGCGGACGTACCGCACTTCCTCCTCGCTGTGCGCTCCGCCGGCCGGAAGGACCGCGCGGATCCCGGTGTTCGTCCCGTACCCATAGATCGCCAGCATCAGCCGCTCGGCCAGGATCTCCGGCTTCAAGCTCCCACCGCCGGCCACGGAGGCGACCTGGTCCAGGATCCCGGTGCGCAGTAGCGCCTCCTTGAGGATGTCGATCAGCGGGACGGCCTGCCACCGCCGGGAGACCTCGTTCTTGATCCGGCGCAGGTTGCGCGGCTCCGGGGCCGCGTCTAGCGGGGTGAGCCTGATCGCGCCCTGGCGGCGTTCGCTGATATCGACCCAGTCCAGGTCGGGCAGCGCGTCGTTGAGCTCTTCGAGGGCCGCGGTCATCTCCCCGTGCAGTGACTCGGTGAACACCGCCGGGTCCAGGGGCTTGCGCAGCTCGGTGTAGTAGTCCACCCGGCGGGCCTCGAAGTCCTTGGGCAGGTCCTCGTCCGGGTTGCGGTACCGGCCGGCGCCGACGACCCAGATCTCCTTGCACCGCAGCATCTCCCGCAGCGCCCGGAACGTGGCGACCTCATACGCCATGCGCACCGTGCGCTGCTTGCCGCGCCGGTCGGCGCGGTACACCAGCGCCGCCCAGTCCTCATCGATGCCCTTGTGCCTTGGGGCGACCTCGCCGAGCGGGTAGTAGGTGGCGTTCCCCGCTTTCGCATGCCGCTTGATCACCTCCAGAGCGGCCAGCAGCGGGTGGTCGCGGCGGGTGGAGCGGAACTCCAGCACCTCCAGCAGATCGATCATGCCCCTGCGGTAGTGGTTGGTGTACGACGCCTTCAACGTCCTTTGCACGGTCTGCCGGTAGACCGGACCCTTGGTCCTGAACTCGTGGACCAGCTCCTTTAGCGTCTGCTCCCTGCCGCGCACCGCCGGGTACACCACCTGGCGGACGGTCCCTCCCGGCTCGGCCAGCGCCGCCTCGGCGATCTTGAACAGCAGGCTCTCCTTGCCGTCCACCCGCTTGAACGCGTTGACCAGCTCGTCGGTGACCTTCCGGTGCGCCCGCGCGTCGATCCGGTGCACCGTCGCGATCAGCAACTCCGTCAGGTCATCCGTGATCTCCCTGCGGCGCTCGTGCACGAGCGCCGCCAACAGCGTGACCGCCGAATCCGCCGAGCGGCGACGCAGGTGCGACGGGGACTCCACCGCGGCCCTCGCCCGCCAGGACGCCAGCACCTTCGGGGCCACATCCGCGAACAGCCGCACCGGCAAGCCGATCCCCCGCGCCGCCCGCAACTTGCGGATCTCGGTGAGCATCGACTCTAGGCTCACGTTCCCCGGCATCGACTTGATCAACGCCAGGACCGACTCGGGATCCTCCGCCTCGTCCTCGGCCTGAGGGGCGTCCTCACCCCAGCCGACCAGTGCCAGCACCCGGACGGCGGCCGCGGCGTCCAACCGCGCGGGGACGGCAGCGAACCAGGTCAGCTCCGCGGTGCGCAGGGCCGAGGCCACCATCCGGCCAACCCGCCCATCCGTCGACGGCTCGATCCGCTCCTCACGCATCCTCTTCAGCAACTCGACCCGGACCTTGTCCGCATCGCGCTCGGCATGGGCGACGTTCGCCGCCAGCCAGTCCGTCAGCTTCTCCGCGTCGGCGACCGAGCACTCCCGGAAGCCCAGATGCTCCCGTATCTCCCCCCGATGCCGCCCCATCGTCCGCCCGGACCACTCGTAAAACCCCAGTTCGGCCGCCGACGCCTTCACCTGCCGGGCGACGTGCTCGACCACCTCATCCGCGAACTCCGCCCGACCTCGGGGGAACCGGCCCTAGCGCGTATAGAACTTCAGCAACAGGGTGAACCCCAGCCGAGACGCCCCACGCTTGGCGTCCACCAAGCCTCGCTCATCACGCAGCACCGTCCAGTGCTCAACCAGCTCATCTATGCCCACCGGCGGACGCTCCATGGGCGCACATCATGCCCTGGCCCAGCCCCCCTCACATCACCCCCAGCTCAACCGCCTGACCAACCCTTATGGCGGACGGTGACAGCAGCGTTAACGGCACCCCGAGTTGTGACATGTCAGGAGCTGGTCAGCGAACTCGGCAAGGCCGGTCTCGGGCCGTTGGCGCCGTACGCCTGGTTGGGGCAGACCTCATCGACTGGCCAGAGCAGCTTCGCTTCAGGGAGTCCGAAGCCGACCAAGGCCCATCCCTGCACGGGCGCCCTCAAGAGAGAGCACTCGCATTTCTTCAACCAATCCGGGCAGTTCGGCTCGCTGGATTGGCTGGGCGGGCAGGTCGACAACGGCCCATATCGCATCATCAACCACAACACCGCCCACATCGGCAGTCCCCCTGCCGGAGCGACATTCCGCTACCGCATCCTGCACGGCGACACCCTCATGCTCTCTCCCGTGCTCACCAAGGCCATGATTCGTAAGGCGCTCGCGCATCCCCAGAAATTCAGCGCCGCGTACTGGGCCGTGTCGGTGGCCTACGCCGGTTACTCCTGGAGGCGTGTCCCGTGCCAAAACTGGTGCTAACTAGCGGGAAGAAGAGTGATCTGGGCCGCTCCATTTACAGCCACAGCGATAGTGATGATCGCGAGCTTGCCAAGCCTGGCAGTCGCCGTGGCCTTGAGGGCGTGACGGGTCAGGCAGTCATCCTCAATCCTGCCTGCAAGGTGGCATTCGAGATTTACGCCAGCCGGTGGGTCCGCGGGCGCCGCCCGGAGATCCGGCTCTGTTGGACCGAGGGTGGCGTCCGGATTCCGGTGTAAATCGGCGGGCGTGGTTCCGGCGTCATGGTCAGGATCGGCGATGGCGGTGACATTTTTCGGAGCTGTCGTGTGCTGGCGCAGCGGTGACGGTGCGTGGCTGTATCCGGGGCGGCGGTTTGAGCAGGGGCGCAGGTCCTGGCGGGCGGGGCCGTCGGTGGTCATGGCGGACCCGCGCCAGCTGCGGGAGGGGCTTACTCGGCGCCCCGACTGCCGATTCGGCTTCCGGACTCCGGCGGGGCCTGGTCACTACCCCGCGCGGCTCTCTGGTGCCAGCACGACGAGACCTCAGGCGGCTGGCAACCTTGCGGCTGAGCCCGTGTGCGGGAATTGTGAGCTTGTTGCCCGGGAGGGAGATTGCCATGCGGGCTGTCGTTATGGTGCTTGCGGGCGGTTTCGGCAGCACTGGAGGTCGTGGCTGGCTCTCAGCGTGCTCATCGCCGTGGCTGGCGGGTTCGTGCTGGCCGCTGTGGCGGCTGGGCGCCGGACCGCGTCCGCCTTTCCTGGCTTCGTCGCCCGGCACGGCTACGACATCGTGGTGTACAGCGGTCACCCGCTGCCGAAGCTCGCCCGCCTGCCCCAGGTCGATTCGGCAACGCCGGTCTCTGCCGTCTACACCGGCAGACTCCGCTGCAGTTCCTGCCGTAAGCCGATCGATGCCGGCAACTTCCTGATCCTGGAGGTGCCCCCGCGCCACCTGCCGCGGATGGTGTCGCTGCTGTCCGGGCGGATGCCGGACCAGTCGGATCCCACCGAGGTGCTGGCCTCGTACACCCTCGCCGAGGACAACGGCGTGCACATCGGCTCAGTTATCCGGGCGTCGTTGGCCAACCAGACGCAGACGGCGGTCGCCGCGAAGCCGGCCCTGCGGGTGGTGGGGATCGCCGCGGCCCAGACCGAGTTTCCCGAGGGCCAGAACCCGCACTACGACCTCTACACGACGGCGGCGTTCGCGGCGGCGGTGAACCACCGCGCGGCGCTGCTCAGGCTCTACTACGTGCGGCTCCGGCACGGCGTGGCCGACCTGCCCGCCCTTGACAGCAGGCTCGGCTCGCTCGGTGTGCTCGGCACCGAGGATCTCGATAGCGCCGCTGCCGCCGTGCAGGGCTCGATCCGCCCGCAGGCCGTCGGCTGGCTGGTGCTGGCCGGACTGGGCGCGCTCGCCGCCCTCGCCGTTATCGGGCAGGCGCTGGCCAGGCAGGCGGCCGCCGAGCGGTCCGACCACTATCCGCTGGCAGCGCTCGGCGCGCGGCCCAGCGACCTTGTGCTGCTCGACCTGCTGCGCGCGCTCGTCATCGGCGCGGCGGGTGCAGCCGGGGCCGTGGCAGCGGCGGTCCTGGTGTCCCCGGCAACACCTGTCGGGGAGCCGCGGCTCGCCGTTCCCTCACCAGGCGAACTGTCCTTCGACCCGCACGTCCTGCCACTGGGCGCTCTGGCGGTGCTGGCCGCGGTGATCGCCTTGGCGGCGTGGCCCGCGGTACGGCACGCGCGGCTGCGCCGCGACCGCCCGCCGCCAGCGGCGGCACCGGTGCCGGGAGTAGTTGCTGCGGGCCGGGCCGCCGGCCTGCCGGCCAGCGCGCTGATCGGCGTCCGGCATGCGCTGGAGCGGAGATCGAACGGGCAGCCCGTGGCCACGGCGCTGCTCGGCACCGCAATGGCGGTCACCACGCTGATCGCGACCGTCATCTTCGGAGGCAGCCTGGCGCACCTTGTCGCCTCCCCGGCGCTCTACGGCGAGCCGTTCCAGGTGTACTTCGCCCCAAGCGGCGGTCCCCATGACGTGAGGGTGGTCACCGGGCCGCTGCTCGAGGACCTGCGCCGTGACCGCGCGATCAAGCAGATCACCCTGGCCGTTGCCACCGAGATCGAGATCAACGGCCATCAGGTACAGGTATTCGCGATGCGGCCAGTCCGCGGGCCCGCGCTGCTGTCGGCCGGCGACGGCCGGCGGCCTAGCCGCGGCCGGGAGATCATGCTCGGCGCTGCGACGATGCGCGATGCGGGCGCCCGGGTCGGCGGGTCCGTCCGGGTCAGGGTCACCGGCCCGCAAGGCGTGCCGCACCAGGCGGTGTTCCGCGTAGTCGGCCGGGCGTCCCTGAACGGAGGCGCAGGCGGAATGGGGAACGGGGCCGCGATGACCGTCGGCTCGCTGATCAGCACGCAGTGCCCGCCGGGGCGAGGCCAGACGGCATGCCAGAGCGCGGCCAGGCATCATGCCTCATATATCGTGCTTGTCCGCGCCTCCCCCGGGCCCGCGGGCAGGGCGGCGCTGGCCAGGCACATACGGAAGTACCGCAGTCTCGCCTACCAGCCTCAGAAGCCGACCGCGCTGGTCAACTTCGGCGAGTCGGTCGACTTCCCCATGCTGTTCGGGGTGATGCTGTCCCTGTTCGGCGCTGCGACGATGCTGCACCTGCTGCTGGTCAGCGTGGCCAGGCGGCGAAGGGAGACCGGGTTGCTGAAGGCACTCGGGTTCGTTCGTGGCCAGGTCGCTGCGGTGTTCTGCTGGCAGGCCACCGCGGTGGCGCTGGTGGGGGTCGCGGTCGGTGCGCCCGCGGGCATCGCGGTCGGCAAGGTGTTGTGGCGCATCTTCGCGACAAACTTCGGCGTGGTGCCGGTTGCGGTGGTCCAGCCACTGTCCCTGGTGGCACTAGTCGCCGGCGTGCTCGCCGCCGCCAATCTGCTCGCAGCGATCCCCGCGCTGCTGGCCGCACGCTCACACCCCGGGCAGTTGCTCAGGACAGAGTGACTTAGTGCGAGACGACCGCCGGACCCGGCTGCGGTAGACACAGCTCTCCCCGCCGGCCGCGGCCAGCGGGGAGAGAGTCGGGAACGGTTCAGGTCGGGTTAGGCCGTCTGCACCTTGGCAGCGTGGGCGAGGGTGGGCAGCACCTCGGCGGCCTCGGGAACCCGGCGCAGGTGCCAGACCCCCGAACAGCGACAAGATCAGCCGCAGCAGCTGGCGGCCGCAGCACGGGCAGCGACGCGGGCCCGAGTGCCGACACTTCCCGTCCGGCCGCGTCACTCTGGCCGGAACAGCATCCGCCGCGCGGCCCGGTCAAGCAGCATGATGGCCTGCGACGCCTCGCGCGGCGGATGCTCGACGGCGAGCCGGATGCCCAGGCCGTCGAGCAGTGCGTGCAACTCGACCGCCACCTCGCCCGGCGTGCCATCCAGCCGGAACTGCCCGCTCCCGGCGCCGTCGGCGACGCACTCGGTGATCAGGCTGAGCCACTGGGCGTCGACCTCACGGCTGTCCGCACCCAGCTGCGAGTCATGCGCCGCGGCCCGCCAGTACTCCAGCCAGAGCACCCAGCCGCCGCGCCGGCGCGCCGGATCCAGCGAGACCGAGGTGACGAGGATGTGGTAGATGCGCTCCCAGGGGTCGGCGATCATGGCGACCTGCTCGGCCAGCGATGTCAGCTCGGCGCGGACCTTGTTACGCAGCGCCTCGCGCCTGAGCACCTCGAGCGTCGGAAAGTGGTGCTGCAGGCTCGCCACCGGCACGCCGCTGGCCTCGGCCACGTCGCTGTACCTGGTCGCCCCGTAGCCGCGGAAGATCATCACTTCCGACGCGGCGTCCAGGATCTCGCTTCGGTTATGACGCGGCGGGCGGCCCCGGCGCGGGATCGCAGGCGTGGTCGACACCTGCCGGAGTATAGGCGGGCGCTACGACATCAGGCAGGTAAGCACCGCCGACAGCGAGGGCACCGACGGACCGGGCCAGTCATCCTCGCGCGCGGGCGTGACGTTGACCGTCCAGTCCTCGGCGCGCAGCATGACCGCCCGCATCCCGCAGGCCGACGCGCCCGACAGCTCGTTCCCGCCCCCGTCGCCCACGTACAGGCAGCCCGCGGGCGCCACGCCCAGCTGGCTCGCGATCATCAGGAACAGCTCGGGATCGGGCTTCCGGCGGCCCACCTCGCAGGACAGCACCCGCGCGTCGACCAGGTCGGCAACGGGCAGGTCGGTCCAGCTCTCGGCGAGCTCGCAGGTGCAGTCGCTGAGCACTCCCACCCGGAGGCCGCGGGCCCTGGTCCGGGCCAGCACCTCGAGCGCGTCGGAGCGGAATACGAACAGCTCGCGCCGCGCGGCCCGCTGCGCTGCGCACGCGGCCGCCAGGGCCGCCTCCGAGGGCACGACGCCGACCCGGCGGGCCAGCTCACGGAGGGTAGCGGGCAGATCGCCGAGCGCGCCGGTTGCGCGCTCGGCGAAGGAGTCGTTCAGCGCCTGCCGCCAGACCTCCGCGCTGACGCCCAGCGGCGCCGCGCTTCTGGTCGCGTGCTCGTGCCACACGTGGTCCGGCGTGCTGGGCGTCAGCGTGCCGAAGAAGTCGAAGATCACCGCGGCGATGGGCACCCGTCCATTGTCGGCCACCGCAGCGCGCGGCGCGGACTCGGTATGTTGGGCCTCATGGCGGGAACTAAGGCGGCCGGCGGTGAGGCGGCCGGCGGTGAAGCCGCCAGAGGTGAGGGGGCCGGAGCTCAGGTCGTGCAGCGCCAGGCGGGCCGGGTGCTCGTCATCGACGGCGGCGGCCGGCTGCTGCTGCTGCACGGCTTCGACCCCGCCAGGCCCGACCAGCCCTACTGGTTCACCGTCGGCGGCGGGGCCGAGCCGGGCGAGAGCCTCGCACAGGCCGCCGCCCGCGAGCTGCGCGAGGAGGCCGGCCTCGCCGCGCAGCCCGCTGACCTTGGCGACCCGGTCTGGCATGAGGTCGCCGAGTTCAGCTTCCAGGGCACCAGCTACCGCCAGGAGCAGGACTTCTTCCTGCTCAGGGTCGGCTCGCCGGAGATCAGGGCGGACGGCCTCGACGACGAGGAAGCCGCGGTCATCGACGGTCACCGCTGGTGGACGCCAGCCGAGCTGGAGGCCACGACCGAGCCGTACTACCCGGCCGGGCTTCCCGCGCTGCTGCGCTCGCTGGGCTAGCCGGCCGGCTCCGGCGGCGCCGGGTCCACCGACGGGGGGCCCACCGACGGCGGGCCCCCTGGCACCGGGTTCGCTGGCACGGGCTCAGACTGCATCGGGTCGGCCGGCCCGGTGAGGCCCAGCAGCGGCTCGTCGGCCGAGCGAAGGTCGGCGCTGGGAAGGCCGCCCGGATACCGCTGCCTGACCTTGTCGGTCACCGCGATCGCGATCTCGACGTGCTGGCGCCGGGTAGCGGCGTAGAAGCTCTGCGCCTCGGCGCTGAGCTTCGGCCTGGCGTGCAGCGGCTTGTCGCTGACGGCGAGCAGCGTGGCGGTCGGTATCCGGTAGCGGAACCCGTTCGCGGCGACCGTCGCGGACTCCATGTCGACCGCGACGGCACGGGACAGCCGCAGCCGCTCCTGCACCACGGCCAGCTGCAGCTCCCAGTTCCGGTTCGCGGTGGTGAAGACGATCCCCATCCGGCTCCGCAACCTGCGCGCAGTCAGCTCGTCGAGCAGCAGCGTGTTCAGCTTGTGGTTCGGGACCACGGGGACGCCGAGCGGGAGGACGTCGTCGAGCACCCGGTCATCGCGCAGGAAGGCGGTCGCCAGGACGAGGTCGCCGATGTCCTGATGGTTACGCAGGCCGCCGCAGTGCCCGATCATCAGCACGAGGTCAGGGCGGAGGACGGCGAGGTGATCGGTGATCGTCTTCGCGTTGGACGGGCCCACGCCGATGTTCACGATCGACAGCCCGGCTCGGCCCGGCCGCTCGAAGTGCCAGGCCGGCATCTGCCGGTCCGGGGAGTCCGGCCCGGTCGTGGCGGGCAGCGCGGCGCGGAACTCCGCGACGTGCCACCCGTAGTTGGTGAGCAGGACGTACCGCTGGAACCGCTCGGCGGCGGTTCCCGTGTAGTGGCGGAGCCGGTCGATCGACAGGCCCATCCGCTCCGGGCCGAACAGAAACAGCTTCTTGCGCCGCAGGTCCCAGCGGGTCTCGTCGACCGCCGCTCCGACAGCAGGGTCACGCAGGTCGAACGCCCGGCGGCCCCGGTAGACCGTGATCCTGGCCCCGGCGGCCGCGAGGCGGCCAAGCTCTCGTTCCAGATACCAGCGGATCGCTCTAGGCGAGGCGAACTCGCCGTCAAGCACCGGGTTGTGCGCGGACCATGGCCGCTCGACGGTCAGCGTCGGGTAGTAGCCGGCCGCGTCGGCTTCCTCCATGGCGTCGCACAGCCTGGCAACCCTGGCCCGGTGCCCGGATTCGGCGACCGCCGAGAAATCCTCCGCCACGATCATGTCAGCCATGATGCCAGCCGCCTGTCGGCCTAGCCCGTGCCCTGAAGCTGATCGGCCGCGCGGGACCTGCCGCGGAATTCGGCCACGATCGTCTGGCCCCGCCGGACCGTGACGTCGTAGATGCCGCTGCGCCCGAAGGCGACGCGCTCGGCCGCCGTCGCCACGAGCACGTCGCCCTCCCGGACCGTGGCCACGAAGCTGATGTCGGCTCCGGCCGCGACCGTCACCACTCCCCTGCTGTTGCACGCGCACGCGAACGCGCTATCCGCCAGCAGGAAGACGTAGCCGCCGTGCGCGATCCCGTGCCCGTTGATCATCGACCGGCCGACCGTCATCCGCAGCACGGCGCTGCCCTCGCCGACCTCGAGCAACTCCATGCCGAGGTCACGCGACGCCCGGTCGGCCGCGAACATCTCGACGGCCGGCCCGGCCGGAAGATCACTAGCCGCCATGCGGTTATCCTGCCGCACCGCCGCCAAGTAGCGTGTCGCTCATGCCCTCTTTCCGCCAGCCAGGGATCGTACTGACCGACCATGAGTTCGAGGTGCCGCTCGATCATGCCGATCCGCACGGTGCCCAGATCACGGTGTTCGCGCGGGAGGTCGTCGCCGCCGACAAGGCCGCGCGGGCCGGCGAGTTGCCGTGGCTGTGCTACTTCCAGGGCGGGCCGGGACGGGCAAGCCCGCGGCCGAACGGGCGTGACAGCTGGCTCGACCGCGCCCTGAGCGACTACCGCGTGCTGCTGCCCGACCAGCGCGGCACCGGCCGGTCCACCCCGGCTAACCGGCTCACGCTGGCCGGGCTCGGCACGCCGCGGGCTCAGGCGGAGTACCTGACGCATTTCCGCGCCGACTCGATCGTGGCCGACGCGGAGTCGATCAGGCGCAGGCTCACCGGCGACGCGCCGTGGAGCGTGCTCGGGCAGAGCTTCGGCGGCTTCTGCGCGGTTACCTACCTGTCGCAAGCACCTGGCGGACTGGCCGAGGTCTTCATCGGCGGCGGGCTGCCGGGCCTGGAGACCTCGCCCGACGAGGTGTACCTGGCGACGTACCCGCTCGTCGCGGCCAAGAACGCGGCGCACTACGAGCGGTATCCGGGTGACGCCGAGGCGGTCCGCCGGATCCTGGCCCGCCTGCTGAGCACCGACGTGCTGCTGCCGTCAGGCGCGGCGCTCACCGCGGCGGCGTTCCAGGCACTCGGCGTGTGCCTGGGATCGGCGACGGGCAGCCATGAGCTGCACTACCTGCTCGAGACCGCGTTCGACGGCGACGAACTCGGCGACGAGTTCCTGTACCGGCTGGACGCGCTGCTGACCTTCGCCGGCGGGCCGCTGTACGCAGCGCTGCACGAGGCGTGCTATGCACAGCAGACGGCGACCCGGTGGTCCGCCAACCGGATCAGGGAGCGGTTCCCCGCGTTCAGCGCCAAGGCCGCCCTCGACGGCACCGGCCCCGTGCTGTTCACCGGCGAGATGATCTATCCCTGGATGTTCCGGAGCGACCCGGTGCTTCGGCCGCTGGCCGAGGCCGCGGAAATACTCGCCGAGCATGACGCCTGGCCCGCGCTGTACGACCCGGCCCGGCTCGGCGCCAACGAGGTGCCGGTCGCCGCGGCGGTGTACTACGACGACATGTACGTGCCGCTGCAGTTCTCGGTCGAGACGGCCGCCAGGATTCGCGGCCTTCGGCGCTGGGTGACCAGTGAGTACGAGCACGACGGCCTGCGGCTCGGCCGCGGAGCCGTGCTCGACCGGCTGATCGGCATGGTGCGCGGCACCGTCTAGCGGCCGCACGTACCCTTGGTCCGGTGACCATCAGGACGTGCCTGTGCCTCCTCACCAGGCCCGCACCCGCGGCCGGCTCGCCCGCGGCCGGCTCAGCCGCGCCCGCCCCGGGCGCGGGAGCGGACGGCGCGCAGGTGCTGCTCGGCTTCAAGAAGACCGGGTTCGGTGCCGGGCGGTGGGTCGGACTCGGCGGCCACATCGAGGACGGCGAGCAACCAGCCGACGCCGCGGTCCGCGAGGTCGCGGAGGAGTCCGGCCTGATCGTGTCGGCGTCCGCGCTCACCCACATGGCGCGGCTCAGCTTCGTCTTCCCGGCCAGGCAGGCCTGGGACCAGACGGCCGAGGTCTTCGTGGCGACCGACTTCGCGGGCGAGGCCGCCGAGTCTGACGAGCTGATCCCGCGCTGGTTCGGCGTTGGCTCGCTGCCGCTGGCGGGCATGTGGGACGACGCCAGGTACTGGCTGCCGCTCGTGCTCGCGGGAGAAACGGTCACCGCGGACATCACGTTCGCCGACGACTGCGCGACCGTCGCGGCCATCGACCCCGACCTGCCGGCGCCCGCTCCTGCCCTCGGGGCTCATCCGGCCTGAGCACCAACGGCCCGGGCGCCTGGACAGCCGCGCGAACGGGGACAGATCTTTAGCCGTGCTAAGGTTCTGGCTGTGAGCGGAGCCGAGCCGGATGCCGAAGGCGGCAGGTACAAGTGGGTCGCTCTGTCCAACACCACGCTCAGCATGATGATGGCGACGATCGACACGTCGATCGTGATCATCGCGATGCCCGCCATCTTCCGCGGCATCCACCTCGACCCGACAGATCCCGGCAACATCAGCTACCTGCTCTGGATGATCATCGGCTACCTGCTGGTCACTGCGGTGCTCGTCGTCACCCTCGGCAGGCTCGGCGACATGTTCGGCCGGGTCAGGATCTACAACCTCGGCTTCGTCGTGTTCACACTGGCCTCGATCGCGCTCTCGCTCGACCCGCTCACCGGGCCGCCGGGCGCGCTGTGGCTGATCTTGTGGCGGCTCGCTCAGGCGTTCGGCGGGGCGATGCTGATGGCCAACGCCGCCGCGATCCTGACCGACGCGTTTCCGGCCAGGCAGCGCGGGATGGCCCTGGGCATCAACCAGATCTGCGGCATCTCCGGCCAGTTCATCGGCCTGGTGCTCGGCGGCGTGCTGGCCGCCTGGGACTGGCGCGCCGTGTTCTGGGTGAACGTCCCGATCGGAGTGTTCGGCACGGTCTGGTCCTACCTCAAGCTGCGCGAGATCGCCACGGTCAGGCGGGCGCGGGTCGACTGGTGGGGCAACCTCACGTTCGCGGCCGGCGCCGGCCTGCTGCTCGTCTCGATCACCTACGGCATCCAGCCCTACGGCGGTCATCCCACCAGCTGGACCAGTCCGCGGGTACTCGGCGGCCTCGCCGCCGGCGTCGCGCTGCTCGTGGCCTTCTGCCTGATCGAGACGAAGATCGCCGAGCCGATGTTCCGGCTTGGCCTGTTCCGCATCCGCGCCTACGCGGCCGGGAACCTGGCCAGCCTGATGAGCTCGGTCGCCAGGGGCGGCCTGCAGTTCATGCTGATCATCTGGCTGCAGGGGATCTGGCTGCCGCTGCACGGCTACGACTTCTCCCAGACCCCGCTGCGGGCCGGCCTCTACCTGCTGCCGCTCACCGCCGGCTTCCTGATCGCCGGGCCGGTCTCCGGCTACCTGTCCGACCGGTACGGACCGAGGCCGTTCGCGACGACCGGGCTGCTGGTCTCCGCGACGGCTTTCGCGGGCCTGCTGCTGCTGCCCGTCGTCTTCCCCTACTGGATCTTCGCGCTGATCATCGGTTGCAACGGGCTGGGTTCGGGCCTGTTCGCCTCGCCGAACACCTCGGCGATCATGAGCAGCGTCCCCGCGCGCTACCGTGGCGTGGCCTCCGGCATGCGGGCCACGTTCCAGAACTCCGGCATGTCGCTGTCGATCGGCATCTTCTTCTCGCTGATGATCGCCGGGCTCGCGGCCACGCTGCCCCGCACGCTCAGCGCCGGCCTGCGCGCCCACGGCGTCCCGGCACCGCTCGCCGCGCACGTCGCGCACCTGCCGCCGGTGAGCACGCTCTTCGCCTCGTTCCTCGGCTACAACCCCATCGGCAGCCTGCTCAGGCCATCCGGCGAGCTCGGCCGCCTCCCGCACCACGATGCCGCAGTGCTGACCAGCAAGGAGTACTTCCCGCACCTGATCTCCGGGCCGTTCCACCAGGGCCTGGTCATCGTGTTCAGCGTCGCAATCGCCATGTCGGTGGCCGGAGCCGTCGTCTCGCTGCTGCGCGGCGGCCAGTTCTACTACGACGCGCCGGACGCGTCCGGGCCCGCGCAGTCCGCGGCGCCGGTGGTCACCGCGCCCCACGAGGTGGCACTGGCTGCGGAGGCCGGCGACTAACGGGCGCGCCCGAGATCAGGACAACCTGGCGTAGGATCGACGACGTGCCCCGATATGAGTACCGCTGCCGCGCCTGCGGAGCCACCTTCGAGCGATCGCGCCCGATGAGCGAGTCATCGGCGCCGTGCACCTGCCCGCAGGGTCACGACGACACGGTGCGGCTGCTCTCGACGATCTCCGTCGGCGGCCGGGCAGGCACGAGTGCGCCTCCGTCCGCTCGCGGCAGCGGCGGCTGCTGCGGCGGCGCGTGCGGCTGCGGCTGACCGGCACGACAGAACGGAACACCAGTGCTGCCCGCCGAACCGCTCTGCGCCGAACTCGAGGCCGCCACGGCGTCCTTGGCCGCCATTGTCGGCCGCGTGGATCAGGACCTGCCGATACCAGGCTGCCCGGACTGGACGCTGCGCCAGCTGGCGACGCACGTCGGCAGGGCACACAGGTGGGCGGCCGAGATAGTTGGCACCAGGTCCGCCGACTTCATCGAGTTCCGCTCCGTGCCGGACGGGAAGGCTCCCGGCAGCGCAGCCGACCAGGCAAAGTGGCTGACCGCCGGAGCCGCCAGGCTCACCGGCGCCGTCCGCGACGCAGGCGATGACCGGGTATGGGCATTCGGCCAGCTGCGCCCGGCTGTCTTCTGGGCCCGCCGGATGGCGCACGAGACACTCGTGCACTGCGCTGACGCGCGGGTCGCCGCCGGCGAGGAGGTCGACATCCGGGCCGAGTTCGCGGCCGACGCGATCGACGAGTGGCTGACCGTCATGAGCCGCCTCAACGCCGGCGAGCAGGATCTCGCCAGCGTGCTGCCCGCGGGCAGGTCCTTGCACGTGCACGCGACGGATCCCGGGCTCGGCCAGGCCGGCGAATGGCTGCTCAGGCACTCGGCCGGGGACGGCGTGCAGGTGCTGTCAGAGCATGGCAGCGGCGACGCCGCGCTGACCGGTCCGGCGGCCAGCGTCCTGCTCGTGCTGATGCGCCGGGTCCCGCCGACGGACGGCGCGGTCCGCGTCTTCGGCGACGCTGACCTGCTGGACCGCTGGCTCGAGCACACGGCCTTCTAGCTCCCCTTCACATCGGCGGGCCCGATCCGCCAGCGACGGCGGCTGCGACGGGCCTCCCACGACCCGCCGCAGCCGGAGCCGGCCGTGAGACGCGGGCGCCGAGCCTGCGAGTACGCTGTGGAACTGGCCGGGCTGACGCGACGTGATGCGTATCGCGCCGATTACGCGCATTAAGCTGTTACGCGTATTGCTCTATTGCTTGTATTGCGAGGTTGCGCAATTGACGAACTCTTTGCAGGGAACTGCAAGATCTGCGGAGTTCGTCCTGAGGCCCGTGATCCACGGAAGCGGCGCGAGCGGGCCAGGCGGCGGCTTCCCGCAGATCGACGATCCCCGGTTCAGCGTCGTGGCCGACGGCCAGTCGCGGCGGCTGCGACGGACCTGGCTCGACACCTTCGACTGGCGCCTGTTCCGCGCCGGGCTGACCCTGGAGAGCGCGGCCGGCCGCGGTGCGCCGGAACTGGCGCTCACCGCCAGGGATGGCGAGCCGGTCGCGGTCCAAGCCGCGGGCCGCGCGCGCTGGCCGGCCCTGGTCGGTGAGCTGCCTCTCGGACCGCTGCGTGAGCACCTCGCCGGGATCGTCGGCGTCAGGGCGCTGCTGCCCGTGGTGCGGGCGACCAGCGTCCAGACCAGGTGGCGGGCGCTCAATGCCGACGACAAGACGATCGCGATCCTGGCCATCGACAAGCTGGCACTCACTGCGCCGCGCCCGGTACCGGCGCCTCCCAGGGTCACGGTCAGCCCGCTGCGCGGTTACCAGGGACAGGCGTCCAGGTTCGCTGATGCGCTCGCGCTAGCGCCCGGCGTGGTCCCAGCCGATCACTCCGCGTTCGAGTCGGCCCTGCGCGCGGCCGGCCGGCGGCCGGGCGACTACACCACCAAGATCGACGTGCAGCTGACCGCGGACATGCCGGCCGCGCTCGCCGTGTGCACCGTGCTGACCAGGCTGTTCGATACCGCGCAGGCCAACGTCCCCGGCGCCATCCGCGATATCGACACCGAGTTCCTGCACGACCTGCGGATCGCGGTCAGGCGGACCAGGTCGGTGCTGAAGCTGGCGGGTTCCGTCCTGCCCGCCGCCCTGGTCGGCCGCTACCGGCCCGAGTTCAAGTGGCTGGGCGACCTGACCACGCCGACCCGCGATCTCGACGTCTACCTGCTCGGCTACCCGCAGATGGCCAGGAAGCTGGTCGCCGGGACCGAGCCCGAGCTGCACCCGTTCCACGAGTACCTGGGGCGGCAGCGCGCCGCCGCGCAGCGGCAGCTCGCCCGGGGGTTGCGTACTGCCCGATTCAACCACCTCGCCAGCCGGTGGCGGCACGACCTGGAGCAGGCGGCCGCGGCGCCGAGGCGGCGGCCGGCGGCGGGCAGGTTCGCGGCCGGCCGGATCGCGCGTGCACACCAGCGAGTGCTGCGCGACGGCGGCGGCATCGAGGCGGCGTCACCCCCGCAGGCGCTGCACGACCTGCGCAAGCGCTGCAAGGAGCTGCGGTATCTGCTCGAGGTATTCGCGTCCCTGCACGACCCGGCCGAGCAGTGGCGTGCCGTCAACGAGCTGAAGGCGCTGCAGGACTGCCTGGGCGAGTTCCAGGACACCGAGGTCCAGCAGGCCGAGCTGCGTGCCTTCGCCGGGCAGATGATGGCCGACCGCAGCGCTCCCGCCGAGACTCTGCTCGCGATGGGCGAGATCGCCGCCGCCCTGGCCGCTGCGCAGCGCGCGGCGCGGGGCGAGTTCGCCGGCCGGTTCGCCGACTTCGCCAGCGCGCGCGGGCAGGCCAGGATTGCCGCGCTCACCGGGGCGGCCTCGTGAAGATCGTCGCGACGTACAACATCAAGGGCGGCGTAGGCAAGACCGCAGCCGCGGTCAACATCGCCTACCTGGCCGCCGCCGAGGGCTACCGGGTTCTGCTGTGCGACCTGGACCCGCAGGCCGCGGCCAGCTTCCTGTTCCGGGTCAGGCCGCGGGTCAAGGGCGGCGGCAAGGCGCTGATCGCGGGCAAGCGACCGGTCGACGACGCGATCAAGGCGACCGACTACGAGAACCTGGACCTGCTGCCCGCCGACTTCACCTACCGCAACCTCGACCTGTACCTGGACGGCGAGCGCAAGCCGGCCACCCGGCTGCGCAGCCTGCTCAGCCCGCTGCGCCGCGAGTACGACCTGGTGGTGCTCGACTGCCCGCCGAGCATCTCGCTGCTGTCGGAGAACGTGCTGCACGCGGCCGACCTGCTGCTGATCCCGCTGATCCCGACCACGCTGTCGGTGCGGACGCTGGACCAGCTCACCGAGTTCGTGGCCGGCTTCGACGGCAGGCGGCCCGCGATCCTGGCGTTCATCTCGATGATCGACCGGCGCAAGCGGCTGCACCGCGAGATCGCCGAGGCGCTGCCGGCCGGCCGCGCCGATATCGCGGCGACCGTGATCCCCGCGCTGTCGGCGATCGAGCGGATGTCGGTGCAGCGCGCTCCGGTAGCCGCGTCGGCTCCGCGCAGCCAGGCCGCCCGTTACTACCGGGAGCTCTGGCAGGAGGCCAGCCAGCGGGCCGGCCTCGGCCGCGCCCGCGGAGCAAGCACAGAGCGGGCCGACCTCAGCCGGGCCCGCGGAGCAAGCACAGAGCGGGCCGACCTCAGCCGAGCCCGCCGAGGAAGCCGATCATCGTCTGGTTGACTTCCTCCGGCCTTTCCTGCTGGGTCCAGTGCCCGCAGCCCGGCAGCAGTCTGGCTTCCCGCAGTCCTGGCACGACGCTGCCGAGGTGGCCGACCGCCGCTGCGCCGCCCATGAAGCTCACCGCGATGTCCCTGTCCCCGGCCAGGTAGGCAGCGGGGACCCGGATCGGGGCGTGTTTCCAGGCCGCCATCAGCTCCCAGCTCAGGTCCATGCCGCGATACCAGTTGAGCGGCCGGGTGAACCCAGAGCCGGCGAACTCGCCGACGAATACCTCGATGTCGCGCTCGGTGAGCCAGCCTGGCAGCTCGTCGGGCTCGGGGCACAGGTCAAGGAATTCCCCGCCAGGCGGCACGACCGGGACGCCGCCCGTGGTGCCGTCCCCCGCGGCGGCGCAGAGCAGCCGGCGGAAGGTGGCCCGCGGGTCACGGCTCAGTTCCGCGTCGGCGATGCCGGGCTGCTGGAAGTAGCAGATGTAGAAGCCGTCGCCGAACAACCCGCGAAGCGTCTCGACCGGCCTGGAGCTGCCGCGCGGCGCGTAGGGGACGCTCAGCCCGATCACGCCGGAGATCCGGTCGGGCCGCAGCAGCGCGGTGTTCCAGGCGACCGGGGCGCCCCAGTCGTGACCGGCCAGCGCGGCCCGCTCCTCGCCGAGCGCGTCCATCAGCCCGATAACGTCGCCGGTCAGGTGCAGCATCGTGTACGCGGCCGCCTCGGCTGGCCCGCCCGTCCTGCCATAGCCGCGCTGATCGGGCGCCACGGCGTGGTAACCGGCCCTGGCCAGCGCGGTCAGCTGGTGGCGCCAGGAGTACCAGCATTCGGGGAAGCCGTGCAGCAGCAGCACGAGCGGGCCGGTACCGGCCTCGGCGATGTGCACGGCCAGGTCGCCGACACCGACGGTCCGGTGACTGACGCCCTCGACGGGATCGACGGGATCGACGGGATTTTCACGCGACGGCATGGCAGGAGGATAGCCGCAGCGCCAGGACAGAACGAGCTACCGGGCGGCCGCCTGGTGGGCGGTAAGTCCGGAGATGCGCCCTGCGGCCCAGGCCCAGTCTGCGCACCCCGGCGCGAACGTGGGCGTGCACCGCGCCGCGCCGCCGGCGCCGGCCTGCTGCCCAGACCGGCCGATCCGCCCCGCGGGCGCGCCGGTCGCGCGGCCGTCGGCCGGGCGCGTCACCGCGCGCTTGGACGGCGTGGCGGAGTGCTGTCCCTGCCCCCCGTGGCCGGTCGGGATGTTGCCCGGCCGGAACGAGCTCATCAGGTAGATCACCGCGGCGACGGCGGCGACCAGCACCAGCACCATGACCGACAGGGTCGCCCTGGCCCGCCTGGTGCGCAGGGCATGACCGAGACCGGGCTGGCCGAACGCGGCGAGCCTGGCCGCCAGCCTCGGATCATCGGCGGCGAGCATGCGCTCCATCTCATCGAGGATGCGCTGCTCATCCATGGGAAGCGCCACCTACCACCTCCGCTGCCGCCTCCCGCCGCGCGGTCAGGTCGGCGGGACTATCTCCTTACTATCCCCTTGTTGGAAGATTATTTACCTACCGATGGCCTATGACTAGTCACGTCCTTACCCTTGTTGATAGATTCGAACGTACGTTCTATCCTGAGACGATGCGATGGGACGCACAGCGGCTACACGACCAGCTCCCCGGCGATCAGGGCCAGCAGGCATGCGTGGCCAGCGACCCGCAGCCGCTAGCGCTCTTCGGGCGGGACGCGGTAGCGCACCTTCGATACGCCGTAAAGTGCCTGGCCGCTGAAAACTAAAGCAGCGGCAGTTGGACGGGCGCCCCGGCAGGCAGGCCCGCCCCGCCGTCCGGCGTCCGCCAGCCCGGAGATGGTTCTGACCGGGTTTCTGTTCCCAGGGCCGGTGGGGTGACCGCCCGGCGGCATGGGGGAGGCTGGCCGCGGCCAACACCGTACCGCTCGGCCAGTTCCCTGACCTGCGCGGCGACCCGCTCCTGGTATGCCGTCGAGGCATAGGCACCGCGCCCGTACAGCGCCCGGTAGCGCGGCATCAGCTCCGGATGGTGCTCGCTCAGCCAGCGGAGGAACCACTCCCTGGCCCCGGTCCGCAGGTGCAGCACGATCGGGGTGACCGAGCGGGCACCGGCCTGTGCGACTTGCCGGACCGTGGCGTCGAGCTGCGCGGGGCTGTCGGAGAGGAACGGCACAACAGGCCCCATCAGCACTCCGCACGGTAGCCCGTGCTCGCCCAGGGTGGCGCAAACCTCCAGCCGCGCGCGCGGGCTCGGCGCGCCGGACTCCAGCGTCCGCGACAGGTCACGGTCCGCACAGCCCACCGACACAGCCAGGCTCACGTCGGTCACCTCGGCCGCCTGCATCAGCAGCTCCATATCGCGCAGGATCAGCGTGCCCTTAGTGAGGATCGAGAACGGGTTGGCGTAATCGCGCATCGCCGCCAGGATGCCCGGCATCAGCCGGTAGCGTCCCTCTGCCCGCTGGTAGCAGTCGACGTTGGTGCCCATCGCGATGTGCTCGCCCCGCCAGCGCGGCGAGCCAAGCTCCTTGCGCAGCCGCTCCGGCGCGTTGACCTTGACCACGATTTTCGAGTCGAAGTCATGGCCGTAGTCGAAATCCAGGTAGGTGTGCGTGTTCCGGGCGAAGCAGTTGTGACTGACCACTCCGTTCGCGATGAAGTCCCCGGTGCCGGTGGTGATGTCGTACATGGGCAGGTCAAGCCCCAGCGGCTCGACCGAAACCACTTTCAGCTTGGCGTCGCTCTCGAGTGCCACCCCGTCGATCGTCCGCTTGCGGGTGATCGCCGGGTCGGTCGTATGAAAGAACCTGAGCCTTTCCTTCAGCCCGCCGCGCAGCCTCACGACCGTGAGGCCGTTCGTCTGATTCCTGCGCTCCACGGCCGAGCCAAAGCCCAGGGCGGCGAGGCAGGAAACTGTCCAGCCAATGATCGCCGGGTCGGTGTTGCTGATCCGCAAGACTTCGGTGCAACTGCCCTCCGCGTCGAAGATGCCGGCCAGGAAGCCCTTCCGCCAGTCCTGGCTCGGGGAGCCCGGCCACCGGCACAGCCACTGAATAAACCGCACATCGTCGCGGCGCGAGGTGCGGATGGCCATCACTCGCTGGCGCGTCGTCGTGGCGTCAGAGAACATGAACTCTGTTGTGGTCACGCCCATGCCGGACAGATAGTCACCGGTCCGCTCCAGGGCCTCCCCGTCTGCCGCATGCGCGTCACCGCGGATCATCCCGCACAGGTAGCCGCGCCGGTACTCGGGAGAGTCCTTCCGCGGCTCGGCGAACCCACCGGTGCCGATGAGGCTGTTGTTCACGGTCAGATGCGGTCGCTGAAGCGGCCCGTTCGCTTCCGTCCCGATGACGTGCTTCCAGCCCCTGCGTGTCAGGAAGCGGTGATCGCCGCTTGCGATCAGCCGCGTGCCGTCCTCCAGCGTGACCAGGTAGGCGGGCTTGACCGTCTGCCAGTGCGCCAGCACCGTGGTTGGCACGTACCGGCGGTACGAGCCACGCCGGACCGTGCCATAGACCGTGTCACCGGGGCGCACATCGGCCAGCGGCCTGGTACGGCCGTCGGCCATCAGGATCGGCGTCTGACCCTGTAGGCAGTAGGCACAAGCATGAGAACAGCCGCGATAAGGGTTGATCGTCCAGCGGAAGGGGACGCGGGAGGCCTCGGGGACCCGGTTGATGATGGAGCGAGCGTTCACCTCGAAGAACGTCATGCCGCGGAAGTCCGGCGTGTCGAACGTGCGGGCCACCGCGCCGCGCTCGAACAGCACAGGCGCCTCGGCTTCCCCAGGCTGGCCAGGACCTGGCCCGTCCGCCCGCAAGGCATCCCACCGCATGGACACAAACTTAGAACCTCAGTTCGAGTCAGTCAAACACCCGTTCTATATAGGCTAGGCCGCCAGGTCGCCACTTGCGGCCAGGCGGACCCGGTGCTTCCCCGCGAATGCCAGAACGCGAGGGCGGGGCCGCTGCCTGGCCGCCGCCCTGGTCCTCGGCTGGCGCTCGCACGCCAGCAGGTGCGTGGCTCAGGCTGCTGTGACCCGGGCAGGCCCGCGCCCATGCCGGTTGCCAGATCCGGTGAGCCGGCCGGCCACGGCGCGCACGTAAAGTTGTCTGCCGTGGGCTATCAGCACGATGAGGCGGCCGAGCGCGCGCCGAGCCGCCTGGTCGTGCGGACCGTGCCGGTCCCCGATCCCGGCGACCTGATCGCCAGGCTCCCCGAGCCTGGCGCGCTGGCGTGGGTACGGCGCGGCGACGGCCTGGTCGGCTGGGGCACCGCGGCCAAGATCATCTTGCCGGCCGGCGCCGACCGGTTCGTGACCGGCGAGAAATGGCTGCGCGAGCTGTTCGACAGCGCGCAGGTCGCCGATCAGGTGGCTGTTCCCGGGACCGGCCCGGTGGCCTTCGGCAGCTTTACCTTCGATCCGGCCTCGGACGGATCGGTGCTCGTGATCCCCCGGACCGTGCTCGGGCGCAAGGACGGCCTGACCTGGCTGACCACGATCGGCCCGGCCGGCCGGCAGGCGCCGGCGCCGCTGACCACGCCGACCGGCGTCCGCTGGGCGGACGGGAGCCTGACTGCCCCGCAGTGGGAGCGGGCAGTCGCGACGGCCGTTGCCGCGATCTCCTCGGGCAGCCTGCGCAAGGTGGTGCTCGCGCTCGAGCTGAACGCGACGGCCGCGGCCGAGATCGACTCCAGGGTGCTGCTGGCCAGGCTGGCCGGCCGGTATCCGGACTGCTACACATTCGGCTGCGACGGCCTCGTCGGCGCGACGCCCGAGCTGCTGATCCGCCGAACCGGGACACAGCTCCATTCGCTGGTGCTGGCCGGGACGGTGGCCAGGGGCGGCACGCCGGAGTCGGACGACGCGCTGGGCGCGACCCTCCTCGCCTCGGCGAAGGACCGCGACGAGCATGAGTACGCCGTCGCCGACGTGCGCGCGGCACTCCGGCCGCTCTGCGCTGACCTGCGGATCGACGACCGGCCCTCGCTGCTGCGGCTGGCCAACGTCCAGCACCTGGCCACCAGGGTGGACGGCCGCCTCGCCGCCGGCGAGGCCACCACCCGCTCCGCGCTCGCGCTCGCGGCCGCGCTGCATCCGACCGCGGCCATCTGCGGCACCCCGGCCGAGCCGGCCATGGAGCTGATCCGCGAGCTCGAGGGCATGGACAGAGGGCGCTACTCGGGCCCGGTGGGCTGGGTGGACGCCAAGGGGAACGGCGAGTGGGGCATCGCGCTGCGGTGCGGGCTGCTCGCCGGGCGGAACGCCAGGCTCTTCGCCGGCTGCGGCATCGTCGCCGGGTCCGACCCGGCCGCCGAGGTGGCCGAGGCGCAGGCCAAGTTCTGCCCGATGCGCCACGCCGTCGAAGGCTGACCGGCCGACCGGCCGACCGGCCTTGTTCTCGCCATGGTCACGGAGTGATTGCAGTTGGATAAATGCTCGCAGCCGCCCTCCTTCGCGGGCTAGACAGCCTCGCCGATTGCGTGTAGTCACAGAATGTAGTAGTGCAACTACTCACAGTTACCTATGCGACGACCGATACGCCTGCGCCACGCGCCAGGTCAGAAGGAGCCCGCTCATGACTCGTCGTTCCCAGCGGATTGCCGTGATGGCGATGGCTGGCCTGGCAGCGGCCGGACTCGCCGCCTGCAGCAGTTCCTCGAGCAGCAGTTCAGCCACGGGATCCAAGCCGGTCAAAGGCGGAACGCTGAAGTTCGTCGCGGCCTCGGGCCCCGACCACATCGACACCGTGCCGGCGTACTACACCGCGGACTACATACTCGAGCGCGGCTACGCGCGCCAGCTGCTGACCTACCCGACGGTCCCCGACCCGACGCTGACGTCGGCGGGCTGGACCAAGGACACGACGCCGGTGGCGGACATCGCCGCCCAGGTGCCGACCACCGGCAACGGCGGGATCACCAACGGCGGCAAGACCTACACCTTCCACATCAAGCAGGGCGTGGACTGGAACACCAGCCCGCCCCGCCAGGTCACCGCGGACGACTTCATCCGCGAGTTCAAGGCATTCTGCAACCCGGTCAGCCCGGTCGGGAACCCGCTCTACTACACGGCGACCATCGCGGGCCTGCAGAAGTACTGCTCGGCCGAGACCGCCTACTTCGCGAACAAGAGCCACAAGCCGACGGCCGCCAGCATCGCGAACTTCCAGAACTCGCACACGATCTCGGGGATCACCGCGGTGAACCCGTCGACGCTGAAGTTCGATCTGATCGCGCCCGCCTCGGACTTCATCTACATGCTGGCGATGCCCTTCTCCTCGGCCCGCCCGCTGGAGTACGACAAGTACGTGCCGAACAGCCTGCAGCTGGACCAGCACACGATCTCCGACGGCCCGTACCAGATCACCTCGTACGTGCCGAGCCGGTCGATCACGATGATGCAGAACCCGGCGTGGAAGCAGTCCACCGACGCCAACCGGCACCAGTACGCCAACCAGGTCCAGGTCACGATCGGCGTCTCGGACGCGCAGACCCAGTTCAACGACATGAAGGCGGGCCAGTACGACCTGCCGCTCGACACCGGCATAGTGCCGAGCGAGATCCCGACCCTCGAGTCGACGCACGATCCGAAGTTCCGTGCCTGGCCGGGCAGCAACACGCTTCCGTATGTCGTGTTCAACCTGCGCAGCCCCAACAACAACGGGGCGATGGGCAAGCTCGGCGTGCGCCAGGCGATCGAGTACGGGATCAACAAGGTGGCCGTGCAGAAGGTTCTCGGCGGGCCGACCGTGGCCGCGATCCTCAACACGGCCATCCCGCCGGGCAACGTGGGTTACCAGAACTACAACCTGTACCCGACCACGAACAACCAGGGCAGCCCGTCCAAGTGCAAGTCGATGCTGGCCAAGGCCGGCTACAAGAACGGCCTGTCCGTGACGTACCTGTACCCGAACGACAGCATCAACAAGTCGATCTTCGAGGCGCTCCAGGCGAGCCTGCGGTCGTGCGGGGTGAACCTGAACGGCAAGGCGGAGTCGGGCTCGACCTTCTTCGTCGACCTCGGCAACGCGCCGGCCAACGCCAAGGCGGGCGTCTGGGACATGGGGCAGCCCGGGTGGTTCCCCGACTGGTTCGGGAACAACGGCCGCACGATCATCGCCCCGCTGTTCCAGACCAACTGCGTGCTGAACACCACCAACTACGGCTGCTACAGCAGCTCCAAGCTGGACAGCCTGATCAAGCAGGCGGAGGCGGCGACGAGCATCAGCCAGACCGGCAGCCTGTGGAACCAGGCCGACCACAACGTGATGGGCAATGCCGTCATCGTCCCGCTGCTCAGCCAGCAGCTGCTGATGTACTCGAGCGCGAACGTGCAGCAGGCGGGCACGTCCGCGATCGTCTACCAGCCGAACATCGGCGGGCCCGACATCACCAACGTCTGGCTCAAGAACGGGTGAGCGCGTGAGCGGCGGCCCGGCCGGGTATGGGTGTACACATGCCCGGCCGGGCCGTTCGCGCGCCGGCCGCGATTCCTGGCGGCCGGCCCCGGGACCGATTCCCTCGGGAATACGGGAATAACGACAACTTACCGGCATAGTCCAGAACTCTGGCTTCCCCCCGCCGAAGAGCGTGCCGCAGCTCCCCGTCAGGCGCTGCTGCCGGCACCACGTGGGAGGGATCTATGAGCCTGCTTGAGGTGACGGACCTGCGGGTGAGCTTCCCGACCGCGGACGGGGTGGTGCAGGCGGTGCGGGGGGTCTCGTTCGCGGTGGAGCGGGGCCGGACGCTGGGGATCGTGGGTGAGTCCGGCAGCGGGAAGA
>WNGM01000044.1_pt1 | contig 116177 bp, 105 predicted proteins | sample 5400571 | NCBI WGS metagenome assembly WNGM01 (sample SAMN13153378, study PRJNA577476) | soil metagenome | isolation source: 100 cm soil or saprolite under Garry oak tree replicate 2 | place: USA:California | collected 2016-06-15
CCTGCAGCACGCCGCCGTCCACGGCTACACCACCGCCTACTGGACCGCCACCGCCATCTTCACCGCCGGCGCGCTGCTCACCGCCCTGCTCTACCGCTCCGGACGCCCCGACCCCGCCGTGCTGGCCAGCACCGTGCCCGCCTGACGACCGCGCCCGCAACCACCCTAGGCACCGACCTCAGCCTGGCGCCTGTCAAGACGACAGCCCAGGCCGAGGCCGGCGGCAATCCCTCCAAGCGCGGACACTGACGGCGAGGGATTCGCGTGATTTCCCAGCTCCTGGCGGCTAGTTGCGCTGCGGCCGCTGCCTGCCGCGAACGCCCCGGCAGAGGCGCGGCAAACGACGTTTGATCTGTCGCAACTCGGGGGGGATGCGTTCCGGAGGTGTCCCGTAGACATGCCTGTGCGGGCATCCTCACCGCGCGGGTCTTGCGGGACACCTCTGCGCAGGAACAGCTCCTGACGTGCGGCGTTCCCGTGGAGGTTCGCCTTTCGGGCGCTGCGGCGGGGCAAGGCCGCGAGCGGTCTGCTGTCAGGTGCTCGCGGCCGGTGTGTAGGTGAGGTGGACCGCTCCGCTGGTGTAGGTCTCGCAGCCGGCGAGGGCAAGTTTGGTGGGCTGGATGCCATCGGCGAACAGGCGCTGGCCGGAGCCGAGCGCGAGCGGGAACACGAACAGGTGCAGTTCGTCAGCCAGCCCGTCGGCGAGTAGCGCCCGGACCAGGGTGGCGCTGCCGCTGACGTAGATCCCGCCGTCGACCCGGTCTTTCAGGTCGCGGATCGCCTGCGGGCTGTAGCGGCCGAGGATGGTGGAGTTGTTCCAGTCCGCATGGGTCAGCGTCGAGGAGACAACGTATTTGGGGGAATCGTTCATGAACGGCGCTCCGGGGTCTTCCTCGGCGGTGCGCGGAGCCCAGGCGGGTGCGAACATCTCATAGGTGGTCCGGCCGAGCAGGATCGCCTGGCAGGAGCCCATGATCTCGGCGATCGCGCGGCCCATCTTCGGGTCGGGTGGGTAGTCGAAGCTCCAGGTGGGGTTGTCGATGACGCCGTCGAGCGTGATGAACTCGTGCACGGTGACGCGTCCCATGACCATCTCCTTTGTTATGGCGGGCCCGCGCAATGCCCCGATTGGCACCCTACGGGCCCGCGGCGGTTGTGGTTGCCGGTGACAATGTCAGGCCCGCCGGCGGGCGGGGCTGTAGCGCAGCATCGGGACCAGCGCGGCCGCGACGGTGCAGTGGATGAGCGCGAGCACGGCCCTGGTGGCGGGGCTGGCGTGCTCGATGCCGATCGGGGCGAAGGACAGCAGCAGGACGGTGCCGGCCAGCACGCTCCAGATCGCCGGTGCCCGCCGGCTGTGGCGCTCGAGGATGGTGAGCGCAGCCCAGCCGGTGAGGGCGAAGAACAGGGTGAACCCGGCGATCACCGGCAGCGTAAGGTGCATGGCTTGCGACTTTCCCGGGTCGGTGAGGTTGAAGCTCACCCCGGCGGCGGAGGCGGCCAAATAGATCGCGCTGGTCGAGAACATCGCCGTGGCGACCAAGCGGGCGCGGCTTCGGCGGCGTTGTGACACCGCACTGAGGGCGGAGGCGGGCTGGTGGATCGTGGCAGTCATGTCAATCCTCCTGTGCGGTGGGCCCGGCGGGCTGCCGGGCCCTCTACAGCCGTTACGAATGGCCACCCGGTCGATGGCCGCAGCCGGGCTCGGCGGCGCGCGTGACGTCATGTCGGCCGGTGCGGGGTCGATCTGGCTGGGCCGGCCCTCAGCGGAGCGGATCGTCGCCGGTGTGCGAAGTCGCGGCCCTGCGCGGGTCTGATCGACGCCGCCACCGGCCGGATCCTGAAGACCGTCCCCTACCGCTCGGCGAACACGTTCGGCCAGCCGGTGTTCGCCGGCAACCACCTGCTGGTCGCGAGCAGCGGCCCGGGCCTGCAGGCGTACACGGCAGGCTGAGGCCGGGCGGGAGGTCAGGGCCAGGCGGCGCGCCGCGGAACGCCGTCAGCAGGCCCAGTTGAGCCGGGCGCTGCCGCTGGTCACCCCGCCGGCCGGTCCGCGGCCGGGCCGGCCGCGGCGGCGCCGGGGCCGGCCAGCCCGGTCTCATAGGCCAGCACGACCGCCTGGACCCGGTCACGGAGCCGGAGTTTGGCCAGGATCCGGGCGACGTGGGTCTTGATCGTGGCCTCGCTGAGGGTCAGTTCGGCGGCGAGTTCGGCGTTGCTCAGGCCGCGGGCCAGCAACCGCAGCACCTCAAGCTCGCGCGGGGTCAGCTCGGACAGGTTGGCGCGCAACGGCTCCCGGGCGGGGCCGCGCGGCGCGAACCGCTCGACGAGCCGGCGGGTGATCGACGGCGCCAGCAGGGCGTCACCGGCGCGGACCATCCGCACCGCGGCCACCAGTTGCTCCGGGGTGACGTCCTTGAGCAGGAACCCGCTGGCGCCCGCGGTGAGCGCGGCATAGACGTACTGGTCGAGGTCGAACGTGGTGAGGATGATGATCCGGCAGTCGCGCCCGGTGGGGGCGGCCAGGATCCGGCGGGTGGCCTCCAGCCCGTCCATCTCCGGCATCCGGATGTCCATCAGCACGACGTCGGGCCGGTGCTTGAGCACGGCGGCCACGGCCTGCCCGCCGTCGGCCGCCTCGGCGACCACCGGGATGCCCGCCGCGCCGAGGATCATCCGGAACCCGCCGCGGACCAGGGTCTGGTCGTCGGCGATCAGCACGCGGGGGGCCCCGGTTTCCCCGGCCGCCGCTGCCCCGGCGTCGCCCGTCACCGGTGGCCCGCCGCCCGGGACGCGACGCCGGCCGCGGGCTGCTCCCCCGCACCGGCGCCGGCCGCCGGGTCCACCGGCAGCCAGGCCCGGACCAGCCAGCCCCCGCCCGGCCGGGGGCCGGCGTCCAGCTCGCCCCCGTACAGCGCCACCCGCTCGCGCAGGCCGAGCAGGCCGCGCCCGGACCCGGGCACGGGGGTGAGCGCGGGCCCGGCGGTGAGCGCGGGCCCGGCGGCGGGGATGGGCCGCCCGGCGTCGGTGACCTCGACCACCAGCCCGGCCTCCCGGTAGTCCAGCAGGACGGTGGTCCGTGGCTTGCCGGCGTGCTTGATCACGTTCGTCAGCGCCTCCTGGACGATCCGGTACGCGGCCAGGTCCAGGCCCGGTGGCAGGGCCCGCGGCGTGCCGCCGACCCGCAGCTCGACCGGCAGCCCGGCCGCGGCCACCCGGTCGATGAGCGGCTGGAGCTGCCCGAGGCCCGGCTGCGGGCTCAGGTCCTGGCCGGCCGCGGCACCGTCCGGGGCCGCCGCGGTGTCCGGTCCCGGCGCGTCACCGGCGCCCGCCGGGCTGAGCAGCCCGAGCAGGTGGCGAAGCTCGGTCATGGCCGCCCGGCCGCTGGATTCCACGGCGAGCAGCGCCGCGGTGGCCTCGGCGGGGTCGGTGGCGAGCACCTGCCGGGCGGCGCCGGCCTGCACGATCATCACGCTCACGTTGTGCGTCACCACGTCGTGCAGTTCGCTGGCGATGTGGGCGCGCTCCTCGTCGAGCGCCCGCCGGGTGGCGGCCGCGTGCTCGGCCCGGATACGGCGGATCCGGTCCCGCGCCTGCGCCGCGTTGCCGATGACCGCGATCAGGGCCAGCGAGACCGCGACCACGAGCCCGGCCAGCCGCCACGGAGCGCCCGACTGGACGATGACCCCGGCGCCCGGGGGGAGCCCGAGAGGCCCCGGCTTCATCGGCACGGGGCTCACCGACAGGTTCGACGGAATCGCGTTCCAGTAGGCGACGGCCACCAGCGGGCCCGCGGCGAGCGTGCTGAGCAGGGCCGCCCCGCGGAACCGGCTGTAGGCGACGGCCGAGTACCCGGCGAACACAACGGCCAGGAAGGTCACATCGGTCGCGTATCGCGGTGTCACCAGCGCTCCGAGCAGCACGACAAGGAACGCGCCCAGCGGGAACCGGCGGCGCACGGCGAGCGGCACCGTGGTGAGCAGGATCGCCGGGGCCGCGTGCTGCCACACCTGCTCGAACGGCGACACCCGCTGGGCGAACATTTTGCCGGTGACCGGATCGACGACGACCCGCGCCGCCTGGATGGTGGCATTGGACCGGGCCAGCAGCACCGACACCGTCAGCGCCACCGCCGCGATGGCAACGTCGGTGAGGATGGCCCGGTGCGACAGCGCTGCCCGCGGCTCGGCGGACCGGGCGAACGCCATGGCCCGGCCCAGCCAGGCCCGCACCGGCACCTGGATGCGTTCCCTCACCAGCCCAGTATCGTCCCGGCCGCGGCGCCGGGGCGTCCGCCGCGTGATGTAGCCAGGCCGGCCATGAGGATGAGCGGGTGGCCCGCCCGGGCCGGCCGCGGTACCGCGATTGCATCCGGCGGCGGACGCCGGCCGTGCCCCGCCCCGCCTACGGTGCCGCTCATGGACGCTCTCGTGCGGATCAGCAACGTGACCAAGCGCTACGACAACGACGGCCAGCCAGCCGTGGACGGGGTGAGCCTGGAGATCGCACCCGGGGAGGCGGTGGCGGTGATGGGCCCCTCCGGCAGCGGCAAGTCCACGCTGCTCAATCTCATCGCGGGCCTGGACAAGCCGACCAGCGGCACGGTGACGGTGGCCGGTGAGCGGGTGGACGAACTCAGCGAAACCGGCGTGGCACGGTTCCGGCGGCGCCGTATCGGCATGATCTTTCAGTTCTTCAACCTGCTCGACGACCTGACCGTCGCCGACAACGTGGTGCTCCCCGCGCGGCTCGCCGGCATGCGCCGGGGCCCGGCCCGGGCGCGCGCCGACGAGCTGCTGGCGGCGCTGCGCATCGAACGGCACCGCAACGCCTACCCGGGGCGGCTGTCCGGCGGGGAACGGCAGCGGGTGGCGATCGCGCGTGCCCTGGTCAACCGGCCAGAGCTGCTGCTGGCCGACGAGCCGACCGGGGCGCTGGACACCGCGACCGGGGAGGAGATCGGCAGGCTGCTGCTCGACCTGAACGCATCCGGGCAGAGCCTGGTGCTGGTCACGCACAACCCGGACCTGGCGGCCCGTTATGCCACCCGCACGCTGCGGATCGTGGACGGCCGGATCAACGGGGGCCCGGCCGCCCAGCTCGCCGGGGCGACCAGGCTGGCCCGCGAGCAGGTGCGGCCATGAGGCCGGGCCCGGTCGCCCGCGCGGCGGCCGGCGGCCTGGCCAGGCGGCGGGTGCAGACCATCGTGATCGGCCTGGTGCTGCTGGTGTCCACCGGTGCCTGCGTGCTGGCCCTCGCGCTCGTCGCCGACTCCAGCTCCCCCTTCGATCACGCCTTCGCGGCCCAGCGTGGCGCGCACGTGATCGCGGTCGTGGACCCGGCCAGGGCCACCGCCGCCAAGCTGGCCGCGACCAGGCGGCTGCCGGAGGTGACCGCGCTGGCGGGGCCGTTCGACGAGGTCACCGTCACGCCCGGGCAGGCCGGCCCGGACGGCGGCCTGATGCCCTGGCCGCCGATGATCGTGGCCGGGCGGGCCTCGCCGGGCGGCCCGGTCGACGACCTGACGCTGCAGGCCGGGCATTGGGCGGCCGGGCCCGGCCAGCTGGTGCTGGCCAGCGACCCCAGCCCCGGCTCCGGCGTCTCCGTGCCGCTGGGCACGCAGCTCACCGTGGCCGGCGCGGCAGGCAAGGTCACGCTGACCGTCGTCGGCATCGCGAGTTCGGTCGACAGCTCGGCGGGCGGCTGGGTGCTGCCCGGTCAGATCGCCGGGCTGCGGGCGCCGGGCACGCCACCCGCCGCGCTGGTCATGTACCGGTTCCGCGACGCGGGCAGCGCCGCCGCCATCCATGCCGACGTCGCCGTGCTGGCCCGGGCGCTGCCGCCCGGAGCGCTCACCGGCACGCAGTCCTATCTGGCCATCAAGGCCCAGGAGGCGTCCAACATCGCGCCGTTCGTGCCGTTCGTGGTCGCCTTCGCCGTCCTCGGCCTGGCGCTGTCCGCGCTGATCGTGGCCAACGTGGTCAGCGGCGCGGTGGTGGCCGGCTACCGGAGGATCGGGGTGCTCAAGAGCATTGGCTTCTCCCCCGGCCAGGTGGTCGCCGCCTACACCGGCCAGGTCATGGTGCCCGCGGTCGCCGGGTGCCTGGGCGGCGTGGTGCTGGGGAACCTGCTCGCGGTGCCGGTGCTGGGCCAGGCCGCGGACGTGTACGGCGTCGGCTCGCTGCACGTGCCGGTGTGGGTGGACCTGGCCGTGCCGCTGGCCATGTGCGGCCTGACCGGGATCTCCGCGCTGCTGCCGGCGCTGCGGGCCGGCCGGTTCAGCGCGGTGCAGGCGATCGCCGCCGGGCGGGCGCCCCGCACCGGCCGCGGCTACGCCGCGCACCGGCTGCTGGGCAGGCTGGCGCTGCCCCGGCCGGTGACGATCGGGCTGGCGGCCCCGTTCGCCCGCCCGGCCCGCACCGCGATCACCCTGACCGCCGTGCTGCTCGGCGCCACCGCGGTGACGTTCGCGGTGGGCCTGAGCGGGTCACTGAACCGGGTCGCGGACGGCCTGAACCATGCCAGCGCCGAACCGGTGCAGGTGTTCGTGCCGACGGCCGGGCCCGGCGGCGTCCACGTCGCGGCGGGCGCGCACACCAGCAAACGGGCCGTGCCCGGGCAGGCCACCGCGCTGCCGTCCGGCCCGGGCAAGCTGCCGACGCCGGCCGAGGCGGAGCGGGCCATCACCGCGGCGCTGCGGGCGCAACCGGGCACCGCGCGGTACGTCGGCGAGACCGGCCAGATGATCAGCGTGGCCGGGCTGCCGCAGCAGGTCCGGGCGGTCGCCTTCCTGGGCGATGCGAGGTGGGCCGGCTACGCCATGATCAGCGGGCACTGGTACACCGGCCCCGGCCAGGCGGTCGTCGGCACCGGCTTCCTCACCGACACCGGCAGGTCGGTCGGCGACACCGTCACGATCGTGTCCGGCGGCCGGCTGATCCCGGTGAAGATCGTCGGGCAGGTGTTCGACACCGACAACAACGGGATCGCCATGATCACCGACTGGCAGACGCTGGCCCGCGCCGAGCCCGGGCTGGCGCCCGCCTTGTACGACATCGCGCTGCGCCCCGGCACCTCCGCCGCCGGGTACGTGCGGGCGCTGGAGCAGCGGCTCGGGCCCGCGTACGGGGTGACGCTGAACGGCCGCGGCAATGGCCTGCCTGTCATCCTTGGCCTGATCGGCACCCTGACTCTGCTGCTGGCGATCGTGGCCGGGCTCGGCGTGCTGAACACCGTGGTGCTGCAGACCAGGGAACGGGTGCACGACCTGGGCGTGTTCAAGGCGGTCGGGATGACGCCGCGCCAGGCCATCGCCATGGTGGTGTGCTGGGTGGCCGGCACCGGCCTGGTGGCGGGGATTGTCGCGGTCCCGGCCGGGATCGCGCTGCACCACTACGTGCTGCCCGCGATGGCCGCGGCCGCCAACGTCGGCCTGCCCGCCAGTTTCCTGGACGTGTACGGCGGCTGGCAGGTGGCCGAGCTGGCGCTGGCCGGCCTGGTGATCGCGGTGGCCGGGGCGCTGCTCCCGGCGGGCTGGGCCGCCGCCACCAGGACCGCGACCGCCCTGCGGGCCGAATAGCCCGGGCGGGCCCGGCGGGCGGAGCGCCGGGCCCGCTCCCTGAGGCGGCTACCCGCCGAACGGGGTGACGTCGCAACGCCCCCGGTCAAGCTCCTGGCAGCAGGCCAGGCACCAGGGCCTGCGGACCACCGCGCCGTTGATGGAGGCATGGGCGCGTGCGCCGCACAACAAACAGGTGAGCCGGTTCCTCGATGAACTGCTGAACCCATGGCGCGATGACCTCGCCGCTCTCGTGATCCGCGGTGTCGCCGAGGGAGGCTTCGCTCCCCCCGCCGACATCGGCAACTTCACCCGCCGGTTCATCGCCCTGCTCGACGGCCTTGCACTCCAGCGCCTGCAGCGGATGCAGGGCTCGTCCCGCAAGCACCTCACCGAGCTAGCCCTGTACGCGGCCCGCATCGAACTGGCCCCTGGCCCGCAGGGTTCGCCTCCCGCCGGCGAACAAGCCTGAGCCTTGCCGCGTGGCCGCCTGGCCGCCGCGTGACCGCCGGGCTAGGCTCGAGCGCGGGTCGTGGCGAAAGCGTGCCGTCAGGAGCCGATGGAGATGCCCGCTTCGTCCAGCGAGCCGTGGTACCAATCGGCGCCGGGGTGTGAACCGATGATGACCGGCGCGGTGTTGGAGATCGGGCCAACGGTGGCGGGCGTGGAGAAGGTCTGGCCGTCGACGATGATCTCGATGTCGGAGGACGTCTTCACGCAGGTGACCGTGTGCCAGTTGCCGTCGTTCAGTGGCGGGCCGGCGACCAGCTCGGCGTAGTGTGTTCCCTTGAACCCGCACGAGGCCTGCCCGGTGCTCTGGAACTCCATCTTGTATTCCCCGCCTGCGGTCGTGATATCGCCCTTGCGGATCAGGTCCCAATCCTCCGGCGGCGGCGGCGGGGTGCCCATCGTCTGGAGGGCGATCGTGAAGCTGAAGTTCCCGCTGCCGGGGTTCATGCTGTCCGCCGACGGCACGGAGACGTAGCTCGAGGAGCCGTCGAAGCCGTACGCGTTGTTGGAGAAGCCGGACAGCCCGACCGTGACCGACGGCGTCAGCATGCCGTTGTTCTGGCCGGCCGAGTCGAACATCATGGTCCCGGATGCCTCGTCCATGTGCCAGAGCGCGACCACCGAGCTCGTCCACACGGCCATCGTTGCGGCCGAGGAGGCCGTGGCCGAGCCGGCTGAGTTACTGGCGGTTACGGCGACGACGATCGTGCTCCCGACATCCGCGCTCGTCAGCGTGTAGCTCGGGTCGGCCGTGCCGACGTTCGCGCAGTTCGCCCCGTTCGTATCGCAGCGCTCCCACTGGTAGGCGAAACCGATCGGCTGCGCCCCGCTCCAGCTCCCGGGGCTCGCGGTCAGGGTCTGCCCCTGCTGCGCCGACCCCAAGATCGCCGGCGGCGCGGTGTTCACAGGCGGGCCCGAGTTGCTTGTCTGGGCCGTGATGTTGTCGGCGGCGAGCGTGAACGCCTGGGCGGCCGTATCGTTGCCGATCTGCAGGCTCGCGGCCGCGGTCGTGCCGAGGTTGGCGCTCGTCGTCGAGTAGACGAGGTTTCCGTTCAGGATCACCTCGACCGTGCTCGCCGCCCCGGCGATGATCACGTGCAGCTGCACGGTGTTCCAGGTGTTGAGCGTAACCGTGCCGCTCGATACGAAGTTCCCGCCACCGTAGCCAACCTGGACCTTGCTGGTCACGTTCTGGCGGTAGAGGGTGATGATCCTCGTCCCACCGCTGGTGAAGAAGCGGAAGAACGGCACGTTGCCCCCGCTCGCCCCCTGTTGCAGCACGTCAAAGTCGCCGGTCGCGGTCAGGTCGACCTGTGGGCTGGCGAGCGTCTTCCGCACGTACGCCTTCGACCCGGACGTCGAACTCTCCGACAACTGGGCGGCGTAGCTTCCGGTCTTGACGGTGGTCGGCTGGACGATGGCGCTCCCATCGCCGCCCAGCTTCACATTCGCAGCCGGCCAGGCCGAAAAATTGCCCGACTCGAATCCATCGCTAAAGAGCGTGTTCGAGCTGGCCTGCACGACCGCGGTCGGCCCCGACATTGTCGTTGCCGACCCGACCGAGTTGCTGGCGGTGACGGCGACGACGATCGTGCTCCCGACGTCCGCGGGCCCCAGCGTGTAGGTGGAGCCGATCGCGCCGGTGTTGGCGCAGTTCTCCCCGTTCGTATCGCAGCGCTGCCACTGGTAGGCGGGAGTGATCGGCGACGCCCCGCTCCAGACCCCGGGGCTCGCGGTCAGGGTCTGCCCCTGCTGCGCCGTCCCCGAGATCTGCGGCGCCGTGCGGTTCACCGGCGGGCTCGCCGCGACGACCGTGGTCGGGACGGACGATGCTGTCGCCGACCCGGCCGAGTTGCTGGCGGTGACGGCGACGACGATCGTGCTCCCGACGTCCGTGTCCGCCAGCGTGTAGCTGGAGTTGGGGGTGGCAGGGCCGACATTCGTGCAGTTCGCCCCGTTCGTATCGCAGCGCTGCCACTGGTAGGTGTAAGTGATCGGCTGCGTCCCGTTCCAGCTGCCCGCGCTGGCCGACAGGACCTGCCCCGTCTCGGCCTCTCCCGCGATCGTCGGCGGCGCCGTATTCGAGGGGAGCGATAGCGACCCTCCGTTCTGCACGTTGATGTTGTCGGCCACGATCGTGCCCGCCTGCGCAGCCGTATCGTTGCCGATCTGCACCATCGACACGCCCGCCGTGCCCAGGTTCGCGCTCGTCGTCTGATAGATCAACGTGCCGCCGTCCTTAAGCACCTGGACCGTGCTCGTCGCCCCGGCGGTGATCACGTGCAACTGCAGGTTGGCCCAGGTGTTGAGCGGAAGCGTGGCGCTCGACGCGAAGTTCGCACCCCCGTAGGTGAGCCGGATCTTGCCGGTTACGTTCTGCCGGTAGAGGCTGATAATCCTCGTCCCGCCGCCGGTGAAAAAGCGGAGGAACGGCACGTTGCCCCCACTCGCGCCCTCCTGCTGCACCTGGAAGTCGCCGGTCGCGGTCAGATCGGCCTGGCTACTGGCGAGCGTCTTGCGCACGTACGCCTTCGACCCCGACGCCGAACTCTCCGACAGCCGGGCGGCGTAGCTGCCGGTCTTGACGATGGTCGACTGGACGACGGCTTTCCCGTCACCGCCCGTCTTCACATTCGCAGCCGGCCAGGCCGAAAAATCGCCCGACTCGAAGCCGTCGCTGAACAGGACGTCCGCGCTCGCCGTGCCCGCCCCCGCCACGAGGGCAGCCACCACCACAACCGCCGCTACGAAGATCCGCCAGACACGCAACCCGGCACGGCCGCGCTTACCCCACGACGAACATGCCCCCGCAATCGCAATCACCGAAACCCACTCCCCCCAAGCCCCTCCAGGGCCTCAAGCCAAGACTAGAACACGTTACCCCGGGAATGTCCTGGTAGCGGTGTTTCCAGCCGATCACATTGAGCCTGATTTCAGACAACTGGGCATGGAGGTCCCGTTTCTTGCCGTGGGGGCTAAGCGGCGCGGCTAATTGCCTGGATGTCCGCCCGGGTGCCCTACAGTTGGGCCGGTGCGGTATGAAATCGCGGGGACCGTCCGCCTGGGCTGCAGCGACGACTTCGAAGCCGCTGCCGCGGTCCGCGCGGCGCTCGACCCGTGGCACCCTGTCGCGGGCGAGCACCCGGCAGATGTGACGATCGAGGGGCTGTCCGAGCCCCCGCGACTGGTCGAGGTGCAAAATCCGGCCCGCGATGGGCTTGTGACCGGGTGGAATGGGTCGCAGCTGTACATCCGCGCCGCAGGCCGGTGGTGCCAGGTGCCGGCGCCGGCCCTCCAGGGGCCGTTCGCCTTTGCGTGCGAGCCGGGATTTCCGGTCGGTGCGGTGATGCGCTCGTTCGTGCGTCCGGCGCTGCAGATTGCGGCGACGGCGCACGGTGCCACCGTCGTACACGGTGGCGCGGCCGTGCTCGACGGCCGCGCGGTTATCGTAGCGGGTTGGTCAGAGAGCGGAAAGACCGAAGCAGTCCTGGCGCTGCTCGAACAAGGCGCGTCATTCCTTTCAGACAAGTGGACGGTTGTCCGCCCCGACGGCACGGCCGCCTGCTTTCCGATCACAATCGGTATCCGCCGCTGGATGCTCGGCTACGCGCCGAGGCTGCGCGCCGCGCTCCCAGCTTCCGGGCGGCTCCGGCTCCGATTCGCCGCAGCTCTTGCTGCCGTTGCTCGGGCGCCGCTGCGAGTGCACCTCATAGGTCGCTCCGCCGGCGACGCACTTGAGCGGCTCGTCGTCACAGCAGAGCGCGTATCGATCTCTCCGACGGCGCTCGCGGCCGCCTACGGTGCTTCGCCGCCGACCGAAACCGTCCCGCTAGGAGCGCTCGTGGTGCTGACGACGACGCCCAGCGGGAATCCATCAGCTGCATACGTCGACGCGGCTTGGGCCGCGCGGCGCTTGGCGCGATCGGCCACCTATGAGCGCCGCAGCTACCTCGATCTCGACCGCCGCGCACGCTACGCGCACGCCTCCGAAGCCCGGGCGGAGGTCGCCACCGAGATCGAGGCACGCGAGGAGTCGCGGCTGCGCGTATTGCTCGAGCGCATACCCGTGATCGAGATACGAACCCCGTTTCCTTGCGATCCGCACCGGATCGTCGAGCCGATCCGACCGCTGCTCTGAGCCGCCGTGCCTGTGGCAGCCGCGACCGTCGCCTTTCTCGACGACCTGCATCAGTGGCGCGTCGAACTGGCGGATCCGGCCGCCGCATCCCTTCGCGCGGCAATCGCGCTCAGAGGTGAGCCGCGCTCGTTCGGCCTCTCGCTACTGCAGGGATAGGTGATCCAGCCACTTCTCGCACTACTCTCAGGTGATAAAGGACAGCCGGGCCAGAGCCCGAGACGCCCCCCGAAGAACCCAAAACCCCGAACCCGCTGAGTGTGGGTTCGGGGTCATTCCGATGTCTTGAGACATCACAATTGTGGGGCCGGTGGGACTCGAACCCACACTGGCAAGCTCCTAAAACTTGCGCCTCTGCCGATTGGGCTACGGCCCCTTCTTGTTCTTGAATCTACCTGCGAATGTCGGTGTTTGCGAGTGGCAATTCGGACAGAGAAAGCGAAGGTTTTCCTTCCTGTTGTCTAGCCAGTCCCCACTGATGTGATCCACATGCAAGACTATCGGCTTGCCGTTCCACTCGGCCTCGATGCCGCATGCCTCGCAAGCATACGGCACGCCGGTCTCGCGCAGCACTCGGCGTAAGACGTGCGGCTCTGGCCGCCGTGAGCCCGAGGAGCGCACCACTAGGACGTGCTCCGGGGCGAGTCGCCATGCGCTCGGCTTTCCCTTGTTTGGGGCTACCCTCTTGAAATGCGATGTGTCGATACCCAACTGCTTGATCTTGCGGCTGATGTGGGCGTGGGTGCCTCCAGCTATGGGAATTTCTAAGTAGCGCAGTACACCGGCGATGCTGATGGAGTTCGCCACCGCGTCGGTGAGTAATTCCCGGGTGTATTTCTCGTCGTACTTGTTGTTGGCCATATGCCGACGCTATCGTGGGGGTCGGACAATTCGCCGTTTCTAGGCGGGACGGGAAAGGGAAAGGCACTACAAGCCGAGGTCCTGGCGGAGCCTGGCGACGTGGCCGGTGGCCTTGACGCTGTAGTAGGGCCGGGAGATCTTCCCGTCCTCGCCGACCACGAAGGTGGACCTGATGACGCCCACCGTGGTCTTCCCGTAGAGCTTCTTCTCGCCCCAGGCGCCGTAGGCGTCGTGCACCTTGTGGTCCGGGTCGGACAGCAGCGGGAAGTTCAGCCCGTCGCGGTCGCGGAACTTGGCGAGCTTGGCGGGGGCGTCCGGGGAGATGCCCAGCACCGTCACCCCGGCCGCGGCCAGCGAGGCGATGCTGTCCCGGAAGTCGCACGCTTCCTTGGTGCAGCCCGGCGTCATCGCCGCCGGGTAGAAGTACACGATCACCTGCTGGCCGCGCAGCGACGACAGGGTCACCTGCTTGCCGTCGGCATCGGTCAGCGTGAAGTCCGGCGCCTCGTCGCCCGCTTCCAGCCTGCTCACCCGTGCTACCTCCTCCGGACGAAGACGTCCCCGGCGACTACCGTACCGGTGCCGCCACCCGCCGCCGAACGGCCCCGGCCGCACCGCCGGGCCGAGCCGCCTAGCAGCCCTGGCAACGCCGCGACGGTGCCGGGCCCGTGCCCCTAGTCCCCGAGCAGCGCGGCGATGATGGGCGCCAGGGCGCGCAGCGCACGGCCCCGGTGGCTGATCGCGTCCTTGGCCTCCGGGCTCATCTCCGCCGTGGTCAGCTCCGATGAACCGGGCACGAAGATCGGGTCGTAACCGAACCCGTTCGTCCCGCGCGGGGCGTCGTTGATCCGGCCGCTGACCGTGCCCTCGGTGACGTGCTCCCGCCCGGACGGCAGCGCCAGCGCCGCCACGCAGGCGAAGTGCGCCGCCCGGCGGCCCTCGGGCACGTCGGTGAGCTGGGCCAGCACGAGCCGCAGGTTCGCTTCGTCGTCACCGTGACGGCCGGCCCAGCGGGCCGACAGCACCCCGGGCATGCCGTTCAGCGCGTCGACGCACAGCCCGGAGTCCTCGGCGACCGCTGGCCTGCCGGTGTGCGCCACGACCGCCCGCGCCTTCAGCAGGGCGTTGTCGGTGAACGTCGCGCCGGTCTCGGCCACCTCGGGCATGTCCGGGTACTCGCTGAGGCCGGCGACGCTCACGTCGACATGGCTGGCATCCAGGATGCGCCGCAGTTCGGCGAGCTTCTTGGCGTTGCGGGTGGCGAGGATGAGGCTGGCGCCGGTCATGAGCCCAGCGCGGCGCGCTGCAGCCGGGTCAGCTCGGCGCAGCCGGCCACGCCGAGGTTCAGCAGCTCATCAAGCAGCTCGCGGCCGAACGGCTCCCGCTCGGCGGTGCCCTGGACCTCGACGAAGCTGCCGTCCCCGGTGCACACCACGTTCATGTCCGTCTGGGCCGCGACGTCTTCCTCATAGCACAGGTCCAGCCGGGGCTCGCCGTCCACGATGCCCACGCTGACCGCCGCCACCGAGGCGACAAGCGGGTTGCCCTTGCAACGGCGGCGACCCTGCAGCCAGCCGACCGCGTCGGCCAGCGCGACGTAGCCTCCGGTGATGGCCGCCGTGCGCGTGCCACCGTCGGCCTGGAGCACGTCACAGTCGATGATGACGGTGTTCTCGCCGAGCGCCTTGGCGTCCACGCAGGCCCGCAGCGACCTGCCGACCAGGCGGGAGATCTCCTGGGTGCGGCCGCCCAGGCGGCCTTTGACCGACTCCCGGTCGCCGCGGGTGTTGGTGGCCCGGGGCAGCATGGCGTACTCCGCCGTCACCCAGCCCAGCCCGCTGCCGCGCCGCCACCTCGGCACCTCCTCGGTGGCACTGGCGGCGCACAGCACCCGGGTGGCACCGAACTCGATGAGCACCGAGCCTTCCGCGTGCTCCAGCCAGCCACGCGTGATCTTTATCTCGCGCAACTGATCGGCGCTGCGCCCATCGGGTCGGGACATGGCCGAAAGCCTAGCGCCGATCGGATGGTGCTCCGTGCCGGGTCAGGCGCGAGCTAGCAGGGGACGCGGTCGGGGGCGCCGGACTCGATCCACCGGTACACCCGCCGCACGCCCTCGGCGAGCGGCATGGCCGCGCGCCAGCCAAGCTCGCTGGCGGCGCGCTCAGCGGCGACGGCGCTGCGCTGCAATTCACCGGGCCGGGGCCCGGCGAACGACGGCCGGACCCCCCGGCCGGCCACCACGCCGATGATGGCCACCAGATCGAGCACGCTCACCTCGACGCCGGTGCCGATGTTCCAGGTGCCCGGGCGGCCGCTGTCGCCAGCGGCGAGGAACGCGCGGACCGCATCGCCCACGTACACGTAGTCGCGGGTCTGGGTGCCGTCACCGTAAATGACCGGTTCCCGGCCGGCCAGCACGCTGGCGCAGAAGATGGTGATGACCCCGGCCTCCCCCGCCGGGTCCTGCCGCGGCCCGTACACGTTGGCCAGCCGCAGTACCGAGTGCCTGGTGCCGTGCAGCCGGTTGTACAGGCCGATGTAGCACTCGGCGCAGTACTTCGCGATCCCGTACGGCGACTCGGGCAGCGGCAGCACGTCCTCCAGCGACGGGATGGGCGCGTCGCGCCCGTACAGGGCGCCTCCGGTGGAGGCGAACAGCACCCGGGCGCCCGTCTGGCGGGCCGCTTCCAGGAGGTTGACCGTGCCCAGGATGTTGACGCCGGCGTCCGCCGCGGGCGCATCGACCGAAGCGCGGACGTCGATCTGCGCCGCCAGATGGCAGATCAGCTCCGGGCCGAACGTGGCCATCTCGTGGTTGAGCGCTGCGGCGTCGGTGATGCACACCTTGTGCAGTGGGACCTGCGGGTCCAGCCGCCCGGCCCTGCCTGAGGCCAGGTCATCGAGCACGAGGACGTCGTCTCCCCTGGCCAGCAGGGCGTCGGTGATATGAGAGCCGATGAAACCGGCACCGCCGGTCACAAGTACGCGCATACCTGAGGATCTTAGGGCGCGAGACCGGGTGGCCCGGGCGGTGACCCCGGGTCAGCTCCTGGACACGTGACGCTGCTGGCACCGATCATCGCGTCCTCCTGGCCAGCCAGCGGTACGCGGCAGCGGTGCTGGCCGGGACCGAGGCCAGACCGTTCGCGCGCAGATCGAGGAGCGCCAGCAGCGCCTGGTGCGCGGGGCGAAGGACGGCGGGCGGCACGCCGGGCAGCGGCCAGGGCGGTGGCCGAGCAGGTCGGCGCAGGCGTCCAGCAGGCCGGCCTGGTAGGCGTGCCTGATGAGCCGAATCGCGGCGCCATCGGCGCCGAGCCGGGCGTTGCGCGGCGCCCGGACCAGCGCGGCACCCTCGAACGGCGGCAGATCCGCCGACGATGAAGGCCAGGTAGGGCGACTCGGGCGCGGCGACATTGAGGTTCTTCGCCCAGCAGCCGCCGACCAGCGCGGGGATGAGCACGTTGTGGCCGAGGCTGGACACCGGGAACAGCTCGGTCACACCGCCGCGTTTCCTGACTCGGCACGCTCCGCAACCACCTGGTCACGCACTATCCGCGGCGGTGGTCACATTCTCATCTAATTCCGGCCAGGTCATGGACGAGTTGTTCACTTTTCCTTTAACCTTAGTTGGTCTGCCCGTATACGGGGCTACATGATCGGGGAAGACCAACTCTGCACCGGGATGGGGGGAATGCTGCCTTGACTAATAGCCCGCTCGGCTTCCCGCTCGAGTCGGGCCCAGAAGCGGCACCGATGACCGCCGCACCGGGGAAGGACCAGGTCAGCCCGCGTAACCTGCGCCTTGTCGACCCCGTATCAAACACACCTGACGTTGACCGGCTCCACGAGATATGCCACGACATGCGCCAGCCGCTCGCGAGCATTCTCATGCTGGCCGGCGCCGCCCTGACCGACGGTTCGATCCCGCCGGTCGTCCGGGTCAGCCTGGGACTGGTCCAGGAGCAGGCGGAGTGGCTCGGTGACCTGCTCCAGCACCTGCTCGAGCCATACCTCGCCGAGACCGCGAATGGACATGCCCACGATCTCACCCGGGTTGCCGCCGACGCCGTCGCCGCGGCCCAGGCGACGTACCGGGGGGATCTCCGCCTCCAATCGAGCGGGGGCAACCTGAGTGTCCTCGGGAGCCCGCTTGAACTGCGACGTGCGATCGCCAACCTGGTGAGCAACGCCATCCGGGCGGCGGGCCCGAAGGGGCAGGTGGTCGTCGAGCTGCGCAGGGCCGGCGACCACGTGCTGCTGGCGGTCGACGACAACGGCCCCGGGTTCGGGCTGATCAGCCGGGGCATCGGCCTTGGCCTGCGGGCAGCGGCCCGGAGCCTGACGAGCTGTGGAGGGCAAATCGAGTTCTGCCGCAGCCGCCTGGGAGGCACCCGGGCGGTTCTGGTCCTCCGCGCCGCCGACAGCTGACCGTCGGGAGCAACAGTGCGCCTAGTCCTCTGTGACGATCATCGGATTCTGGTGGAGTCGCTCGCCGTCGCCCTCCAGGCCAGGGGGTACGACGTGCGGGCGACGGCGACGACGCCAGCCGCATGCGTGCGTGCCGTCGCCGAACACCAACCGGACGTGTGCCTGCTGGACCTGTGTCTGCCGGAGCGAGAGGATGGCCTGCGCGTGACGCAGGCCATCCGGGCGGGGCACCCGCGAACGCAGGTCCTCGTCCTGTCGGGCGTGGCCGATCCGCTGACTCTTTCCAGGGCGATCGATCTTGGCGCCGTCGGGATCCTCCGCAAGGACCAGACCGTCGACAAGATCGCGGTCGCGCTTGAGCAGCTGGTGGCCGGAGAGCCGGTATTCCAGACCGATCTGGTCCGGGAGGTCGTGCAGCATCTTACTGCCAAGCCCAGCAGGGAACCGTGGGAATACCTGACCACGCGGGAGACGGAGGTGCTCCGCCGGATCGTCGCCGGTGAAAGCACGAAACAGATGGCGCGGTCGATGGGAATCGCCGCCAGCACAGTGCGAACCTATGCGCAGAACGTGCTCACCAAGCTCGGAGTGCACACGCGTCTGGAGGCTTCGGCCATTGCGGCGCGGACCCGGCTGTTGGACGAGATCCCCGGCGAGGGTGCTCTCCTCCATAAGTCGTAGACGTCCACGCACATCCGCGGTACCCCAGGACCGGCAAGGAGGGCACGCTGGTGTGCATGACCCAGATCAGCGTGGTAGTGATCGACGGCCAGCGCACGTTCGCCGACGCCCTCGCTGGCCGGCTCTCGGCAGAGACCAGCCTGCGGGTGGTGGCCGCCGTCGAGTCGGTGGCCTCGGCGAGTCGGCTGCTGGTCGGCCGCCACGTCGATATCGCGCTCCTGGATGCCGAACTGACTGAGGGAATGCGACTCGCCACGGAGGTGACCCGCCCCCGCGCGGCCGCACGGCACCCGGTCCGGGTGATCATGCTGGGGAAAGTGCCGGAGGCCGGGAGCATCGTGGAGGCCCTTCGGGCGGGCATCACCGGATGGGTGCGGAAGGAGGAATCGATCGAGCATCTGCTGGCGGCTATCCGGGGCGTGATGCGCGACGAAACGTGGCTGCCATCCGTTGCGGTGGGCCCCGTCCTGCGGCTGCTCCTTAACCAGAGCCTGGAGCGGCCCGCCCCGAGAAATCACCCGCTGGCGACGCTCACCTCCCGGGAGCGGGAGGTGCTGTCGTACCTGGCCGATGGGATGGGCCGCGGTGAGGTCGCGGAACGCATGCACCTTTCCCCCAATACGGTCCGCAGCCACCTGCAGAACCTCATGGCGAAGCTGGAGGTCCACACCACGCTGGAGGCCGTTGCCCTCGCCCGGCGGGCGCAGATCCGCGAGGCGCCGCCCAGGGTGGCGTCCTGGTACTAGGCGGGCATCATGCGATCGGCGAGCGGCTCCGCGGCACCGGTCCAGCGGAACAGCCTCGCAGAGGCCGGCGCGGCCGCCCTGATCTCGATCCAGGTTCTGCGGCTCCCGGCCCTCGCCCAGGCCGCCGTGGACCAGGTGCCGCTGTTGAGGTAGCACGCATTCGCTCCCAGCGATATTCGCGCGGCGGCGTGCGTATGGCCGAACGCGTAAAACGGCACGGCACACTGGCTACGGGCCATGAGATCGTGCACGGCGGCGGCAGCGAGGGGCAGGTAGCCGGGGCGGCGGCGCCGCAACGGCGTACTGGCCAGCCGCCGACCGGCCCGTACCAGCGAGAAGCTGGCGAGGTGGTGCAACTCCGCCACAACGCTCTCCGGAAGCCCGATCTCGTATGCGCGCGCCGGAACCAGCCTGGCGAGGTATTCGGCGCGGCTTGCGGCCGGGGGGCGGTCGCGGAGCCCGGACAGGGCATCTCGCCACAGCAGGCCCGGGCTCGCCGGCAAGCGCTTGAGATCACCGAGCCGGGCCGCGGGTGGCCGCTCAAGGCGCCCGTCGTTCGCCGCATACGGGTACAGCGGGCGCGCGAACGCGTTGATGTCGTGGTGCTGGTGGCCGTGCTCGGCGTAGAGCAGGCCGGGGATATACAAGATCCAAGGGTGAACGCGGACGTGCGCCCCAAGCAGTGCGCACAGCCGCTCCTGCACCGCTGGGCGGACGAGTTCCGCGTCGTGATTCCCGCACACGAAGTCGGCCCGCACCCCCGCGGCAAGCGCGGCAGACAGGGCCGTGATCACGGTGGAATGAGCCGCGGCGATCCGGTCAAGCTGGGCGACCGCCTCGGCGTCGCAGCGGGCGAACAGGCCCGACCTGGTGCCGGTCACGGGCACCCGCAGGAAATCGAAGGTGTCGCCAAGGAAAACCAGACGGCTGCTGCCCGGGCGGCGGGCAAGCCAGCGCAGGAAGTCGCTGAACGGCTGGTCGCCGGCGAACTCATCGCTGAATCCCGCCCCCCAGGCCCCAGCGGCAGGGCCGCCACCGAGGTGGAGGTCGCTGACGATAACGAGGGGGGAGCCGTCGCTCACCGCAGCATTACCAGGAGCAGATTCAGCAACGCATGGCCTGCCGCGGCGCCGGCCAGGCAGCGGGTCCGGTATACCACCACGGTGGCCAGCCCCGAAAAGACGATCACCGGCGCCGCCGCGCCAGGCCCCATCCACGCCACGGCGACGTAGGCCGACGCGGCGAAGCAGGCGGCGGCGCCCAGCGGCCCTGCCGCGTCGGCCGCGACCCGCTGGAGGGCACCGCGCCAGGCCAGCTCCTCTGCAGCACCGGCAAGCGCGAACAGCGCTGCCCCCGCCCACTTGGCCGTGTCCTGGTGGAGCAGCACGTGCGGGCCCGCGTAGGGAAGGGTGTAGGCGGCGAACACGCCGAGTTCAGCGCCCGCCGCCACCATGGCCGCCTGCCCGGCACGCGGCGCCCAGCCAGGACCGGGCAGCAGCTTGGGGCGCGGCCCAGGGAGCCATTGGGACCGGTAGGCGTACACGGCGGTCAGGCCCATGGGAACCACCCAGAGGGCGTTCGGGTATAGCCGCAGGTACCACACCGTGGGGACGCTGAGCACCAGGAGCCGGTCGAGCGGGACCATGCTGGCGGCTATGACGAGCGCCGCCAGTGCGCGGCGCGTGCCCGTACGCCTGCCGGCAAACGCGGCAACCTGAACCAGCGCGAGAAAGAGGGCCGCGAAGCAGACGGCGCCCCATAGCGCGCCGGCGAGGCGGTACGCCACTTCGCAGCCGCCCAGCGCGGCCGCGAAGGCCATGGTGCCCGCGGCCAGGCTGACGCGTGCCGCCCGGGTCGGGCGCATGAGCACTGCTGACGCGGTCACAGGGGCCCCCCGAGCATGGTGTAGGTGCGGAGCCCGACGAACAGGAGGAACAGGATCATCAGCGGAAAAACCGCGAAGTCGATGACCCGCTGCGGTACCGTCCGCTCCCGCCCGGAGCGGGCCCGGACCACCTCCCGCTCCACGAGGAGGATCAGCAGGACCGCGATCGGCACGAAATCAACGGGCGCGATGTCCCTGAGCTGCAGCGGGCCGGCGGCCAGCAGATGAGTCATGCGTCCCCCTTTACGTGCTCACGCGACGCGAAGTGAGACCAGGTAAGCCCGGCCAGGCACAGCCCGAGCAGCAAACCGAACTCACGGTCTGGAGACCAGACACCTCCGTAGAAGAGGATGATTGAGGTACCAGCCACTACTGCCAGGCTCAGGGGTACAGCTACCACCCACTCGGCGAGGCGGTCGGGTAGGCGCAGCGCTCCGACGAGGCTCGCACCCGGACAGACGAGCACGAACCACAGCGCGGCGGCCATTCGCCACCCGGCACCGATCCCGGTGACGAGGAGTATCAACAGCACAGCCGCTGAGATCGTGACGATTCCAGGGCGCAACCACCTTGCATCCATGACTCACCGCCGGCAGACGTTCGTAGATCTTCGCATCTAGGTTTGAGTAGACGAGCGCGAAGTTCGGCGACGCCGCAAGCAGGCGCTCGAATGTGCCGAGGTAGCCCAGTGAGAGCTGGCCGCCGAACGTGTGCACGTATATGTGTTGAGAGCGGGTCAGGACCACAAAACCAGCCGGGTTACCCGGGGCGGGCATCAGGTCCCGCGAGAACCAGGCCAGCGCCTGGGCGGGGGAAGGGGGGTGTGGCTGGGTGATCATCGTGGCCAGTGACAGGGAGTGATATAGCTCATACTCCTGGTACTTCCACGGCAGGTACGGCTGCTCGAACGCGAACGTGGAACCGGGCCGGGCGTGTGCGTAGAGAAAGCTGATCGCCGCGTGCTCACCGGGGGTGAAGTAATCTATGCGCTCGTTCCCGTACCGCGCGGGCAGGCACGCGGCCAAGACGGCGGTGACGGTGACGCCGAAGGCTGCGGCGGCGACGCTGCCCCGGAGGGCGGCGGGCAGGCGGGCGCGCGCGGACCAGACCGCCAGGAGGGCCCGCAGGCGGGCGCGCTCGGACCAGACCACCGGGAGGGCCCGCAGGCGGGCGCGCTCGGCCCGCAGGCGGGCGTGCTCGGACCAGACCACCAGGAAGTCCCGCAGACGGGTGCGCAGGCGGGCGCGCTCGGACCAGACCACCACGAACTCCCGCGGGCGGGCGCGCTCGGACCAGACGGCCAGGTCCTGCGGGTCGGCGCGCGCGGGCGAGAGCGGCGGCCGGGCCGGCAGGAAAGCGGCGGTCGCGAAGAACGCCACGAACGGCAGCATGAAGAAGTAGATGCGCAAGAGCATCTCGCCGCCGTATGCCTGGAGGGGAAACAGCAGCAGGGGGGTGAGGGCCAGGGCGGCGGCGGCGTGGTCAGCGTAGCGGCTCCGGAAGCGGCGGATACCGCCGAGCAGGGCGAGCAGCCACAGCCCGCCGCTGAGCAGCAGCCGCTCCCGGATCACCAGCAGGTGCAGATGGCTGCCGCTGATGCGCGCGGTGAGATTGGCGGATGTGGCCCCGGTGATGTCCCCGACCCCGCTGACCAGGTGGGCGAAGTGGCCCGCGAGGTAGCCTCGCGCGACGAAGGTCACCCACAGGGTGAGCATCACGCCCATCAGCAGCGGCAGCCCACGGGCGGTGCACTCCCCCAGGGCGACCAGCGCCAGCACACCGATCAAGATGGCGAACGGCGTGAGCTGGTGACTCGCGACGATGACGGCGTAGAGAAGCACCACTACCGCCAGGATCCCCGCGACCGTGTAGCGGGAGACCGGGGGAACCTGGGCCTCGGCCGCGCGTACCCGCAGTACCTGACGGAACCGGCGCAGCAGCCGCCCGCCTTGCTCGAGGTCGGTCGCGCTGGGCCGGAGGTAGGTCAGCAGCAGGCCCATGATGGTCAGATAGAGGAGGTAGGCGAAGGACTGGGGCGCCAGGTAGTCCTGGTTGATCCAGTTGGCCGCGTAGAACACCCAGACGGTGCCCCACACCAGCCGGGGGTCGCGCGTCAGAGCCCGCGCCACCAGCAGCAGCGGCGGAAGGAACAGCAGGTTGAAGGCGACCGGCGCCCAGGTGGCGAAGCTCACCGCGCTGGGTACGCCCGCGAGCTTGACCAGTGTGCCCAGCCCCATGAAAAAACCGGGCCAGTTGAAGTAAGCGTCGATCCTCGGGTCGACGACCCTGTTCCGGATGAGGTCTCCGGTGATGCCCGCGTGCCGGTACACCACCGGCCCGCTTGGCTGGTGGGAGGCGAGTGCCGGGAGCCCGTACAGCAGGACGATCAGCAGCAGCACGTGCACCAGAAGCAGCCACGTCGCCTGGTCGGCGCGCCGCCAGCAGATGATGAACCCGAGGGTGAGCAGGGCAAACGCCAGCCATGTCGGCCATGAGAGGACCGAGACCAGGCCGAGGTCGTTCATGGCGCGCAGCTGAATGCCTGGTACGGACCAGGCCCAGAGCGCGACCGCGGCCACCGCCGGGGCCAGCAGACACAGGTGCCTGACGATCAGGGCGCGGCGCGGCTCGTGTTCCAGCGGCCCCAGGACCGGCTGGACTTCCGTGGGCGCGCTTACCACCGGGCCGCCCAGAGCCGCAGCCCGGCCCAGCCGGCCATCACCGTCTGGACGGCCACCCAGGTGACCGCCATGCCGGAGAGGCCATGGTCTACACCCGCCACTGCGGTCGCGAGAACGGCCGCGGTCCCGCCGAGGACCCCGGTGGCGATCGCCTCGCCCAGCCGCCCCCGTGCCCGGCACCTGGCGTAGTAGGCGCTGATGAACGCCATGGGGATCACACCGAGCAGCAGGATGCGCAGCGGTGTGGCGCCCGCCGTGGCGTACTCGTGGCCGAGCAGGTCGAGCACGGGGACGGCGAGCAACGCCAGCACAACCGCCCCGCCGCCACCGAAGATCAGCGAGATTCTGAGGGCCTGGGTGGTGGCGCCGGTCATCATGGCCGGCCGGTGGGAGCCCTCGGCGAACAGCGCGACGCCCACCGACAGGGGAGTGATGAACACCACCCAGGCACTCATCCAGATCACATACCAGTATGCGTTCGCCTGGGGGGAGAGCAGTTCGGTCACCACAATCGGCAGCACCAGGCCGGGGACCCGCTCGCAGAGGGTGAGCGTGTGGTTGGCGATGCCGGTCGTCAACATCGCCGGGACCAGGCGGCGCACCAGCCGCGGCCAGTACTGGTAGCCGCCGCATGTCTTCCACAGCTGCCACAGGCCGAACGCCACGGTCCCCACGCCGCCCAGCACCCACGCCAGGAACAGCGCCAGCTTGGACACGCCGAAGCCAAGGGCGGGCAGCACGCCGAGCGGGGCGAGGGTGAGCACGCCGCAGGCGACGTTGCGGGTGACCACCTGAGCGCCGCGTTCCAGGCCCATCGAGATCTGGTCGAAGACGATCTGCGCGGTGCCGAACACCGACAGGGCGATGAACGCGGCGGCCCAGACCGGGTCGTGCGCCACGTGATCGAGCTGCCTGAAGTACGCGCGGGCGAACAGCAGGAAGGCCAGGGCGCTCACGAGCGCCCCGATCACAGCCATGGACAGCACGGTGTCGAGCAACGGTGCCGGCCCGCGCCGTTGCCCGGGATACAGCCTGATGAACGCCTGGCCGGTGCCGAGCTGGCCGATCTGCGTGCACAGCATCATCGCCGACACCACGCCGGCGGTGAAACCGACCTGTTCCGGGGTGGCTACGTGGGCCGCGACGAGCCAGAACAGGAAACCGAGGGCCAGCGCGGCCATGCGGCCGATGATCAGCCCGATCGCGTCGCCGCCCATCGAGCCCTTGCCCAGGACCCGGCGTACCAGCCGCTCGGTTGCCCCGGGCGGGACGTGGGCCAGCTCGGCGGCCATCGCGAGATAGTTGAAGAATGCGAAGCAGAGATAGTAGGGGATCCACTGCGGGCGGAGCCGGACCAGGCTGAGCACGATGCCGCGGGCGGCCGCGGCGGCGGGCAGCGCGAGCAGGGGTGCCCCCCGCCAGCGGTGTTTGCGGATCATCTTGCCAAGGCCCCGGCCGTCCATACGGAACTGATCGCGGGCGAAGGCGAAGGAGTCGCCGTCGAAACGGTGGGTGACGATCGTCCGTTCCGAAACGCCCACGGAGGCGCCCTCGCGCTCCAGCCGCCAGCGCAGCTCGATGTCCTCCCCCGAGGTGAAGCTCTTGTCGAATCCGGCCTGGATCAGCGTGTTCCGCTCGAAGATGGTGGCGACCAGGCCGAACCAGTTCTTGCTCCGTCCCCACTGGTGATGCTGTGCCAGGGCGCGGCCCCAGTACCCGGGCCCGCCGGTGCTGAGCAGGCCGGCCTGCAACGCGGTATAGCCGCCATCCTCGAACTCTTCACGAAGCTGGTAGAGCGCGCCCTTGTGGAGCACAACGTCGGCGTCGACCAGAGCGACGTAGGGGGTCCCCGCCAGCTCGGCGCCGAGCTGGCGCGCCACCGGAAGGCCCTGCCCCTCGTCGGACACCACGATGGCGCCGTGCTCGCGCGCGATCTCGACCGTCCGGTCGGTCGACTCCCCATCCACCACGATGATCGCCCGCGGCTTCTCCCGCACCGCGGATTCCATGCACGCGGGGAGCAGCCGCTCGGCGTTGCGGACAGGGATGACGACCGTAAGGTCCGTGAGCTGGACGTCGTCGTCAACGACACTCATGAGCTGCTCTCGGCGGACGCGCCTAGCGGGGCGGTCACTGCCGCAAGCTGATCAACGATGACGTCGGAGGCCTGATCCGCGCCATAGTGGACCGGCACCTGGAGCAGGAAGGCGGGAACGTTGTGCAGCGCCTTGGCGAGGATCGTGGCCTTGTCTGCGAAGATGTCGTCCAGTGGTACCAGACCGGTCGCGCCCAGGAGGTTCAACACCTCGCGGGAATGCGTGGTCATTTCGATGTGGAAGTTCCCGAGCATCCGCGCGACCATCGCCGGGCGGTCGAGCTGGCTCAGCCGCGGGTGGTCGCCGTCGTGCCGCTCGAGGTACACCGCCGCGGCCAGCGGGGCGGACCGGACGATGGGGGAGCCCTTGAGCGCCTCGCTAGGCGGGATCATCATGTGCTCGGGCGACCATCGCCGGATGACGGCGGCGGCCTTCGGGTAGCGCACGATGTAGGGGTGCACCACGGTGGCGAGCCGGCCGACCGGCCGTGCCAGCCGCTTCGGCACCAGGGGCTTGCGCGTCCGCTGGAACAGGTGCGGGTAGATCGTGCGGTGATGCGGTCTGATGAACATCGGCTTGGCGAAGCCGAGCAGCTCGCCCTGCGCCGAGACGAAAGCCCAGTCGTCGCCCATGAAACCGACGCCAGGACGGCGCATCAGCTTGGCGATCGTGCTCGTCTTGCCGACGCCGCCGGCCGCCGGCAGCGCGATCCCGTGGCCGTTGATGCTGACGGTCGCCGCGTGGATCATCGCGACGTCCCGTTCGACCAGAATCCGGTCCAGCAGCGGAAGGACGGTGGTGAGCAGCTCGCCCGGGCCGTTCAGCCGCATGCGCGGGCCGTCCCTGATGATTTGCAGGCGCGGCGTGCGCAGGCAGATCGCGCTGGGCGTATACGTGAAGTCGTCCTCGGCGTAGGCGACCCCATGGACCGGCTGCATGTCCCCGGTGACCTCGAGGTCGAACGGCCCGTCGCCGTCTTCGGTCAGGAAGTCGGCGAATATCGTGCGCAGTTGGGCGGCCGTCGGCGCACGCCGGGCCACGCCCAGCCGGGCTCGCCCGTGCAGGTCGAAACACAGCCACCCGCTGTCCCCCGCAGCGTTCGTTGTCATGGGGCCACTATCCGTGGCGGGGCCGCGGAAGTGGTACGCCCGTATGTACGAGAGGGACTACGACGATCGCGGTAATCCATTGCGGGACAACGGCGTGACCTGCGTGGTTAGCCTCCTGCGGAGCGGACGGCGATGGCTGAGCCCATCTGGTTGATGGAGGTGGTGTGGTCGGACGTGGCGACAGTGGCGTCGGCCAGCCCGGTCGGGGCGTTGGAGGACAGTGCGAGCGCGCTCATCTCGACGGCGGCGTTGGAGATCCCGGAGACGGCGCTGGACACCTGCGCCACGTTGGTCATGCCGCTGGGCGCGGTGAAGGTGGCCACGGAGCCGTTGGTGCCGTTGCGGACCGCGGCGAAGTCCAGCAGCAGCGCGTCCTGCTGCACCGGGGTGATGGAGGGGATCTCGACGTTAGGGAAGGCGACGCCGCTGTTGGCGTCCGCCGTTGGGGTGACATCCTCCGGTGTGGTGTTGTCGGCGCCCTGGATGGCCGCGGACACGGCGGCAAACCGCCCGGAGGTATGGCTGATCGTGAGGCTGTTCGGGTCGCCGGGCTGCATGACCCGGCGCAGCACACCGCTGAGCGAGCTGGTGGAGCTGGCCGACCGGAACTGCGGCACCGCCTGGACCCAGCCGGCAGGAACGGTGACCGAGCCGCCCGAGCTGGTCAGCTCGTAGCCGGCGTAAACGACGTCGCCGGGCTGCCACCCCGCCGGCATCGGCACGGTGGACGACGACTCGCTCGCCGTGCTGGCGTACGTGGCGCTGCTGCGGACGGACGCCTGCGCGCCGGCCGAACTCGATGTGGGACTTGGTGACGGGCTGGCAGAAGGGCTCGGCGAGGGACTTGGGGTCGCGGAGGGAGACGGCGACGCCGTCGATCCGGACTGGGCCAGCGAGAACGAGTCCGTGTAGCTGCCGCCGGAGCCACGGACGAATTGCGCGGACATGTGGGCGGCCGAGACGGTGACCTGGAGGAACCCGTAGGTGGCGTTGTTGTTGGAGCCCATGTAGGCCTGGAAATACTTCCCCCACGGGAGTGAGGGATCCTGGGAGTTGATCGACCGCCCGCCGCTGCCCACGGTCGCGATCACCGTGCCGTTTCCGGCCGTGAAGGTGGAGGCAGGATTGGCGTCGGCGACGCATGCGGGATTGAAACTCGTGCTCGAGACCCAGGTGCAGCCGGAGCTGTACGCCAGTTGACTGCTCCGCGAATAGGCGTGGTCGTGGGCCTGGAGGTAGAGGTCCACCTTCTTGGAGATGAGCAGGTTCATCAGGTCGTCGCTGACGAAGCAGGAGTGGTTGACCAGCGAAATGCAGTACTCGTGCATGCCCACCACGACCCACGGGATCCCTGCCGTCCGGGCGCCGTCGATCGCGTTCGCCGTCCAGGTGTAGTGAGAGGTGCCCTGCTTGTACGACCAGTTGGTGCCGTTGGCGTTCAGGTCGAGGCCCGGTGAGATCATGACGAACCGCACCAGCGGAGCACCGGGCGGGTAGTCCACGTAGTACTCCGTGCTGTAAGAGCCTTGCACGCCGCCGGTCTGGTCAGGCAGGCACGCTGCGAAGTTGCCGATGAATCCGTCGGGACCGTCGTTGTCGTCGTGGTTGCCTGCGACCACCTCGACCGGGTAGTTCGCGCCAAGGTGGTCGTGGACGTAGCTGCACCACCCCGACTCCGGGACGACCTGGCTGTAACTGAGGTCTCCCATCGGCCAGAACAGGTTAGACCCGCTGGCCGCCACTGCGTCGAGCACCCCGGTGCTGTTGCTGTTGTCCCCGATATCGCCAGCCACCGCGAAGGAGAACGTGGTGTCCGCCCCGGCGTGGGCGTGGGGCCAGAGGGCCGCGGCGATGACTGTCGTGCAAGCCAGCGTGGCAGTGGTCAGCAGGATCACGATGCGCTTCATCGCCCACACCGCCACATCACCGGGTGCCGGCCGCCCTTGGCGTCGGCCAGGTAGCCTCCCGCGGTCTGTGCCGAGGCAGCGCCGGCCACCACGGTCTGCTCCAGGCCGGTCCGCCCGCCGAGCAGCTCGGGTTGCCCCGCCCGCACCCAGCGCACAGCCTGCGCGACCACCCCACCTCCTGGCAGGGGTATCTGCGCCGTGCCTACGACGTCTCCGCTGGGCAGCACCCCGGTGGCCTGGGCGGTCCGGCTTCCCGTCGGCAGGCCGAGATCAATGATTCGTCCTGCCGCGTCCCACATCACCGGGCGGTCCGTGCCGTCCCTGGCGACGGCGTCGCCGACCGCCACGCCGCCCGGGCCGAACGCGCGAACGGCGGCGTACCCGCCGCCCAGGCCCGGCAGCGCGCGGGGCCTGCCGGCGCGATCCCAGATGACGGGGCGGAAACGAGCGCCTTCGGAGACCCCGCCGGCCCAGCCGTTGCTGCCGACGGCGAATGCGTTGGCGCCCTGATCGCCGGGCAGCGGGGCAAGCTTATCCGGCGGGGCGGCCGCCGACCGCCACACCGCCGCCTGCTCGTTCTCGTCTGTCCCCGGCGTGCTGCCGCCCTCGTCCGGCAATCCTTCGGACGGCTCGAGTGCGCCTGCGATGACGCCGCGGTCGCTGATGGCGGCGGGGTAGGCCGTTCGCGCGCCAAGGCCCCGCAGCCGGATGATCCGGTGCCCGGTCCAGAGCCAGCCGATGGTGTTCTCCCCGGCTGAGCTGTTGCCGACGACATCCCCATGGACGTTGAGGCCGGTGGGCACGCTGTTCACGAGCCCGGTGCGGATCGGCTGAGGTTTGCCGACCCGCCACAGGACCGGTTCGGCGGCCCCCGACGGGTCGTCGGCGAGACCGGCGAAGTCGCCGTTCGTCGCCGCGGCGGTGATGTTGCCATACCGGCCGCCGAGCGTGCCGAGCCACCGGATGTTGCAGGACGCGCTCGCGGGCGCAGCAGACGGCCCGGCCCCGAAGCGGGCCGGGCCGAAGGAGGCCGGGGTGGGGGCGGCCGCGGTGGAAGCCGCCAGGGTGGCCGCACCGGCTGCCAGCAACGGGGCGCTCACGCCGACGGCGAGCGCGGCCACCCAGGATGGACCTCGCACTCGCCGGAGTGGATTCGGTGGCCTAGTCATCACATTCCCCCCAGGCGTCCTGAAGACAGCCAGGTCTAGGATGCCGGTTTTGCCCTTTGATTGTGCACCGCCACCCGTCCCATTACAAACCCTGCGGAGGTGACGGCGAGCCCGGCGACCAGCGCAGCGGCCCGGCCGAGCGGCGCGGCACGGACGCCGGCCACGGCATCGCGCAGCGCCCGGGCGACCGCCCTGGGAAGCGTCCGGGCCGCGTATCCCCGTTCGTCCGCGAGCGCGGACGACTGCCCGGCGAGCGCGGCCACATGCGCCTTCGAAAGCCCTTCGGCCCAGCACCGGCGGACCAGGTAGCGCCAGGTGGCCCGCTGCGCGGGCACGTGGTGGTGCACCCGGGCGGCGGGCTCGAACCGGATCTGGCCGCCGGGGAACCGGCGCGTCATGCGGATGCACGTCTCGGTCTCCTCGCAGCCGAGCGGCACGGTGCCGATCCGGCCGATGCCCTCGCGGAAACCGCCGATCCTGTGCAGTTCTTCGGCGCGGAAGGACATGTTCGCACCCAGCATGTTGCGGACCGGCCCGGGGTCGGTCCTGGCCCCGGAGTAGGTACAGCCCACCACCCAGTCGAACTCAGCCGGGAACCACGAGGGCCTCCCGCCGGCCCAGTAGGGGATGATCGCACCGCCGACGCCGAGCACGGGGTACCCATCCGCGGCCTGGTAGGCCCGGGCCAGGCGGCCGACCCAGTCCGGCTCGGGGACCGCGTCATCGTCGAGGAAGGCAACGACGGGGGTGCCGACGAGCGCGACGCCGCTGTTGCGCGCCCCTGACAGGCCGCGCTGCCCATCGTTGGGCACGACGGTGAGCTGCGGATGGTCTGCGCGCAGCGCACCGAGAAGCTGCGGATTGTGGTCCACCACGACGATGACCGCGCCCGCCGGCCACACCTGGTGCTTCAGCGCCTCCAGCCCGCGCTCCAGCAGCGGGCGGCGGCCGGAGTCGTAGGTGCATACGACCACGGAGACATCCTCCGCCGCGACCTTATAACCGGGCATCTGGGTCATCCGTCCGCGGCCTCTAGCGCCGCCTGCTCGATGGGCTGGGTGTTGATAACCCAGCGGGCGACTTCGCGGCGCTGCCGCAGCCGGTTGCGAAGCAGCACCTTCAGCACCCGCCACCCGTCCCTGAGCGGGTGCAGGCTGGAGACTCCCGACCGGCGGTTCAGCTCGTAGCTCGGCACCTCCGCGACGGCCAGCTTCGCGGTCACGGCGTGCACGCAGATCTCGGTCTCGATCTCGAATCCGTTGGAGTGCAGGCGGAGCCGGTCCAGCGCTGTCCGGCGCAGCGCGATGTACCCGTAGCACAGATCGCTCCAGCCGGTCCGGTACAGCGCGTTGGCGAGCCGGACGAACAGCCGGTTGCCCAGCCGGCGAATGAAGGTCAGATCCTCCGAACCGCCCCCGCATGAGTGGCGCGACCCCTTCACGAGGTCGAACCCGCGGGAGATCAGCGCGACGAAGGTGTCGATCTCCAGCGGATCCATGCTTCCGTCAGCGTCGAGCATGACGATGACGTCGCACGTGGCGGCGGCGAAACCGGCCCGCAGTGCCGCGCCCTTCCCCTGCGGCCGCTGCCGGATGAAGGTCGCGCGCGGGCACAAGGCCCGCACGACATCCTCGGTCCCGTCCGCCGATTCGCCGTCGACGACGATGACCTCGTCCACGGTGGCGAGCTGGGGCAGCAGCCAACGTAGGTTCTCAGCCTCGTTGCGCGCTGGGATGACGACAGAGATGCTGGTCCGCCACACTGTGGAAGGCAGTGGGTACTGGATCTTGGCCAGCCGGGCCGCGTAGCTCGCGGCGCCCGGCATGTCCAGCATCGCGGCCGGGGACGGCGATTCCGGCAGGGCATGCCAGTGTTCTTCCTCCATGAGTGTCATCGTCTGGGTGCCGCCGGCCGGGGACCACCAGCACATGACGGGGGGCGCCTACGATCAACGTCGGATGGCGAGGCCAGTCATTTGACGCACCCGCCTACGAACCGTCCGCCGCGTCCGGCGGGTTACCGCGCCGCCGGGGGCGCTCGGGCACGGCAGGCGGGCCCTAGCCCGGGGAGGTGAGCGCCGGGCGGGTGAGCGACGGCTGGAACAGCGCCGTCAGCGGCGGCGTGCAGCGGCAGGCCGCCCAGCCCAGGCGCGGCAGGCCCCAGCTATCCTCGATCGTGCGCAGGATCGAGTATCCGTCGTAGGGCAGCTCCGAGCGCAGGCCGGGACGGACGGTCGGCCCGGCCAGGATCGTCGGGATGTTTCCCCCGGCGGCCTTCGAGCAGCAGCCCCGCTTGGTATCCCCCTCGTCCCAGGTGATGATCACCAGCCCGCGCGGGCCCACCGCCTCGAGCAGCGGTGGGACCAGCCGGGACAAGAACGTGTCCCCCGCCTTGGTGGCGCAGTTGTGCATGTCGTTGCACAGGTCAGGGCTGATCCAGGCGAACCGGGGCAGCGCGTGGTGAGCCTCGTCGACGCCGAGCTGGGTCAACGGCACGACGTTCTTGCAGCGCGCGGGGTTGTCGGCGATGTCGCCATAGAACATGAACGGGTCGTGACGGCGACGGTACAGCCCGGCCTTCTGCCCCTGGAAGCAGGGGTAGGGCATCCCCTGCATGTAAACCTTCCAGGAGATGCCGGCCGCCTCGAGCTCGTCCACCAGGTTGCGGGCGCGTACCGAGCAGCCTGAGCACGAGTCGGTGAAGCCAAACGTCAACCCCGACGTCAGCGCAAGGTAGTTGGGCAGCGATGGATGCGTGGTGCCGTAGAAGGCGCGGGGCTGGGCGTAGCGGTGAGCCAGCGCGGTCAGGTAGGGGGCGTCCGGGCTGCCGATGACCTGGCCGCACTCGCGGTTCTCCATGATGACCACCACGATGTGGGACAGGGCCGGCGGCCGCCGGTGGGCGATGATGGACGCCTCCGACGCGCGCGCGGCAATCGAGGTCGGCAGGAGCTGCTGGCGGCCGGTGATGCAGGCTGGCGGCCGCGGGCTGGGGCGGCTCAGTATGACAGCGGTCACGGTAGCCGCGAGCCCCGCCGTCAGCAGGCCTGCGGCGACCAGTCCTATGCGCACGCGCATGGAACCCCCGTGGGATGACCCGTGGCCGTCACGGGAAGCTACCGGCTGGCAACACCTCTAAAAGTGGCCAGAGCGTGACCTTAGCAGAAGAACGAAACAACGCAACAGCAAGCCGTCGTGATCAGTTAGAGCCTAATTCAAAGGAACGTCGGTAAATGGTCACCACCCTCGCGGGGGTGCGCTGAGCATCCGGCTGGGCAGGTGAGCCGGGCCATGAGGGACCTGGAGGCAGGTCTGCAGGCTGGATGCTCGGGCCACTGCTCACGCCGGATCGGCTCCGAGCACCGCCTGAAGTCCAGCGCGCCCTGCTTACCCTGGGTCATGCCACACGCGACTACATCGCCAACACACGCCTCGGCCACGCCGCGCAAAACTCGTCACAACGTCCCGTCTTCGGGCGCTCCAGTATGACTAGGGCCGTAGCAGTGCTGTGGACGATGGCCGCGCCGCTCAGCCGGCCCACGAGTAGTAGGCGACGTATTTGATCTGCATCGTGGACGACGAGTTCGGCGGCGGGTAGGCGAGCCCATCCGTCTGCGTCTCGTTTTGCAGGACCCACCGCATCGGCACGTCGGACACGTTGCCAGCGATCGAGCCGATCAGCCTGCCGTCGCAGTGGAGCGATAGCCGGTGCGGGGTCCATTCGATGACGGTCGTGTGCCATCTGCGGTTGAGCGCAACGCCCGCGGGGAACCGTGGCCGGTGGCCGGCGTAGTGGACGAACCCCACGATCGGCGTGCCCCAGCCGGCCTCGGGGAAATCGATCTCGTGCGCGGTGCCGTCTGTCGCCTTCCTCACCGCCCACAGCATGTGTGCGCTCTTGTAGCCGGGCACGGGATCGGCGATGCGGAAGGTCTCGACATACTTCCCGTACCTCCGGCCGATCGCTGCTTTGGGCAGCACCGCCGCCGAGTGAACGCTCCCGGTGCCGCGCCACAGCCGGATGTTCATCACGCCGCCCGCGATCCATACGGTCGTCGACGGCGAGTAGTAGCCGCCGACTTTCTCATGCCGCTCAGTCGAAGTGTCCGGCCAGCCCTCCGGGTAGGCCCACCACTGGCTTCGCAGCGCCTTCGGCAGGCCGGTGCAGGCGTAGGTGGCAACCTTACAGCCGGAAAACGAGCCCAGCAGGGCGTCCACCGGGAAGTCGGTCGAGTAGACCAGCCGCCAGTGTGTGGCAACTGCCGGGACTGCCGGGGTGGCAGCATGTTCAACTGCCGGGGTGGCAGCATGTTCAACTGCAACAGAACGCGGGGATGCGCAGGCCTGAAGTGCGGCCAACGGCACGACAGCCAGATAGCACCACAGCCTGCGCACGCAGCAACGGTAGCCGCCGCCTGCTCAGGCGGCAAACCGTAGCCGTGGCCAGTCAGAGGGCACCCGCAGGCGTTTGGTCACCGGCCCAGTCTTGAGGATCAGGACCCCAGGGAAAGCGCCCCGCCAGGCAAAGGTGATCTGCCTCGGCACTAGCATGGTCCTCTACCATCTTGCGGAGGTTGGTTCAGGGGTGACTGGCTTGTCTTCAAACTACTGCTGCCTTGCCCCGCCGACGTTCACTTACTGCATCAACACGGCGGAAAGGAACTGACATATGACCCGCCATGAAGGCGAAGCGCAATCGATTGCCCAGGGCGAGGGTCGGAAAACCATTGAGGGCGAGACGCCGGCAGAAGGCCACTTTGACGATAGGTCCTCGACGACGCCAGCCCCGCGCGATCCCTCTGACACGCTGCACGGGTGTCAGAGGATCTTGATTCTGGGCAGGACTGGCTCGGGCAAGACCACTCTCGCCCGAGAACTGGCAGCCGCTATTGGTGTACGGCACGTGGAGCTCGATGCGCTATATTTCGGGCCGAGCTTCTGCACTGCGCCCTTGCCCGTGTTGCGGGATCGTACGAGCGCTGCGATCGCCGGAGATCGCTGGGTAACCGATGGCAACAAGAGCGCGGTACGCGACTTGGTCTGGCCCCGAGCGGATACCGTGATTTGGCTCGACTATCCCTTGGTTGTGTGTTTGTGGAGGCTCGCGAGGCGGGCTCTATGGCGTACCTCCGTCATCAAAGCACAGGCGGCAGAGACAGACGGAAAGGCGGGACTTCCCAGACAATTTCTCTTGGCCGCGAAAGGAGTACTTAAGGCGCTCCGATCACACAAGGGACAGCATCGTGAATACCCCGAGATGTTCGCCAAGCAAGAAAATCAGCACCTCGCAGTTGTGCGCCTTCGATCCCCGCGTGCTACTCGCCGATGGCTGGCTCATGTAGCCAGGCCGAACTTGCCCAGCACTGGCTGCTGACGGTTTCTTTGTGCCTGCGGCCATTTAGGATGTGGCCGCGATGGTCACCGCGGCGGTGATCGACGTGTCTTCGAAGCAGGCCACCGCGCGAGGGCTGCGCGCCGAGACCGCAGCCAGTTCGCCCGGGCTAACGGCAGTTTGTTAATTCGGGATGTAGAGGTGCAGGCGTGGCCTGCTGCGACCGATGTCATCAGGGCTTGCAGCTGCCGGGGCGGGGGCGCTTTTCGACCATGCCTGCCACCAGCGCTGCAGTGCGATCCAGGGGGAAAGCCAGGCGCGTATCGCGCGTAAGGCCTGTGGCCAGGATGGCGCTGGCCGCGCGGGGCACTCCGTGCAGCCAGCGGAGCCTGCCCGCAACCTGCACGTGGCCCGGACGGAGCATATCCGCCGACTGCGCCCGGCCGGCTCAGCACAGCGCGATGACCTGCCCCGGCGCGGCGAGCGAGAGCGTGCCGTCATAGGAAACGGCGGACGCTTCGGCCAGGCTCCGCTGCTGGTCGTTCCACGGCACCAGGTGCGTGAGGATGAGCCGCCCGGCCCCGGCCCGGGCGGCGTGCTCGGCGGCTTGGCGGGCGGTCAGGTGCATGTCCGGTCCCGGATCCGGCCCGGACAGGTACGACGCCTCGCACAGCAGTACATCGGCCTGGCTGGCCAGGCCGACCAGCACCGGGCAGTTCCCGGTGTCGGCGGAGTAGGCCAGGGCGCGCCCAGCATATTCCACCCGGAAGCCGAACGTCTCCACCGGGTGGTTCATGTGCGCGAGCGTGACCTGGAAGGGGCCGATCTCCCGGCTGCCTGGCGCCAGAGTGACGAAGTCGAACGCCTCGGTCATGCCCGGGCGGGAGTCCATGCCGTACGCCTGGGCCATCCGGAGCGCGGTGCCGGCGGGGCCGTACACCGGGATCCGAGGCAGCCGGCCGTCGGGGCCGTACGTGCGCGCCACCCAGAACGGGCAGATGTCCAGGCAGTGGTCGGCGTGGTGGTGGCTCAGGCAGACCGCGTCGATGCTGTCGAGGCTCGCGTGCCGCTGCAGCGCGCCGACGGCGCCGCTGCCGAGGTCGAGTAGCAGCCGGAAGCCCTCCGCCTCGAGCAGGTAGCAGGACGCCGGACCCTCCGGGCCGGGAAACGATCCCGAGCACCCGATCACTGTGATACGCACGGCGACCAGAGTAGTGGTGCCAGCCCGTGCGGGCCGTGCTGGCCCGGGGGGCGACCCTGGCTCAAGGCCCCGTTCCTCCATCATGCGGCCCTGGCCCGGGGGCGCCCCCGGAACCCCCGTCGGCTCAGGCCCCGTTCTTCCGTCACGGCGCCTTGGCCCCGCTAGCCCGGGGACCAGGGAATCTGCTATGACCGGGTCACGCGACGGGGCCACCGCGGCCGCGGCCGACCCGGGCGATCTGCCTGCTCTGCGCGACCAGCCGGCCGGCCGAGTCCCAGACCTCGGACTCCTCGTCGAACCAGCCGCCGCTGACGTGCCGGGCCCTGGCTGCCAGCCGCAGCAGCCCGGGCGCTGGCACCGCGCGCATGTGCCAGGTGAGTTCCACGGTCGGTGACCAGCCCGCGCGCGCGATACCGAAGACCACCGGGGGGAGCGCGTCCACCGCGAGCGCGAGCAGGTAGGCGTCGGGCGGGCGCTCCTCGCGCAACTGGAAATAGCCGCGCATCTCCGGCACCCCCTGCGGCCGGCCCCGCAGCCAGCCCGAGGTAGCCGGGTCGAGGCGCAGGTCGACCTGGCCCGCGTAGCCGGTCCGCCTGGTGGCCCCGGCGAAGTCGGCGAACCCGGTGCACTCCTCCACCGGTGGCAGCACCGGCGGTTCGCCGGTCCAGCTCAGGCCACCGTCGCCGGGATCGCCGAGCGCCCCCGTGGTGACCGTGGTGTCCAGCACGCAGGCATCGTCCTGGAGCAGCGCCGCACGGGCGGTGGCCGCGGTCTTGCCCTGCTTGAGCCAGGTGACCCGGACCCGCGCCTTGTCCAGGCGGGGCACCCGGAGGAAGTGTGCGCTGGTCGCGACCGGGTCCGGGTGCGGCGAGGTGTCCAGCACCGCCCGCAGCACGGTGGCGAGCAGGACGCCGCCGTTCACCGCGCCGACCGTCCCGTCGCCCGACACGATGGCGAACCGCTCATCGGGCCGGATGGCATAGCAGCCGTCGCCCTCGGGCGTGATCGCGGTCGCCTCGTCGAACGCGGTCATGCCCACAGTTGGCCCTCCAGACGCGCTTCGGCCTCTTCCAGGGTCCCCGAGTACGCCCCGGTGGACAGGTATTTCCAGCCGGCGTCGGCGACGATGAAGGCGATGTCGGCCCGCTGGCCGGCCTTTCGCGCCTTGGCCGCCATGGCCAGTGCCGCGTGCAGCGCGCAGCCGGTCGAGATCCCGGCGAAGATGCCCTCGGCGTCGAGCAGTTCCCTGGTGCGGCGCAGCGCGTCACTGCCGGAGACCGAGAAACGCGTGGTCAGCACCGAGGCGTCGTATAGCTCGGGGACGAAGCCCTCGTCCACGTTGCGGAGCCCGTAGACCAGCTCGCCGTAGCGGGGCTCGGCCGCCACGATGGTCACCCCGGGCACCTGCTCACGCAGGTAGCGGCCCACGCCCATGAGAGTGCCCGTGGTACCGAGCCCGGCCACGAAATGCGTGATGCCGGGCAGGTCGGCCAGCAGTTCGGGGCCCGTGGTGGCGTAGTGCGCCCGGGCGTTCGCCTCGTTCCCGTACTGGTAGAGCATCACCCAGTCGGGGTGGTCGGCGGCGAGCCGGCGCGCCATCCGGACCGCCTCGTTGGACCCGCCGGCGGCGGGCGAGAAGATGATCTGCGCGCCGTATATCTCCAGGATCTGCCTGCGCTCGGTGGAGGTGTTCTCCGGCATGACGCAGATCATCCGGTAGCCGCGCAGGTGCGCGATCATGGCCAGGGAGATCCCGGTGTTCCCCGAGGTCGGCTCTAGGATGGTGGCGCCGCGGGCGAGCAGCCCGTCCTTCTCCGCCTGCTCGATCATGAAGAAGGCGGCGCGGTCCTTGACCGACCCGGTCGGGTTCCGGTCCTCCAGCTTGGCCCACAGCCGCACATCCGGTGCCGGTGACAGCCGGGGCAGCCCCACCAGCGGGGTACCGCCCAGCGAGTCGATCAGCGAGTCGTATCGCATCGGGCTCCTGTCGCGCGGCTGTCGGCAGGCCTGGCAGTGCGGCGCGGATCGCCGCCGCCGGGCGGCTAGCGGCTTCCGCCGGCCACCGCGGGCAGCACGGTCACGGTGTCACCGTCCGCGACCGGCGTCTCGAGGCCGCCGAGGAACCGGACGTCCTCGTCGTTGAGGTACACGTTGACGAACCGCCGCAGCCCCGCGTCATCGACAAGCCGCTCGCGCAGCCCCGTGTGCCGGGAGTCCAGGTCCCCGAGCAGCTCGGCGAGCGTGCCGCCGGATCCCTCGACCGACTTCGCGCCGCCGGTGTAGGTACGAAGGATCGTCGGGATGCGGACCTCGATGGCCATGAGCATGCTCCAGTGTGCAGCCCCGGGGGGCATGGCGATTGCGGTCGTCAGGGACTTGGGCTTGTCGCAGGCTTCAACCGGCGGGCCGGCGGGATCATTCCGCCGCCGCGGCGCCAGCCTCCCCCGGGCCGTCCCCGGATCCGTCCCCGGCGATCCGCACTTCCTCCTCGGTCACTTCACCGTCCACGATACGGAACGACCGGAACTCGGCCCGATCCGGCTCCCGGGTGGAAACCAGGACGTAGTGGGCCCCGGGCTCGCTGGCGTAGGAGATGTCGGTGCGCGACGGGTAGGCCTCGGTGGCGGTGTGGGAGTGGTAGATGACCACCGGCTCCTCGTCGCGCTCGTCCATGTTCCGCCACACCCGCAACTGCTCCAGCGAGTCGAACCGGTAGAACGTCGGGGATCGCTCGGCGTTGAGCATGGCGATGAACCGCTCCGGGCGGTCGCTGCCTGCCGGGCCGGCGATGACCCCGCACGCCTCGTCCGGATGGTCGGCACGGGCATGAGCCACGATCTTCTCGTAGAGCGCAGAACTGATCGTCAGCATGTGGGCGAGCGTAGCCGCCCCGGGGGCAGGACCTGGGGGCGTCACCGCAGCGCGCGGACCAGGGTTTCCTGCAGGAACGTCAGGAAGTCGTAGACGTGCAGGTAGGCCTCGCGCGGATCCTCGGGATCCAGCGCGCCGAACTCGTGCTCGTAGTCCTCGGTGATGCCGAGCACCACCCCAAGGGCGAGCCGCACGTCGTTGAGCGACCGGAGCCACGCCTCCGCGTCCCCGGCCGACAGCCGCACCCGGCCGCCCTCGCTGGGCAGCGTGGCCAGCACCGTGCGGGCCGCGGCCACCTTGCCCGAGCGCAGCTCCTGCTCGGTGTACCGGCGGAACTCCCTCGCCGCCTCCGGGTCGTCGCCGTAGGCATCGGGGAGCAGCCGGGCGAGCACCGGGTCCTCGGGCGGCGCGGCCGGGGCGTCCATGGCGAGTATCGCGGCGAGGTCCAGGGGCAGTTCCTCGCCGGCGCTCTCCCCGGCCCGTTCCTGGCCGCCCGCGGGCGGCGCCTCCGCCGCGCCCGGGCCGCCGACCAGCTCGGCTACCTGGCTGACCAGGTTCCTGAGGATTCCCGCCTGGCCCTCGGTGAAGCGCGCGGACACCCCCCGCGGCGTGCGCCGGAAGCCCGCCATGATTTCCTCCGCGATCTCCGGGGCGCCGCCATATTCGCCCGGGTCGCTCACCGGTCGTGGCTCACCGTGGCCCACAGGCCGTAGCCGTGCAGGATCTCGGCGTCCCGTTCCATGGTCTCGCGCGTCCCCGACGAGACGACCGCCTTGCCCTTATGGTGCACGTCCAGCATGAGCTTCTCGGCCCGCGGCTTGGCGTAGCCGAACACCTTCTGGAAGACATACGTGACATACGACATGAGGTTGACCGGATCGTTCCAGACGATCGTCACCCAGGGCGTATCGGGCACTACGTCCTCACCGGTCTCGGCCCGTTCCACCTCTGCGGGCGCCACGCTCATGGGTTCGTCACCTCCTCAGCCCCCTTACAGTCTCCCCCTAGCATGCATCTCCTGTCGCCAGGCACGCCTGTTGCGCGGGGCCTGGCCCGGCGCCGGGCGGCCCCGATCCGTAGTCTTCCACTCGTGACGGATCCAGATTCAGGGGGCCAGGCGCCCAGCGCGAGCACGGCCCTGCTCACCGACCATTACGAGCTGACCATGCTGGCCGGGGCGCTGCGCAGCGGCGCGGCGCAGCGGCGGTCGGTGTTCGAGGTGTTCGCGCGGTACCTGCCGTACGGGCGGCGCTACGGGGTGGTGGCGGGCACCGGGCGGCTGCTGGAGGCGCTTGAGCGGTTCCGGTTCGGGCCGGACGAGCTGGAGTTCCTGCGGGAGGCCGGGGTGACCGACGAGGCCGCCCTCGGCTACCTGAAGTCGTACCGGTTCACCGGTGACATCTGGGGATACGCCGAAGGCGACTGCTATTTCCCCGGCTCCCCGATCCTGGTGGTGGAGGCGCCGTTCGCGCAGGCGGTGGTGCTGGAGACGCTGGCATTGTCCATCCTCAACCACGACTGCGCGATCGCCTCGGCCGCCTCGCGGATGGTGACCGCGGCGGACGGGCGCCCGCTGATCGAGATGGGCTCCCGGCGCACCCATGAGCGGGCCGCGGTGGCCAGCGCGCGGGCCGCGTACCTGGCCGGCTTCGCCACCACGTCGAACCTGCAAGCGGGCCTGGAGTACGCGGTGCCCACCCGCGGCACCAGCGCGCACGCGTTCACCCTGGTGCACGACAGCGAGCGGGAGGCGTTCGCGACCCAGCTCGCCGCCCAGGGCAGCGGCACGACCCTGCTGGTGGACACCTACGACGTGGACCGGGCGGTGCGCCAGGCGGTGGAGCTGGCCGGGACCGGCCTGGGCGCGGTCCGGATCGACAGCGGCGACCTGCCGGTGGTGGCCCGGCGGGTGCGCGCCCTGCTGGACGAGCTGGGCGCGCACCAGACCAGGATCGTGCTCACCGGCGACCTGGACGAGCACTCGATCGCGGCGCTGGCCGCCTGCCCGGTCGACGGTTACGGGGTGGGCACCGCCCTGGTCACCGGGTCCGGGGCGCCGACCGCGGCCCTGGTCTACAAGCTGGTGGCCCGGGCCCACGACGCCAGCGGCGAGCTGCGCCCGGTGGCCAAGCGCTCGGTGGGCAAGCCGAGCCGCGGCGGCCGCAAGTGGGCGGTCCGGCATCTCGACCAGGCGGGAACCGCCGAGGCCGAGGTGGTCAGCTTGGCCCCGCCCGTGCCGTCCCGGTCGGACCGGCCGCTGCTCGTCTCCCTGATCCGGGACGGGCAGGTGGTGGGGGCCGAGCCGCTGGCGCAGGCCAGGGAACGCCACCAGCGGGCGCTGGCCGAACTGCCGCTCTACGCGCGGCAGCTATCCCGCGGCTACCCGGCGATCCCCACGCTGTTCGAGCCGAACGGCGGCTAAGGCCTTACCTGCTGACAAGGCGGGGATCGTTCCTGGCGGCCTGGCAGCCGCGGCACCGTGATCACGGGATTGGTGCCGCTCGGAGCAGCACCAATCCCATGATCACCGATGAGAAAGCGTCCGGGAGCTAGGTCAGCGGTTGTCGTTGTCGTGCGGGACCGAGGCGACGACCGGCTTGGGCACCCGGGTGATGACGCCGCTCAGGACCCACGCCCGCTGGCTGGGAGCGAACCTGGGCGAGAGCAGCCCATCGTTGATCTCGCGGCTCACCGCGATGCGGTTGAACGCGGTCGCCGGAAGGAAGAGCCGGTCGTTGGACTGGCCACCGTCCGAGGTGTCCTCCAGGTCTGCCTCCACGGCGGTGAGGATACCGTCGCCGTTGGTGTCCACCCGGGCGACCTCGGCGGCGTAGCCGTCGAAGATGCGCTGCCGCAGGCTGTGCACGGTCGGCTCGAAGGACGCCAGGCGCAGGTAAGCGTCCAGCAGGACCTCGTTCGCCAGGCCGCTGGGGATGAACCGGAGCCGGGTTTCCTTGTGGGCGGGATTCGGCTTCATCGGCCGGTCCGGGTCCTTGAGGCTGGTGTCAAGCAGCCGGTCGGGGTCGCGCGGGTTGTTGGGGTTGTCGCCGGCGACCTGCGGCTTGTTGGTCACCCCCGATGGCCCCGAGCCGGGGACGATGGAGGACCTGGCGCCGATCTGCCCCTGCTGGAAGGTGCCCGGCAGGCCGCCGGTGAACGGCAGTTCGTAGGTGGGCGGCGTCCAGTCGGTGTACTGGTTGAACTCCCAGTAGGAGTGCAGGTCGCTTTGCTGGGTGGCGTTGTAGGCGCCGAGGGACAGTTGCACCGGGACCGTGTTGGACACCTTGTTCGGCCAGTGATCGCTGGCCGAGGGGAAGTGCGGCGCGTTGCCGTCCACGGTGAAGATGGCGCCGGGCTTGTTGTTGCCGGTTCCCATCGTGGCCAGCATGGCCGCGTCCGCGGCGGTGAGGGTGCCGAACGTGGCGTGCCCGTCCGGCCGCGGGGGCGCGACCTTCGGGACGGTCACGTCGTGGATCATCCAGCCCTCATACCAGCCGGACTCGTTGTTGATGACGAACAGGCCCGAGATGTCGGTGAACATGTCGATGAACGCGCCCGGGTCGTTCGGGTCGGTGGGCAGCCCCGGCTTGGGCTCGACCACCACACGGACCGCGCCGATCGTCGGCATGTCGTGATTGGGCCCGGTGGCGGTGGGCGCGACGCCGTCGTTGATCCCCTTAATGGTCGTGGTGAAGACGTTCGGCTGGAAGTGCTTGGTGTCGATCAGGTAGTACTGCACCAGCCTGCTCGCCTTCGGCGCCTCGGCGAACACCGGCATCGGATCGAAGGTGTGCGGCCGATGGTGCAATGTGATGAGCTGGTTTTTCAGCGGCGCGGGCAGGTGGCGGATGTCCCCGCGGCACGCGAAGCCGCCGCACGAGGTTCCCGCACTGGCCGAGGCGGCGCTGGTGAGGGCAACCATGCTCGTGGCGGCGGCGGTGCCGAGCGCGGCGACGATCGCACCGGCGGCTAGGGCCGACTTGCGTTTCATGCATGTCCTTCCGGTAGGCGAGTGCACACACCCGCCGGCCCCGGGCATGTAATGGTCAGGCCGCGCGTGCCGGCGACGGCGGCCAGGCGGGGGGCATTCGCGCCGCTGCAGACGGCGCCCAGAGAAAACTGCACAGCAAGTTCCCCGCGCTCCCCGATAACAATTGAACGCTCATCGGCAGCACAAGGTTCAGCCAAGCGGCCGTAAAAAATGCCGCGTGACAATGGGCTAAAGACGGCCTAGAATGCCCCGGCGTGGCGCAGCCCGGTCGCGCTGTGGACGGAGCCGGCGGCCCGGCGCCGCGCCGCGGGCGCGCGCCCGCACCGATAACTGGTGGGCCGGCATTCCGGTGCTCAGTACCCTGTGGGCATGCATCCCAGCGCGATGAAAGTTACCGGCGTGCTCCGCGAGCTTGGCGTGACCGGAGATGTCCGGGAGCTTCCGGAGGCGGCCCCCACGGCGGCGACCGCGGCGGCCCAGCTCGGCTGCGAGGTCGGGGCGATCGCCAACAGCCTCGTGTTCAACGCGGACGGCACCCCGCTGCTGGTGCTGACCAGCGGCGCGCACCGGGTGGACACCGGGCACGTGGCCGCCCTGATCGGCGCGGGCAAGGTCAAGCGGGCCGACCCGGACTTCGTCCGCCGGTCCACCGGCCAGGTGATCGGCGGGGTGGCCCCGGTCGGCCACCCGGCCCCGCTGCGCACCCTGGTGGACACCTGGCTGGAGTCCTATCCCGTGGTGTGGGCCGCGGCCGGCCACACGCACACGGTGTTCGCGACGTCGTTCGGCGAACTGGTCCGGATCACCGGCGGCACCCCGGCGACCGTGAGCGCCGGCGGTTAGCGGCGCCGTAGGCTCTGGCCATGCGCGCGCTGATTGTCGTGGATGTGCAGAACGACTTCTGTGAGGGCGGGTCGCTGGCCGTGACCGGCGGGTCGGCGGTGGCGGCCGCGATCAGTGCCTACCTGGCGGCCGAGGGAGGCAGCTACGCCCACGTGGTCGCCTCCCGTGACCATCACATCGATCCCGGCGACCACTTCTCCGACCACCCGGACTTCGTCCGGTCCTGGCCGCCGCACTGCGTGGCAGGCACGCCGGGCGCGGAGTTCCACCCGGGCCTGGACACCAGCCGCATCGAGGCGGTGTTCAGCAAGGGCGCGCACGCGGCCGCCTACAGCGGGTTCGAGGGCACCGACCAGGCGGGCACGCCGCTGGCCGCCTGGCTGCGCGAGCGCGGCGTGGACGAGCTGGACGTGACCGGCATCGCCACCGACTACTGCGTCCGGGCGACGGCACTGGACGCGGCGCGGGAGGGCTTCGCCACCCGGGTGCTGCTCCCCCTGACCGCCGGGGTCGACCCGGTGACCACCGGGGAGGCGCTCGCCGCGATGCGGGACGCCGGGGTCGCCCTGGACTCCTCCCGGGGCGCGGCGGACCGGTAACCCCGGGAACGGCCGCGGCCAGCCACCCCCGGCTGCCGGGCCGGACCGTCCCCAGGCCCACGACAAGACGGGATAGGACCGCCCGGCATCCCCGGCGGGGGGTTTTGCCCGCCGTGAGGCAACAACTGCCGCGCCCCGATCGTCTGTTGTATTGAGACTTCGCCCCGGCCGCACTTGACCTCTCCCTGCCCGCGGCGGCAGTGGCGCCGCCCGCCGCGAGGGCCGCCGGGCCCGGCGCTGGGTCCGCCGGGCCCGGCACGGCCGGCCCGCCGGTGCTGCTCACCGAGACGATCCGCGGCGCCTACCCGACCACGTCCTGACCGGGACTATGGTCGTGGGGGCGGCACGGGAGAGCCGCCCATCGAGGACGTGGCGACGGGCCCGGCAGGTGCCCGCCGGGAAGGCAGGGATGCGCCGATGGCCGACTGGAACAGCAAGATCATCGAGGAGTTCCGGACGAACGCGGGCAACGTGGGCGGCCCGTTCGAGGGCGCACCGCTGCTCCTCCTGCACACCGTGGGCGCCAGGACCGGGCAGTCGCGGGTGAACCCGGTGATGTACCGGCCGGTGCCGGGCGGCTACGCGGTCTTCGCCTCCAAGGGCGGCGCCCCGACCAACCCGGACTGGTATCACAACGTGCTGGCCCACCCGGACGTCGAGGCCGAGATCGGCGCCGCGACGGTGAAGCTGCGCGCCCGGGTGGCCGAGGGTGCCGAGCGGGAGGAGATCTGGGCGGCGCACAAGGCCGCGAACCCGGGATTCGCCGACTACGAGAGGAAGACCACCAGGCAGATCCCGGTCGTCATCCTCGAGCCCGCCAGCTAGCGGGCGGCACGGGGGTGCTGTGGTGACCGGATGGTCCCTGGGCTCCGTGGCGGAGCGGCGGGCCCGGCTGGCCCGCCGGCACCTGCTGGCGGCCCCGGCCCGCGCGGGGACGGCCGCCGAGGTGGCGGCGGCCCTGGTCGCCCTGCACGGCACCGACCCCGCGACGGTGTACCTGTCGGCCTGGGCCCGCAGCGCGGCCGGGCACCGCGCGATCGGGCACGCCGCCGTCGAGCGCGCGCTGTATGAGGACCGGGAACTGGTCCGGATGCTGGGGATGCGCCGGACCATGTTCGTCGTCCCAGCCGGCCTCGCCCCGGTCATCCAGGCGGCCTGCACGGACCAGATCGCCGAGCGGATGCGCCGCGGGCTGATCAAGGACCTCGCCACGGCCGGCATCGCCGATGCCGGGCGCTGGCTCGGCGAGGTCGATGACGCCACGGTCAAGGCCCTCACCGCCCGGGGCACCGCGACCGGCGCGGAACTCGCCCGCGACGAGCCACGGCTGCGCACCCAGCTCGTATACGCCGAGGGCAAGAACTATGGCGGCTCGGCCAGCATCACCAGCCGGGTGCTGATGCTGCTGTCCGCGGAGCGCCGCATCGCCCGCGGCCGGCCCCGCGGCGGCTGGACCTCCAGCCAGTACGAATGGATGCCCGCCGACCCCTGGCCCGCCGGTTCCGCGGCGGACGCCCGGGCCGAGCTGGCCCGCCGCTGGCTGCGGGCGTTCGGCCCGGCACCAGTGTCCGACCTGCAATGGTGGACCGGCTGGACGGCCGGCCAGGCGCGGGCGGCGCTCGGCCAGCTCGCCACCACCGAGGTGGACCTGGACGGCACGGCGGGCGTCGTCCTGGCCGGTGACGAGGCTCCGGAGCCGGTGCCCGAGCCGTGGCCGGCGTTGCTGCCCGCGCTGGACCCGACCCCGATGGGCTGGCGCGAGCGCGGCTGGTTCCTCGGCGAGCACGCTCCCCCGTTGTTCGACCGGTCCGGGAACATCGGGCCCACCGTCTGGTGGGACGGCCGGATCGTCGGTGGCTGGGCGCAGCGCCCGGACGGCGAGATCGTGTTCCGCCTACTCGAAGACGCGGGCTCGGCGGCGGCCGGGGCGATCACAGCGGAAGCGGAGAGCCTCCAGGCCTGGCTCGGCCCGACCCGGGTCACCCCCCGTTTCCGCACTCCCCTGGAACGCGAGCTGTCCGGCTGAGCGCGACGGCCCCGGCCCTGAGCGCGACGGCCCCGGCCCTGAGCGCGACGCCCCGGCCCTGAGCGCGACGCCCCTGCCCTGAGCGTGGCGCCCCCGGCCCTGGGCGCCTCCGCTAGAAATAGGGGCATGGCCAATGTGACTGAACTGCGTGTTGCGCTCACGGTGGCGGACTTCGGCCAGGCGGTGGCGTTCTACCGTGACGCGCTGGGACTCGAGCAGATCGCCGACTGGAGTTCGGCGTCAGGGCGGGTCGTCGTCCTGGACGCGGGACGGGCGACGCTCGAACTGTTCGACCAGGCCCAGGCCGAGTCGGTCGATGCGATCGAGGCCGGCCGCCGGGTGTCCGGCACGGTCCGGCTGGCGATGCAGGTCGCCGACAGCGCGGGCATGGCACAGCGCCTGGTCGCGGCCGGCGCCGCCCAGGTCGCGCCGCCGGTGATGACCCCCTGGGGCGATCGCAATGCCCGGGTCCAGGCCCCGGACGGGATGCAGCTCACGCTGTTCGCGCCCGAGTAGGCGCGGCACCGGGTCTGCTCATCCTGGGGTAGGGCCCGGTCCGCGGCATGTCCTGGGCTGCGGCACAAGGAGATCTCCGAGGCGGGGCGCCGGCGCGCCGGCGTCCGCGCGTTATTCGGCGTCGGAGATCGACTCGTAGATGCGCTTGCAGTCCGGGCATACCGGGAACCGGGACGGGTCCCGGCTGGGCACCCACTTCTTCCCGCACAGCGCGATCACCGGAGTGCCGCTCACCGCGCTGTCCACGATCTTGTCCTTCAGAACGTAGTGCGCGAACCGCTCGTGGTCGCCGTCACCGGTGGAAAGGTCCGGCCGGACCTCGGTGTCCTCACGGGTTCCCTGCTGGGGCAGAACTTCGGTACTCACGGCACGTGATTCTACCCCGCCGCGCTGGGCCCACTTCAATTCTGCGCCGGGTCCTCCGGGTACGTGGCCACCAGGGCCAGGGCGCCGCCGGACCGGCGCAGCACGGCCCGCCAGAGCTGCTCGGGCTCGGGGTTGAAGGCGTCGGCCGGCTCGGCCGGGAGGACATACCAGGCCCCCTGGTCGATCTCCGCCCGGAGCTGTCCCGGTCCCCAGCCGGCGTACCCGGCGAAGACCCGGAACGAGATGATGCCGCCCGCCACGAGCTGCGGCGGGGTGTCCAGGTCGATCAGGCCCACCCGGGAGGCGTCGGCCGGCGAGTCCAGCGGCCGCCACCCCACCGGTTCCTCCTGGCCCGGCACGCTGGCCAGGCCCAGCGCGCTGTTCGGCGCGACCGGCCCGCCCCTGAAGACCACGGACGGGTCGCTGACCAGCTCGGTCCACGGCTCGAGCACCCGCCCGACGGGCACCTTGGTCGGCCGGTTCAGCACGACGCCGAGGGTTCCCTCCTCGGGCTCGTCCTCGACGACCAGCACCACGGTCCGCCTGAAGTTGGGGTCCCCCAGCAGCGGGGTCGCGACCAGCAGCCGCCCCGCCCGGACCTCCTCCATGCCCCCATTGTTCCCGATCCCGGGCACCAGGCCGACCCCCCGCGACCAGTACCGCCCCGGCGGAGCGGTCAGTGGTGGCGGCCACCAGCGGCATCGCGGACCGCCGCGGCCACGGCGGACGCCACGTCGGGGTGGAACACCGACGGGACGATGTAGTGCGGCCCGAGTTCGGCCGGGGACACCACGCCGGCCAGGGCGCGGGCGGCGGCGACCAGCATGTCGTCGGTGACCATCCGGCTCTGCGCGTCCAGCAGCCCGCGGAACACCCCGGGGAAGGCGAGCACGTTGTTGATCTGGTTGGGGTAGTCGCTGCGCCCGGTGGCCACCACCGCGGCGTGCTCGCCCGCGGCGTCCGGGTCCACCTCGGGATCGGGGTTGGCGAGCGCGAAGACGATCGAGTCCGGCGCCATCGTCGCGATGTTGTCCCCGGTCAGGATGTTCGACACGGAAACGCCGATGAAGACGTCCGCGCCGGGCAGCGCCCCGGCCAGGTCACCGTCGTAGCGGCCGGAGTTGGTGTGCTCGGCGACCCATTGCAGGCTCTCGCCCAGGCCAGGCCGGCCCGCGTAGACGGCACCCTGGTCGTCGCAGACCACGACGTCGGACGCGCCCGAGGCGAGCAGCAGCTTGAGCACCGCCGTCCCGGCGGCGCCGGCGCCGGCCATGACGATCCGCACCGACGCGAGCTTCTTGCTGACCACGCGCAGCGCGTTGGTCAGCGCGGCGAGCACCACGATCGCCGTGCCGTGCTGGTCATCGTGGAAGACGGGGATGTCGAGCAGTTCCCGCAGCCGCCGCTCCACCTCGAAGCACCGGGGGGCACCGATGTCCTCCAGGTTGATGCCGCCGAACGCCGGGGCGATGATCTGCACGGTCCGGACGATCTCGTCGGTGTCCTGGGTGTCCAGGCAGAGCGGCCAGGCGTCGATGCCCGCGAACCGCTTGAACAGGGCGGCCTTCCCCTCCATCACCGGCATCGCCGCGTACGGGCCCACGTTGCCGATGCCCAGCACCGCCGAGCCGTCGGTCACCACGGCCACGCTGTTCCGCTTGACGGTCAGCCGCCGCACGTCGTCGGGATTCGCCGCGATGGCCAGCGACACCCGGGCCACCCCCGGGGTGTAGGCCATCGACAGGTCGTCCCTGTTGCGCAGCGGCACCTTCACGTTCGTCTCGATCTTGCCGCCGAGATGCAGCAGGAAGGTGCGGTCGCTGACCTTGTTCACCACGACGCCGGGGATCGCCGTCATGGCCTGGACGATCTCCTCGGCGTGATGGGTGTCCCGCGCGGCGCAGGTGACATCCACCCGGAGCCGCTCGTAGCGGTAGGGCGTCACGTCCAGCGCGGTGACGGCGCCGCCCGCCTGCTCGACCGCGTGGGTCAGGTCGCTGACCGCCCGGCCGCGGGAGGGCACCTCCAGGCGCACGGTGATCGAATACGACACGCTCGGGGTTACCGACACTGGCTCCTCGCCTTCACCCGGCCTGGCCCGCCCGGCGCGCCCGGCACTGCCCGACGATCACATGGTGCCATCACGCGGGACGGGATGCCGGCACCCTGGGTAGCGGGCGCGGATTCGCGTGGCGTGTACAGGACCGGCCCGGTCGCCACGTACCCTTCAAGAATGCCCCAGGGTAGCGTGACCGGGAGCCGCCAGATCGGCACCGGCGCGGCCGAGCCGCCCGGGCCGGCCGTCGACGTGGCCCGGCTGCGGGTGGCCATCGCCCGGCTCTCCCGCCGGCTGCGCCGCCACGAAGTGGCGGGCCTGACTCCCACCCAGCTCTCGGCGCTGGCCACCGTGGACCGGGCCGGCCCGCTGCGGCTCGGTGACCTGGCGGCCGCGGAGGGCATCGCCCCCTCCACCCTCACCCGGCTGGTCACCGTGCTGGAAGAACGCGGTTACGTGGAGCGGTGCCCGGTTCCGGGTGACGCACGGGCCAGCACGCTGACGATCGCGCCCGAGGGCCACGACGCGCTGGAGCGGATTCGCGAGCAGAGCACGCTCCTGCTGGCCGACCGGATGCGGACGCTCACCGCCGAGCAGCGCGCCGCGCTGGCCGCCGCGCTCCCGGCCCTGGAGCAGCTCGCCGACGCCGACCCCCGCGACCCCCGCAGCCGCTAACTAGAACAACAGGCTGGAGAGCGTGCTGCGGGCCTTGGTGACCCGCGGGTCCCGTGGCGGGAAGATCTCGAACAGGCCGACCAGGTGCAGCCGGACCTTGTTCCGGTCCTCTCCGGCGGTCCGGCGGATCACCCCGAGCAGCCGGTCGAACGCCTCTTCGGCGTTCCCCAGGGACATCTCGATGTCCGCGACCCGGATCTGGGCGTCCACGTCATCGGGGTGCGCGGCCGCGTCCTTGCGGGACTGGGCCGTGTCATAGGAGTTCACCCGGCGGAACAGGTTCACCTGGGCCAGGCCCACGGTGGCCACCGGGTGACCCGGGCTGCCCGCCAGCAACCGCTCGAACGCATCGGCGGCCGCGTCGAGGTCGCCGCTCTCCATGGCCTGCTGCGCCTCGGCGAGTTCCGGCTCGCGGAAGGCATCCACGCCGGGCCGCCCGTCGGCCTCGGCGTCGTCCTCCGGCTCCCCGTCGGGCGGAGCACCGGCCCCGGCCAGCCCGATCTGCTGCGCGACCTGGAGCACCTGGCCGAGCCACTGGCGCACCTGTGCCTCGGGCAGGGCACCGAGGAACCCCGGCACCAGCTGGCCGCCGATCACGCCGAGCACCATCGGGATGCTCTGGACCTGCAACGCCGCGCTGAGCTGCGGATTGGCGTCCACATCGAGCTTGGCGAGGACCCAGGCCCCGGCCGCCTCGGTAGCCAGCCGCTCCAGCACCGGGCTGAGCTGCTTGCACGGGCCGCACCATTCGGCCCACAGGTCCATGATCACGGGAACGGTGCGGGAGCGCTCCAGCACGTCCGTCTCGAATGTCGCCTCTGTCACGTCGAACACGTACTCGCTGGAGGCAGCGCCCGGGCTGGTGGCGGCTGAGGCCTGCTGGCGCTGCGCGGCCGCCTGGCGGGCGCCCAGGTCGACGGCGCCGTACAGGGAGAAGTTCCGCGGCTGCGTCATGACTCCATCCTGCCGTATCCGCCGCGCTGCTTGGCCGGGACGCCGGCCACCGGCCGCGGGCGGCCATGCCTACGATCGGGGTACCGGAGAACGGCCGTGGGCCACCGGGGGGATCCGGGGTCGCTCCCCGGGGCCAGCACTAGTCGATCGAGTCGAGGTGGGTCATGGCTCCCAAAGCGTTCGCCTCCTCGGCGGACCTGGCCGCGAAGGAACAGACCCTGGAGGTCCTCGCCGACGGGGTCTACGCGCTGACCGCCGAGGGCGACCCGAACGTGGGCGCCATCGAGGGCGAGGACTTCCTGGTCTGCTTCGAGGCCATGGCCACCCCCGTCGCCGCCCGCGAGTGGCTCGCCCGGCTCCGCCGGCACACCGGCAAGCCCGTTCGCTACCTGGTGCTTTCGCATTACCACGCGGTCCGGGTGCTCGGTGCGAGCGCGTTCGGCGCGGACATCATCGTTACTCATGAAAAAACACGGGCACTGATCGCGGAGCGCGGCCGGCAGGACTGGGAGTCGGAGTACGCGCGGATGCCGCGGCTGTTCAGGGAGCCGGCCTCGATACCCGGGCTGACCTGGCCGACGGCCACGTTCACCGACCGGTTCACCATCGACCTGGGCGGCGGGCGCGGTGACCTGGTGCTGCGGTACTGCGGCCGCGGGCACACCGAGGGCGACATCGTGGCGTGGCTGCCGCAGCGGCGGATCCTGTTCGCCGGCGACCTGGTGGAGGCGCAGGCCGCGCTGTACACCGGGGACGCGTTCCACCGCGAGTGGGCGGCGGGCACGCTGGACCGGGTCGCGGCGCTGGGCGCGGAAACCCTCGTCGGCGGCCGCGGCGCGGTCGCGCACGGCGCCGAGGCGTGCGCGGCGGCCGTCGGCCAGACCCGGCACTTCCTGGACACGATGCTGGCCGAGGTCGGCGCGGTGCACGAGCGCGGCGGCACGCTCAGGGAGGCGTTCGGCGCCGCGCACGCCGCCCTGGCGGACCGCTACGGGCGCTGGCCGATCTTCGAGCACTGCATGCCGTTCAACACCTCCCGGCTGTGGGACGAGCTGTCCGGGATCGAGCGGCCGCGGATCTGGACCGCGCAGCGCGACCGCGAGGTCTGGGACGAGCTGCAGGGCTGATGCGATGACCGGCGCGGGGGGGCGTGTGGTGGTCGTCGGCAACGGGCCGGTGGGACAGACCGCCGCGCTGATGCTGGCCCGCTGGGGGGTGCCGGTCACCCTGCTTGACCAGCGCCCGTTCCGCGACGCGGCCGGCTCCAGGTCCATCGTCCAGCAGCGGGATGTGCTCGAGGCCTGGGAGGCGGTCGGCGCCGGCCGGCGCATCGCCGACGAGGGCGTGACCTGGACCACGGCGCGCACGTTCTACCGGGACACCGAACTGTTCAGCGTGCGGTTCGCCGACCCGGGCCGGTCGGCGTTCCCGCCGTTCGTCAACATCTCCCAGTCGCGGACCGAGCAGATCCTCGACTGGTGCCTCGCCGCCGAGCCGCTGATCGGCGTGGACTGGGGCCACCGGGTCACCGGGCTGGCACAGGACCCGGCCGGGGTCAGCCTGACCTGCGCCACGGAGCACGGGCCCGCGGTGCTGCGAGCGGACTACGTGATCGCATGCGCCGGCGCTCGCGGCGACGACGTCCGCGCGATGCTGGGCGTGCGCTTTGACGGGCGGTCGTTCGGCGACCGGTTCCTCATCTGCGACATCCGTACCGACCTGCCCCGCTGGGCTCACGAACGGCGGTTCTACTTCGACCCGCCGTGGAACCCGGGACGGCAGGTGCTCATCCACCCCTGCCCGGAGTCCACCTACCGGGTGGACTGGCAGGTGCCCGCGGACTTCGACGAGGCGCCCCATGCCCAGGACGACCGGATAAGGGCCATCATCGGGGCGCGCCCGTACGAGGTCGTGTGGAGTTCGGTGTACCGGTTCAGCTCCCGCGTCGCCGACCGGATGCGGGTGGGGCGGGTGCTGCTGGCCGGCGACCTGGCCCACGAGTTCTCCCCGTTCGGCGCCCGGGGCCTCAACTCCGGGGTCCAGGACGCGGAGAACGCGGCCTGGAAGATCGCATTCGTGCTGCGCGGCTGGGCACCCGGGGCGCTGCTGGACAGCTACCATGCCGAGCGCCATGCTGCCGCCCGCGAGAACCTGGAGGTCACCTCGGCCACGATGCGCTTCCTGGTGCCCGGCACCGACGACGAGCGGTGGCTCCGGCGGGCCACCCTGGACCGCGCCGTGACCGACCCTGGCGCCTGGACCGCAGTGGACTCCGGGCGGCTGGCCGAGCCGTTCTGGTACACCGCCTCGCCGCTGACCACGCCCGACCCGCGGCGGCCGTTCACCGGCCGCCCCGCCCGGGGGGCCGTGCCGCCGCCGGGCCCGGGCATCCTCGTCCCCGACGTCCCTATTTTTTCTGCGGGACGATCCGCCCCCGGTACCCTTCGCGCCCTGGCCCGGACGGGTTTCGTGCTGCTGTGCGCCGCCGGCGCGGACCTGGCCGCGGCCCGCGGCGCGGCGGCGGCCGTCACGGCGCCGGTCCGGGTGCTGGATGCCGGGACGCTGCCGGATTCCGGGGCTGGCCTGGCCGCGGCGGGGCTGGCCGCGCCCGGCGAGGTGTGGCTGATCCGCCCGGACGCGCACGCCGCCGCGGTGCTGCACCACCCGGGCCGGGCGGAGATCCTGGCGGCACTGCGCCGCGCCCTGAGCCTGGCGGGTGCGCCGTGCTAACCCGGGGGCCGCAACCCCCCGCCCGTTCCTCAGTCCCGGGGCTATGGCCGTGACCTGGCTGGACCTGCCGCCGGGGACCGGGTTCGGCCTGGCCTGCCTGCCGTACGGAGTCTTCTCCGTGACGCCCGCCGCCCGCGCCCGGAACTCCTCCCTGCCAAGCACGCCCCGTCACCCCTCTCCCCCGCCGGGGCGGGCCCGCCGGGCCGGCGTCGCGATCGGCGACTCGGTGCTCGACGTGGCCGCCGTGGCCGACGACCTGCGACTGCCGGAGCGGGATCTGTTCACCGGGCCGACGCTGAACCGGTTCCTCGCGGCCGGGCCGGCGGCCTGGAGGGAGGCCCGGGAGCGGATCACGGAGTGGCTCACCGCCCCCGCGCACCGGGCGGTGGCAGCGCCGCACCTGATCCCGGCCACCGGGGTGCGGCTGCACCTGCCGTTCGCCGTGGCCGACTACGTGGACTTCTACGCGTCGCGGAACCACGCGGAGAACGTGGGCGCGATCTTCCGGCCGGGTCAGCCCCCGCTGCCGCGGAACTGGCTGCACATGCCGCTCGGCTATCACGGCCGGGCGGGCAGCGTGGTGGTGTCCGGCACCCCGGTCACCCGGCCGTCCGGCCAGCGCTGGGAACCCGGGGCGGCCGGGCCCTCGTTCGGGCCGTCCGTGCGGCTGGACTTCGAGGCCGAGGTGGGTTTCGTGGCCGGTGTCCCGTCGCGGCACGGCGAGCCGGTGCCGGTGGCCGGCTTCGCACGGCACGTGTTCGGCGCGTGCCTGGTGAACGACTGGTCCGCCCGGGACATCCAGGCATTCGAGACGGTGCCGCTCGGCCCGTTCCTCGGCAAGGCGTTCGCCACGTCGGTGTCGCCCTGGATCGTGCCGCTCGACGCGCTGGGCGCGGCCTGGACCGCTGCCCCGCGCAGGGACCTCGTGCCGCCGCCCTATCTCCGGGACGGCGCCGGGGCGCAGGGCCTGGACCTCAGCCTGGCGGTCCGGATCAACGGCGGCCTGGTCAGCCGCCCGCCGTTCGCCAGCATGTACTGGACCCCGGCGCAGTTGCTCGCGCACCTGACCTGCGGCGGCGCGCCGGTGCGCACCGGCGACCTGTTCGCGTCCGGCACGGTCAGCGGCCCCGGCCGGGATCAGCTCGGCTGCCTGCTGGAACTGACCCGCAATGGCGCCGAGCCGATCGTGCTGGCCGACGGCAGCCGGCGGGCGTTCCTCGAAGACGGCGACGAGGTCGTGATCAGCGCCACCGCGCCGGGCCCGGGCGGGGAGGTCATCAGCCTCGGTGCGGTGCGCGGCCGGGTGGCCGGCTGAGCCAGCCGGTCAGCGGGGAGGCATCGTCATCGTGATCGTTCACAGGCATCTCCCGGCCGCGGAAGGTAACCCTCTAGTCATGAGCAGGTAAAGCAGTGCGATAAGGGTGGCCCCGCTGACGATCGCGCCCTGGTCGATGAGCCCGGGAATTTCCGCCAATGGCAGCCACTCGATCCGGTCGGCCTCGGTGCGGTCGGACGGCGGGCCGACGTGGCCGGCCCCGTCGGCGCGGAACAGGTAGTGCGTGGAGTCCACCGAGCCGTTGGACGGCTGGGAGGCGACGAGCAGCCGCACCGGTCCGGGGCGCCACCCGGTTTCCTCCTCGACCTCGCGGGCCGCGGCCTGGGCGGGTGACTCCCCCTCCTCGACCCGTCCCATCGGGATTTCCCAGCCCCAGGTGCCGGTGACGTGCCGGTGCCGCCAGATCAGCAGGACCTCGCCGGGGTCCCGGACGACCGCCGCGCCGGCCACCGGGCGGGCCATCCGTACCACGTGCTGCTCGAACCGCTGGCCGTCCGGCAGTTCCACGTCCACGAGGTCGAGGCTCACCCACTGGCTCTCGTAGATGGGCCGCCGCCCGTGGACCGTCCATCGCATGGCTACGCCCTCCCCTTGCCCGGCCCGCGCCTCACCGCGCGGCCGGAACCGTGGCCCGGACCTGCTCCGCGAACTCCCGTGCCTGCGCCGACTGCGGGAAGCGGGTCAGCGCGCGCACGGCGAACTGATGGACCCGGCGCCTGGCCCTGGATGACCGGAGCGCGGTGACCTGTTCCAGCGAAAGCGCGGCCGTCCTGATCGCCTCCTCGGGCTCACGCTGCGCCAGCCGGACGTTCGCCAGCCCGAGCAGGTCAAGGACCCGGCTGCGCACGTAGAACGGTTCCCGGCTGTCCAGCGCCGTGGTGATGTGATCCGCCGCCAGGTTCGCACACCTGGCCGATCGCGGGCCATGGCCGCGCAGGGCCAGCACCTCACAGCAGGCGCCGGCGGTCCCGGCGATCTCCGGCGGCCCGAACAGGGGATGTCCCGGGCTGCCGCCGGCCAGCTCGGCCGCCTGGTCCAGCGCCCGGGCCACCGAGTCGTAGCTGCCGGTGAAGGCCAGCGACCACGCCGCGCAACCGGCCAGCAGGGCCGAGGAGCCCGGGCCGCGCCGCCGCAGCGCCTGCGGGGCGTACCGCAGCAGGCCGGCGGCCTCGGTGGCGCGGCCGTCCGCGACGAGCTGCCGCGCCAGGGCGCTGACCACGCGCGCGCCCAGGTCGTCGTCGCCGGCCTCCCGTGCCGCGTCCAGGGCCAGGGCGAAATACCAGTGTGCGACCCAGTCGCGGCCGGTGTCCGCGGACATGTGCCCGGCCACCAGGGCGAGCCTGGCCGCGACGCCGAACAAGCGGCGGTGCACCGGGCGCGGATGGTATTCGGCGAGCAGGTCGGCCATCTCGTTGAGCTGGCCGACCACGGCCTTGCGCCGCATGCCGCCGCCGTACTGGTGCCCCCACCGGCGGAAGGCGTCGGCGGTCTTCTCCAGCTCGCGCAGCTCGTCCAGGTCGGCCCGGTTCGGCTCGCCGTCCGGCACGGGCGGCCGGCCTGCCGCGCCGTCCGCGGCCGCGGCCCAGCGCGCCAGCGCGGCACTGCCACGGGCGGCCGGATCGGGCAGCCGGGCCCGGCCGGGGATCCCGGTCTTCCCGAGGTCCCCGAGCGTCACCCGCGACATGGCGCGCACCAGCCCCTCGGCGGAAAGCGGCGGCATGTCCCCGGCACCGTCCCACGGCCTGAGGTCCGCGGCCGAGGCGAGCCGGCCACCGGCGCCCAGGACCTGGTCGAGGCGGCGGGCCATGCCGGCCGAGGGCGGCTGGTGCCCGGACGATAACCGGGACACCAGCGCATGGTCACAGGGCACCTGGCGGGCCAGCGCCCGCACCCCGATGCCGCGCTCGGCCATCAGCGCCCGCAGCGTTCCAGCGAAGTCATCCATCGTCGTACCCATTCATCGCGCCGGTCGCCTCTGTGACCAGCGAGGACCCCTGGTGACCGGTGGTGACAGCCGGCCGGTCACCACTCCCTAAGTAGCTACCCGGCAGCGCACAGTGGCAGTCGTGGTCCGAACCTTCCGCAGACCCGGTTCATGACCGCCACCCCGAAGCCTGGGCCGGATGAGATCGTCCTGTCCGCTCCTGCCACCAGGGACCTGTGCCATTCCCTGGAGCACCTGCGGGCCGGGCGGCCGGCCCAGGCGCGGGTGACGTTCGGCGAGCTTGGCACGCGCTACGCCGATGACCTGTGGCCCGAGTGCTGGCACCACAGCTACCCGATGTGCGGGCCTTGCTGGCAGGCCACCCGGCGGGCGGCGGCCCAGCGGCGCCCCGCACTGGCCATCCGCGACACCACGGGACCGCCGGCAGCCACCGGCAACGGGCGGGGCTTAACCGGCGCCGGCCTGGCGCCGGAGCCGCCCCGGCCCACCGGGCGGCCGGCGCCGCCCGCCCGGTGACAGGCCCCGCGCGGCCAGGGCAGCGCCCTCGACGCCCCTGGCCGCGTGGGCACCACCGCCGGTGTCCTGCGGCGTGGCGAGGAACTGGCCGGGGTCAGGTGCGGAACGTCCCCCACTGCGGCACGATCTCCACGAGCCCGTCGTCGGCGAGCCGCCGAAGCGCTTTCGCCACGGTGGCGCGGCTGGTGCCGTAGCTTTCCGCGAGCGTGGCGATGGACGGCAGCGCGTCCCCGCTGGCCCATTCGCCGGCGTCGACCCGGCGCCGTAGGTCGGCTTCAACCCGGCGGGAGGGCAGTTCGCGCGGTCTTGGTGGCACATGTTGATCTTTCCCAACACTGGCTGGCCTGCGCAGACTGTCTATTCTCACTGAACTAGCTACTACTGTCTATACTGATCCAGTAAACTGGCCAGGACAGCCGCTGACCGCGAAGGAGCACGGCCATGGGGGACCAGCCAGCCGACGTCACCGCCGCCCTGCGCCGCGTCCGGCTGCGCCTGGGCGCCGCCGAAGACGGCCTGGACCGCGCGATCGTCGGGCTGCACCGCATCGGGCACTTGCCCGGCGACTGGCGCGCGGAGTTCGAGAGCGACTTAGGCGTCCTGCGCACCAAGATCGACACCTTCCGCGCGCTGCTCAACGGCCGATAACGCAGCCTTTCTGACCGGGGACACAAGCGCCTGCCGCAGGCCGGCACCGCACCGCTTGCCTGTACTAGCAGGAACCTTGCACCGCGCAGCGGGCAATAGCCGTGCCAATCACTGCACCGCTCCCCGGGTCTAATTCAACCGAGTTTGGCGGACTCGGCCTCTACGAAAAGATGCAGAATGGTGATGCTGTTCCACAACCCGGGGCGGACGCGCCGGCTGGCGGGAGCGGCTGAGGGGATTCGTGGGGGTGGAGTGCGGTGGCTGACCGGCTGTTAGTCGAGCTTGGCGCCGGTGGCGGGGTGTCGGTGGGGCAGTGGCTGGAGGGCGAGCTGCCCGATGCCGGGGCGCCGGTGGAGCTGGTGTGGCCGCTGGATGAGGACGTGTTGGAGGAGTTGCGCTGGTATCTGGAGGATTACCTGCGGGCCCCGTTTGGGGTGTATGGGGAGCGCGGCCCGAAGGTGGAGACGCGGCTGGCCGGGTGGGGCCAGGCGGTGTTTGGCGCGGTGTTCGGGGCGGGGCCAGCGCGGGATGCGTATGTGCGGATGCGGGCCCGCCCGGCGGGGGTGGAGGTGGTGTTCCGGTCGTCCTCGCCGGCGCTGCTGGGGCTGCCGTGGGAGCTGATGCGTGACCCGGGCCGGCCGACCCCGCTCGCTTTGGATCTGGCCGGGGTGAGCCGGAGCCTGCCGGTGGCCGAGGCGGCCGAGACGGTGCCGGTGCCAGGCGGGCGGCTGCGGGTGCTGATGGTGATCTCCCGCCCGGCCGGGGCGGGGGATGTGGGGTACCGGATGATCGCCCGGCCACTGCTTGACCGGCTGGAGGCGGTCCGCGGGCAGGTGGACCTGGTCGTGCTGCGCCCGCCGACCCTGGAAGCCCTGGGTCAGGCGCTCGCCGCTGCGGCCGCCGATGAGCGGCCGTTTCAGGTGGTGCACTTCGATGGGCACGGGGCGCTGGACGGCGGGCGGGGCGCCGGGGCAGGGGCGCCGTTGTGGTTTCAGGGCCCGGGGCCGGAGGGGGTGCTGGTGTTCGAGAAACCGGGCGGCGGGCCGGATGCGGTGCCGGCCTCAAGGGTGGCGCAGGTGCTGAAGGCCGGCCGGGTGCCGGTGGTGGTGCTGAACGCGTGCCAGTCCGGGGCGGTGGGCAAGGACCTGGAGGCGGCGGTGGCGACCCGGCTGCTGGCCGAGGGCACCGGCTCGGTGGTGGCGATGGCCTACACGGTGTATGCGGTGGCGGCGGCGGAGTTCATGGCCGCGTTCTATGACCGGCTGTTCGCCGGCGGCACGGTGGCCGCGGCGGTGACCGCCGGAAGGCAGCGGCTGTTCCAGGCGAACCGGCGGCCCAGCCCGAAGGGGGACATGCCGCTGGCGGACTGGGTGGTGCCGGTGCATTACCTGCGCCGCGACATCAGCTTCCCCCAGGCGGTCACCCCCCGCCCGGCCGGGGTCTTGTCGCTGGATGCGGCGCTGGACCGGCTCCGCCAATCCGCTACCGGGCAGGAAAGTGGGAGCCTGGAGGCGGTGGGGTCGTTTGTGGGCCGGGACGCGCTGTTCTTGGAGCTGGAGACCGCCGCCCGGCTGCAGAAGGTGGTGGTGCTGGCCGGGCCGGGGGGCACCGGGAAGACCGAGCTGGCCAAGGCGTTCGGCCGGTGGTGGCGCGACACCGGCGGGGTGGAGGACCCCCGGCTGGTGTTCTGGCATTCCTTCGAGCCCGGGGTGGCCTCCTTCGGCCTGGACGGGGTGATCACCGAGATCGGCCTGGGGGTCTGGGGGTCCGATTTCGCTGCCCTGGGACCAGATGAACGCCTGCATGTGGTGCAGAACCTGCTGGATGAGCACCGGCTGCTGCTGGTCTGGGACAACTTCGAGACCGTCGCCTCGATGCCCGACCCCGCAGGGGCGACCCCACCGCTCGACCAGCCAGGCCGCCAGGAGCTTAAGGGCTTCCTGGATCACGTCGCCAGCCGGGGGCGCAGCGCGGTGCTCATCACCAGCCGCACTCGCGAGGACTGGCTCAGCAGCATCCGCCGCATCAGCGTGGGCGGGCTGGCCGCCCACGAGGCCGCCGAGTACGCCGGGGATCTGCTGGCCCCCTACCCGGCCGCCCAGCCGCGCCGCACCGGGCGGGCGTTCGGGGAGCTGATGGAATGGCTGGACGGGCACCCGCTCAGCATGCGGCTAATCCTGCCTTACCTGGACACCACCGACCCCGGACCGCTGCTGGACGGGCTGCGCGGCACCGCCCCGCTGCCCGGCGCCAATGGCACCGAGGGCGGGCGGACCACGTCCCTGGCCGCCAGCATCGCCTACTCCTACCACCACGTGACCCCAGCTACCCGGCGCCGGCTGGCCGCCGTCAGCCTGTTCCAGGGCGTCGCCGACACCGACGTCCTCATGCTGTTCTCCCGAGCCCCCGGTGTCCCGGGGCGGTTCGCCGGCACAAGCCGCGAGCAGTGGCAGGAAGCCCTGGATGACGCGGCCGGGGTCGGGCTGCTGACCCCGCTGGGCGCGGGCATGTACCAGATCCACCCTGCCCTGCCGGGCTACCTGGCCGCCCAATGGGCCGCCGAGGAACCCGGCGGCCACGCTCCCGTGCAAGAGGCCGCCGCCACCGCCCTGCTGACCGCCTACGCCGGTTTCGGTGGCTGGCTGGACCAGCAGATCAGCTCCGGTGATGCCGGCCTGGCGTTCACCATCATCGGCTGGCAGCGCCGCAGCATGGGCAGCCTGCTCGGCTACGCCCTCGATCACCACCTGTGGGAGCAGGCCCAGGAGATTGCCCAGCCCTTCCACCAGTACTGGACGGCCCGGGGGCTGTATGAGGAGGCCGACGCGTGGACTGACCGGGTTCGCCTGGCTACCGAGGACCACGACGGCACCGCCCCGCCGCTGGACACCCCCGCCGGTGCCCTGTGGCTGTTCATCATCGGCGCGCAAGCCGGCCGGCAGGTGACCAGTCACCGCCTCGGCCAGGCCGAACAGACTTATCAACAGATCCTTGCCGGCCTCCAAGCCCAGCCCGCATCCCCCCAGCAGCAGCGAATGCTCGCCGTCGCCTACCACCAGCTCGGCATGGTCGCCCAGCAGCGGGGGCGGCTCGGTGACGCCGAGGACTGGTACACCAAAGCCCTGGCCATCAAAGAAGACCTCGGCGACCGGCCTGGCATGGCTATGACCTACCATCAGCTCGGCTCGGTGGCCCAGGACCGGGGGCGGCTGGATGATGCCGAGGACTGGTACACCAAAGCCCTGGCCATCAAAGAAGACCTCGGCAACTGGCCCGGCATGGCCACCAGCTACCACCAGCTCGGCATGGTTGCCGAGTACCGGGGGCGGCTGGAGGACGCCGAAGCCTGGTACACCAAAGCCCTGGCCATCGACGAGGACCTCGGCGACCGGCCCGGCATGGCCAGCACCTACCACCAGCTCGGCACGGTCGCCCAGCGGCGGGGGCGGCTGGATGATGCCGAGGACTGGTACACCAAATCCCTGGCCATCAACGAGGACCTCGGCGACCAGCCCGGCATGGCCAGCACCTACCACCAGCTCGGCATCGTCGCCCAGGACCGGGGGCGACTGGAGGACGCCGAGGACTGGTACACCAAGTCCCTGGCCATCAAAGAGGACCTCGGCGACCGGCCTGGCATGGCCCTGACGTTCGCGCAGCGTGGCCTGCTCGCCGAGCAGCGGGGACAGCCCCGCCGGGCGCTGGAGCAGGCCATCCGGGCGGTGTCGCTGTTCGAGCAGATCCCCGACCCGGCGACCGGGACCGCCCCGGCACAGGTCGCGCGGCTCACCGCCGGGCTTGGGACCGGCGCCTTGGAGACGTGCTGGCGGGCGGTCACCGGGAACCCCCTCCCCCAAGCGGTCCGCGACTACGCTGACTCAACCGCGCACCCCGGCGGCGCCTGACAGCAGGAGGAAACCGATGACCGACCCGGTCGCTGACGGCGCCCGCGCCGCCGCGGAGCGCCTCGTCCCCGGCTACGGCCCCGGGCTGGCCGCCGACGTGGAAGCCGCCCTGCACGCCCGCGGGCAAGAGCAGCGGCCGAAGCGGTACTTCGACCCGGCCGCGCTGGGTGCGCTGATCGTCAGCATCGCCACCCTCGCCTGGACCATCTACACCGACCTCAAGAAAAAAACACCCAGCCCGGCACCCGACGTGGTGGCCCGCACCGTCCGCGTCGAACTCAGGAAACAGAGCGACACCGCCGCCGTACCCGGCGAGATCACCGACGTGATCGTTACCGAGGTCATCAAGGCCGCCCAAGACGCGAGCTGACCCGGCAGGTGCTCACGTGCCAGTCCTCCGCTGGCCAGCGGCCTAGCTGGTGCTTCCCGCTGAGGGCGGCGGCGCGGGCCTGGGTTGGCCGGCGGGCCGCTTGCGCGGGGCGGCGCAATTCCTCATGCCTGGAAAAGGCGCCGCCGGTCAGGCGGTCAGCCGGTTCGGCGGGCCGGCCTGCGCTGGCGCCAGCGGGCGGCCCGCCGGTCGGCCAGGATCTGGCGCACGGCGTTCCGCCCGGGAATCCCGGTGACCCCGCCGCCGCCGTGTGTCGCCGACCCGGCCTGGTACAGGCCGCGGACCGGGGTGCGGAAGTCCGCGTAGCCGGCCGCGGGCCTGGCGTGGAACATCTGGCCCAGGCTCAGCTCGCCGTGGAAGATGTTGCCGCCGATCAGGCCGTACTCCTGCTGCATCTGGTGCGGGCCGATGACCTGCCGGTGCAGCACCGAGTCCGTGAACCCGGGCGCGGCGGCGTCCATCCGCGCGATCACCCGGTCGGCGTAGGCCGCCAGCGCCGCCTCGTCGGGGTTGTCGGCGTAGCCGTGCGGCACCCACTGGGTGAACATCGACATCACGTGGTGCCCCCCGGGGGCGAGCGAGTCGTCGAGCACGCTCGGGATGCAGATGTCGGCGAACGGCAGTGACGACGGCCGGCCGGCGGCCGCTTCCTGGAACGCGGTCTCGATGTCGTCGAGGCTCTCGGCCAGCACGATCGTCCCGCCGTGTACCTCGGGGTCGGCCCGCGGATGGCCGGGGAACACCGGCAGCCGGTCCAGCGCGAGGTTGATCTTCACGGTGCCGCTACGGGTCTGCCAGGCCTCGATATCGGCGACGAAGTCCGGCGGCAGCGTGGCCGGGTCCAGCAGCCGGAGGAACGATATCCGCGGGTGCGCAGTGGTGACCACGACACCGGCGTCCACCTCCTCGCCGCTGGCCAGCGTCACGCCCGTCACCCGGCCGCCGCTGGTGCGGATCCGCGCGACCTCCGCCCCGGTGCGGATCTCGGCGCCGAACGAACGGGCGGCCGCCGCCAGCGCCGAGGTCACCCCGCCCATCCCGCCGCGCGGGAACCCCCAGGCCCCGGCCTGCCCGTCCACGCCGCCGATGTGGTGGTGGAGCATGACGTAGCCGGTGCCGCTCGACCTCGGGCCGGCCCAGGTGCCGATCACCCCGGACACCGCCAGCACGCCGCGCACCGCGTCGCTGGTGAAGTAGCGGTCGAGCACGTCGGCGATGCTGCCGGTGAGCAGCCGGGTCACATCGACCGTGGTCCTGGTGTCCAGCTTGCGCAGGTGCCGCAGCAGCAGGCCCTGCCGCCACATGTCCTGGGGCCGGCGTGAGCCCAGCCGCGGCGGGATCTCGGTGAGCAGCGGGCCGAGGATCGCGGCCATCCCCCGCAGGTGGGCCTCGTAGGAGTCGTAGGCGACGGCGTCGCTGGCCGAGAAGGCGGCGATCTCCGCGCGGCGGGCCACCGGGTCGTGCGGCAGCCGCAGCGCCCGGCCGTCCGCGCGCGGCGCGAAGTAGGGCCCCTGCGGGTACACGTGGTAGCCGTGGCCGGCTAGCCCCAGGTCACGCACCAGGCCCGGGGACAGCAGCGACACCACGTAGGACAGCGAGGTGACCGTGTACCCGGGGCCGAACGGGTGCTCGCTGACCGCCGCGCCGCCCGCCACGTCCCGCCGCTCGCACACCAGCGTGTCGAGCCCGCTGCGGGCGAGGTAGGCGGCCGCGACCAGCCCGTTGTGCCCGCCTCCGACGATCACCGCATCCCGTGCAACTGCCATGAGCCCTATCTCACCGTTGCCAATGAGTGAGTCATAGTGAGTCACTCATTGGCACCCCGTCTCGGGGTTGTTTCTCAGCCTCTTGGCTGAGTCCCTTCCGCGTTTCATTGCCACCTGCCCGGCGAGGCCGGGTCTTACGGTCGGCTCCACGCTTGACCGCGGCCCTGACTGGGCCGAGGGCGCTATCACCCGTGGTGAGCGGCTCGTAGCGCGCGAGGTTAATGGCGGCGTTGTCGTCGCGCTGGTGACTGGTCTCGCACCCGGTGCAGGTCCAGTGTTCGTTCCATCCGATCTCCTGCACGTGCCCGCAGGCGTGGCAGGTCTTGGAGGAGGGGTACCAGCGGTCCGCTATGACGAGGCGCGAGCCGTACCATCCGGTCTTGTAGGCCAGCTGGCGGCGGGCCTCGCCGAGGGCGGAGTCGGACAGGCCGCGCCTGCGGGCGCGGGCGCCCGTCAGGCCCTTTTGCCGCAGCATCCCGGCCGCGTCCAAGCCTTCGACCACGATATCGCTGTGGGTTTTGGCGAGCCTGGTGGTCAGGTTGTGGAGGTGGTGGCCGCGGATGCTGGCGACCCGGCGTTGCAACCGGGTGATCTTCCGCTGGGTCTCGGTGTAGCGGCGGGAGCCTCGGGTGCGGCGCGACCGTTCTCGAGACAGATACCGCAGTTCCCTCAACGCCGCCTCGAGGGGCCGCGGGTTCGGCGCCCGTTCGATCACCTCGCCGTGCTGGCCGGCGACGGTGGCGAGGACACGCACACCTACGTCCACTCCCACCCGCGACTCCGGGTCACCCACACGGGGTTGGATGGGGCGCTGGATGAGAACACGGAAAGCGGCCACCAGCCGGGTCCCGCGGCGGGAGACAGTGGCGGCGAGGACGCGGGCTCTGCCTTTGGCGATCAGCCGCTCCAGGCGGCGGGTGTTCTCGTGGACCCGGACGGTGCCGATCCTGGGGAGGGTGACGTGCCGGCGGTCGGGTTCGACCCGGATCGCGCCGGTGGTGAAGGTGACCCGGTCGCGGTCGCGGCCCTTCTTCGCGAACCGCGGGAACCCGACACGGCGGCCCTGCCGGTTACCGGCACGGGAGGTCTGCCAGTTCCAGTAGGCATCTACCGCGGCCTTGATGCCGTCGGCGAACGCCTCCTTGCTGATCTGCGGCCACCACACCTGACCGGTGTCAGCGTCTACGCACTCGGTGTCCTTGACCCGGTTCCAGCGTTTCCGCAGCCCGGCAAGCGACGGGGCATCGGTCTCCTCGCCGGTCTCCCGGTACCGGGTCAGGTCCTCTTTGAGAGTGCGGACCGCCCAGTTGCGGGCGTACCGGCGGCTACCGAACTGACGCCGCACACACGCCGACTGCTCCGGGGTGCAGTCCAGCGCAAACTGGAACGCCTGCACCGTCCAGCCGTCCGGGATCTCGAATCTGGCCATCAGGACTCCGGCTCTCCCGGAGCGTTCAGGAAGGCGGCGCGAGCCAAAGCAGCAGCCCGGTGAACACTGGCGCGCTCCTCGGCTGTGGCGGTCCGGTAGACGTACCCATCGAAGTATCCGGCCACGTTCAAGGTGCGCACAAGAATCATGCCTGGCCGGTTGGGGACCCCCGGTCGTTTCCCACTCCTGCTACACGGGCCGCACACTAGGTGCGTGTACTCCTCCACCATGCTGGGCCGCACCTCCCGCACAATGCCGCAGACGCAGCACCAGACCCCGGCCCGGCGCGGCCCCGGCCGGCGTTTGCGAGCCCGGGCCTTGCGGAGCCATGCCGGTGGCTCGTATTCCCAGGCTTCGAGTCGGCCGGCCGTGACCTTGGTGTACCCGGCCCGGCGGATGTTGCCGCCACTGACTCCGAGCCGCCGCCCGGCCGCGCCGAGGCTCACCCGCTCACTCATGACTCCGCATCCTGCCCTCCAGCACCGACAGCCGCCTGTGGGCCGATGTCCCGCTGGGCGCAGCCGACCGCTTTCAACGCCCGATTCCGCGCCGACCGGCGACCGTACAGGCGAGCACAGAAACTGGTGAGCACCTCCACCATGTCCCGCACCAGGTCGCCGGCCACCTCCCCGTCATCGAGCACCACCAGCCGCCTGCCGTGCGCCGAGAGGGCGGACTCGACCAGTTCGGTATTCATCCTCCCGAGCCGGTCGCGGTGCTCGACCACCACCACGGTCACCTTCGGGTCCGCCAGCAGCCTGCAGACCTTCGCACGTGACCCGTTCACCCCCGACCCGACCTCAGCCTCCACCCGGACCACCTGACCGCCCACGTCCGCAGCCCAGGTGGTCAGCCTCGCCACCTGCCGGTCCAGGTCCTCTCGCTGGTCATGGGAGGACACCCGTGCATACAGCCCATACGCCACGGCGGCAGGTTCGGCGGGTGCGTCCGGGGAGACCAGCACCGTCCGCTGGTTCACCCGCACTGCCGGGACCGGCAACATCCCCTCCCGGAACCACCGGTACGCCGTCTGCGGATGCACACCCTGAGCACGCGCCCACTCAGTCAGATTCACGCCACCAGTATACAAACTAGAACACGTGTACGCTCAGTATTGATCGCTATTTCGGCAACTGTTCAAACCCCGTCCAGCTCCCGGGAAACGGGGCAAAGCGCTCCGCTCCCCCCGGCCGGGCCCGCACGGCCTCCGGGCGGCCGGGGGCTTTGGGTTGATCGCTATCGTTTCGCCCGCTGCCTGGGCATATCTTTGTGTTCAAGCACAAGAGGTGGCGGACAGGATGGTTCCAGCGATGGCGGGCAGCGATCCGGCCCCTGGCTCCGGCGGCGGCCCGGGGGCACGGGGCGAGGTGGCCCGTGAGGTCCTCGCGCTGCGCAACCTCGTCGCGGTGTACCGGCACCTGTCCGGGCTGGCGGTCCAGAACGCCGACCTCGCCACGGTGGCCCGGCTGATCGCCGAGCAGACGGACGCCACGGTGGCGATCGTCAGCCCGACGATGGACATCCTGACCGCGGCGGCGCCCGGTGAGACCGGCGAGCGGGCCGCACGGGACGTCCGCGAGCTCGTCGTCCACCCGCGGCTCGGCGAGGTGCTCGCCGCCGCCAGCCGGGCTCGCCGCGCGCTGCGCCTGCCCGGCGCGGGCATCGCCGCCTCTGTGATCGTCGCGCCGGTCCTGGTCGGCGACGACGTGCCCGCCCACCTGCTGACCCTGGACACCAGCGGGGCCGGTGCCGGAGAGGACACCAGCCTGCTGCTCACCGAACACGCGGCGACCATCTGCGGGGTCATCATGGGCCGGGAGCGGGTGGTGGCCAGCGCCGCCAGCCGGGTGCGGGACGACCTGGTCGAGGGCCTGCTGTCCGGCCGCGGCCAGGATCAGGCGGAGACCGGCCGGTGGGCCAGGCACCTGGGGTACGACCCGGCCCGTACCCACCATGTGCTGTCGGTCGCGCTCGACGCGGCCCTGCCCGGCACCGCCACCGGGCCGGAACTGCTCAGGCGCGCGGCGCTGACCGCCGAGGGCCTGCTCACCACCCGGGCACCGGACGCGATCATCTCGGTGCGCGGCGCCGAGGTGGCCATGGTGCTGCCCGAGCACGGCCAGCCGGGCGAGGCTGGCCAGGACGGCCCGGCGGCCCGGGCGGTGCGCCTGGGCACCTTGTGCGCGGCCCGCCTCGGCGAGCTGTTCCCCGAGGTGACCGTGACGGTCGGCATCGGCGGGCCCTGCCATGGCCCGGAGCAGATCAGGCGCTCCTATGCGCAGGCCAGGCGCACCGTGCAGACGGTACGCCGGATGGGCCGCCCCGGCCGCGTGGTTGCCTTCGGCGACCTGGGCATTCACCGCCTCCTGCTGCAGGTGCCCGACCTGGCCGAGCTGCGCGGTTTCGCCGACGACGTGCTCGGCAAGCTCGGCGCTGACGGCAACGGGCAGTCCCACCAGGCCTACCTGGCCACGCTGGCCTGCTACTTCCGGGAGAACTCCAGCCCGCAGCGCGCGGCGCAGCTGCTCCACGTCCACCCCAACACCGTCAGCTACCGGATTCACCGGGTCGAGGAGATCACCGGCCTGGACCTGGGCAGCTACCGGGAACGGCTGATGGCCCAGGTGGCACTGGAGATCCTGGACGCGGTCGGGGAGGCGCCGTGACCGGCTTCGCCACCGCACTGCGCGGGGGCGTCCTGGTCTGCGACGGCGCCATGGGCACCATGCTCCACGCCGCGGGCAACTCCCTGGACCGGGCGCTGCCCGAGCTGAACCTCAGCAACGCCGAACTGGTCAGCACGGTTCACGAGAGTTACCTGGCCGCCGGCGTGGATGTCATCCAGACCAACACGTTCGGCGCCAGCGCGCTGCGCCTGGCCGAGCACGGCTCGGCCGGGCCGGTCGCGGAGATCAACCTCGCCGGGGTGCGGATCGCCCGCGAGGCGCAGGCCAGGGCCGGCCGCCGGGTCTTCGTGGCCGGGTCGGTCTCCCCCGCGGTGACCGCGCGCCAGCGGCCCGAGGTCACCCCGGCCCAGCGGGTCGCCGCGATCCGCGAACAGGTCACCGCGCTCGCCGAGGGCGGCGTGGACCTGCTCATCCTGGAAACCTTCGGCTACCTCGAGGAACTCGCCGAGGCGGTGCTCACCGCGGCGGAACTGACCAGCATGCCGCTCGTCGCCCAGGCCACCTTCACCCCGGACGGCCGCACGCTGGGCGGCGAGACCCCGCGCGAGGTGGCAGCCACCCTGTCCCGGCTGCCGGTCGCGGCCCTGGGCACCAACTGCACGCTCGGGCCACAGCACACCCTCACGGTGGCCGCCGAGCTGATCAGGCACACGTCCCTGCCGGTGAGCGCGCAGCCCAACGCCGGGCTGCCCAGGCGGGCCGCCGGGCGGCGCTTCGAGTACCCCATCGATGGGGGGTATTTCGCCAGGTACGCGCGCCGGTACGCGGACGCGGGGGTAGCCCTGATCGGCGGCTGCTGCGGTACCACGCCGACGCACCTCAAGGCGGCCGTGGCGGCGATCGCCGGGCAGCGCCGGGCGGCCCGGCGGCGCGCCGCGCGAACCGCCGCCCCGGCCGCCGGGCCCGCCGTGGCGCCCGCGGAGCCGGACGGGCTGGCGGAACGGCTGGCCGCCGGGCGGTTCGTGGTCGCCGCTGAGATCGCGCCGCCGGCCGGCGACGCCGGCGAGGACGCGGTCGGCGCCGTCGCGGCGCTGCGCGAGCGGGGCATCGGCACCTTCCTCGTCTCACCGCGGCAGACCGCGCGGGAGCACCTCAGCCCGCTGAACCTGGCGCTGCACCTGCGCCAGCGGCTCGGCACGGACGCGATCGCGACGATGACCACCTGGGACAAGACGATCATGGCGCTGCAGGCCGACCTGCTCGGCGCGCACGCGCTGGGCCTGCGCGCCGTGGTCTGCGCCACCGGCAACCCGCCGCTGCGCGGCGACTACCCGAACGTGGACGGCATCTGGGAGGTCGACTCCGTGGGGCTGGCCGGGCTGCTGCACGGCCTGAACCAGGGCCGGGACAGCAACGGGCTGACGCTGGCGACCAGGACCTCGTTCCACGTCGGGGCGCGGTTCAACCCCGGCGCCCCGAACGCGGCGGCCGAGGTGGCCAGGACCAGGGCCAAGCTGCGCGCGGGCGCCCAGTTCCTGATCACCCGCCCGGTGTATGAGCTGGACTCCTTCCGCCGGATGGCGGACAAGCTGGCGGCCGAGGTGCCGGTGCTGCTGGCGCTGGCCCCGCTGCGCGGTTTCGACGAAGCGGAGTTCCTCGCCCACGAGGTCCCCGGGGTGACGATCCCGGAGGGGACGCTGCGCGCCCTGGAGCGGGCCGGCCGCGATGCCGCCGCCGTCGGTCTTGACCTGGCCGCCGGCCTGGCCGCCCAGGCCGCCGCGCTGGCCCAGGGCGTGGTGCTGCGCTACGACGGCGACCTCGCCGCCATGGAGCGGTTGTGCGCGGCGCTGTGACACCTTTGTGATAGGACACAAACACCGCGGCCCAAGATTGTGCCCGTACTTGGTGCCCGGTACCGGGCTCGCGTTGCACACTCGGAAAAATGATCCCAGGGATATGACACGCGGGCGGTGACAGGGAGGCCGGATGGAATCCGACGTCGGTGCGCTGCCGCGCGGCACGGCGCCAAGGGCGGCGCGGCGCGGGCCCGACGAGCGCTATGCCGATGTCGGCCGCCTGGTGATCACCTGCCCGGACCGGCCGGGCATCGTCGCCGCCGTGTCCGAGTTCCTGTTCGAGGCCGGCGCGAACATCACCGAGTCCCAGCAGTACTCCACCGACCCGTTCGGCGGCACGTTCTTCCTGCGCGTCGAGTTCCACCTCGGCCGCCTCGACCGCCGGGCCGGGGAGCTGGCGGAGCGGTTCGCCGCGATGGCCGACCGGTTCTCCATGCGCTGGCACCTGACCAGGGCCGCCGAACTGAAGCGCGTGGCGATCATGGTGTCCCGGACCGACCATGCCCTCCAGGAGATCCTCTGGCGGGCGCAGAGCGGTGAGCTGCGCGCCGACATCAGGATGATCATCTCCAACCATCGGGACGCGGGGGAGGCCGCGGCCTGGTGGGGCCTGCCTTTCCACCACGTCCCGGTCACGCCGGAGGGCAAGGAAACCGCGGAGACGGCACAGCTCGGCCTGCTGGCCGGCGAGGCCGACCTGGTCATCCTGGCCAGGTACATGCAGATCCTGTCGCCGCGCTTCCTGTCCGAGTTCACCGCGCCGATCATCAACATCCACCACAGCTTCCTGCCGGCGTTCCCGGGCGCCGACCCCTACCGCAGGGCGGCCGCACGGGGCGTGAAGCTCATCGGCGCGACCGCCCACTACGTGACCGCGGAGCTGGACGCGGGCCCGATCATCGAGCAGGACATCGTCCGGGTGGACCACCGGTGCTCGCCCGATGACCTGCGCCGGCTCGGGCGGCACGTGGAACGTGCCGTGCTCGCCCGCGCCGTCGGCTGGCACCTGGAGGACCGGGTCATTGTCCACCAGAACTCCACGATCGTCTTCTCCTGACGCCGTGCCCGGCGCCCCGGCCTGGCCGCGCCCGGCCCGGCCGCGGCTGCCCGCCCGGCTGGCCTACCGGCTCCAGCGGGCCGTGGCGCCCAACCCCGCCTACCGCTGGCTCGCTGGCGTGCTTGGCCGGTCCCCGGCCGCCTACCGGGCCTTCACCGCGGCCGAACGTGCGGCCAAGGGGGCGGTGTTCGGCTGCCGGATGTGCGGGCAGTGCACGCTGCCGGTCACCGGGTACGCCTGCCCGGCGACCTGCCCGAAGCAACTGCGCAACGGCCCCTGCGGCGGGGTCGGCGCCGACGGCTCCTGCGAGGTGTTCCCGGATACCCGGTGCGTGTGGGTGACCGCCTACGAGCGGGCGGAGCGCGAGGGGCACGTGGCCGACCTGCTCCTGCTGCAGCGGCCGGTGGACCACCGCCGCGCCGGGCAGAGCGCCTGGGTCAGCTACTGGCGCGGCGAGGACGAGGGCCTGTGGGCCCCGGCCGGCCCGGCCGGCGCCCGGCCGCCCGCGACGAAGGCCAGGACATGAGTGGCACCGGCCTGCGGGCCCGCCTGGACGCGGGCGGGTTCGCGGTGACCGCGGAACTCGGCCCGCCGCGCGGTGCGGACCCCGGCGCGCTGCTGCGCAAGCTGGCGCCGCTGCGGGGCTGGGTGGACGCGGTCAACATCACCGACAACGCCGGGGCGCAGGTACGAATGGCGAGCTGGGCGGGCAGCCTGCTGGCCGCCCAGGCGGGGATCGAGCCGGTCATGCAGCTCACCTGCCGCGACCGCAACCGGCTCGCGCTGCAGTCCGACCTGCTCGCGGCCGCCGCGATGGGCATCCCCAACGTGCTGCTGATGACCGGCGACCACCCGAGGTTCGGCGACCACCCGGACGGCAAGCCCGTGTTCGACCTGGACAGTGTCCAGCTCCTGTGGGCCGCCAGGACGATGCGCGACGAGGGACGGCTGCTGTCGGGGCGGGCGCTCACCACCCGGCCCGGCTGGCTGATCGGCGCGGTCGAGAACCCGTTCGCCCCGCCGGCCGGCTACCGTGCCGCGCGCCTGCAGAAGAAGGCGGTGGCGGGCGCCGAGTTCGTCCAGACCCAGTTCGTCTTCGACGTGGCCGCGTTCGCGCGCTGGATGGCCGAGGTGACCGGCCTCGGGCTGGACGGGCGCTGCCGGATCCTCGCCGGCGTGGGGCCGGTGCGCTCGCTGCGCGCCCTCGACCACATGCGCACCGGCGTGCCCGGCCTGCACATCCCCGACGAGGTGGGCCGGCGGCTGCGGGCGGTGCCGGAGGACCAGGTCGCGGAGGAGGGCGTGCGGATCTGCGTGGAGATCATCGAGCAGATACGGGAGATCCCCGGGGTCAGCGGCGTGCACGTGATGGCGCCCGGATACGAGCAGGGGATCCCGGAAATCCTGGAACGGGCCGGCCTGGCAGGCCGGGATCTGCGCCCGGCCGCGCCCACGCTCGGGGGTGCCGATGCTCATTGACGTGCGGCCGGTGGCGAAGCTGACCGGCCCGGAACCGGTGGACGTGGCGGCCGTGCTGGCACCGGTGTTCGGCGCGCTGAGCTCGGCGGCGGTGGACCTGGCCAGCCTGCGTGTGGTCTGTGACTGGATCCAGTACCGGCACAACTTCTACGAGCCGGTCGAGGTCCGGCCGGTGCTGGCGGACCGCCCGCGCGCCCCGGAGCCGACCAGCGGGGGGTTCCGGGGGGTCGCCGCCCCGGGCCAGCACTGGCCTTGGGCCGGCGGGGCCCAGGGGGGTCGCCCCCCCGGACCGGCAGAGTCCCGCCCGGCCCGCAGCGGCCTGGAGATCGCCGTCGACATGCGCCGCTGCGGCGAGGGTGACCTGGCCGCCCGGATCACCAAGGCCCTCGCCGAGCAGGCCGGTCCTGGCGACGCCGGGCACGTCCTGCTCGAGCCCTGGCAGCCCGCCGGCGAAAGCTGCATGTGGCGGTTCAACACCCTGTACTGGCAGGCGCTGTCCCGGTGGGAGGAGGCAACCGGGCGGGAGTACGAGCAGGCGCTGCCGGGCGGGCGGAGCGAGGCCCGCGACACCGGCGTGGCCGGGGACCTGATCCGCGAGCTGCTGCGGGTCTGGGACGAGCTGGACGCGCGGCGGGCCCTGCCCGAGGAGCTGTACATCGCGGAACTCGGCGTGGGCAACGGCAGCCAGGCGCGCACCTGGCTGGACACCTTCGCCGACCTGGACCGGCTGCACGGGCGCGACTACTACCGCCGGCTGCACTACCTGATGGGCGACTACTCCGCGCACGTGCTCGACCGGGCCAGGAAGGCGGTGGCCCACCACGGGGACAAGGTCAGCACGCTGGTCCTGGACGCGACCCGGCCACAGCAGACTCTGGGATTCCTCCGCGGCAAGGCGTTCTGCGTCTACATCTCCAACGTCTACGACAACCTGCCGACCGACGACGTGGCCAGCATCCGCGGCCACCCCTACCTGGTGGAGGTGCGGGCCTGCCTGCGCCGGGCGGACGCGGCCAAGATCGCGCGCCGCTACCACACCCGGCCCGGCGAACTGGCCGCGCTCATCCACCGGCTGCTCCGGCTGGGCCCCGACCTGCTCGCCGAGGCGGCGCCCGGCCGGTTTCCGGCCGCCCGCGACGCCGTGGCGTTCTGGCAGGAAACCTGGTCGGCGCTGCGGCTGCAGGAACGTTACGTGCCGCTGGACGGCCTGGACGCCTACCAGGTGACACCGGCCATCACCGGCGAGATCCTGCGGCCGCTCCTGGAAGGCTGCGGCGACGTGCGGATGCACGTCAGCAACGGCGCCCTGGCCAGCTTCGCGGGCACGCTGCCGCTGCTGCACCCGTTCGGCCGGGTGCAGTGCCACGACCTGTTCCTCACCGGGCCCGGCGCCTACCTCACCGGATTCCACGGGCCGGGCAAGTACGACGGCTCGGTGGTGAACTGGGTCAACGGGCCCTTGCTCGCGCTGGCCGGCAACCGGCGCGGTTTCGACGTGCAGATCGCGCCGTCCCGCCGGCCGGGCGCGAACGTCAAGACGCTGACCGCCCAGGTGCGTGACTGATGGCCGGGGACGCACCGGGGCAGGCGGCGGGCGGCGCGGCGGCGGCCGCCTTGCGGCCCGCGCCGCTGGCCACGACGGTGGTCGGCTCGTACTCGGTGCCGGAGTGGCTCGGCCGCCTGAAGACCGACTACTACCAGCGCCGGATCAGCGCGCGCCGCCTGAACGAGATCCACGACGTGGCGATCAAGGCGGCGCTGAAGGACCAGGAACTCGCCGGCGTGGACATCGTCTCCGACGGCGAGCTGCGCCGCGACAACGACATCGACTACCTGCTCACCCGCATCCCCGGGGTGGTGATCACGGACCGGTCCAAGACCGACTACTACGACTACTACGACGCGGAGGTGCGCGCGCCGCTGCCGGAGGCCGCCCTGGTGAGCCCCGGGCTCGCCGCCGATTTCGCGTTCACCAGGGAGCAGACGAGCCGTCCCATCAAGTTCTCCTTCACCGGGCCGTTCTCGCTGTCGCGCCGGATCCGGGACACCGGTTACGCCGACCCGGCCGGCCTGGTCCGGGCGCTGGCGCGCCAGCTCAACGGGCAGGCCAGGGAGCTGGCCGCGGCCGGCGCCGGCCTGCTGCAGATCGATGAGCCGTTCCTGGCCGGCTACCCCGAGCAGGTGGACCTGGCGATCGAGGCGGTCAACATCGTCACCTCCGGGGTGGACACCACCTGGGCGCTGCACGTCTGCTACGGCAACCGCTACGCCAGGCCGCTGTGGGAGGGCCACTACGACTTCCTGTTCCCCGCGGTGAACTCGGCGCGCGTGGACGCGCTCGTGCTGGAGTTCGCCCGCAAGGGGCTGGACGACCTGCGGCTGCTCAAGGAACACGCCTGGGACCGCCACCTGGGCCTGGGCGTGATCGACGTGAAGTCGGCCGAGGTGGAGGCGCCCGGCCTGGTGGCCGCGCACATCCGCCGCGCGCTGGAGTTCGTCCCGCCGGAGCGGCTGATGGTCAACCCCGACTGCGGCCTGCGCCACCTGCCGCCCGGGGTGGCCCGGGCGAAGCTGCGCGCCATGGTCGCCGGCGCCGCCGAGGTCCGCCAGGAACTGACCGCCGGGAGCCCGGGACCGGCCTGAGCTGGGGTCACCGGCTGACCCCGCCGGCGGGCACGCCCGGGCCGGTGTGCCGCGCGGCTATCCGGGGTGACTGGGTGCCGCTGGGCAACGCCGACGAGCAGAAGCCCGCGCAGGACGGGACGGTCGAGGCGTGGGGCCGGTCCCCGGGCAACCCGGTGGGCGGCTGGTATGGCCTGAAGAAGGGGCTGCGCGGCCGGTTCGGCAACTACGTGCCGCCGGTGCTGGAGGCGCTGGGGCTCGCCGAGGTCGAGCACAACGCCCGCAACAACCGGATGCGCGCCCGCTGACGCCACCGGGGGTCACCCGGGCGGCTCGCCGGGGGCGCCGGTGTAGGCGGCTACGGTCCGCTCGGCCATTCCGCGTGCCCCGGCTTCGTCATCGCCGCTGGCGATGTGGGCCTCGCACCAGCGGTCGCCGCTGAGCCTCATGAAACGCTTGCCCTCTTCGGACGCGGCCCATGCCGCGCTGTTCTGCGGATCCACCGCCGGGCGGCCGGACAGGTGGAGGCTCAGGCCCATGACCACCATGTCCCAGCCGATGCCTACCGCCCCGGGGCCGAACTCGGCCCACCGTTCGTCGTCGACGTGAGCGATGTGCTCGATTTCCATCCGCGTCCCGCCGGCCGCCTCGGCCGTCAGCCGGACTTCGATCCAGCTCACCTCGCCGCCGAACTCCCAGGTGGCGAAGGAGCTCTTCGGCGGGTCACACCGTTCGATCGTGCCGCCCGCGTTGCCTTCGAGCTGGTAATGGCCGCCGGGCCGCAGGTCCCCCGAGACCGGCAGGAACCATCGGGGGATGCGCTCGGCATTGGTGCACGCGTCCCAGACGTCCTCGATGGCGGCGCCGTACGTCCGGCTAATGGTGACTGTGCGTGCCTCGCCTGCCTCCAGGACCCGCGTGCCGACCTTGCGCCGTACGGCGTTGATCTGCTGCGTCACGTCGATCATGAAGCCTTTCCCTTCTCGGCCGGTCCTCCACCGCCCAGGCGGCGTTCACGCCTGCCCCGGGCCAGTTCAGTCGCCAGCGCCTCCAGGTGCGGAGCCCAGAAGCGCCGGAATCGATCGAGCCACGCGTCGAGCTCCTCCAGCGGCACGGAGTTCACCGTGTAGAGGCGCCGGGTTCCCTCGGGCCGTACGGTCGCCAGGCCGGCGTCACGGAGCACCTTGAGATGCTGCGAGACGGCCGGCTGGGAGATCCCGAACTCCTGCCGTACGGCCGCGCAGATCGCGCCGGAGGTCATCTCACCCTCGGCGAGCAGCTCGAGAATCCGGCGGCGCACCGGATCGCCGAGCACATCGAACGCATGCACGCCGGGAAAATATCAGGAGTTACTTATATAAGTCAAGCCTTAAATATGGAGACCGGGCCGGCCGGCGTGTCATCAGCGCGATCACGGCCTGCAAGATCCTCCAGGCACGACGCACCGCGATCCCCAGGGACGGCCGCGGTCAGGCCATCCCGCCCGGACCCGAATAATCAGGCACTCACTGAGCCTGGCCGCAGCTCGTCCGGCACGTGCATGGCGAGCGCCGCCGAGATCGCCGCGGCGGCCTCCGCCGCCCGGCCGGCCGCCTCCGGCATCCCGGCTCTCCCGGCGGTGTCCGCGCAGTGGCCGGACAGCACCGCCACCCGCTCGGCGAGCAGCGCCCACGCCGCCTCGCGCCACGGCACGAAGTTGCCCATCTGGTAGTACATCTCGAAGGCAGGCCCGGCCGTGCGGCCCGGGTGCTCCGGGCCCGCGGGCATCGCCGTGAGTACCCCGGCGAGCGGCCGCATCACCCCGCCCATCAGGCCGAACGCGGCGTCGACCAGCGAGCGGAGCTGCTCGTCGGTCTCGTCGGTATGGGTGAAGAAGCGGGTCAGCACCTGGAGCAGCACCTCATAGGCCAGGTTGAAAGCCTCGGCGACCCGCCGGGTGCCCGGATCGGTGAGCAGCGGCTGCGGTTCGGCGATGTCGAAGGGCTGCCGGGTGAAGGCGGGGATGACCGGCCGGGCGGGCTCGAAGGCCGGGTCTTGCTCCCGCAGCCCCTGGTACTCCTGCCAGATGCCGAGGAACCTGCCGTAGTGCGCCGACTGCCAATTCCCGCGGGCTCCCTCGCCCTGCTCGATGATCTCGTCGATCGCCGCGCGCGCCGAAGCCAGGCCGGTCACCGCGATGAGCTGGGGCCAGTGGAACAGTTCCGGCGTGGCCTGCGCCCGCGCCGGGCCGGCGAACAGCACCCGCTCCCCCAGTCGCTCCGCGAGGCGCTCCAGCCCCTCCTCGATGCCCCGGTATAGATGCCCGACCGTGGCGAAGTCCTGCAGCCGGGGCATCAGTTCACCCGCGGCGACCGGGTCGGGCGGCGGCGTGCCCGGCACGAACCCCGCCGCGTCCGCGCGCTCCATGCCCTCGGGGCGCTCCAGGTACAGGAAGTGCGTCAGCGCGGCGTCGCCGAACGGCAGCAGCGCGAACTGCACGCCCGGCGGGAGGTATTCCGAACGGCGCGGGAAGTTCGGCCGGGTCAGGTTGGGCGCGGCCCCGATCGCGGTCATCACGTTCGCGACCAGCGCGAAATGCAGCATCTCCTCCACCGCGATCCCGGTGAGCACCTGGTGCCAGCGCGCGACCGCGTCCGCCTGCTCCGCCGTCAGGCCCTCATCCGGGCCGGTCTTCAGGCTGAAGCCCGCGTACAGGTACTGGCACATGATCAGGTGCTCGACCTGGCACGCCTGGACCAGCAGGTTCCACAGGTGCTCGCGGTGCTCGACGACAAGCTTCGTCTCCGCCATCAAGGCTCCCGGCAGGCTCGTCCGATCGGATAGGCGGAGCCATGATTACACAGTTACATATGACAGCTCGCCGCCGGAGGCCGCGGCCCCCCGGATCATTACACGTTGACCAGCTTTTTCAGGAACTGGCCGGTGTAGCTGGCCTGGCACTGCGCGATCTGCTCGGGGGTACCGGTCGCCACCACCGTGCCGCCACCGGAACCGCCGTCGGGACCGAGGTCGATCACCCAGTCCGCCGTCTTGATGACGTCCAGGTTGTGCTCGATCACGATGACGGTGTTGCCGCTTTCCACCAGCCGGCTGAGCACCCCGAGCAGCTTGCGGATGTCCTCGAAATGCAGCCCCGTGGTGGGCTCGTCCAGCACGTAGATGGTCCGCCCCGTGGAGCGGCGCTGCAGTTCGGACGCGAGCTTGACCCGCTGCGCCTCACCGCCGGACAGGGTCGGCGCCGGCTGGCCCAGCCGGACGTACCCGAGGCCGACGTCGGTGAGCGTCTTGAGGTGCCGGTGGATGGGCGGCACCGGCTCGAAGAACTCGGCCGCTTCCTCGATCGGCATGTCCAGCACGTCCGCGATCGTCTTGCCCTTGTAGTGCACGCCGAGGGTGTCGGTGTTGTACCGGGCGCCGTGGCAGACCTCGCACGGGACGTAGACGTCCGGGAGGAACTGCATCTCGATCTTGATGGTGCCATCCCCGGCGCAGGCCTCGCACCGGCCGCCCTTGACGTTGAAGGAGAACCGGCCCGGCTGGTACCCGCGGATCTTCGCCTCGGTGGTCTGCGAGAACAGCCGCCTGATGTGGTCGAACACGCCGGTGTAGGTGGCCGGGTTGGACCGCGGGGTGCGGCCGATCGGGCCCTGGTCGACGTGCACCACCTTGTCCAGGTGCCCGGTGCCGGTGACCCTGGTGTGCCGGCCCGCCACGGTGCGCGCGCCGTGCAGCTCCCTGGCCAGCGCGTTGTACAGGATGTCGTTGACCAGGGTGGACTTCCCCGAGCCTGATACCCCGGTGACCGCGATGAAGCAGCCGAGCGGGAAGGCCACGTCGACGCCGCGCAGGTTGTGCTCGCTGGCGCCCTTGACCACGATCTCCTTGCCCTTGGCAGGCTTGCGGCGGACGGCCGGCAACGGAATCGACTCCCGCCCGGTCAGGTACGCGCCGGTCAGCGAATCCTTGCTGGTCAGCAGGTCGTCCAGCGGCCCGGACACGACGATCTTCCCGCCGTGCTCGCCCGCGCCCGGGCCGATGTCCACGACCCAGTCCGCGGCGCGGATGGTGTCCTCGTCGTGCTCCACGACGATGAGGGTGTTCCCCAGGTCGCGCAGCCGCAGCAGGGTTTCCAGCAGCCGGTGGTTGTCCCGCTGGTGCAGCCCGATGGACGGCTCGTCGAGCACGTACAGCACGCCCACCAGCCCGGAGCCGATCTGCGTGGCCAGCCGGATCCGCTGGGCCTCACCGCCGGCCAGCGTGGCCGAGGCGCGGTCCAGCGTCAGGTAGTCCAGGCCGACGTCGAGCAGGAAGCCGAGCCGGGCGTTGACCTCCTTGAGGATGCGCCCGGCGATCTGGAAGTCCCGGTCGGACAGGCTCAGCGCCAGCAGCAGCTTGGCCAGTTCCCCGATCGGCAGCGCGCAGAAGTCCGCGATCGACTTGCCGTCCACGGTCACCGCCAGGGACACCGGCTTCAGCCGGGCGCCGTGGCAGGCCGGGCAGGGAACCTCGCGCATGTACCCGGCGAAGCGCTCGCGGCTGGTATCGCTCTCCGCCTCCGAGTGGCGCCGCTCGATGTACGGCACCACGCCCTCGAAGCTGGTGTAGTACGACCGCTCCCGGCCGTACCTGTTCTTGTAGCGGACGTGTACCTGCTCGTCGTAGCCGTACAGCAGCGCCTTCTTGGCCGCCGCGGACAGCCGCGACCAGGGCGTGTCGATGCCGAACCCCAGCGCCGCGCCCAGCGCCTCCTCCAGGCGCAGGAAGTAGTCGCTGACATGACCGGCGCTCCACGGGCCGATCGCGCCTTCGGCCAGCGTCAGCGCGGGGTCGGGAACGACCAGCTCGGGGTCCACCTCCATCCTGGTGCCCAGGCCCGTGCAGTCGGGACAGGCGCCCCAGGGGGAGTTGAAGGAGAACGAGCGCGGCTCCAGTTCTTCGAAGGACAGGTCGTCGTAGAGGCAGGCCAGGTGCTCGGAGTACATCCGCTCCCGGTGCGGGTCGCTGTCGGGCAGGTCGATGAAGTCGAGCACGACCACGCCGCCGGACAGGCCCAGCGCGGTCTCCACCGAGTCGGTCAGCCGCCGCCGCGCCGACTCCTTGACCGCCAGCCGGTCCACCACCACCTCGATGGTGTGCTTCTCGTACTTCTTCAGCGCGGGCGTCTGGCCGGCCCCCGCCTCGTCCAGGCGGACCACCACGCCGTCCACCCGGGCCCGGGAGAACCCCTTGATCTGGAGTTCGCGGAGCAGTTCTGTGTACTCGCCCTTGCGGCCGCGGACCACCGGGGCGAGCACCTGGAACCTGGTGCCCTCGTCGAGTTCGAGCACCCGGTCCACGATCTGCTGCGGCGTCTGCCTGGCGATCGGCCGGCCGCAGACCGGGCAGTGCGGCTTGCCCACCCGCGCGTACAGCAGCCGCATGTAGTCGTAGACCTCGGTGATGGTCCCGACGGTCGATCGCGGGTTCCGGCTGGCCGCCTTCTGGTCGATCGACACCGCCGGGGACAGCCCGTCGATGAAGTCCACGTCGGGCTTGTCCATCTGGCCGAGGAACTGCCGGGCATAAGCCGACAGCGACTCCACATACCGGCGCTGGCCCTCGGCGAAGATGGTATCGAACGCCAGGCTGGACTTGCCGGAACCGGACAGCCCCGTGAACACGATCAGGGCGTCCCTGGGCAGGTCGAGCGACACGTCCTTGAGGTTGTGCTCGCGCGCGCCGCGCACAACGAGACGATCAGCCACAGCGCTCTGCTCTCTTGGTGGATTCGGCCGAGGTCGAGGGGACACGTCATGGTATCCGGGGGGTCCGACAAACCGGGTTCTCGCAGCTACCCCGGGCTCATACCCACCGGGCTGCCCTCCCAGATTGTCATGCCATGCGCGAGGATTAGCCGCGATACCGGAAGGTGAAGCGCATGGATGAGGCCAGTCATTCCCTGGACCGGCTCGCGGCGGCGACCGAGCGGCTGCTCGGGTCCGCCGCCGCACTGAGTGACACCCAGGCGCGCGAGCCGTCGCTGCTGCCGGGCTGGACCCGCGGGCATGTGCTGACCCACATCGCGCGCAACGCGGACGGCATGGTCAACCTGCTGCACTGGGCGCGGACCGGTACGCAGACCCCGATGTACGCCAGCCCGGAGAGCCGCGCCGCGGACATCGAGGCGGGCGCCGGGCGGCCCGCGGCCGGCCTGGCCGCCGACGTGCGCGAGTCCGCGGCCGCGCTGCCGCCATGGCGGTAGGGCACCACGACCGCTCGTTTGGTAAGAAAATAAAGAGCGCGAAGCGTAAGGAGAGACTGTGGCTTACACCGGGGACGTGACCGTCGGGGGCCCGCCCGACGTGCGGGAGATCACCGGCCTGAAGGTGACCAAGCTCGCCGTGGGGCCCATGGACAACGATGCCTACCTGCTCGAGTGCGCGCAGACCGGCGAGCTGGTGCTGATCGACGCGGCCAACGAGGCACCGCGGCTGCTCGAACTGCTCGGCGGCCGGCCGCTGAGCCGGATCGTCACCACCCACCGGCACTGGGATCACTGGCAGGCGCTGGCCGAGGTGCAGGCCGCGACCGGCGCAACGGTGATCGCCCATCCCGACGACGCGGGCGAGCTTCCGGTGCCAGCCACCGGCCTGGTGAAGCACGGTGACACGATCCCGGTGGGGTCACGCGAGATCTCGGTGATCCACCTGCGCGGGCACACGCCGGGCAGCATCGCGCTGTGCTACGACGCGGGCGGCGAGCTCGCCGACACCCCGCACCTGTTCACCGGCGACTCGCTGTTCCCCGGCGGGCCGGGCAACACCGAACACGACCCGAAACGGTTCGGCCAGCTCATGGACGACCTGGAGGAGCGGGTGTTCGGGACGCTGCCCGACGGCGCCTGGGTGTACCCGGGCCACGGCAAGGACACCACGCTGGGCACCGAGCGCCCGCACATTCAGGAGTGGCGCGCCCGGGGATGGTGACCGTGCCGCCGGCCGTGGTGACGGTGCCGCGGCTGGTGCACGCTGATCTGGGTGGCGTAGACGACCACGTTGCCCAGGTAGGAGCCGGTCGCTGGGTCGAACGCGCCGCCGCACGTGATGAGGTGCAGTTCGGCGTCGGGGGCCGGCCCGTACACCCGCTCGGTGGGGAAATCCGCCTTGGCGTACATGTGCTCGGCGGACACTCGGAACACCGCCAGCGTGCCGTCCGCCCGCCGCACGTACACCAGGTTCCCCGGGCGGAGCAGGCGCAGCCGGAAGAAGACCCCGGGGCCCAGGGTCGAGTCGATGTGGCCGACGATGATCGACGAGCCGATCTCGCCAGGCCGCGGGCTCCCGGTGTACCAGCCCGCCACGGTCGTGCTGGTCGGCACCGCAAGCGTGCCCTGTGGGGTCCGGCCCAGCGTCTCCAGTGCGGTGCGGACCCGGATGACCGGGATGGTCAGCGCCACCGGCCGGGCCGCCCGCTTGGCGGAGCGCGCCTGTGGCGGGGCGGCGAAGATCCCCTGCGGCGCCGGGGCGGACTTGGCCAGCGGGCGCGCGACGTCGCCGGGGTGACCGTTTGGCCGGGTCAGCCCGACCGCGCCGCCGACGACGGCGAGCAGCCCGGCCAGGACCACGGCGGTCGCCACCGGGCGCCGCACCATCCGGGCCCGGGACCCGCGGTGCCCGCCGTCCGGGCCGGCTTCACCGTCGGCCGTGGCCTTTTCTGCCTTTTCGGCTTTTTCTGCCTTTTCGGCTTTTTCTGCCTTGCGAGGCTTACCGGGCTTGTCAGCTTTACCAGGCTTGCCGGCTTTATCGGACCTGCCGAGCCTGCCTAGCTTGCGGGCCTTGCCGGGCTTGCCGTCCGGGATTTCCTCGTACCAGAAAAACCACGGCTCCAGCGCACGCCCGACTGGAGGATCCCCCTGCCAGGGGGATCCTCCAGTCGCGGTGCCTGCTGGCGGGTCAGCGTGCGTGGCGGACGACGCTCCTCATCCGGCGCATCCGGTAGGCGCCCGCGGTGGCGATCAGCGCACCGGCTGCGACCAGGCCGACCCACAGCACCGGGGACGGGCCCGGCGCTGGCGCCGTGCCGCCCAGTCCGGTGCCCGCGCCGCCGATCGGCATGACCGCGCTGCCCGCGGCGTCCTCGAGGTTGGCGATCTGCAGGCCGTGGCCCGTCGAGTCGAGCACCACCAGCGTGTGGATGGTGCCGGCGGCCAGCGAGATGTCCGCGGCACCCTTGCCGCCCATGCCGGCCACGTGCACGTCGAAGCTGCCCGGAGGGGTGCTCACGTAGCCGGTCACATGGGCGAAGTCCAGTTGCTTGGCCAGCGTGCGGTGGTTCGCCTTCACGGTGATCTTCTGGTATCGCAGCGACGCCTGGATCACCCGGACCAGCGACCTACCCGGTGGCGTGGTCAGCCGGTCCGGGAGGACCTGCAGCCGCAGCCCCTTGGCCGGGCCCATGCCGGCGACCGTGTACGCGCCGCCCGCCGTGATCTGCACACTGGTGGACAGCACCGGCTGCGACGAGGGAGCCGCATTCGCCCCGCGCATGGCCACGGTGTACTCGCCCGCCTTGACCCGCTCGTACGGGGAGACGGTGCCGTAGGCAACGTGGTGCAGCACGATCATGGCGTGCGAGTTGCCGAACGAGTAGAGGTACACATCCACCGGCGGCGTGTTCGGTGACAGGTGCGCCAGCCGGATCCAGCCGGTGGTGGCGTGGTGGTGGGCCGTGGCGGCGGACGCGGCCGGAGCCGACGCCATCGCCACTCCCGAGGCCAGCGTGCCGAGGCCAAGTACCGACATGAGCATCGGTGCCAGGGCCCGGGTCGCCGTCGACCTGAATCTCATCTGGTTTCTCCTTATCTCAACCGTGCGTGCCGAGCAGGCCAAGCAGGCTGGGCGCCGGGTACTCGACTTCAAGCACGGTCCGCCGTGACGTGGTCTTCACCACGGCGATCACCGATGGGTGGTAAGTCGTCTGCTGCGCGATGAGGAACCTGCGCAGCGCCTGAACGGATGCGGCCGGGGTGCTGCCGGGGCCAGGTGCCCCGGCGATTTCGGCGGACCGGAGCGGAACGCCAGGGGAGGCGCCGGCCTGGTTCGTGCCGAAGCTGATGATGTCCACCGGGTGGCTGGGGGAGAGGGTCACCAGCATCTCCATCAGCCGGGTGTCCACTTCGCCAGCGGCGAGCTGGCGGCGGGCGGCGGGTGTCGCGTGGATCGAGTGGTTGTGCAGCATCTCCGCGCCCGCCGACTTGCGGGCCGCGACGTCCCCGGCCAGTTCGGCCAGGTAGTGGCGCGCGCCGTCGGGCGCGACCACGCGGACCTCGACGCGCGCCGCGCCGGTGCCGAAGGCGGCCAGGCTGACCGGTGCGTACACGGTCTCCAGGCGGGCGCCGAACTGGCTCCGCAGCGTCGCGGTGTCCAGGAGGATCTCCGAGCCGAGCGGATCCTGCTGGCTCGGCGCGAGCATGAGAAGCCGGTTGGCCTGGATGTGCACCGCTTCGAGCGCCGCGCACATGATCGGGTCACAGCCGACGACCTCGTCCGAGTTGACCTGCTGTGCCACCCAGGCGGCGGCGTGCTTTCTGGCGGCCGTCACCGCGGCGAGCGCGCCGCCTCCGTTGCCCGGGACACCGCCCGTGGTCCCGCCCCCCTGGCTGGCGCCGGAGGGGCTGCTCGCCGGGGTGTGCCTGGTCAGCGCGACGGTGACGGCGCCGGCCCCGAACAGGATCGCCGCGATCAGGAGCCCGGCCAGCACGCGCCACCTGGTCTTCTCCATGCGGCGCTGGAGCCACAGCCGGAACGTGGTGGCCAGCACGGTGCCCCAGGAAGGCTGCGCGGCGGGCCGCCGGGCCGGCGGGCCGGCGACCGGCCTGACGGCGGGCATCGCGCCGGGCCTGGTCGCGGGCGCTCCCCCGGGCCGGGTGGCGGGCAGGCCGCCGGGCCAGGGCCTGCCGGGCACGGGCCTGCCAGGCACGGGCCTGCCGGGCACGGGCCTCCTCCGGTAGCGCGGCCTCCGGTGGCCTGGTACCGGCGGGGTGTTCACCGGCCGGGCCTGCCTCGGCCGGGCCGGTGTCAGCGGGGCGTCCGTCAGCGGGGGTCACGTCAGCGGGTCTCGTCTCAGCCGGGCTGTGCTCAGCCGGGCTCTGCCCAGCCGGGCTCTGCTCAGGTGGTCCGGCCCCGGCCGGGCTGGCCCCGGCCGGGCTGGTGTCATCGGGGCCCGCATCGGCGGGGCTGGCACCGGCCGGCTCGCGTGGCGGAAGGCCCGGCCCGTGCGGCATCTGCGGCGTCTCGTCATCCGTATCCGCCCACTCGCGATAGGGCGCGAACAAGCTGCCCGGCGGCTGGTGACCCAGCCGAACAGGCCCACTAGCCCCGCCCGGGACCCTCACTGAATGTGACGGCCGGCGATGTGGCGACGGCATGACGGAATTCCCCCCGGTCACCAGGCAAAAAAGCTAGGACGTGACCGCAGGAACATAGCCGATCACACCGGTATCTTCGATTTCAAGTGGAATCGCCCACTGTTCCTAAGAAACTACGTGTTGTGTAGAAGAACGTGGCGATTTACACCTATATTTTAACTTAGCGTAAGTTGTTGGGCGTTATGAGCGATTTTGCATTTCCTGCTCGGTTCGTCCGCCCGCCGCGCGGAGCACCCGGCGGTACAGCGCAAGCACCGAATCGACCGCGTCGGTGGCGCCTGGCAGTGCGGCGCCACGCTGCGTAGCCGCCGCGCGCAGCCGGGCCGCCAGCCCGCGATCATCGAGCACGGACCTGACCGCCCCGGCGAGCGCCGCGGCGTCTCCGGCCGGCACCAGCAGCGCCCCGTCCTCTCCGGTCAGGTCGGGGATACCCCCGGCCCGGGAAGCCACCACCGGCCGCCCGGCCCGCAGCGCCTCCTGCACGATGAGCGGCTGGCCCTCCCACAGGCTCGGCACGACGACCACGTCGGCCGCGGCGAGCAGCGCGGGCACATCGGCGCGCCAGCCGAGGAACCGGACCCCGACCCCCGCGGCGCGCGCCTGGCTGGCCAGGTCCCCGGCCAGCGGGCCGGTTCCGGCGATGGCCAGCAGCGGGACCGGTTCGCGGTCCTGCCACCGCGCGGCAGCCTCGATGAGCACCGCGAAACCCTTCTGCTCCACCAGCCTGCCCGCCGCGAACACGGCCGGACGGCCCGCCCCGCCGAGGTCCGCGCGGGCCGCCGCGATCTGGGCCCCGTCCGGCGGCGCGGTCTGCGGGGCGGCCACCACGGCCCGCCCGGCGTCCGGCGCCCCGGCCCGGCGCATCCGGGCCGCCAGGTCGCCGCTGACCCAGGTCACCGCGGCCGACCGGCGGGCGGCGAGGCGCTCGAGCGCGCCGTGGATCACTCTGCCCGGGCCGGTGGCGGGCGGCGCGTTGTGCACGGTGACCACGAGCGGCCAGGGCCGCCCGGCCAGGGCCAGCGCGGCGAACGCCGCGGCGCGCAGCCCGTGCGCGTGCACCACGCCCGGTGCCCAGTCCCGGAGCAGCCGCCGGAGCCGCAGTACCGCGGCCAGGTCGTGGGCGGGCCGGGGGCGATCGGTCATCTCCACCGCCGCGAACCCGGGCCCGCCGGTCTCCCCCGGCCGCACCGCTCCCCCTGGCCCTTGCCCCGGCGGCCCGCCCTGGCCGGGCCGGGGACCGCCGCCCAGCCCGGGATCACCCTCAGGCCCGGGACCACCCTCAGGCCCGGGACCACCCTCAGGCCCGGGACCACCGGTAGGTCCCGCACCACCGGTAGGTCCCGCACCACCGCTAGGGCCGGGATCAGCTCCCAGTCCGGGACTACCGCCCGGCCCGGCAGCGCCATCGCCATGCCGGGCCACTCCTTCTTGCACCGGACCGGGGAAGTAGCGCCGCCCGGTCTCGGCGGGCCCGAACACCCGCACGGCGATCCCGCGCGCCGCGCAACCCCGCGCGAGCATCGCCACGTGCGGCCCGGTCCCGCCCGCCGTGGTGCCGAGCACGTAGGCGATCCGCAGGGGGGCGCCGTCCGGCTCCCCCGCCTCCGGGATCACCGGCTCCACCTCCCCGCGGCCCTGGCGGCCAGCGCGCGCAGGTCGCCGCCGTCCAGCGCCAGCGCGGCCACCCCGAACACCGCTGCCGCGCTCAGGCAGGCGAGCAACGTGACTGCTGCGTTTGGAATGAATCCAGAGACGGGGAGGCTGGCGGACACCAATGCGCCCGCCGCACCGCCGGCCAACGCACCGGCCAGGCCGGCGCCGGCCGCGCGCGCGGAGCCGCGCAGCGCGGCCGCGCCCCGGGTGCCGCGCACCGCCGCGAGCAGGGCGATGCCCGTGTAGCTGAGGCCGATCGTGTTGCCCAGGCCGAGCACGGGCACCACCCAGCGGGCATCGACGAGCGGCACCGCGGCCACGTCCACCGCGATGACCACCAGCCAGCCGCCGACCAGCGCGGCCGCGGCCACCCGGCTGCGGCCGCTGGCGAACAGCACCCGCGACAGCGCGGCGCCCAGCCCGAAGCCGACCAGCCCCGGCGCGAAGGCGGCGAAGGCCAGCGCCAGCTGGCGCACCTGCTCGGGATGAGATACGAACAGCCGGGCAGCCGGGAGTGCCGCCCCGGCGAGCAGCGCCGCGCCGAGCCAGGAGACAAGCATCGCCGCGCGGGTGGCCGCCGCCGCGGTGCGGTCGAATTCCGCGCCGGACGCGGCGGACAGCACCGGGAACGCACTGGTCGCGATCGGCACCGCGAGCACCGCGTAAGGCACGAAGAACATCTGCCAGCCGTAGTTGTAGAGCACCACGGCGCCTTCGCCCTGGTGCCCGTTGGCCAGCACGATGACCGCCACCAGGGAGGCGTCTTGTGCGACGAACGCGGCGACGCCGACGGCGGCCAGGGCCCGCACCCGGCGCGCCACGCCCGGGGGGAACAGCAGCGTGGGCCGCAGCCGCAGCCGGAGCCGCAGCGCCGGGCCGAGCGCGGTGAACATGAGGGCGGCGACGCCCGCCGTGGTGCCCACCGACAGCATCAGCTCGGCCGGCTCGGGCAGGCTGGCAAGGCCGCCGCGGTGCCCGGCGGCCAGCGGGACGAAGGCCAGGTAGGCGCCGATCACCACCACGCTGGACACGACCGGGGCCAGCGCCGGCGCGGTGAACCGGCGGTGCGCCTGCAGGATCCCGTAGAACACCACGGCCAGGCCGTAGAGCAGAATCTGCGGGGCGAACACCACCAGCATCCGCGAGCTGACCATGACCTCGGCGGCCTCGGAGCAGTGCGGCACGCCGGCCAGCAGCAGCGAGGCGAGCGGGCGCGCGGCCAGCACGACGATCAGGCAGGCCGGGGCGAGCAGGACGACCGTCCAGGTCAGCAGCGCCGAGGCGATCTGGGCGGCCTCGGCGTCCGGTCCCTGACCGGCGCCGCCCTCCGTGGTGCCCGCGGCCGTCGCGGGCAGGCCCTGCCCGGCCAGTGCCGCCCCGGCTGGTGTGCCCCCGGCTGGTGTGCCCCGGGCTGGTGCCGCCCCGTTGGCGCTAGCTCCTGCCGGGCCGGCCGGGTGGCCGTCCCCCGCCCCGCCGTCCCCCGCCCGGCCGGCCCCGACCTCGCCGTTCCCTGCCCGGACCGTCGCGCGGCCCTTACCGGCCGGGCGGTACGGCGCCTGGCGGGCCGCCGCCGCACCGGCCAGGACCGGGACGATCGCGCTGGTCAGGGCGCCGCCGAGGACGATGTCGTAGATGATGTTGGGCACCTGGTTGGCGGTCGCGTACGCGGTGCCCAGGCAGTGGCTGCCGACCGTGTGCGCGAACACAAGCTGGCGGCCGAAGCCCACCACCCGGGCGACCACCGTGATGCCGCCGATGAGGGCCGCGGCGCGCCCTATCCCGCGGCCCGCCTGACGGAGCGGGCCGGCCTCGGTCACCGAGGCCGGCGGACCGGTCACGGCGCTGCGGCCGCCGTGGTTCCTGCCCCCCGGGGTTCCGCGGGCGGCGGGTCGTCACGCCCCGGGACCGGGGCGGCCGGAACGGGCCGGCGGCCGAGCATGTCGAGCCACCGCAGCGCCGGGATGCGCTCGATGACGGCGGTGAAGCTGACCACCTCGCTGGCCGCGGTGAGGCCGGCGATCGCGGCCAGCAGGGCGAGCCTGGCCGGGCGGGACAGGCCGGCCCCGGCCGCCACCCCGAGCAGCGCGCCGAGCGCGTTGGCGCCCGCGTCCCCGAGCATCGCCCGCTCGCCGAGGTCTTCGGGAAGCAGGGCGGCCGCGGCGCCGAGCGGCGCGGCCGCGGCGAGCCGCGCGCCGGGCCGGGTGGCCAGCAGCGTCCCGCTGGCCAGCGCCACCTTCAGGGCGCGCCCCGGGCGCAGGTCGAACAGGTTTAGCAGGTTGGCACCGCCGGACACCAGTCCGGCGTTGATGGCGACGTCGGCGGGGCCGCCGCCGAGCAGCGCGGCGGAGACCAGGCCCGTCGCGCCGATGCCGCCGAGCTTGACCGCCCCCGTGGTGACCTCGCCATGCGCCAGCGCGCCGAGGTGCCCGCGGAACCCGCGGCGGCTCCCGCTGCCCGCCAGGTCGTCGTAACCGCCGAACGCGGCCGCCCCGGCACCGGCCACCGCCAGCGCGGCCCGGACGTTCCCGGGCAGCCCCGGCCCGATCGCCGGCACCGCGACGCCGGCCACGGCCAGGGCGGGCCCTTCCAGCAGGGTGAGCTGCTCGCCGCGATGGTTGGTCCTGGTCCAGGTCCCGGCGCCGCCCGGCGGCCTGCGGGACAGCGCGGCATAGGCGGCACGGGCCGCGCAGGCGGCGGCCACGCCGGCGGCGAGCGCGGCGGCAGGCGCGGGCCGGGACCGGCCGGGCTGCCTGGCCGGGGCCGCCGGGGCCAGGACGGACTGCCTTGACCGGCGGGGCCGCCGGGTCCGGGCGCTCATCGCGCCGCCGACCCGGCCGCGGCCCGCCGGTCGGCCCTGGTGCTCGCCGCGCCCTGCGTCGCCGTGGTGGGCGACACGGTCGGCGTGGGGGTCGGCGGCGGGCTCGGCCCGGCGGCGCTCGCCGTCGAGGTCACGCCGTAGCTGCCGCTCTTGCCGCGCTGCCGGTCCGCCAGCGCCTGGGCCACCACGATCTGGCCGATCGGGTAATCGGCGTCGTCCACGCTGGTCAGATGGCCGGCCCGGCCGCCGGCCCGCATCACGTCGATGGCACTGCCCGCCCCCGAGCCCGCGATGGTCCCGGCCACGACCGTGCCCAGGCCGGCCAGGTTCAGCCGCTGGGCCAGGGTGACCAGGGCCTGGCTCTCCGGGTTGGTGTCGTCGGTGGTCTGCGGGGTGGCCGGGACAATCACGACAGCCAGCGTGGCACGGTCCCAAGGCTGCCCGCTCTTGGTCAGGAAACCTGCGCCGGCGAATGCCTGCACGGTCTCCACGCTCACCGGATCCCGCTCGCCCGGCACCGGCTCGCCGGCCGTGCCCTGCGTCATGATCACGTGCGCGAGCAGCTCACTGGCCTGGAACTGGGCCGACTGGGCCGGCCCGGCCAGGTTCAGCGCGGCGGCCTGGGCGTACTGCTCGGTGACCTGGGTGAGCTTCTGGCTGCTGGCGGGGCTGGTGTCGAAGAACGCCGGGTCGAGCTGCAGCGAGCCGGTGACCGTGGCACCCGCCGTTCGCAGCGCCTGGGTGACCCCGCTGGCCACCGAGCCCGGGGCGCCGGGCGCCAGCACCAGCACGGCCCGCTGGCCGGCGAGTACGCCGTCCAGCATCGCCGGGGCGTTGGCGAGCGCGAACTGGTTCTCGCTGCTGATCTGGCCCTGCAGTTGCTGCTTCTGGCCGAGCAGCGTGTCGATCTCGTGCTTCTGGGTCTTCGACAGCCCGTTCAGGCCGCGCTGCACGTACGGCTTCAGCTCGGTGGACCCGAGCAGCAGGCCGAGGCTGAGCGCCAGGAAGACCGCGACGATGGAGACGAGGTGATAGCGGAAATCGATCATCAGAACAATCCGGATAGCCAGTACCTGACCACGTCCCACTGCGTGCTCAGGTACCGGAGGAATATCTGGCCAGTGCGAGAGTACGCCAGCACGATCAGTACTGTGGCCGACGCGGCCAGCACCAGGGACATCAGCGCCCAGCCGGACACGCGGGGCCGGTAGAGCCTGCTGACGCCCTTGGCGTCGACGAGCTTGCCGCCCACCCGCAGCCGGGTGAGGAACGTGCTCGAATACCCTGCTCTCCCCTTGTCGAGGAACTCGTCCAGGGTGTTGTGCGTGCCCACCGCGACGATCAGCGAGGCGCCCTTCTGGTCGGCGAGCAGCAGGGCCACGTCCTCGCTGGTGCCCTGCGCCGGGCACACGACGGCGGACAGCCCGAGGCCGTTGACCCGGGCCAGCCCCGGTGCCTGCCCGTCGGGGTAGGCATGGACGACAAGCTCCGCGCCACAGGCGAGCCCGTGGTCGGACACCGAGTCCATGTCGCCGACGATGATGTGCGGCCGGTACCCGGCCTCGAGCAGCGCGTCCGCGCCGCCGTCCACCGCCACCATGAGCGGCTTGAACTCGCGGATGTAGGGCCGCAGCGTGGCCAGGTCCTCCCGGTGATGGTGGCCCCGCACGACCACGAGCACGTGCCTGCCCTCGACCCGGGTGCGCAGGTCCGGCACCGCGATGCCGTCGAGCAGCAGGCCGCCCTCCTTGGTCACGTACTCCAGGGTGTTCGCCACGAACGCCTGGAGCTGGGCGGCGACCCCGGCCTTGGCCTCCGCCATGGCCGCCTGCACAGACCCGGCGGTCAGCAGCCGGCCCTTGGCGACGGCCTCCTCCCCTGCGTAGAGGGTCTCTCCGTGCAGGCGGACGATCGTTCGCTCGGAGACCTTGCGGAACACCTCGGGGCCCACCGCGTCGAGCAGCGGGATGCCGGCCTCCACCAGCAGTTGCGGGCCGTAGTTGGGGTACCGCCCGCTGATGCTCTCGGCCACGTTCACCACGGCCGCGACCTGCCGGTGGCGCAGCGCGTCGGCGCTGACCCGGTCCAGGTCCTCATGGTCGATGATGGCGATGTCACCCGGGGTGAGCCGCTTGGTGAGGTTCTTGGTGCGGCGGTCCAGCCGGGCTGGCCCCGTCACGCCCGGCAGGTCTTCGGTCCTGGTCCGTTGCGTGATGGGGCGCTTGAGAAACTGGGCCATCATCGGTTTCCATCCTGCCAGAACAGGGGAACGGACGGGCCCGCCCCGGTCACGGCGGCCCCGGCCGCCACGGGCCAGCGGCGCGCCGGGCGCCGCCCGCGAGTTCCGCGACCGCGCTAGCGTGCCGCGGCGGGGAGGGCGTAGACGCTGAGCTGGCCGTTCAGGTCGACGTCGAGGACCCGCCCACGGGACACGGCCGGGGATGCGTAGTAGCCGGCCGACGCTCCCGGGGAGGTCCACAGCTTGGCGCCGGTGGCGACGGACAGACCGAACAGGTTGCCCCTGATGCCCCCGACGAACGCGACCTTCTGTCCCGCCGGACCGCTGATCGCGGGCGAGGCGACGACGATGCCGCTCAGCGTGTGCCACAGCCTCTTCCCCGTGGTCGCGTTGAGCCCGTACACGCCGTTGACCGAGCCGATCACCAGGGTGTTGCCGGTCAGGCCGCCCCCCGACGCCGACAGGCCGGGGCTGCCGACCGTGAACGTCCACACCGTCGCGCCGGTGGTCAGGTCGAGGGCGTACACCACGCCGTCCTTGCCCTCGGCATAGACCACACCGTCGGCGAAACCGTTGACGCCCGGCGCGGAAATCACCGGGGCGCCGCCGACGTCCTGCTCGGGCTGATTCGCGGTCTGGTGCCGCCAGATCATCTGGCCGGTGGCCACGTTCACGCTGTACACCGCGTCGTCGTTGTCCTTGCTGCCGAACAGGGCGACGTGCCGCCCCTGCGCGTCGGTGCCGTAGGACGTCGGCCCCCAGCTACCCGGGAAGGTGGCCGCGGTGAACGTCCAGTCCACCTTGCACTGCCCGTGGGTGTTGCCGACGCCGTAGACCGCCCACTCCTTCTTGCCAAGCCCGCCAAGGAGCACCAGCGCTCCCGAGCCATCCGGCGCGGCGACGGCGGCGGGCGCGGTCTCGGTGACGCCGCCGTTCAGTGCCACCGAGCACTGCTTGACGCCGGTGACGGCGTTCAGGGCATAGAGGATCCCGGCGTTGGTGTCGATGTACACCGTGCCGCGGTACACCGCGGCCGGGGCCTGGATGGGCTTGGTGCCGAGGTTGTCCGACCAGGCCGGCGCGCCGGTGACCGCGTTGTAGGCGAAGAACGTGCCAGCGGCGTCGCCGACGTACAGCAGGTCCGTGCCCGCCTTGTCCTGCACGACGGCGGGCGAGGTGACGCTGGACGCGGGGAGCGGCTTGGACCACAAGGTGGTGAGCGTCGAGACGTTGCTCGTGCCAATCGTGGTCTCGGTCGTCATGCCGCTGCGCGCGGCGTTGAAGTGGTACTGGGGCCAGTCGGCCCCGCCGGTCGCTAAGGCCAGGCCGGAACCGGGGACCGCCAGGGCGACGGCCAGGGCCGCGGCCGGGATCGCTGCTCCGCGCGCGATCCGCCATGCCCGCGCTGCTCGTCGACTGGGTCATTGCCATCGCCTCCGGCCGGTGCCGCCGCACCCGGCATGAGCGTGCCGAACTTAACCGGAACGTAACATCGGGGAGCCGCCGCGGCTAGGCAATCCGGCGCATAGCGGCACGATGCGGACCCGCCCGCCCGCGGGACCCCGGGCCGGCGCTGGCACCGCGGGACCCGGAATCAGCGCTGCCGGGGAGCCTGGGCGCGCTCCGCTCCCGCGGCGGCGAGCAGTTCGCCGGCGTGCGCCTGGCCGTACTCGGAGTTCTCCAGCCCGGCCAGCATCCGGGACAGTTCCCGCACCCGCCCGGCGTCGTCCAGCCGGGTGATGCCGCTGCTGATCACCGAGCCGTCGCTGGCCTTCTCCACCACCAGGTGGGCGTCCGCGAACGCGGCGACCTGGGGCAGGTGGGTGACCACGATCACCTGGGCGCGGCGGGCCAGCCTGGCGAGCCGCCGCCCGATCTCCACCGCCGCCTTGCCGCCCACGCCGGCGTCCACCTCGTCGAACACGAACGTCGGCACCGGGTCGGCGCCGGCGAAGACGACCTCGATGGCGAGCATCACCCGGGACAGCTCACCGCCGGAGGCTCCCTTGGCCAGCGGCAGCGCCGGGGCGCCCGGGTGGGCGGCGAGCCTGATCTCCACCTCGTCCGCGCCGTGCGGGCCGTACTCGTCCTGCGGCGTGACCGGCACGGTGAGCGTCGCGTGCGGCATGGCCAGGGCGGACAGTTCCCCGGTGACCGCGGCCGCGAACCGTTCCGCGGCCTCCTTGCGCAGTGAGGTCAGCTTCCCGCCGAGGTCACGGACCGTCTCGGCGAGCCTGGCCTCCTCGCCGCCGAGCACGCCGATCCGCTCGTCGTCACCGGAGAGCTCGGTGAGCCTGCGCTGCGCTTGCCCGGCCCAGGCGAGCACCGAGGCCAGCCCCGGCACCGCGGGGGCCGCCGGTTCCGGATCCAGTGCGCCCGCCGCTCCTGCCCCCTCGGGCGCCGCGGGATCCGGGCCGCCCGCCTCGCCGGCCCCGGGGCCGGCGGCCGCCGCGGCCCCTGGGCCGCCGGCCTCCGGCGCCGGCGCGGGGACCGTCGCCCGGCCCCCATAGGCGCGGATGAGCCTGGTCAGCTCGGCCCGGCGCTCCTGCACCGCGGCCAGCCGGGCCGGGTCGCTGTCCAGCGACTCCACATAGGAGGCGAGGTCGGTGGCCACGTCGGAGACGAGGTAGGCGGCCTCGGAGAGGCGGCCGGCCAGGGTAGCCAGTTCCGGGTCGTGCACGGCGACGGCGTCCAGGGCCTGGCGGGCCGTGCCGAGCAGGGTGACCGCGTCGGCGCCCTGGTAGGCACCGTCCGACGGATCGCCGAGCAGCGCCCCGTGCGCGGTGGTCGCCGCGGCGTGCAGGGTGTCCGCGTGACCGAGCCGTTCCTCCTCGGCCAGCAGCTGGGTGTCCTCGCCCGCCACCGGTTCCACCCGCTCGATCTCCTCGAGCGCCCGGCGCAGGTCCTCCGCCTCGGCCGTCCGTTCCCGCGCCCGGGTGGTCAGCTCGGCCAGCTCGGCCTGCACGTCCCGGTGCCGCCCGTAGGCACGCTGGTAGTCGGCCAGGATGGCGGTGAGCGCGGGGCCGGCGAACTCATCGAGCGCCTGCCGCTGCCTGGCGGTCCGCAGCAGTTGCTGCTGATCGGCCTGGCCGTGCACCGCGACCAGGTCCGCGGCCAGGTAGGTGAGCAGCGACACCGGAACGCCGCGGCCGCCGGCGTGGGCCCGGGACCGGCCCTCGGCCGACACCGAACGGCTCACGATCAGCGTGCGGCCGTCGTCGTCAAGCTCGCCGCCCGCCTCGAGCACCTGCTTCGCGACGTGCCCGTCCGCCTCGACCCGCAAGCGGCCCTCGACCGTGGCCCGGTCCGCGCCGGGCCGGACCCGGGCCGGGTCGGCCCGGCCGCCGAACATCAGGCCGAGCCCGGTCACCACCATGGTCTTGCCGGCCCCGGTCTCGCCGGTCACCACGGTGAACCCGGACGAGAACTCCAGGACCGCGTCCTCGATCACGCCGAGGCCGGTGATCCGCACTTCCTCAAGCATCGGCGGGCGGATCCTCCTTCCCGTCTCGTCCCGCGCCCCAGTCATGCCGCCCGCGCCAGCCGGTCACCGGGAGGCCGAACTTGGCCACCAGGCGATCGGTGAACGTGAACGGGGCCGCGAGGCCGTGGCCGTCCAGTCCGCCGCGCAGCCGCGCCAGCAGCACCGGCTTGACCCCGCGGCGCACCTCCACCCGCGCCCCGGGCGCGAGGTCGGTGCTCCTTCGGCCATCGCACCACAAAACACCCTCAACCGCCTGGTTCGGACCCGCCGATGAGCCAAGGAATTCCACGGCGAGCATCGACCGCGGCGAGACGACCATGGGCCCGGCGAACAGCGCGTGCGCGCTGATGGGCACCATCAGCAACGCCTCCACCTCCGGCCACACGATGGGCCCGCCCGCCGAGTACGCGTACGCGGTGGAGCCGGTGGGCGTGGCGCAGACCACGCCGTCACAGGCCCAGCGGGACAGCGGCCGGCCGTCGATCTCGGTGACCACCTCGATCATGCGCTCCCTGGCGACCTTCTCTACGCTGGCCTCGTTCAGCGCCCAGGTGCTGGTGGCGGTGCCGTTGTGCCGCACGGTCACCTCGATGGTCATCCGCTCTTCCACCGAGTAGCTGTGCTCGACCACCTGGTCCACGGCACCGGCCAGGTCGTCCGGCTCGGTCTCGGCGAGGAAGCCCACGTGACCGAGGTTGACGCCGAGCAGCGGTGCCCCGGCCGGCCTGGCTATCTCGGCGGCCCGCAGCAGCGTGCCGTCCCCGCCGAGGACGATCACCATCTCGGCGTCGGCCGCCGCGGCGGGCGCGGCGGGGACCACGTCCGCCCCCGCGCACCGCAGGTCGGCGGCCTCGGTCGCGAGCACGCGCACGTTGATACCGGCGGCGGTCAGCCGGTCCACCACGAGGCGGGCGTTGCGCACCGCCGCGGGCCGCCCGGTGTGGGCCACGACGAGGACGGTCCGCTTCACCGCGGCCCCTCCTCGATGGCCTGCCGGAGCTCGCCGTCGCGCAGCGGCTGTTCGCCCCGGCGCAGCCAGAGGAAGTACTCCACGTTGCCGGACGGGCCGGGCAGCGGGCTGGCCATCACGCCCGCCACGCCGAGCCCGAGGCCCTGCGCGGCCGCGGCGACCCCGGCGACGGCGTCATGGCGCAGTTCCGGGTCCCGCACCACGCCGCCCGCGCCGACCCGGTCCTTCCCCACCTCGAACTGCGGCTTGACCAGCAACAGGAAGTCGGCGTCCGGGCGGGCGCAGGCGATCAGCGCCGGCAGCACCAGGCCGAGCGAGATGAACGAAAGGTCGGCGGTGACGAGGTCCGGCGCGGGGGCCACCTGTTCCGGCCGCAACTGGCGGACGTTGACCCGGTCAAGCACCGTGACCCGGTCGTCGGTGCGCAGCGCCCAGGCGAGCTGGCCGTATCCCACGTCCACCGCGACGACGTGGCCCGCGCCCGCGCGCAGCAGCACGTCGGTGAAGCCCCCGGTGGAGGCGCCCGCGTCCAGGCACCTGCGGCCCGCCACCCGCAGCCCGCCGAAGGCGGCGAGCGCGCCCGCCAGCTTCTGCCCGCCCCGGGACGCGTACTCCGGCCCGGCCGGCTCGGTGATGGTGATCGGGTCACCGGTGCTCACCTGGGTGGCCGGCTTGGCGGCTTCCTGGCCGGCGACCAGCACCCGGCGGGCCGTGACCAGGCTGGCGGCTTGCTCGCGGGACCGGGCCAGGCCCCTCCTCACCAGCTCGGCGTCCAGCCTTCTGCGGGTGCCCATGCGCTGACCACGGTGCCTTTCAGCCGCCGGGCGCGCCCGGTCCGGCCGGCTGGTCACCCGCGCGCGCCGGGGCGTGCACATCCAGGTCACCAAGCGCCTCCGTCAACCGCTCGTGCACGTACTCGTACACCGCCAGATGCTCGGCCAGCGGCAGCATGGCCAGGTCGTCGAGCCGCGCGACGGCGTCGTCGACCCGCACGTCACCCGTGGACGGCCGTGCCCGCGGCACCACCGGGCCCGCTGAGCCCGGCGCGATCTCCCCCGGCGGAAGTCCCATTGTCTCGCTCTCCTTTGAACCCCTCCCGGCATTGGCGCCGCCCCAGGAGAAACGCTACCGTCCGGCAGGGACGAGCCGGGCCCGCCGCGCAGTGCGGAACCCGGCGAGTCGGGCCCCGGGCGCGTTCCCCTGCCTGGCCGACCGCGGCGAGCTACTTAAGATTGGGGCCACCTTGCCTATCGAGGCGGCAGGGGGAAGTGAGGTGTTTCATGGCGACCGCCGAGGAATGCCGCCAAGCGCTGGAAAACCTGACCGGCCGCATCGCCGAGATGGACCCGGCGGACCGCCAGGCCCACCTGGTGGACCGCATGATCAGTTGCAAGGTTTCTGACCTCGGCGTGACGTTCGTGACCAGGATCGGCCCCGACGGCGCGTCACCGGTCCGGGAGGCGAACGGGACCGAGGCCCCCGCCCAGGTCCGGTTCACCGCCAGGAGCGACGACCTGATCGCCATCACCGCCGACCCCGGCAGCATCGGCCGTGCCTGGCTGACCGGCCGCCTCAAGGTCGAGGCCAGCATCTGGGACCTGCTCCGCCTCCGCAAGGTCCTGTGACCCGGCAGCCCCGGCGGTACCGGGCCCCGGTCATCGGGCCGGCAGGGTCGGCAGCTGCGGCAGCGGCCGGCCCCGTCCGGCGGCCAGCGCACCGCGGATCTCGGCTGTCACCGCCTTCGGTTCCGTATGGATCCTGCCCGGCGGGAAATGCGGCACGATGATGCCGGCCGCGGCCATGCGCGCCTGCCGGGCGAGCGTGTTCTCCCATTCCCGGGGCGAAATAGGCTGGCTGGCGTGCCTGAGGGAGACGCGGTGTGGCGCACCGCGCGCCGGCTGCACGGGGCGCTGGCGGGGCGGGTGCTGTCCCGCACCGACTTCCGGGTGCCCCGGTTCGCCACGGCCGACCTCACCGGGCAGCGGGTGACCGAGACCATCTCCCGCGGGAAACACCTGCTGACCAGGACCGACGCCGGCGTCACGGTGCACACCCACCTGCGCATGGACGGCTCCTGGCGGGTGCGGCCCGCCGCCGAGCGGGCCAGCGGCGGGCACCGCATCCGGCTGATCCTCGCCAACGACACCTGGCAGGCGGTCGGCTACCTGCTGGGCGTGGTGGAGATCCTGCCCACCGCCGCCGAGCAGCGCGCGGTCGGCCACCTCGGCCCGGACCTGCTCGGCCCGGACTGGGACCCGGCGGAGGCGGAGCGCCGGCTGCGCGCGGACCCGGCCCGGCCGGTCGGCGAAGCCCTGCTCGACCAGCGCAACCTGGCGGGTGTCGGAAATATATTTGCTACAGAAATGCTGTTCCTCCGGGGCCTCAGCCCGTGGCGGCCTGTCGGAGAGGTGTCGGATCTGCGTGCCCTCGTAGAACTCGGGCAGCGACTGCTGGATGCCAACAAGGAGCGGGCCGGCATCATCACCACCGGCGTGAACCGCCGCGGCGAGGAAACCTGGGTGTACGGCCGCGCGGGCCGCCCCTGCCGCCGCTGCGGGACCCGAATCCGCGGGGCCGAGCAGGGCGCCGCAGGTGAGGAGCGGCTCAGGTTCTGGTGTCCGGCGTGCCAGAGATAGAGACGGTAACGGTTCCCGGTCGTCGGGTCGCGACGGGACGGGGAGTGGAAGGAGCCCCTGACCCGCGTGGAGGTCCCTCGGCGAACGCCGGACCGGGTACCCAAGCAGATGCGGCGACCCCATTCCGGTCTCAGCAGGAGTACGGAATGGAATACGGATTCGCTGGCCGACCGGAGCCCGCATCGGTCGCCGCCCCCTGGAACCACCCGCGCGTCATCGGCCACCGCCGCCGGGCATATGACGCTCACCGCCTTAACCAGGAGCAGGACCAAGTCACAGAATGTGACCTTGAGCCCCTCGCGGGCTGCGCGGACCGCCGAGTACGAGCGCCTGGCAGTGGCGCGTACCGGGTGGCCTCGTGGACTCAGAACGACCGGTTTTGGACCGGCCACTCTTGGCTGCAGCCGGCGATGGCGTTGATCTTCGGGCTCGGTTATCTCTGGGCGGTGTAGGAGCAGTAGGTGCCAGTCTTGACGGCTTGGTCGAGATGCGCGGCGGCGTTCGGGTTGTGTGTCCTGATCCGGTCGATCGCCGAGCGTATCGCCCGGGTGACATTTATCCGGGCCCGTTCGGATTCCGAGCTCAGGTGGCGTGGGCGCCCGTGGATCCCGGTCGCCGACGCGAGCTCGGCGAGGAGGAAGTCCCGTTCGGTGCGCGCCCGGCTCGCTCGCTCGGTGTCGTTCCACTGTTCGGCCTCGGCGAGGTCGTCATCGAGCTGGGCAAGGCGGTGCCGGTATTCGACGAGCGCCCGAGCATCGAGGATGTCATCGGCCGCAGCGCTGACCGGGCGCCGTCCTGGGCCAAGCGGCGTGGCGCCTGCGAGCGTGGTGCCCGCTGGTGCGGCGCTGGCAAGCTGGATAATGTCAAGCGCGGCCAGTTCCCGGCCGGGATTGCGGATCAGCAGGTCGAGGTAGCGCAGGCCGAGGCTGTCTGGCAGCCGGGCTACCGTGCCCGCGTGCCGCACGGCCCAGTATCCGCCCTCGCGCTCCAGCATCACGGCGTCGGCCGTCACGGCCTGCTGGTCATTCAGGATCGCCGCGAGCTTTTTCAGCCCGCACTCGCCCGCGATGGCGCGGGCCTCGGCGAGGGCTTCGGCCGCGCGTGCAGGGTCGGAATGGGCAGCCCGGGCGGACAGCAGTTGGGCATATTCATGCAGGGTACGGGCGAGGAGTGGTCTGGCGCCCAGTCGGCGATGATGGGCGATGGCGGTTTGGAAGTGGGTCTCGGCGACGGCGGCCTGCCCGGACAGGGCGGCGAGGCCGCCGAGGTACCTGCTGACCGAGCCGGCGCACATGACCGCCCCGGCGGCGACCGCCGCCCGGTCGGCGAACGGGAGCAGCGTCTGGTATAGGTGCCCGGCATGCTGCCGCGAGCCGAGCACGCAGCAGCCGCGCGCGAGCAGCGCCAGGGCCCAGACGTAAACCATTCCGGGCCGCATCGCGGCCACTCCGGCGGTCGCCAGCTCGTCGAACCGTCCGCGGGCCTGGTCCCAGGCGCCGTGCTCCGCTTCGATCAGGACGAGCGCCGCTGCGTGCGCGGTGGACAAGTGCGAGCGGGCGACCAGGCCGCGCAAGATCCGTTCCATCTGCTCCTCGTCGCCGCCCGGAAGCTCGGCCTCGAGCCAGATGGCGAACAACTGCCCCCACAGCACCGCCTCGGCGTCGGGCAGACTGGCCCGTTTGCCGATGTCCCAGGCCAGCCGGGCCTGGCTGGCGGCGAGCGGGAGGTCGCCGTCCAGGGCCGCCAGCGTGGACCGGCGGGAACAGGCCACCAGCCGGGCCAATGGCTGGCGGAGCACCTCGGCCAGGCGTTCGACCTGCGCCAGTTCTCGCCGCGCCGCCGGGCCGTCGCAGGATTCCAGCAGGTGGGTCAGCCGGAGCACGTGGCCGTCGAGCTCGCGCTCCGGATCGCCGGCCGTGCGCGCCGTGGCGACTATCTCGGTAGCACCGGCGAGGGCGTCGCCTGGGTCCTGGGTGCCCCACAGCACATGCTGGCGGGCACCGAGCGCGGCGGCGAGCGCGCCGGTGTCGCCGGACTCGCGCGCGGCCCGCACTGCCTGCGCGGCTGCCGCCCGCGCCGCGGCCGGGTCCCCGGGCAGGGCGACCGCGAGCCGGGCCAGGGTGCGTGCCCGCATAGCCGGCGCATCCGCCCCGAGGGCATCGGCCGCCTCCCGCAGCAACACTGCCGCGCTCTCATCGGGTGCGTTGAAGTCCAGGTGTGCGGCGCCCAGCAGGGCAGCCTCCGCGAGCTGTCTGGCCGCGCCGGACTGCCGCGCCAGGCGCAGCGCCTGGCGCAGATGCGGTTCCGCGCGATGAATCGCGCCGCTGTTCATCAGCGCTTGCGCCAGCCCGAGCAGGAGCTCACAGCGGTCGGCTGGCTGCACCTCGGCAGCCCGGCTGAGGGCCTCCAGCGCCCGCCCGAAATGCGCGGCAGCCTCCTCGTATGCCAGGGCGCTGAGCGCGTCACGCCCGGCCAGTCCCGCGTACTCGAGGGCGCGGCGGGCAAGGCGGGAGCCTTCCCTGGCAGTGGTCTCGCCCGGCATCGCGCGCAGATAGTGGTGGGCCAGCTCGGCGTTGCTGATTCGGGCGCGCCATGGCTCCTGTTCCAGGACGGCCGCGACCGCGCGGTGCGCCTCGGCGCGCTCGCGCGGGCTGAGCTCGCCGTACAGCGCCTCGCGGATCAGGGCGTGCGCGAAGACGTATCCCTGGGAGGGCGCTGAGCTGGCTCTCAGTACGCCCACGCGGGCGGCCCGGTCGAAGACGCCGGACACCGACTCGGCCGAGGTGGCGAGCACCTGGGCGACCAGGCCGGGTTCCAGGTCGGCGGCCAGGACCGCGGCCGTGGTCAGCACCTCGCCTGCCGTGGGCCGGGCCGGGCGCTCCGCGCCCTTATCGTCACTAGTTACGCTCCCGGCGGCAGGCTGGGTGAGCTGCGTGATCTGGCGGCGGATCGCCTGGCGGATCCCGGTCGGCACGCCGACGTCGTCCACCGTGCCGGATCCGGACGCGAGCACGCGGGCCACCTGCGCGATGAACAGCGGGTTACCCTCGCTTCGGCGCTCGACGGCGGCCAGGACGCCCTGGTCGGCGCCGGGCAGCAGCATGCGGATCTGCTCGGGGGACAGACCGCCCAGCGTGATCAGGGTGGCGCTGGCTTCGAGCGCGCTGACCACCTCGCAGAGCTCGTCATCGAGCCGGGCCTCCACGTCGCGGTACAGGGCGATCAGCAGGACCCTCGCGAGCCTCGCCTCGAAGACAAAGCGCAATAGCAACGCAGATGCGCGCCCACCCGCATGCAGATCATCAAGCACCACCACAAGCGGAGCCGCCCGCGATGCCCGGTCGAGCGTAGCGGTGACGGCGTCGAACAGCGCGAGCCGCGCCCCCGCCGGGTCGGCGCTCGCCGCGGTCGGGGACCCCAGCGAGGGAACAAGTTGTGCCAAGAGCCCGGCAGCAGGCCCCGCCGCCTCAGCGAGCGCGGCGGCGCCCGCGTTCCGCTCGAACGACCGCAGCACCTGGACCCAGGGCCAGTACGGGGGCGCGCCGCCGTCTTCCCAGGCGCTGCCCCACGCGACCTGCGCACCCTGGCCGCGTGCCCGCCGCGCGAACGTGCCCGCGAGGGTGGTCTTGCCGATGCCCGGCTCGCCGCAGATCAGCACCAGGCCACCGCCCCGGCCGGCCGCAGCGTCCGCCAAGGCCGCCCCGAGCCTGGCCAATTCAGCGTCCCGGCCGGCAAATAGCGGCCCGCTACCGGACTGGCCGCTGTCGCCGACGCCCACCGCTTCCCCCCTCAACGCACGCCGGGTCGCCCTCACACGAGGCTAGCCCGCATATGCCGTCCCGCCCCTGTGAACACCTTGTTCCCCCCAAGTGAACGCCGTATCAGTGACCCGCTGCGCGGGAAGCGTGGCAAGACACAGGAGGCACGACCATGGATGAGAACAAGGCACAACAGTTCACCGGCCGGGTGCTGACCGACACCGCAGCGGCGGCGGCGATCGTGATGGCCGCCCTGGGCGACCGGCTTGGCCTGTTCAAGCAACTGGCGCAGGCTGGCCCGGCGACCAGCGGTGAACTGGCCGGCCGCACGGGGCTGTCCGAGCGGTATGTGCGCGAATGGCTCGCCGGCATGCGGGCTGCGGGGTACCTGGAGTTCGACCCCGCCGAGGACAGGTTCTCGCTCCCGGCGGAGCACGTGCCCACGCTGGCCAGCGAGCCCGGGCCGGCCTTCTTCGGCGGTGTCCACCAGGAGCTGATCGGCGCCATCCAGCGCTACCACCAGGTCGCGGCCGCATTCCGGGACGGCGGTGGCGTGGCACCGGGCGCCCTGCACCCCGATGTCTGGGACGGCACCAGCCGGTTCACTGCCCAATGGCACCAGAACATGCTCGTCCAGCAGTGGCTGCCGTTGGTGCCCGGCACGCAGGCGAAGCTGTCGGCCGGCGCGCGGGTCGCCGATGTGGGCTGCGGCACCGGCCAGGCGCTGATCGCCCTGGCCCGCGCATTCCCGGCCCTGACCGGCGTCGGCTATGACCCCTACCCTCCGGTCATCGAGCATGCCAGGCGGGCAGCGGCCCAGGCGGGCGTCGCGGACCGGGTCAGCTACGAGGTGTGCGACGCGGCGACCGGGCTGCCGGAATCCTTCGACGTCATCACCACCTTCGACGTCGTGCACGACGCGGCCGACCCGCTCGGCCTGCTGCGGTCGATTCATGACGCGCTGCACCCAGACGGCAGATACCTGTGCCTAGAAATCAACTGCGCCGACCAGTCAGCCGACAACGTCGGACCGATCGCCTCCCTGCTGTACGGGTTCTCCATCCTGTATTGCATGACCACCTCGCTGGCCCAAGACGGCGAAGGACTTGGCACCCTCGGGCTGCCCGAATCCAGCCTGCGCCACCTGGCCGGCAAGGCCGGATTCGGCGACATCCGCCGCGTCGACATGGAAAACCCCTTCAACGCCCTCTACGAGCTCACCAGGTAGGCCGGCCACACCAGCGCCCACATGGACACCCAGCGTGGCCTGGACGGAAGACCCCGACCACACCCTCCTGAAGCCGTCCGCTATCCCGCGCCGGATACCAGCCAAGGCCGGTCGTGGGCCAGTCGCCGCTGGGCCAGGCTGCTCCCGCCAGGCGCAGATCCTCCATTCGAGATCGCCGGGCACAGGGCTGCCCGGCGATCTCGATGCCCGACCAATAAGGCGGGTATCGCGGGGCACACCATAGTCGAGCCGTCACCGTCGGTAACAAAGCCCCAACGCCGGTCCGGCAGATCAAGTCGCGACGGTTCAATCCAGGCAACTTGCGCCTCACCCTCGCAGCCCAGCAGTCGCTGCGACGACATCATCGGCAACATCTACAAGGCGGAGACGCTGTTCCTGCGCGGGGTGGACCCGTGGCGCCCGGTCGGCGAGATCGCCGACCTCGGCGCGCTCGTCGGCCTCGCCCAGCGGCTGCTCGACGCCAACAAGGAACGGTCCGGCCAGATCACCACGGGCTCACCGCGGCGCGGCGCGGAGACCTGGGTGTACGGCCGGGCCGGCCAGCCGTGCCGCCGCTGCGGCACGGCGGTCCGCTCCGCCGACCAGGGGCGCGACCCCGAGGGCCGGGTCACTTACTGGTGCCCGCGCTGCCAGTCCTGATTTCGCTGAATTACGCCACGGCCCCGGTGCCCGGGTGCCCGGCGCGCCAGAAAGCCCCGGTGCCCTGAACACCACCTGGCACCGGGGCTCCTGGTGCCCTGGTCAGGCGTCGCGGGTGCGGAACATGACCAGCCCCGCGATGATCGCGACCGCTGCCCAGCCGGCCAGCACCGCGAACCCGCCCCAGGCCGGGAACTGGTGTGCGCCTGGGGTCGCCTTCGTCGCCCAGACCTGGCTGCCCGCGATCGCGGGCATCCACTTGTCCACACTGTTCTGCCAGGAGCTGGGCAGGAACTGGACCAGGACCGTCAGCACGAACAGCAGCCCGATCGCGGCGCTGATGGCGGCCGCGGTGTGCCGCAGGATGGCGCCGAGCCCGTAGGCGAGCATGCCGCACGCGGTCAGGAACAGCGCACCGCCGATCACCGCGCGGAGCACGTTCGGCTCGCCGAGCGTGGCCGACAGGTGGTGGCCGGACAGGATCGCCTGGCCGACGAAGAAAGACCCGAACGACGTGATCAGCCCGGTGATCAGCGTGACCACCGCGAACACCACGGCCTTGGCGGCGAACACGACCCCACGGCGCGGCTGGACCGCCAGCGAGGTGCGGATCATCTCCGTTGAGTACTCAGAGGTGATGGTCAGCGCGCCGAGCGCCGCGATGACAAGCTGGCCCACGTACAGGCCGGCCAGGCTCTGCTGGGTGGCATCGAAGGATGCCCTGCTGATCCCCTGAGGATGCGACGCGGTCCCGGCGCTGGCCAGGGCGCCGATGCCGATGCAGACCACGATCAGGGCGAGCAGCGTCCAGTAGGTGGAGCGGGTGGACCGGATCTTGGTCCACTCGGACCGGAGCGCGTCGGCGAAGCCGGCCCGGCCGGTCTCCGGGGGCAGCAGGCGCTGCCCGGCTGCCGGGGCTATCTGGGTCGTCGCCATCTCAGGCCACCCCCGTCGGGTGCATGTGGCCGGTCCGGCCGGGAGTCTGGGCCTGGAATTCCACGCTGTCCGCGGTCAGCTCCATGAACGCCTCCTCCAGCGAGGCCTGGGCGGGGGCCAGCTCGTGCAGCCGGATCCCGTTCTCGAAAGCCAGGTCGCCGATCCGGTCCACCGGCAGCCCCTGCGCCACCAGCACCCCGTCGGCCCCGGGCACGGTGGTCCCGCCGGCGGCGGCGATCAGGCTGGCCAGCACCCCCGGCTTGGGGGTGCGGACCCGGACCGACTGGACCGAGTTGCGCTCGATGAACTCGGCCACACCGCAGTCCGCGATCAGCCTGCCCCGGCCGATCACCAGCAGGTGATCGGCGGTGTTCTCCATCTCCGACATCAGGTGACTGGACACGAAGATGGTCCGCCCCTCGGCGGCGAGCGCCTTCATGAGGTTGCGGATCCACAGGATCCCCTCGGGGTCCAGGCCGTTGACGGGCTCGTCGAACATGAGGATGGCCGGGTCGCCGAGCAGCGCCGCGGCGATGCCGAGCCGCTGGCCCATGCCGAGCGAGAAGCCCTTGGACCGCTTGCGGGCCACGTCGGCCAGCCCGACGAGTTCCAGCACCTCCCCGACGCGGGCGCGGGGAATGCCGTTGGCCTGCGCCAGGCACAGCAGGTGGTTGTAGGCGCTACGGCCGCCGTGGACGGCCTTGGCGTCCAGCAGCGCGCCGATCTCGTGCATCGGGTAGGCCAGGCGGGCGAATTCCTTGCCGTGCACCGCGACCGAGCCGCGGGTGGGCCGGTCCAGGCCGAGGATCATCCGCATCGTCGTCGTCTTGCCCGCCCCGTTCGGGCCGAGGAAACCGGTGATCCTCCCGGGCTCGACGGTGAAGGTCAGTTGGTCTACGGCCAGCTTGTCGCCAAATCGTTTGGTGAGGCCCCGTGCCTCGATCATCGCTGGTTTCCTTCCTCGGGGCGCGGGCACCGTGCCCGTCCGCCGTGTCAGGCCAGTCTCGCGGGGCGGCCGGGGGCAGCGCGTCGCCCGAGACGCTGATTCTCCTCCGCCCTGGGACGTAGGCCGCAGGGCGACCTTGGGCTGACCCGGCGGTCCCGGATCCGCCTGCCGGGGGGATTTACGGCGAGACCCCGCGCGTGCCGGGCCTATCCGAGCGGGCTGGGCAGGCCCAGCCCGGCGAGGGCGGCCGTGGCGGCCCGCTCGGTCACCCCGCCGGCCGACCAGGCGGCCGCGCAGAGCGCGCGCAGGCCGTCCATGGCGGCGCCGGAGCCGGTCACCGCGACCTGGCCGCGGCCATCCACGGTGGCCTGCCAGCCGCCGCAGGAGAAGGTGCCGCCGGTGCCGGTCACCCCGGGATGCGGGCCGAGCAGCCCGGCAAGCCCCTCGGCCAGGTAGGTTGGCCGGCAGCCGGCCGGGGCCAGGACCGCGTCCAGCGGCCGCGTCACCCCGGTCAGCACCAGCAGGCTGTCGGCGCCGGAGCGGACCGCGCTCTCGATGTCGGTGTCGAGCCGGTCCCCGACGACCAGCGGGTGCCGCGCTCCGCTGCGGGCGACCGCCTCCGCGTGCAGCGGGGGTTCCGGTTTCCCGGCGATCAGCGGCGCCCGCCCGGTGGCGGTGGCGATCACCTGGATGAGCGACCCGTTGCCCGGCTGCCGCCCGCGCGGCGTGGGCAGCGTGGAGTCCGCGTTCGAGGCGATGAACAGGGCACCGGCCGCGACCGCGAGGCCGCCCTCGGCCAGCAGTGAGTAGCTCAGGTCGGGCGCGTACCCCTGGATCACGGCGGCCGGGTGGTCGGCCGCGGTGGTCACCGGCCGGAAGCCCCGTTCCCGCACCGCGATGCGCAGGCCCATGCCGCCGACCACGAGCACCGGTGCCCCCGCGGGCAGGTGCTCGGCAGCCAGCCGCGCCGCCGCCTGGGCCGAGGTGATGACCTCGCCCGCATGGGCCGGCACGCCCAGCCCGGTGAGCTGGGCGGCGATCGCCGAGGGGGTGCGCGAGGCGTTGTTGGTCACGAACGCGAGCCGCATCCCGGACGCGGCCGCCTTGGCCAGCGCGTCCGCCGCTCCGGGGATGGGGGATCCGCCGAGGTAGACGACCCCGTCGAGGTCGAGCAGCGCCACGTCGTAGAGCGCGGCGAGCGGCTCGCTGGCCCCGCGAAGCGGCATATCGGAGCGGAGCGGCGTGTCACCGCGGAGCGGCGGGTCTGGGCGCGGCGTGTCACCCGTCATGTCGGGCCCGGTCAACGGGGCTCGTCGCCGTCCGGGGCGGGCGCGGGCGCCGCCGCGGTTCCGGCCTCGGTCCGGGCCGCCAGCGTCGCCCGGACGCCGCGCAGCGCCTCGGTGTAGTGCGTGAGTTCCGGGCGCATGGCGGCGGCCAGCGCGAGGTGTACCGCGGCGGCGGCTGGATCCCCGCCCCGGGCGAGGGCAAGGCCGAGGCCGAAGTGAGCGTAGTCGTCACTCGGGATCGCCTCCACGTTCTGCCGGAAGTTGTCCGCCGCCTGGGCGTACCTGCCCGCGTCGAACTGCGCCCTGGCCAGGGCCTCGCGGATGCTGCGCGCGCCGGGCTCGGCCTCCGCGGCCCGTTCCAGGAGCTCGGCGGCCGCGGCGGGACTGCCCCGGCTCAGCAGGTCGAGCCCCCGGCGGTACCACGCGTAGCTGTCGCCTCCCGGAGCATGCTGGCCGCCTTCCGCCCGCGGAACCTGCTGGCCCGGGCGGCCTCCCCCGGCCGCCGGGCCCGCTTCCCCGGCCGCCGGGCCCGCTTCCCCGGCCGCCGAACCGGCGCCCGCTCCGCCTGCCTCCGGGCCCGCCATTCCGGGCTCCGCAGCGCCGGCCGCGCCCCTCACCTCCGGCGCGGCGCCCGCCGCGGGAGCCCGCTGGCCGACGCTGGCCTGGCGATCTTTGCCAAATCGGGAATCGTGGCCGCCGCGCGATGCTTCTGACATATGTGCAGATCCTTCCGTCCGGCGCGCCGCCCGCAGCCGGCCTCGCGCTGGCACCGTTCCGCGGGTTGCGTTATGCGCAGGACCGGGTCAGCGGCCTCGCTGAGGTCACCTCTCCACCGTATGACGTGATTGCCCACGACACCGAAGACCACTTGCTGGCCTCCGATCCGCACAACATTGTCCGTTTGATCCTGCCCCGCCAGCCTGCGCATGACACCCGGGCGGCCGGTAACGGCGGCCGTGCCGAGCCGGCCTACGCCGACGCGGCCCGGCTGCTGCGGGACTGGCAGGACGACGGCATCCTGGTGCCCGACCCCGTTCCGGCGCTTTATGTGTACCAGCAGAGCCTGCCGGGAGGTCTTGTCCTGCAGCAGGGGCTGATCGGGGCGCTGCGGCTGGCACCGCTGGACGGCGGGCCCGTGCTCCCGCACGAGGACGTGATTCCGGGGCCGGTCGCCGGCCGCCGCCAGCTCATGGAGGTGACCGGGGCCAACCTGGAGCCGATCTTCCTGCTCTACGACGGGAACGGCAACGGCACCGCCACGGCACAGATCACCGGGCGGGCGATGCGCGGCGAGCCGCTGGTCACCGTGTACACCGACGACGGGATCTGGCACCGGCTCTGGGGGGTGACCGATCCCGCCGAGCAGGCGGCTATCGCCGCGGAACTGGGCTCGCACCGGGCCCTCATCGCGGACGGCCACCACCGGTACGCCGCCTATCTGCAACTCCAGGCGCGCAAGCGGGCGGAGGGTGCCGGGCCCGGGCCGTGGGATGCGGGGCTGGCGCTGCTGGTGGACTCGACCGCCTTCCCGCCGCGGGTCGGCGCGATCCACCGGCTGATCCCCGGGCTGCCCCCGGCGACGGCCGCGCGGCTGGCGGAACCGGCGTTCACCGTGACGGCGCTGCCCGGGGCGACCCGGCCGCAGGCGCTGGAGGCCCTGGCCAAGACCGGCGAGGAGCACACGGCGTTCCTGATCGCCGGCGGGGAGGATTTCTACCTGCTCACCGATCCCGATCCGGGGGCGGTGCGGGACGCGACGCCCGGCCGGAGCGCCCGGTGGCGAGCGCTTTCCGCCGCCGTCATGCAGGAACTGCTGCTCGGCCGGCTGTGGCAGGTCACCGACGACGATCAGCACGTCGAGATCCATCACGACGCGGACGAGGCGCTGCGCGCGGCCGCTCAAGCCGCCGGTCGCACCGCCGTGATCTGCCAGCCGATCGCGGAGGACGTGGTGCGGGACGTAGCGGCGCACGGCGAGCGGGTGCCGCGCAAGTCCACCTCGTTCGCGCCCAAGCCGCGCACCGGCCTGGTGCTGCGGTCGTTCGCTCTGGGCTGAACCGGGCCGCGGGGCGTGAGCTGGCCCGGCCGACGGTCCGTCAGCCGGCCAGCTAGCGCTTGACGGGGTGCGCCGTCCGGACGTAGAGCCAGTCGGGCCCCTCTGCCAGCGGCACGAAGTTGCTGTTGAAGTAGGCAAGCAGCCTGGGTGTCCACGGGACCCTGCGGTACTCCTGGGTGGTGAGCCAGGCGTACCTGGCGTGGCGGAACATCGCCATCCACGCCGCCTCCACGGCCGGTGAACTCCCGGCCCCGGTCTCCCCGTTCCGGCCGTTGGACAGCGCGTAGTCGGCGCCCACGCCGTCGATCATGACGGAGCAGCCCGGCACCGTGGACACGAATCGGTTGATCGCGATGGTGTAGGAAGCCTGGTCGGTGGCGACGCAGGCGCCGGGCGGGATGATCCGCTGGGCCTGGGCGATCTCGCCAGCGGGCACGCCGGAGTACTCGTGTGCCTCGGCGATGACCTGGAACACGGTCAGCACCACCAGGGCGGCCGCGGCGATCCCGGTGGCCAACGGCCGTATCAGGGCCCGCCAGCGGCGCTCCCCCGCGGCCGGCAGCGCGGACAGCAGCCGGGACACCGGGAGCGCGATCACCAGCCCGGCGAACGGTGCCAGGAAGCCGGCGTAGTGGTAGTAGAAGTCGGCGGGCCACAGGAACGCGGCCACCGCCAGCGCGCACGTCCCGGTCACGAACCAGTCGAGCGCGGGCGGGCGGGCGTGCGACAGCCGGGATCCGAGCACCGAGACGGCAGCGAGGGCCAGGACGACGACGATGCCGATGATCACCAGCGGCGGCGTCGCGATCTGACTGACATGGACAAGCCCGAGTATCTGCTGGAGCCGGTACCCCTGCGGGATCCGCACCACGTCGATGCGGACGAGCTGGGCGATGATCACGCTGCGGTAGAACGTCGCCGGTGCGGTGAGCGCGAACGGCAGCACCGGCACGCAGAAGCCCAGCACGACTCCGGCGGCGTAGGCGGCGGCCCGGCGCGGCCGCCGCGCGGTCAGCGCCAGGATCACCACGACTGGCAGGATGGCCCAGACCTTGATGGCACCGGCGAAGCCGAACAGGATGCCGCCGAGCAGCAGCCGTCGCCGGCTGTCGGCGATCTCGTCGCGGTCGAACACCGCCAGCGCACCGAGCAGGCAGAACAGCACCAGCCACGGTTCCAGGAGCACGGTCCTGGCGGCCAGGACGCTGTCCGGGTAGATCGCGAGCACCCCGCAGGCCACCAGCGTCGCGAAGAACCCGCGGTGCCGGGTGAGCAGGCCTGCCACCGGCACGGCCGCCGCGCTGGCGAGCGCGGTGAACACCCGCGCCACGGCCATCCCGGTGATGGTGCCCATGCCCTTGGTGATCAGGGCGACGGGGAACATGATCAGCGCGATCCCCGGCGGCTGCACCATGATGAAGTCGCGGTAGGGCACCGCGCCGTGCACCAGCCGGATCGCGCTGCCGAAGTCCGTGCCGTCGTCGTACTCGCTGATGCCGAGCAGGTAGCCGGGCCGGCTGAGGTCGTAAAGGCGCAGCCCGACGGCGAGCAGCGTGGCCGCGATGATCACGGCGCGCACCGCCCGCGGCCCGGGCCCCGCGCCGGGCGACGGCGGAGCGCCGGCGGCCGCGGCGGGCACGGCGCCGGAAGCTGTCACGCGCGTTCCGCTCAAGGCTGCCCTTCCATGCCGGTCCTGTGGCTATCCGGTGCGCCGGCGCGGCCCGGTGCCCGAACCCCGCGGCGCCCGGCCCGCTGCGCACAGATCGTACTCACTATGTAACTGTCCGCATGGGATTGCCGCAGGTGCTTTACCCATCCGCCGGCGAAAGCTGCAGGTACCTCTGGCACGATACCCACATGAACCAGGCCGATTTCCGCCGGAACAGCGACGCCGGGGTCACCCCGCTCGGGCACGACGTGTTCGAGATCGACACCCGGATGGCGGGATACAGCCAGATTACCGCCAGCTTCCTCGTCCGCGCCGACCGTCCGTGCCTGGTGGAGACCGGGACGGCGCCGTCGGCACCGGTGGTGCGGGACGCGCTGGCCGCGCTCGGGGTGGGGCCCGGCGACCTGGCCACGGTGGTGGTCACCCACATCCACCTGGACCACGCGGGCGGCGTGGGTGACATCGCCGAGATGTTCCCCTCGGCCGAGATCGTGGTCCACGAACGGGGGGCAAACCACCTCGCCGACCCCAGCCGGCTGATGGGCAGCGCTCGGCGGGTCTACGGCGACGACCTGGACTGGCTGTTCGGCGAGCTGGCGCCCACGCCCGCCGGGCGCATCCGGGCGGTCGGGGAACGGGGCTCCGTGGACCTCGGCGGCGGCCGGACCCTGGACAGCCACTACTCGCCGGGCCATGCCAAGCACCACGTGGGGCTGATCGACTCGGTGAGCGGTGACCTGTACGTCGGGGATGCCGCGGGGGTGTTCCTCCCGCAGACCGGCGACCTGCGCCCGGCCAGCCCGCCGCCGGACTTCGACCTGCCGGTCGCGCTGGAGTCGCTGCGGCTGTTCGCCGCGCTGGCCCCGCAGCGCCTGCTGTTCAGCCATTACGGCCCGGTGGACGACGTGACCGCGACCCTGGAACGGTCGGCAGAAGAGCTGAACGTGTGGGTGGCGGAGACCCGCCGGGCCCGCGGCGAAGGACTGGACCTCGATCACACGGTCGCCATGGTCCGCGACCGGACCCGGGAGCGCTACGCCGCGCTGCTGCCCGGCGCCGATCCGGAGATCACCGAGAAGGCGGAGCGGATCAGCAGCACCCAGGCCAACGTCGAGGGCATCCTGCGGTGGCTGGAGCAGACCGAGCCGGCGGCCGGGTGAGCCGCGCAGCGGCGCCCCGCGGCTACCGCTCTTCGGCGGCCAGCTCATCCCCGGCCTGCTCGTCGTCGGCCTGCTCATCCCCGGCCTGCTCATCCCCGGCCTGCTCATCGCCGGCCTGCTCGTTGCCGGCCGGTTCGTCGCTGGCTCGCTCGTCTTCCGGCTCGGAAAGGTCCTCGATGACGACGCTGTCCATGATCTCGTAGCGCTCGGCCGCGTCGGTTTCCTCATCCGGATCGGCCGCTGCCGCTCGCCCGAACCATTCGCGTGCCTCGTCCATGCGGTCCGCGTCATACAGCGCGTCGGCGTAGGCGTACAGCAACCGGGCCGACCAGGGCCGGCGCACGCCGTCGGTGAGCTCAGGCACTTGCAGTACGACGGCCCCCGCTGCCGCCCGCCCTTGGTCCCGGCGTATTCCGGACTCGACGATGAGCAGTTCGATCTGCGTGGCGCGGTCGAGCCGGCCGATGTCCGGATCGTGGATCAGGGCCAGGGCCCGGTCGGCCCGGCCAAGGGCCCGCTCCGCGTCGGCCATCAACGGCAGGTAACTGACCCGCCCGGTGAGCCTGCGTGCGGTCCGCAACTCCGCCAGGGCGTCGGCCCAGCGCCCGGCACGGTAGGCGGCCACCCCGGCCGTCTCACGCACCACCCCCACCCGCGCCGCGAGCTTCCTGGCCTGGATCGCGAACTCGAAGGCATGGTCGGGATCCGGTTCGGCGGCGGCGGCCACCAGCCAGCGCGCCACCGCCTCGGCGAGGTGCCCGGGCAGCGTCCGCAACTCGGCCCGCGCCTCCGGATCCAGTTGGTCGGCGGTGATCTCCTCGGGAAGGTCCAGCTGCGGCGCGCGAAGCTCCCGCGCCGTCGCTCTCCGCTCGTCCCCGCCGCCCCGCTCGTACCGCCCCGCCCGGCCGCCTGTCCCGCCATCCCGCGGACCCGCCCGCCGGTACCCCTCGCTATCCCTTTCTCGCCGTGGACCTGACCGGTACCCTGCACCGTCCCCTTCGCGCCGCGGACCCGACGGCCGGTAGCCCTCGCTATCCCGCTCCCGCCGCGGGCCCGACGGCCGGTACCCCTCGCTGTCTCGCTCCCGCCGCGGGCCTGACCGGTAGCCTGCACCATCCCCTTCGCGCCGCGGACCCGTCCGGCCGTAGCCCCCACCGTCTTGCCCGCGCCGCGGGCCCGACGGCCGGTAGCCCTCGCTGTCCCGGTCCCGCCGCGGGCCCGACGGCCGGTAACCTTCGCTGTCGCGTTCACGCGGCGGCGCGCCAGCACGGCCCCCGGGCCTCCCACGGTCAGCCCGGCCCGTCTCCCCCTCGGGCCGCCGACGCGGCCCTGTGCGGCCACGATCGGCTACCCCGGCGCCTTCGTCCTCCAAGGCACGCCGTGGCCCCGCAGGACGCCCACCGGCCGTCCTGCCACCCGTCCCGGCCGACTCCGCGTCCCGCCCCCGCCGAAAGCCCGCCGAGCGCTCGCCCGGCGCCCCGCTATCCGAATAGCGGCTATCCGAATCGCGCCGGGAACCCACGGGCCGCCCTCCGCTCGCCCGACGGTCATCCCGGTTCTTGTCACCCGCACGGGGCCGCCCAGGCCCTGCCGGACGTTCTCCCGGCGCTCCGCTGTCCGAGGTAGGCCGGGGCCGGTACGGCCGCTCACCGCCCCCTGCACGGCCTTCCCGGCCAGCCTCCCCGTCCCTGCCCCGTCCACTGCCAGACCCCGTACGCGGCGTGCCCGGACGCCCGCCACCCGCTGAACGGCCGCCACCCGAGCGCCCAGCACCACCACGCCCAGCGCCGCCGCCACGCTTATCCCCTGACGAACCCGGCCGACCCCGAGACCCGCCCCGCCCCTGGCCCTGGCCGCCAGGGCTCCTCTCGGATCCCCGTCCCGCCGCGCCATTCCCACGCCGCCCGGACGTCTCTCCCGCCACGTCTTCCTCCGCCATTACCGTCCGGCCCTTCCACGCAACCGCCAAGCGGTCGGCCGGTGGGTTACCTGGCCGCGGAGTTCTGTCCGCGGCCAGGTAACCCACTGGACGGCCCTGTCCCGACCTGAGCGAGGCGGGGCATACAAGCAGTGAGGGCCGCCTCCGTTGAACGGAAGCGACCCTCACTCACGATGTCCGGCGGCGTCCTACTCTCCCACGCGGTCCCCCGCGCAGTACCATCGGCGCTGAAGGGCTTAACTTCCGGGTTCGGAATGGGACCGGGTGTTTCCCCTTCGCCATGACCGCCGAAACACTATTGAGATTTAGGTCTTCCGCGTTCCAGGGAGGCCTCCCAGTAACGCGGCCGACCGCACCTCGGGAACCGCACAGTGGACGCGAACGCACGGCCTGGGAGTCGCCTCCCAGGCGAAGGATGTATGAGCCAAGCCTCTCGGCCTATTAGTACCGGTCAGCTACACGTGTTGCCACGCTTACACTTCCGGCCTATCAACCCAGTCGTCTAGCTGGGGGCCTTACCGGGTTAACCCCGAGGGAGATCTCATCTTGAGGCGAGCTTCCCGCTTAGATGCTTTCAGCGGTTATCCCTTCCGGACGTAGCAAACCAGCCGTGCTCTTGGCAGAACAACTGGCACACCAGAGGTCCGTCCGTCCCGGTCCTCTCGTACTAGGGACAGCCCCTCTCAAATCTCCTGCGCGCGCAGCGGATAGGGACCGAACTGTCTCACGACGTTCTAAACCCAGCTCGCGTACCGCTTTAATGGGCGAACAGCCCAACCCTTGGGACCTGCTCCAGCCCCAGGATGCGACGAGCCGACATCGAGGTGCCAAA